>ERZ778023.1428-NODE-1428-length-38028-cov-54.316198_pt1 | contig 38028 bp, 42 predicted proteins | sample MGYA00375753_ERZ778023 | MGnify/ENA primary metagenome ERZ778023 (study PRJEB29350, sample SAMN05389822) | bioreactor metagenome | isolation source: Ammonium sulfate bioreactor | place: South Africa: University of Cape Town | collected 2014-04-04 ... | reverse complement strand
TTCTATTTCTATTAATAGTTTATATTTATATACAAACCATTATGACAACTACATTGTCTGCAAATTAATGCATATCTAAATCGAAAGAAAAAGATAGATTTTTTTGTCGTTTTTTGAATAAAATTAAGCAAATAGTAAATTCCTTCTAACCAAAATGAATAAATCATATGACACCTCCTCCTAGATCTAATTTAACAATCTACCGAAATCGAAATTTCCATCGTTCATGTAAACGCTCGTCACAGACTAAACTGCAATAGGCAAAACTCGCGTCGATTTCGAATACTTCGACAACAACAAAAAACACACGCACACACGCACAAATATCTCACCTTTTCGATGGGCCATCGCCAACGATAGCATCAAGTACAGCTCCCCAGAATGTTCGTTGAGGAGGTAGAATAGCACGAGGCAATTTACCAGGTAATCCATTCACTAAATTCAATATTTAACTGAACTTTGTATTTTTCCTTGTTATTCAAATATTTACTCGATGGACGATTTTGTGTGATAGTCACGGGAACTTGCGTAGTCGTTGTTTGTAATTTACCAGCATTTGTTGGTGAAACTAAATGAAAATATAAAATAAATAATAATGATCAATTGGACTTACTTGAAATCATTGGTTTATCTGAGCCACTTTGACGAGTATCTTTGAATGATCAAACTAATTAATAAATATGCATGATAAACTTTGATTTAATTTACTTGTTTTAGCATGGGTAACAGTTGTTGCCGCTTCCGATTGTGGTTCCATTGTTTCACCGTATTTTTCCAGGAGTGTTTTTGCTTTTGCATACGTTTCTTTTTTCTTTACTTCTTCGATCTAAATTATTCGAATGAAAATTTATTCATTCGTGAATAAGAAAGCAAAAATAAATTAACCAATTCTTGTTTTCGCTCTCGGAATAATGTCAATCGATCTTCTTTCGTTCGAATAGCCATTCGAAAATACCATCGAAGAAGCCAATGAATTCCAAAAAGTCTATATTCAATTCAAAATAATCAGCATCAATATAAAAAAAAGTTTACATAGCGCCAATGCCAAGCGATGTCAATACGGCATACAATCGAATCATATTGTCATGTGGCAGAAATAGAATAAAATAGATGGCATTGAGAATTAAATAAATCAATACAGCATAAATAGCAAAAGATCTCGTTAGTTTTCGTTGAAGTAAACGTGTTTGAGTCAATGATTCTTTTATATTAATGGATTCCTTTGGAAAAACAACGTAAAAAAAATGATGAAGAAATAATAATCATGAGACCTACTAGATGACAATCTTCGAGTTCTTCAGCAAGATTCGTACGAAATTTCTATATGAATAATAAGGAAAAATTCATAAATACAAAAACAAACTTACAAATATTCGAAATTTAAATAATCGATGTAGAAAAGACATGCTGATATGAATCGATCTAAAAATTCCAAATATTTCATATGTGGTTTTTTGCTTAACATGAATCGCAGCTGTTGTCAATAGGAAAAAGTTGCCTTGAAGAAGAAGCAACACGCGCAAAAAGAAAGATGAAGAGCCTCGTAGTCAGATGTGACGTTGAAAGCAAAGGAAAAAGACACGAATAAACCAAGTATGTAGACATGTCTATGTCTTTTGCTTGCATTTTCGTCAGAGTCCCACGATGATTCATTTGGTTTGACACGACTTAACCAATCCGATTCTTGCTTGTCTTCTATCGATAGACATGTACCTCTATCGTGATAATAAATCATACAGCAGTATATATTCAATTTTCCCCAGTTTTTTTTTCTTCGTTTTCAAACGATGAACGATCACGCACGGTACAGAAAATAAAAATAAAAATATTCCGAATACGATTTTCGAATTTCTAGACGTGTGAACAGTATTGTTATTAAAAATTTACCAACGGAATATACGGAAGTACGATGAGAAAAAAAACACAGCAAATCGATTCATTTGCGTTGTTATATTTTCTTTTCAGAATGAATTAGAAGCACTTTTTTCTAATTTCGGTCGAATTCTTTCGAGTAAAGTTCTACCAAGCAATCCGAATTTTGATGGTAGTTGCGCATTTGTTAACTATGCCGAAGCTGACAGTTGTGCAAAAGCAGTGGAAACTATGAACAATCATAAAATCGATCGATTTATACTATGTGTTCAACATTCCAGTGTAAAATTTATAATTTTTTTTTTCGGAATAATAATATATTCGTATCTGTTTTTTTTTGTTCTAGTCACGAATGAATGGATTGTAAGCGAGAATGTTTATGAGTTTGAATCGAAAAAATCTAAAAATGAATTTTTTCTAGTCGAAATGGTGGCGAAATAAATAATGAAAATAAAACAGCAACACCATCACCAACTACAAATCAAACACGATTTAGTGGCTTTCAGTCAGCTAGTACACGTTCATCAGTTTGTGGAACACCATCGAAACTGACTGAATTAGATAAACCTTCGAATATCGAACAATCAAATGTCAAAAGTCCATTTCAAATTGGTAGAGAAATTAAATTGAATTTTAATTTCGATGAGCATTTTGTTTTCTTCTCTTCAAGAATCAACATTAACTATTCGTGAACACAGTTCATTTGTGACGAATAAAACCTATTGTGTTTATCTATCAAATCTCGAAGTACCGAAGACAATTTTTGCAGCGACGTTAGATGATTATGTTAATGCAACATTATTGATTACACAAATGAATAAACATGAACAACTTGTGAAAACACAAGCGGATACTTTGAAATCGAAGTACGATATAACAAAACAAACATATTATTGAAACTTTTCGATTAGATTCGTTGTTGGACAATTTTGTGCTGCACTTTTTAATGGCGATTGGTATCGAGCTCGAATTTTAGAAATTGGAGATGATAAAACTCGAGTTGAATATGTCGATTGGTTAGAATTTTCTACTGAATCTCGATTATTCTCGAAGAATTCTTTTTCTTTAGGGGAAATACGGGTTGGTGTGATTCAGTACTCGAAATTCGTCCTCTACCAGCCGAGTAGAAAATTAAATTTTCTTCGTTTGAATTCAAAACTTTCGTTTTTATTTAATTAGATTCTACAAAGATCCAATTTTGTGTGTTAAATGTTTATTAGATGGTATTTTAAATAATGAAAAACTATCGGATGCACAAACGAATTCTATTCTTGAAATTCTTGGTAATTAAATCAAATAATAAAAAAAGAAAAGACATGACTCTTTTCATTTATTTATTTTTTCTTAGTTCTCGATGTTAAACTTGAAATGACAGTTGTTCGTTTTGAAAATCAAATTCCATACATTCAATTAAATTTAGGTGAACGAAATTTAAATAATGAAATCAGTACAATTCTATCGTCATCAATTGCCGAACAACCACCATTGTTAACATTCGATTCTCATCGACCTCAATTGGATTTCTCACAAACCTATTTTGCTCAAATAACAACTGTCGATTCCGAACCGGAATGTTTTCATGTTTTATTAATGCAAGATTGTCTACCAACGATAATGAATGTATTAAAAGATTGGAATGAAAATCAACAATCGTCGATTAAATCACCTCAAGCTAATATGCTCGTTTGTGCACAATATGAAGTGGATGATCTCTGGTATCGAGCATGGATTGAAAATGTTACCGATCGTGGTTTTCGCGTTTATTTTGTTGATTTTGGTAACGAAGAAATTGTTTCATTAAACCGTTTGAGTGAATGTCCAGCTAATTTACGAACTATTCCATGGCAAAGTATACAAATTAAATTAGCAAATATACAATTGACGGATGAAGAACGTCAATTCTTATTGCAGCATTATGAAAATGAACGATTAGAAATGAAAATTTGCTCAATGAATCAAAATCTTTATCTAGTCGAATTGTTTCAACAGGGAAAATCGCTTACAGATCGAATACTTGAATCACGAAAAGTCAAAGAACGAAGTCAACCAAAAGTTGAATCCGTTCCAGTACCGCTGCCACCGCAACCAACTCCTCCTCCGCCCCCACTTCCTGTACTTCCCACACCTCCTCCTCCTACAATAGTGACTGAAAGTTCGTATTTTCATTGTCTTGATTCACAATCTATATTTGTTTTTATAATCATTTTCAGAATTTCATTCTGCTCATTCAGCTTTCAGCGAAACAAAACGTTCCATTGAATTAACTAATAGTACTAAACCGGTACCAGTACCAGTACCAATACAACCAAATAATCCACCTGTTGTTACTAATATTTCAACAATAACAGCAACAACAGCAAGCAAACCATCGATGTCAAATGACGAGAAAACAGACAATACAGTTTTAAATGATAATCTCACGACAATGATAACTGAACAACGACGACAAAATCGTCTACTTGAACAAGTTATCGCAGCGGTAAATACAACGAATGCACTACTCAATCAACTTGTTCAACGTTAGACAACAAACAGTCAGATAATTCAATCTTTTTTGTGAAAACAGAAACAATCAGTTTCATATTAGGATATTTTCTTCGTTTTTTTTTCTATGATCAAGATTTTATGTATAGCTTCACATTAATCAATGAATCTATATGTGAGTGTATGTTTTGTTTGAATCGTTATATGTTTAAAAGAAAACCCAAAAAAAAACCACATTTTGTGATTTGAATAAAAGAAAAATAAGTTTATGAAATATGAACTATCCTCTCAATTATAGATCAACAATGAATATTTTTAGTAGACGAGTTTTTCTTCCATCCATAAACAATATTTTATTCAAAAGTAAATTTACACTTTTGCTTTTTCTACTCGTCTCGAATGTGATATCTTAATTACATAGATAATCGTATGAATTTGTCTGTAAAAAGTCAACAACCATTGATGGTTATTGGACATCGTAATCCCGATACTGATGCAATTACAGCTGCTATTGTCTATGCAGATCTCTTAAATCAAATGAATATCAAAGCTAAACCGTATCGTTTAGGTGATCTCAATAATGAAACGAAATTTATTTTAAAAACAGCAGGTATTCAACCACCGGACATGTTACCAGACGATGTTCCTGAAGGATCTGATGTAGCTTTGGTTGATCATAACGAAAGTATGAAGAATAATTTCGATCGAATGAAGGTACAAAAAAAAAACGAGACACTTTGCATATTTTAGGTGCACAATCGATGAAAAATGTGAAAAAAATGCGTGTTACTCATGTAATTGATCATCATAAATTAGGTGATCTTACTTCATCCGAACAGATTTATCTTCGTTTCGAACCTGTTGGTTGTACAGCAACAATATTAACAAAATTATATCGAGAAAATAATATTAAAATCAGTCAACTCATGGCTTTTCTAATGTCAAGTGCAATTCTTAGTGATACACTTCATTATCGGTAAATTAAAATTTATATTTCGAAGAAAACTATTTTTCATATTCAGATCACCAACAACAACAAGCGAAGATCGAAAAGCATTAGAATATCTTCTTCCTCTTGCTAAAATTCCTGATGTTACATCCTATGCTGGACAAATGTTCGAAGCTAAGAGTGATCTCAAAGAGTTCAGCACTCGACAAATTCTTCTTCTCGATTATAAAACCTACGAGTTCAATAACGAAAAATGGGGCATAGGCACTGGTGAAACATGTAACATGGAGAAAATGCTTGAACGTAAAGATGATTTACTCAAAGAAATGCATGAAGAAAAGAAACGTCAACAATTAAAAGGCATTTTATTTTCTATTGTGGATATAATTAAAGAAAAAAATCTCACATTGATTCCAAGCGATACTGAAGAACATGTTGTTCGACAAGCGTTTAAAGCTAATATTAAAAATCATCTTGCTGATTTAGGTTCGAGACTTAGTCGAAAGAAACAAATCATTCCACCATTGGAAGCTTATTTTCATTCAAAAGCTTAATTTTTCTAGTTTTGCTACCTGCATCTACTTTTTTTTTCTTCTTTTTTCAAGATTAAAAAACCAAATGTTATTAAAACAAATTGTTTGCCTACAAAAACCGAAAATTCATCATTTTCGATTGATACATTTGAGTCAAAAATATGGTCAAGCAACGAATCGTTCAGCATTTACGTTGACTAAACGAAATAAAAAAGATCGAATCGATGGCGGTGCCATATTTTTACTTGTATGTAATTTTTCAAAATTTTCTCGATTTGTGTCAGTCAATTTAGATTATTCCAATTAGTACATTTGCTCTCGGTTGTTGGCAAATACAACGTCGCAAATGGAAACTTAACTTAATTGAAACATTAAAAACACGAACACAAGCAGAACCAATATGTTTATTAGAAAAGTTTGTCGTTTTAATTAAATAAAACTTTCTCGTTAATGAAAATTCGATTTCTTACTTCTAGTTTAGATCGTTTACCTGAATTCGAATATAATCCCGTACGTGTACGTGGCACATTCGATCATTCACGAGAATTTCTTATTGAACCTCGTTCACGACTCGATGAACATCCGAGTTTAAAACAGCCCATGACCACAACAACAGTCGGTGCACATGTTATTACACCATTTCGAGTTGCTAATCGAAAGTAAAAACTAACAACAAGATATTGATGTATACTAAGGCAATTTAGTTTTGATATTCTTGTAAATCGAGGATTTGTAACAATGGATCTACGCGATCCAGCAACTCGTCGTGCAGGACAAGTAAAATGAAATCTATTGTTCCTACATGATTATCAATTATTAATGAAAATTGTAGGTTGAAGGTGAACGAGAAATCATAGGTTTACTTCGATCGACAGATTATGTGAGTTGAAATTCGAAAGAATTCTTTCGTTGATAAGTAAATTCCTTCTCATAACTAAAGTGTAACACTACTTGGACTAAAAATGATCCTGCAAATAATATTTGGCGTACACGAAACGTCGAAGAAATAGCTGCAGCCATGAAAACTGCGCCAATATTTATCGATGAAGTCAAAAGTATTCGACATTGAATATTTTCCTTGATAAATATTTGACATTCTTTTCTGTTTCTGTATCAGGTTCGTCCGTTCCCGGTGGTCCCATTGCTGGTCAAACCAATGTTCAACTTCGTAATGAACATATGTCCTATATTCTTACATGGTACTTTGACATTCATCGATATATTTCATCTCAAATTTTATTTATTTAGGTTTTCTCTTTCGGCTTTGACGACTCTCATGTGGATTCGTAAATATCTCCTATGAAATCAATATCCTCTATTCCTCAGCATTCTGTTCTTATAATTTGAGAATAAACAGAAACAAACAACAACATCCTATATCATAATTATTAGCGTGATCTTTTCTTTTTTTTATTATTACAAAAAAAAACATTACAAATGAAATAAAAATTGTCAACAAACATTTTCTTATACATCAACATTTTCACCACCGGCATCATCTTGATTTTCAGGTTCATTTTCTTGTCCGAATATGTAATTGTCAACACGTTTCCATGCTTCAGATCGCATCATAGGACCGAAAATCATAAAAAGTACGCCGAAAAAACAAAGAATTGAAAGTATAAATATTAATAAAATACTTGAGATTTTTTCTGTTGTTGACGATAATCGAGTTGAATTCGTATCCGTATCCTCATTTACTAATAAATCGGTCGTATTTACCAATGTATACATGAACAAACATATTTGAAATAACAATAAAACTTATCCATAAACATTCATTCGAATTTGCATATTCAAATCTAAAACAAGAAAAACATATGAACGCGCCGATTCTTAACATTATTATTATTATTATTATTATTATTGTTGTTTTTTTTGTTTATTGAAAAATTCTATGTGTACGTGCAATAACCGGTCTAGTTACTCACCGTTATGACTAGTTTAAGTTCTTCGCATGATGACTTTCAATCATTAACTCTATCCGAAGATTCAACAGTCAGTGAAGGTACACGTCGTTTACTATCGCCATACAATCGAAATCGATACGATAGTCTTAATCGTGATATACAAAATGAATTAATTAAAGTCAAAGAAACATTTCGAATTATAACTAATGATTTAAATAATTTTCAAGGCAATTTCGAACAATTAACGGAATTTAAAGATAAAATTCGTCAAATGAATCGAATTCTATTAACAGTTAAACAACGACAGGATATACTCGATGATCGAAATGAACAAATGTTAATCGATTTACAAAATCATATTTGGGAATTAGCTAAATATTCTGTACGCATCGAAATCTATCTATGTACAATTGAACAAATGAAAAATACAGCTAATGATCTATTACAAATTGCAAAAAAATCATCGACAAATGATTTTCTCGAACGGACAATACGATTAAATTCAGAAATTACTCTACTCGAAACACGAATTAAAATCGATTGTCATAATCTAACTATACGAGATAATCTCGATAAATTACAAAAACGTTGTACTATTCTTTTAAATCCCAATGAACGAACACAATTAAAAACATTGAGAAATTTTCAAGTAAAAAAATCTCTACTTAACCATTGTCGAACACGTCTTGTTTGATCGAAAAATACGACAACAAGAAAAATTCATTTCTCGATGTCCTTCGATCAATATCTTTTGTCTATACATATATATATATATATATGTGTCTGTGTGTGTATATGCGTACGTACGATAAGAAAATAAAGGTTTGTTTAAGTGACAAAACAATGTGGCATTCTGTAAATTTGGATAATTGACAAGATGGAGGAGCAAACAGAAACACTAACAATCAGAACAGTTGCCTGTTTTCTTTTTTTTTTGTTACATAGTCAAAAAATGTTACACCCATCAACTAGAACGATATTGACGTCATTGACAGGAGAAGAGAGAAAATAATCACTGACATAACATCTATTTTTTTCGTCTACTCTTCCCCTCGTTATTTGTTGTTCCCTTGATATGTCTTCTTTGCTGTTTTTTTTCTTCAAGAATAAACAGATCGTCTTTCATATCTTTTCTATCTGGACTATCGATCAACTAAAATCGAACAAGACATTAAATCGATGTGACGATTTACGAGAAACAAGAGGATAACATTGTTTTGCTATTTACTAATAAAGACTCATTTATATAGAAAAAAAAATTAAGTTTTCCAGGCGGACATCTTCTTTTTTTTATGACATGAATACTGTTTATCAGATATCTTCAAGCGATTTCCAGATGTGAAACAAACAAAACTAAGAACACAATAAAAATCGATTAGGATGAAATCAGATCTTCATCTGAATTGATTCTTTTTGTTGATTGTCGACGATAGAAAAGAATATGACAAATACGTGCATGATTTGTATATACTACAAATTACTATTTAATGAGGAAGTAAGATATACGTATATCCGTATGTTCTGTCTCGTAATAGAATAGATGAAAAGAGAGAATAGAAGAAAAATGAATTTGATAAGTTATCAAAACGAAATATAAGATTTAACTGCGTAGATTGATAAAAATGTTATCTTCCAGCGAAGTTTTCGGGTTTTTTTTTTATTATTATTATTATTTTGTTTTAAATATTCTTTTATTTAATTTTGAAATTAAATCATTGTTTCATTCTGTATAATAATTGAATCTATCCATGACGTACTTTGCCTGGAACATAATTATCACGATCGATTTTTTCTTCTTGAAGAAAGACATGAAGTGAACGTTCATTTTGTGCTAGAGGATGACCAGCGACTCTACATTCAATAACAAAAAGAAAGACACACATAAATACACACAAGTATAAAAGTCAATTAATTTACTTATTAATAAATTCTTCGAGTCCCTTTCGTCTATCCTCAATAAAATCATCTTCGAATATTCCATCGTTACTACGCATAAAACTTGGTATTTGTCGTTCCCACGCTTTGCCGGGCAATGTTGGAACGACAATCTGTTGAAAATAGAATAAATGTCAACTACAAATTAATACGCATGTGCGATAATGAACTTACTTTACTGTCACGTTCGAGTTCTTTACGTAGCCAATCGAAATCAGAATAACGACGACGAACAGAACATTCTTTTAATCGAAAAACAGGTAGATTTGTCTGCAAAGATTTTATATTAATTCTGAAAGATTTGTTTTTTTTTGAATAAATTCGACTTACTTTCATTCTCACTTCATAATCTGTATAACGTTTTCCAGCTAAACCGTGTGTTTCTGGATTGACAACATCGATTTCAAGAAAATTATCTGGTGGTTCATATCCATCAGATGAGATCTAGATAAAAAATAATCTGTTTAGTTTTTATTTCTCTTGAGTTTTTTCGTTTCGAAAATTCGTACTCGTTGAGTCGATAGTCGAGCTATGGCTGGATTACTTTCAGCGTCAATGATCGGCATGGATAGATGTCTATCTAGAGGTGTAATGTAAAACGAAATAAAACAACGCGAACGCACAGATACGTTTTGTATTCAGCTGTTTGAAACAAGAAAAAAAACGAAAAGAGAAAAAGAAAGATGATAAGAACAATACATGGCAAAGGTTATTACTACAAGTTCACTGTTACTTCATATCAAATGTCTTGTCTAATTATGCTTTAGTTATATGTAAATTATTTATTTCGACACATTTTTTTTGCAAATAGAAAAGAAAAATGTTATTCTGTCAAAAACAGATCTTCGAAAATAGTTAATTTTAATTAAACTATTATCACTTGTCAAGTCCGATTGTTTCAAATTAGGACAATTACTGCATCTTCATCCTCGAGAAAATAAAAAAAACTCAATTTAAAGAATCTTTTCTCTTACGTTGTTATTTTCTTCGTCACAAAGGTTCGTATCTATATAATCGATCTCGACTAACAACGAAAGAATGATTAATCGGACGAATACAAAGATAGTATAATAGTACTGGTTATTGTCTGTTTTTTTTCTTTGCTTTCGAACGATTCTGAATAAGTTAAGTTCGTAAAAAAAAAGAAATCAATTGAACATTTTCAAGTGCTTTTGTTTCATCTTCTGATAAAAGAAATCATAGTATCACTTAAGACTATCTCGATTGTTTTCGTGTTTCACACATGATAAAATAAAATCGTTTTGTTGTGTTTGTTTGTTGGTTTCTTTTTATATTTTTCAGTTTGGTCAAACAAATGCTCTTCGGAAGGATAACATTGTTCGGTTCACGAACATTATTTACCAAACAAGAAAACCGAAACATTTTAGTTTATATATGTGGTATTATGCTTTATAAATTTGGCATTGAAGCATTCAATGGTGCAATTATAACATTGGCAACAAATCGTTACGATCAAGATGCACATAACAACGGTGAATTAACACGAACATTCGAAAAAGTTGGTTTACTTATTGGTCTTAATCAAGCAGCTCAATGTTTCGGTTCGATTCTAATTAGTCCATTGATCAAACATTGGAAAACACAAGTTGTTCTTTCGGCAACAATCTTTTTCTTTGCATTTTCAACGGCGATTTTTATGATACTCGACGGTACAACTGGTGGAACGATTAAACCTCGAGATTTTCAACCGAAAAATAAAAATGATTTTAGTTACTATGGTAAATATTCGACTGATTTAATTATTCCAATCTATTTTGCATCGGGCATTGCATTCGGTATGGTCGAATCGATTCGTCGTGTTATACCAGCGAATATTGTTGGTGATGATGTTAATAAATTACGTAAAATGGATGCACTCGTTCATGTTTTCTATGAAATAGCTGGTGTTAGTGGTGCTTTAATGACAGCACTTATTTTAATTCCACGTTTAGGTAATAATTATGCATTTATTGTTACACCGATTTTATTTGCATGTGCTGGTGCTATTTGGCTATCGATTCGATCTGCACCGAATGAAACAAATGAATCGGAAAATACATTAGACATCGAATTAAAACCATTGAAAGGACATTTCTTTCGACCTATTGCTCGAGCATTATTCGCTTTTCTTGAATCGTTATTCGTTGGTGCAAAGATTGTTTTTACTAGTCGAAAATTTCTCTGGTTATTTGCTGCATATCCATTAGCTGTTTATTCGCATCGTTATATTGAAAATAGTATTGCACCACAAGTAGCTCGACGATATCTTCACCAAGCCGATTGGTCACAAATACTTGTTGGTGGTTCGAATTTTGGTGAATTACTTGGCGCATTATTCGTTTTTATCTTTAGTGATTCAATGAAAAGTCCACTTTTATGGGTTCGTATTGATGCAATAGCTTTACTTGTTATGTGGTACATACCATTCTATAATCCGCCAGTAAATGATATCAGACATGCTTGGCTTATAGCTGCAACATTGATACCTGTCGGTTTTGCGTCTGCTGTTGGCGATATTTCTTTAGATTCGTACATTCAATCATCATTAACACGTCTCGAATCGAAAAATAAAGATGTTTCACCATTGGGTGCTGTCATGGCATTTCTCTATTCGACTTACATTATTATTCATTCAATAGCAAATCCATTTCTCGGTCGATATATCGATAAAGCATACAATAGAACCGAACATGTTCATTCAGCTTTACTCTTTACCGTTGCTGTTCAATTAACAATCTCATTTTCTATTATGTTTGCATCAACATTTGTACCTAAAGGTTCGTTCGGTTGTAATCCAGTTTTAATTGAAGATGACGATGATGATGATGATGAAAAATCAGTATCACGGCAAACATCAAATGGCGAACCAAATGCTTAATAAAATAAATAGAATATTTTTTTTTCTTCTTCTGTTCTTTTCGTATATAAATTAGTTATTAATTCTTAATCAATCAAAAGCAAGCAAATGTTTTGACCTGTTTAACAAAATAAACCAGCTTGACAAAAGAAACAAAAAAAGCAATTAGTGTTTATTTGGGAGGTTCAAAAAGGCCGAAAAAACGTAGAATTTGTGTGCCACTATTGAGAATATTCATAAGTTCGTTTGTAGGTTGTTCACGTGGAAATTCATTTTTTAATTTTTCATCAATATCCGCTTGAATTGCTTGATAAACAGTGAGAAATACGAAGTTTTTCTCGGAAGTTTCTAAATTTCCATATTGTATTTTATTGCCAACAATAAATTTTTCAATAGCCAATCGATATCGACGTAAAGTTGTTTCGATTTCTATAGCTGTTGGTCGTTGTTTAAGATCATCATGAATACATCGTTGTATAAGTTCCGTAAAAATCGGACTTTTTTCACTGATTGTTATTCGATTTGTTAGATCATCAAATATATGTTTTCGTTCAGTAAATAATTCCGACAGGGTCAAGCCAAATGTAAATATATCTGATTGTTTCGAAAATTTGCCTTGATAAAATTCCAATGGCATATACGACAAACAACCAACACGTGTCATGAGCTCTTGAGCTGCCCAAACACGAGCTATACCCATATCACTTATTTTAGCTGTATAATCCTGTTGAATAAGAATATTATCAGGTCGTATATCGCGATGTATCATATCGTGTGAATGTATTTTTCTCATTCCACTCGCTATTTGACATGCGATTTCAACTTTCGATCTCAAAGATATTTTCTCTTTTTGCCTAAGAACACTTGTTAGACTACCACGAGACATATATTCTAATATGAGCATACATCGAGTATTGCCATTAGGTAAAGCTTGAATATTATAACCATACAATTTAAGTATATACGGGCCAGTTAATTCGGCATAGGCAGCCATTTCTTTATAAAAACTCTTTTCGAGATGTTTCCTATCAGGTGTAACACAGATAACTTTACAAGCAACTAGACGATTTTTTGATTTCCATTTGGCTTTATATACAGCTCCTATGTAAATAGAAATCGATAGATTCAATGAAGATCATCTAGTTATTTCAATAGAATTCTTACCGAATCCACCACGACCAAGTTCTTCGCCAAGTTCAATATCTTCAATGGGTATTTGTGGACACCAATTTTTACCAATGACTAATAACGGATGTTTTGTATCATGTACACGTAATTGCATACAATTTATACAAAGATCATAGTCTCGACAGTCATCACATTTGAATCGTAGACCTCGGACAGGCTTTGTTTTACAATTATTACATTGAACCAATGAATGTTCTTCAAAACGATATTTCTCTTTCAAACTATTCAATGTTACATCTTTTTCAAGATTATTAATAGGTTCACCGAAGATTTCATTTTGAGCAGAAAAATGAACCATAACATGTCTTGTACGATGATCGAGCGTTTCACGACGTTGATCATGACATCGACCACAAAGATCATAATTCGGACATTCTAAACATCGGTAACGATCATCACATATACGAAGTAAACCACAACCATGACATTGTGTTCGATGAACTTGAATGCCATTATCAGTATATTCAGGATTATCCATAAATATAGATGCCAATTGTTGATACATATTATGACGATTATGTGGAATAATTGAACTTCGATCGAGTGTCTACATAAAACACATAATTCAATGAAAATATCTAACGAAAAATATTTACTTGGTTAGGCTGAGATAATAGGTTTGCTAATCTTGGTCGAATATCATCATTATCAACGGATTCTTTTGCTGTAGTGAATACCAATCTATCGATTCCTTGTATAGTATCACAGCTATCACTATCAATCGTTGTACTTGTGTTGACTAAAGTTATTGCTACGGTTGTATTTTCTTCAGCTACTATTCGATATCTGTTATCAGCGTCTAAATACATAGCGTCTCTATCATGAACGGATCTTCGTCTTCTAACTGTTGACATTTGATAGTGTATTTTTTTGTGATTTCTTTTATAATGTTTATATGTAGCTGGACTACAAACAAGAACTTGAAAATGTAGATTTATCTTGTCTTCAATTTTTCTTTTTAACTCTTCGATTGAATAATCTTCAACATTAATATTATTATATTCAATAATCCGGTCGAATGATTTTAAACCGGCTCGTTTTGCTAATGCTGATGAATCATCGTCGACCAATTTTAAATAATGAAAACGTTCATGTCGATGATAATGTAAAGATATACCCACGGGAAGATTAGCTGTACTTCGTTTAATTGTGCAAAGACGAATATCATCGTCTTGATATTTAAGTGAAGTATTTTCATCAACTGCACGAGGATCTAAGAAACAAGAACGAATTCTATCTAATTGTGATAGTTTGGAATTTCTTCTTACCATAGTTTGCATTTATCCAATTGATTAGTTCTGTAGGAGGATCTACTCCATAGCCACTAGCTTGACACTCTTCGCCAGTTTTATTTCGATATTTAACATTTCGGCCGAAGTTATCGACATTGATTTCTCTCGATGATTTACTTATATTTTGTTTATAAGCCTTCTGTTTTTCGATAGGTACAAGTACAATATGCCATACTGGACGATCACCAACTAAGCCTTTGACTATTTCAATGCATTCACTCGATTTTTGTTTTGTAATTACTTCATTTGGAATTATTGATGCCTTTATCAAAGAAAAAAAAGTTCCTTTGAAACTAAATGATTGAAACCTACTTCACAAGATGATTCATTTGATGAACTTGTTTGTAGCATCGATTCGTTTACGCCCTATTATTAAATATACAATTGTTATTTAAAAAAATAGAATAAATTTCATTTTACCATATACTATTATAAAGCACACAACGAAATAATCTTGTAACACAAGAAAAGAAACGTTTTGTTTTTGAAGCATGTAATATTTTTATATACCGAATAAAATATAGATAAGCACACGTTGGGAAAAAACATTCGGTGACGCATGCTTTTATTTATTTTGACATCGCAAACATTTTCTTATTTTTCTTTCTATACTCGTTGAATAGAGAAGTTTCAACCGATGAAGAAATATCATTTATTAGTACCATTAATGAAAGAAATTGATAACTTATTTTTATTAACTGAGTAAACGAACAAGAAAGACAAGATCAAAACAAATGAGTAAAATTTGTATGATGAGAAAATGCGAAAAAAAAGAGAAAAAAAAAGAATTTGTCAGATGATTGTTGTGTTTTGACTAAGAAAGTTTTTGTTTAAAATATTGAATAAAATTAAATTCGATGTCATTCATTAACTGGAACTGTACGAAAATTGTAGAATTCCTTTTTAATATCAGCCATTGTTGAGCATTCATAAATCATACCTTGAACTCGACGTTCCATGTAACGATAGACAAAGGACGAACCTTGCTCGATTTCGTCTTGCGGAACATGTTTCAACACTTGATTAATTGTATCATCATCATTGAAAACTGCATTAAGGACATTAACAAAAATATGTCCGAAATTAATCATCGGTATATACTCACCACCTAAATTTAAAAAATCATATTCATTAAAGCATTACATCAAAATTTGTATTAACCGGTATTTTTAGCTAGTGCACAGTAGAAATCATCACAGGGTAAGATTGTTGGTTCAACACCAGCTACGAACAAAGTAATGTTTTCCTTTTCAAATTTATTTGAAAGCTTCCATGGATCATCACCAACTATTTGATCGAGAAGACCATTTGGAGCACCGTCCGTAAATAAAATCACCAGTTTTTCATACGGTATATCACCGTTATTCTAAAAGAAATGCACTACTTTAAACAACAAAAATAAAATTTCAATTACATTTTCACGCCATGGAAAATCAAGAGCCATCTTCATAGCTTCACCTATAGTAAAAGGAAAGAATCAATGAGTCTTTTAATGTAAATATTTGAAAACGAAATTTGTTTTAGTTGTCAGAAGCTCCAAAGAAAACCATTCTTGTGATAAAAAAACATTGATTACACGTTACTACATGAGCCGATTTTTGACAATAAAATATCAAAAGATGATGATATACGTGTACAAAAACCGATCAAAACAAGAAAAGGAGGAAAAACAAAGCGATAAATGTGCATGTCAAATACCAAGAGGTTATATTTACCAAAAAATCTGCACAGGAAAGAATTTAAATAAATACTCAATTGCTAAGACTGTTTAAAGTATTCAAAGAAATAAATATATCTTACCAAGTGCCTTTCTTCCGTCTGGACCTGCACCATCAGGTTGACTACTATTGAGCCATACTTGGAAGCGATTTCGATCGTTTGTGAAGCCATGACCGACGACCAGATCATGGACCGATCGAAATTCTATCAAACCAATTCGATTATGCGCGGCCATGTCAAAAATTGGAGCAGTACAGTCCGTAATCAATCGACGAACTCCATCAAACTCCACTGTCATTGATGACTCACAATCCAAAATAACAATAGCATCCATTCTTGCACTCATGGATCTGACGAAGAAATTGGTGATCGGACTAAAACAAAAGCAAAGAATATATGAATTATCCACAACGACATATCCACCGCAACATATTAGAAAGCACAAAAAACTAGATGCCACACAAGACCCCTTCAGGTGCAAAATGTGCTACGAATCGAATCAACGCTTTCGATTAAGTTAAAATCTTGCAACACAAAAAAAAAACTCTCTGCTTCTCTAAAGCCAATTAATTCGTTTCAATTACTCCATAGATTACAGTTTAGTTATCCAAACATTTGCGCGTCTAACTTCTCGTACACCTAGCATTCTAATTACCATGAATATTGCAAAGCCATCGAAAAAAAATTCTATCACCTCAAAAAAAAACGAAAGATCGTAATAGGCGTTTGGCAATGAATATGACTAGTTGGCCTTCAACAGTTTGTTTTCGCGGTCGACTGGACTGTGCGGCTTATAGTTGTGGAGATTATTAGGAACGAACAAAACGTGCATACGTCCCGAAAGAAAAAAACGTAGATGAAGAAAAAAACGATGAAGAGAAACGGTGACGAAGAAAAAAAACGAATGATCGTAGTAGGCGTTTGGCAATGAATATGACTAGTTCGACTTCAACAGTTTTTTTTTCGCGGTCGACAGGACTGCGCGGCTTGGACTTGTAGCGATTGTTATGCACGAACAAAACATGCATACGTCTAGAAGGAGGAAAAAGAAGAAGAAAAAAAACGAAAAAAGCAGAAAAGGTGTTAGAGATATGCCTTTGGGTTTGCACTGTGTTACATAGAAAAGAACGAAGAGAGAAGAAAAATCAATGGATGAGAGAAAGAAAGAAAGAGAACAATATATATTTGTGTATAGATATTAGACTTACGAGGAACTTGTTGCATTGTCTTTCGAATTTTGTCAGTATAGGCTAGGTAGTTCGAGACGTGTTCATATGTAGTGGATGTAAAAAAAATCTTGGTTCGAGCACATTAAAATCCAATAAGAACTATTATTTTCATCTATTGATCGATTGAGTAGCCAGAAATAATCTCTCACTTTGTCTTATCGAGTAAAAAATGAAGTGCCTTCCTTTTTATCGAATGATAGGTTCGCTAGATTGTAGTAAATAGAGGTCGAGATTTGCATAATCTTGATGTTTACTTTATTAAATTAATATGAAAAGAAAATCAATCAACTAGATAAACGGTGTAATCGGATGAAAATCTTTTTATGTCGTTTCATTGAAGAAGTTCTAAAAATTTTGCGACATTTTTGACACAAAAGCTCGGCAAAACTTCTCGATCAGTTGTTTTGTTTTCGACACCTTGTTTAAGATTTTCTAAATAAGTTTCGCTCGTTGCACCACTGAACACAAGTAATGTTGTTGCACCTTGTCGATTACCAAACGGAATATCTGTTTCAATTCTAAACGAAAATGAAAATGATTCATCATTTACAATTTCTGCCTAAATCTTACCGATCTCCAATCATCACAGTTCGTTTAGGATCAACGTCAGGAAATGCTTGACGAATAACATCGAACATTGGTGCATGCGGTTTACCAAGAATTGTCGGTGTTCGACATGATGCAGTCGAAACAGCAGCTAGAATCGAACCAGCACCTAAATTCAATCACCGATTTAATTGTTTTTTTTTCTTCTCCGTGTGATTTCATTTTACCGGGCATACAAGTCTCGTCACTTTGAGGTAGACTTGCATCGTCGTTCGTAGCTAAGAAGAGAACATTTGGTCGATTGAGGTACGTTGCTGCCTTGAGAATTTTATGGTAGCTAATATGAAGATCAAGAGCAGATATCACACAATTGACCTTCGGATAAGCAGAATAAACGTGAAGAAATGTAAAAGAAAAAGCGTTATACTTCTTTGTCAAGTTTAAGTCCATTTTTGTCAATAGATTTTGCATCCGGTGCTAATGTGTCTGGCTAAAATACGAAAACAACTTCACATCATTTTAATTAATTGATTTATTCTCTATTTACACCAATTCCACCACAGATTTCAAAGCCTTCTTTTCCTAATTCGTGTTGTAACGATTGCATTCCAAGAACATAACATTTGCCTTTGAAATTAATTGATTTCAAGTATTGAGCTGTCAACCAAGCTGTACAAACAATTTGCTCCTAAAATTTATCAACGAACAACTAGTTTCATTCATTTTCTCTTGCAATTCTGTACCGGCTTAGCTTCGAAACCAATATTTTGAAATATTTTTGCATAATCACTTTGTGTTTTCGTTGAATTATTCGTTACAAAGAAAATTCGTTTACCCTCAAACGAACACAGATATTTTAACAAGAAAAAACCAAGTAAAATTCAAATCGAATTACTTGTTCAGTTAAATATTTCAGTAATTCAATGGCACCTGGAAATACTTCGGGCAAATTCCAAAGAACACCGTCACAATCGAAAAGAAATGTATCATTATCAGTCAATAATGATTTTGCATTCGATGTAGTCAAGGGAACACAAAGATTTTCAGTTGACATCTAAAAGAGTCTGTAGAGTTTATGATCAATATCGTAATCTAAGATTATAAAACCTTCTCTCTTGATTTTATATATACACTCAATCGAAAGACGAGAAGAAAAAAAAACGAAGAAGTTACTTTCAAAATAATAATGGGCTGTGAAAGTTCAACTGCTGCAATACCCGTACCAGAAACAAAACCGACTTTATCGAGTACCAATACAGAAGATTTCAATCTCGTTCTCGAACAAATCAAACAAACATGGCCTGAAATACAAAAAATTTCGAATCTAAGCGCAAAAGTATTCGCACAGTAAGTCAAATCGAAAGAAAACTGCTCGAACAGCTGCTCTTTTTTCTCATTAGTTTCATACAGAAATCTCCTGAATTAAAAGTATTCTATCATATTCCTGAAGCTTATAACACTGAAGCCGAAGTACTCAATGCCGATGAGATCAAACAACCAGCTGATAATCTTTTCAAAATCTATTCGGATATTATCGAAGGTACCGAAGAAGATTTTTCGCAAGTTCTTCATAGTAAAGCTGTCGAACTGAATAATCAAGGGATTCGCGCACCGCAAATTAAACACTACAGCGAAAGTCTCTATCATGTCATCAAGTACGAACTTCAAAATGAATTGAACGCTGATGAACAACAATTGTGGGCAGTATTTACAAAACAAATATCGACTCAAGTCACTCTTGAACTATCGAAATTTCCCCGTAAATCCATTATTTCAACTTAAAATATACAAACAATGAACGAAAGATATTTATTTTAATCAATTAAATATTTTTTTGATAGCAAACAAATATGAATAATAGAAATAGAATTTGTATTTTGAAATGCAATCGATAGACTGTATCTGACATTGATGCTTGACCATAATCCGCATATTTTTGGCATAAATGATTGACTGTTGATTGAGCATTTCGTTGTTTTTGATGATAATATTTTCGTGTTGGACATTGAAAATTTTCCTTGCAAAAACAAAACAAATTGAAACAAGAGCAATCAATTTTTTATAAACTAACTAAAGAACCACAAATGACTTGACAATCTGGACAAAGAATTGTGCCACTATAAATCGTATTATATTCCATTGTTACTAAACTTATATTTTGACCTGTATATTGACAAAGAAATCTCTCTTTGCCAACATGAACATAAATGCCTTCGGATGAAACGCATTCGTACTAGAAATACAAATCTCAAGATATGTAAATAATTTCGCTGGATTTTACTTGATAACATCCAGCTGCTTGAGGACTTATACGACGTTTTCGACGACATTGATCGATATATTGTTCCCAAATCGAACCATGATCGAAACATTTTGATTTCGATGAATATTTCTCCAAAGCATAGTTTTCATTGACTAGACAACAGAAAACATTATCGAATTTATGCGTAACTAAAACAAGATCTATACTTGTCGGTTGATTTTCCGTTCGATAACATCTCGAATCACGATTCGTATTTTTATAGGCTAATTCTTGATTATACGGACAAAAATCTGCTAACATGACATGTCCACCATATCGTCCAAGTTCATGTTCGTCTGTTACGTTAGGCAATGAATCGAAAATCTAAATAAGCAAACTGAACAATTGAAATCTACTCAAAGACGTTCTTCGTAATTACTTGATATTGAACTGGCAAATGTGTTGAATATTCAACAAGATTGCACATGACGATTTTATCATGAGTATATTCACAAATTCGTTTCGAAAGACTAGGTTTCGATGATATAATACAAAATGGATGCGGACTTTGATGTCTAAACATTTTTGTAAATCGAAAGAGAAATTATTTTTTATGAACAAACTTTTCAAGTTTCGAATCAATCCATTGTTTGCAACTTGTTTTCACAAAATCGCAACCAAGTTGTCGACCCCAAAGAAGTGGTTTACCGTATTCATACGAAACATCATACCAACTAAATTTCGGCATTTTTAAATCAATAAAGAAAGTAATCAACTCTCTCTTACCCACTGTCTTCTAATAAAGCTAAAGTTAAATTTGAAATAATCGATTCTTGAGTGTACGTTCCTGTCATGATTTCATGCTACGAAAAAGATTTATTGTTTTTCTAAAGAAAATTAAATCTACCTCGAACAATCGTTTTTCCCAATGTGTCAAAGCAGTTCCCGTACTGCCTTGATCTTCGAGTTCAGCACCTTCCAATGTCGGACATGCAAAATGTTCACGTACGACTTCCTATGAATAAATCAAATTTTCAAAAATTCACAAAAACAAAAATTAAACACTCACTCGAACTTTTGGTGTTACTAAGATAGATATTTCCTTATCGATTGTTCCACCACGAATTCGCCAATCTTTTCGAACAATTTTCTTGAGTACTTGATCACTGGGTATATACACTTGTGATCTATTTCGAACAATTATTCCGTCAATTATCAATGTTATTCTTTACTTATCATCGTAATTTTTCGGCCAACGTGTTGCAGAATCTCGTTCTGTATACGGTTTACCATTACTATCACGAAAAAATGCGTATAAACCGGATGAAAATACCTGAAAACCACAATGAAAATCAAGATAGTTTATGTAGTTCTTTTTTTTCGATTACTAATGTATGAAGAATTTCATGTTTAATTGTGCTAACCAACCGATCGAAATCTATCGAACTCTGAGCACCTTGCAACTGTTTCGGACATATATTAACATTTCCAGCAATTGGTCTATCGAAAAACAATAATAAATCTCCAATTAATTTATAAATGAAAAAAAACTAATGTTCATCTACCGATCTCTCTCCGGCTCAAGTTGACAGAATGATGCTGTTGCTAATGTATCCGTTGGTAAACATCGATGTGTTTCAATTGCTGATATATACAAAATAAATTCGCCATCGATTCCTTTGCCTTTAGTTCCAATGCCTTCGCATTTCTTCTCATGATTACAAACATGACATTGTTGTAAATGTTCATCAGGCACGATAATATCACCGCAATGTGTTTCTTCGAGGCATTTTTCCGAACAAAAATATACCGAATAATTATTTTCAACGATGAACATTTTTCGTGTTGGACATTGTCTATTCATTTTTAAAAAAAACAAATGAGTAATATGAACAATTCTTGTGAAAGAAACTACCTTGTCAATCGTATTCGATCGTTCAATCGATGTTTAGGCCGAATAACTTGACTCCAATAATTAGCTGCTGATTGTACGGCTTTTTTAATAAAATTTTGTTCGCTATTTAATAATCTATAGATTGAGAATTGAAATAAAAACATAATTGAAATATCTAATAGAATTCTACTTGTGAACACTTTTATCATAATGAATATAGATTCGAAAATCATCTGATATTGTTCGTCGTTTTTGACGTTGAAGATTTTCATTTGTCAATGATTTTATTGAACTAAATTGTAATTGTTCTCGAGTAGGCGATATATGTACGGATGAGAATATCAATGAAATAAGTAGAAGAAAGCAAAAATATTGAAAGAAGTGACATGACATAATCTCGATGTCGACTTCGATTAAGCATCAAACGAGAAAGAAAGAAAAACGAACGAACGAACGAATACAAATGAAAATCTGTAAGAGAAAAAGAAAAGCAATTATTTTTTTCGACAAAGTGTTGTTCCATCTCCTAAGCGTAGAAAACTAATATCAATACGTTGATCATTCTTAGCAAGTTGATTTGTTTCTCGGATTGCTTTCGTTTCAATTGTTTGATCATTTTCATCGAAAACTCGACCATTCCAAAGTGTATTATCGATAGCAAGAACACCATTTCGACGAATCAATTGAATCGATAATTCATAATATTCAGGATAATGTGCTTTGTCAGCATCGAGAAAAATAAAATCGAATGAATCGGGACCTTGACTTGCTAGTAGATCTTTTAATGTGTCAAGAGCTGGCCGAATTTGTAAATTGATTTTGTTTCGAACGCCCGCTTTCTCCCAAATATCCTGTCGGACGTATTCATCCGTTATGTCACATGTGATTAATTCACCATCGGATGGAAGTGCAAGAGCGATTGCTAGTGACGTATAGCCAGTAAATGTGCCGATTTCAACTAGAATTATTCAATAAATCAAAAACAACAAAAACAAAAATGTAATTACTCGCTCGTTTAGCGTTCATTAATTTAATAAGCACTTGAAAGAATTGAGCTTCATCAGTTGAACCTAACCAAGGTTGAATGACGGCTGGTACATTTTTAATATCATCTAAAAGTTCTTGCTGTTCAGATGTATAACGAAGTGAATGTTCACAAATATATCGATCAATGGGATCTTTCGAGTGCAAAGCTTTCGTTTGAAGTAAATCGGTGAGTAGATGAGACATAGTAAAGTAAAATGTAATTGACATTCATTTTCCTGTATTTATACATAGTTTGCTTCGTATTCATAGTAAATATCAATCGATAATTTGTATTTTACGACTACTATTTTCGAAATAATTGTGCACTTTTTACCTAAAATTTGTCAGGAACGGAGAGCAAGAACTTTCTGTTTGTCCTTTGATTATTTTTGTTGTTTAGTATAGAAAATAAAAAAAGGGTTTATTATTGGTAAACAATCATGACCAATCGTATAGAAATTGTCAAAAATGATGATTATTATTTTATATAGCTATAGAGTGTAATCTAAAGACTCGAAGAAAGAAAACACAAAACGATATTTGATATACACACAACAAGGATTAATAGAATAATTATTGAAAATGATTTATTTATCATCATTCGATCGATTGAAAATCGTTCAGAATAAGTTTTTTCTTCTTCAACAGATTACGTTGATGATTTGATGGTGTAGAAGAGATAATTGTTTGATGATGAACAATTGAACATATCGATAATCACTTTGATTTGACCTGCAGCGGCATCTGTTTGTTTGTTTGTTTTTTTCCTAAACTTATTATTAATCAGAAAAACAAACTTCTTTAATAGCCGTAAAGTCATTTCAGATGGTTAAACGATATCATTTTTAATATTCATTTCGACTCTTAAATATATGATTTTTGATTGGTTGATTTCGAGCTCTCAAAGCCACGTCCTATTCTACTACTAGTGATTGATTATATACTTTCTCTCTCTCTCTCTTCTTCCATATTTGATTGACCATCTGATGCACTTGATATTGATATTCTTCTAGACAAAGCATTGACAGCAGACAACAACAACCACAAAAAATGAATATCTTTCGTTTATTAGGAGACTTCTCTCATTTAGCTGCAATTATTATTCTACTATTAAAAATATGGACAACACGTTCATGCGCTGGTAAATTTCTTTTGTTACTGTCAATCATTGTAACCATTTGTTTTTTTTTCTTCTCCTCTCATTTATTTAAGGTGTATCGGGTAAAAGTGTTCTTCTTTATGCAGTCGTCTTTACATGTCGATATTTGGATTTATTTCTTCATTTTATAAGTTTATATAATTCTGTTATGAAAGTTATTTATATCGTCTCGACATATGGTACAATCTATTTAATTTATGTAAAATTTAAATCAACATACGATAAAAATCATGATACGTTTCGTGTTGAATTATTAATCTTACCAACATTAGCATTGGCATTTATTTGGAATCATGAATTTTCAGTTTTAGAAGTAAATTAAACATACACGCATAAATGATAAAACAAAAATTCGTTTTAGATTCTTTGGACATTTTCAATCTATCTCGAATCCGTTGCTATTCTACCACAATTATATATGGTTACTCGAACAGGTGAAGCTGAAACGATCACTAGTCATTATCTATTTGCATTGGGTATCTATCGATTTCTCTACATACTCAATTGGATCTATCGTTATTATATGGAAAGTTATCTCGATTGGATTTCGATTGTATCAGGTGTTATTCAAACAGTACTCTATTGTGATTTCTTCTATCTTTATATAACACGAGGTAAAACAATAACAAAAGAAAATCAACAAAGATTCATCATAATTGATTTTAGTTCTTCGTGGTCGAACAATTCGTTTACAACAAAATGTTTGAAAACAACGTCTATTAACTGTTTATTTATTATTATCGGTGAATAAATGACTCATCTATTCACTAGTCTTTATAGAAAAAAAACAATATACGTATATAAGCAACTTTAATCTTTTTAAAATTTCAACTGACTTCATTTTTCTTTCTTTGATATTTATGGTTATTCGATATTTGTTTTTGTTTTTCCGAAAAAGAACACAGAATTTTTAATCAGGCTTTACTTTATTCAACAAACTAAAAACATACTGTTTTGTTTTGTTTTGTTTTTATTAGTTAGAAAATATAAACATTGAAGAACACGAACGAGAAAGTAATACTTAAAGATTTCGTTCGGGTTCAGTTTGAATTTCTGTATCTTTTGTTTGAATACTTTGTTGTAAATCAAGAAAATGTTGAATCTTATTTGTTAGATCTTGATCAACAAATGAGAAATTTTCTAATGCACGTTTACGAATAAATTGTTGAGTTAAAATTAAACTTTTAGCAAGATTCCGTGCTAAATCTATTCGTTCATCAACATTTAAAATCTGTCGATAGAATGTTTTTGCTTGACTAAATTCATCGCTATCATTCGAACATTCATATCGTGCAACATTGCCTTCAATTGAATAGATCGATTCTTTGAAACGATAGGAAGTTGTTGCACCATGAAAACTATTTGGAAAGTAAGTCGGTGCACCATTTTGATTGTTTAAACACATGAAACCATCACGATGATTGTTTGCACTTGGATTAAGTGGACGATTGACAGGTAATTGTGCGTAGTTTTTACCAAGACGATAACGTTGTGCATCGGAATAAGCAAAAACACGAGCTTGTAACATTTTATCGTGAGTAAATTCAATTCCAGGTACGAGATTTGCAGGTGAGAAAGCTAATTGTTCAATTTCAGAAAAATGATTTGTTGGCAAACGATTTAATGTTAAAGTTCCTAATGAAATCAATGGATAGTACGTTTTCGGCCAGACTTTTGTCGTATCAAACGGATCGAATAAACAATTTTTCATTTCTTGTTCAGTCATTTGTTGAATACAAACTGTCCATGATGGTAGATCTTTATTCAAACAAATTGTATTATAAAGATCACGTGTTGCATAATCACAATCCGTTCCTGCTAACATCGAAGCTCGAGTTGGATCGATTGAATTTATACCTTGATTCGATTTGATATGAAAACGAACGTAGGATGTATCATTATTATCACGTGTGAGAAATTTATATGTATTCACAGAATAACCATTCATATAACGATAACCATTTGGTATACCTCGATGACTGTAAAGCAATAGAAGACAATGTGTTGTTTCAGGTCTTAAAGTTAAAAAATCCCAATAGGCATCATAATCGAATAGATTCGTAACTGGATTTCGTTTTTGTGAATGTACAAGTGATGGATAAAGTATTGGATCACGAATGAAGAATATAGGCAAATGATTACAAATCAAATCCAAATTTCCACAATCCGTATAGAATCGAATTGACATTCCACGTAGATCACGTACAGTATCCGAACTACCTAATTCACTTCGAAAACGTGAAAATCTCATTGCAATCGGTGTTTGTTTATTTTTCGTATCAAGAAAATTCGCTCGTGTCAATGTCGAACCAAGATCTGTTGTACATTGAAAGATTCCAAATGCACCTGTACCTTTACTATATGAACAACGTTCAGGAATTTTCTCTTGATTAAATTGACCTAATTCATCGAGTAGACAACTATCGTGTAAGAGTAGTGGACCACGTGAACCAGCTGTTAACGAATAAACTTTATCACCTATTGGCATTCCCGACAGACTCGTCATAAGAATAGGCTCATTATTTGAACGATAGCTTTGTAATTGATTTGCAGCTACATCACGTTTACAAGATGAATCCATATGAAATTCTTGATTTTGCATAATTTCCTTTTTGAATTAATTAATGAATATAAAATAAATTCTTTACAAGTATCCTTGACAACATTATTTCTGTATTTAATCAGTGATGTAATCATGCAAAAGTTTATTATTGTCAATAAAATCATTTTCCGTTTGTTTTTTGTCTGATCAACAAGAAAGGTAATCATAAACGCTGTTGGAGAAAAGAGTCGTTTCTTCGCTACTTCGTTACTTTTTATGAGATAGTACCACATCTGGAATGAATAGAGATTTAGAAGAGAAGTCTACTTGAGCGCATATGTATCAATGGAAATGATTAGCTATGCATGAAATGAAAGGTTTGCGCTCGTAGGTGTGTAATTAAAAACGTGAACAAAACAGAAGAAGGAACAAATACAAGAGTGTATTATTACTTTTAGTTTAGTATTCTGAGTTCAATAGTATTGTATTGTCATTTAATCTTTTCTTCATTTATATTTCATATCTTCTTAGGCAATAGTCAATAGAACTGTTCAGCTTTCATGAAAAGAGACACAGTACTTTCCTTTTTTTTTTGTTGTTCATTTTAAAATGTACATAAAATCGATTGTTCAACAGTTATATAAATCTGTTGTGCATATACGTGAGTCTAATAATGATCGTGTATATTCGTCCGTTGCATCATAGAATTTCTTTCTTTTACATTTTGTTCCATTCTTAATAAAACAGAGATTCGAGATGATGGAGAGGAGAAAAAAAGGTTGTCGTCAACTATCGATGCAGTTCTTTCTCGTTCTTCAGTTTTTTTTCTTCATTCTCTACTTCTTCCTCTTTTTTTCTTCAACATTCAACATAAAACATACCAGTAAAAAAAAGTATATCACGTCACCAATATTTAATCGTGCCAATCTTTTTCTACCATCCACACTCAACGTGCAAGTAACCCGAGAAAATAAGAAAAAAGTACATACGTGCCGGTATGCGAATATGGTCAAAACTTCCTCTCTCACACATTTTTTTTCCGTTTCATTTTTCTAAAACTAGTCTACAATGTAAGCCAGTAACTTCATATATTTAGATAATTAGTTCAATATGCATATTTCTCTATCGTAAGTGTCAAGGATGTTATTAAAACTCTTTGATCGTTTCATGTGAATGAATTTCTTCTTTTTTTTTTCGTCTTATAAATATTAATAGTAAATAAGAAACAATTAGTGAATGAAAACCAGATAAAGATTTCCGATGGCCAGAATGTGAGATAAAGCAGGAGACGGAAGAGAAAAAAAAAGTATGAAAAAAAAAACGACGAGAAGCACAAGAAAATAGACGAGACAACACACTGCGACGACGACGAAGCAGAAGAGAAAGAGAAATAAGAACAGACGATGCCTGAGATCGGAGAATTATTTCGGCTCGTTTTTTTTTCTTTGTTATTTAGTGATAGTTTCTTGTCATGTATTCCTGGAGATTATATTAACTTGAAAAATCTTCTCCCGACATATGCATCTGTGTTTTTTGTAGAACAAAACAAAATGAGTGAAGATCCGATTATTAGTTTCCCACAACGTCTCGAAGAACGGTTACTATGACATACTTATATTTTCTTTTTTTTTCTCTTTCTGTAATGTGTCATCATAGTTGCTCAATAGTAGATCATAGGCAATCTTTCGATTGAGTAAATTCTTGATTGATTTTGAAGAAGAAATATGTCCGAGCATAATCGATTTTGATTACGAATCCTCGAGGGACTGTAGACGATTTTCTTGTTTAGTAATAAGCAATCGATTAGTAGATTTGACAAATAATAGTTTTGCGATTTGTTAAAGATAATCTCTTTCATGTTATATTGACAAAATAGTCTCGAAATAGTTGTGTACAGAGCAAATAAACAAAGAATATGAAATATCGATTGAAAAAGACAGTTGTTTTTCACGATTGATTAGCTTTTTCTCTCTTCTGTCATTCATAAATCAAACAAAAAACAAGAACGAAAGCAAACTTTATCGATGTGGCAATGATTCGATCATACAGAAGGAATACCGACATTGATTGATTCTCAGCGTACGTCATTTGAAGTTGAGTCAAGTTCAGAATACAATCATGTCACGACACATGATTATTCTCTCTTTTTCTATTTAATGTCAATGTTAATTTCGATGAAATACTATTGAGAATATTCAATTATTGAACTATTTGTCATTATCAATAAAAACTTTATGCTGTGTCTTTTTTTTTATCATGAGGTTAAGTGTTTTTCTTTATCTTAATGCATCTCCTTCTCAGACAATAAATAATGAAACATTCGTTCGATCTTCCATTCTGCTTACTTTATGACAACAATATTTCTTCGTTTTCAATCGACACACTTTCGTTCTGCGGTTAACATAGTTACCTTCAATGCTCTTGACTCAACATTCGTCAATCAACATTTCTTTTTCTTCTTTTTTTGCCTTTAGAATATACAACAAAAACGTCTTTAGATCATGAATATTATTGATTAAATTTCAATGAAACGCCCGACTGTTGGAGTCGGGCATCAGCCATCCATTTGGCTTTTGTTCATTTTAAGGTTACGAAAATGTATTAGAATACGTTATTTATTAATTTTATTTTTCTGTCTGATTGTATTAACATTTCTACGTCTTATCAATAGTGAACCTTCGGATCAACCAGCTTTACCATTCGGAAAAAAGCAATTGACCAAACAAACTGATGTCTCCCATCTAAATACCAAATGTAATTTCGATGAAATTGAATCTCTTTTAAATTATAAATCTCCAAAATATTCTGATAATTACTTTTTAAATGATACACGTCCGAAACCAACGATTAAACGTCTACATCAATTATTTTCTATCTTAATGTCTCATGAAGAAAAATTTCGTGAAGTATTAGATTATTTAGAAATATTTCGTTTTCAAGATTTACATCAAACATTACGTCCATTTGCAAGCAATTCAAAACGTTTACACGAAATCTATTGTCTATTTCAACGATATATAACCATATCAGATAATGGTCATATCGATGTTAGTCCACATTTAATTACTTATTTACGACAAGTATCATTTTATTTATCGGATGGTTTTACAACTCAACATCCATCGTGGTCAAAATTGTCGATGAATGATATTGAACAACCTGTGATAGTTCTCGGAGCCAATTCACGTTTCTTCGATACATTACAAGCATCAATGCGTACAGTGAATCAATATTTTCCTAAACATAAAGTTGCTATCTATGATCTTGGTTTCGATGAAAATCAACTGAAATTGGTAAATATAGAAATTCTCTTGATAGTTCCATTGATTAGATACTTTTTTTTCACTATGGAATACCTTTGAGAATAGTCGTCTTTTGTTCTCTATTAACAAAGAGATTAATTAATTATGTTATGAAATATTCATTGAAAATTGAATTTATTGTTTAGATGCAAGACAATTGTGAACGATGTATGATCATTAAATTTCCTTTTGATAAAATCGAATCAGCAGCTCCACACATTCGAAGTTTACCAAATTTTGCTTGGAAACCTATTGTTGTTCATGTAAATAGTTCTATTTCAATGAAATTTTGTTTTTGAAATTTTCTCTTCAGGATGCTGTTCGACGTTTTGGTACAGTTATCTACGGTGATACATCCGTTCGTTATATGACATCAAATTTCGATCGTATCATAATCGATAATTTAATTCGTGGTTTTTCTTGTCGAGAATTGCCTGGTCATTATCTTTCATGTTTTACTTTAACCGGCACATTTTCATGGTTCAATGAAAGTTACAATGTATTCGATGATGTTTATATAGCTGAGGCTGGTTTTGTTGCCGTGACTGATAATTTTCTTTCACGTCTTGTCTTAAAAACTTGGGTGACATGCGCATTAGATGCTGGTTGTATATCACCATCGAATTCACGAGCACAATGTAGTCGGAATGGTTCACCATCAGGCACGCATCGTTACGATCAGTCAGCTATGGTCGCTGTTCTTTCGTTTTATTTCTATCAAAGTGCACGAACAAATGATAAAACCGATCCCGCACCTTATGATATGTTTTCATCGATTCAAGAGAAAGTTGCTGAAGTTCGCCGTTTCGAAGGCGAGGCTGGTTATTTTACACAAAAGTCTGCTCCATTGAATTCTCAACGGATTAATTCAACTACGCCAATTAAAGTTCCATAAGACGAGTTTTTTTTTATACAGTGAAATTCATATTCCATTGAAAAGATCTATACATTTTTGACGGCTGTGATAAGAATTGTTTTTTTTTAAATAATTTATTATATTGATTCAGTTTTTGTTGTCTGTTTTTTTTCTTCGCAAAATTTGAATGTAAAACCAAAAGAAAATAAAAACATAAACTTATTTTTTAAAACACGTAAGAAAAGTGAGGATATGTTTCTTCTACTGCCCTCTATCAACTTTTTTCATTCATTTGATAAATATTGACTGTAAGATGACAAAAATCTAACAGAAAACTGCATCAGCCATTCACCAATCAGCTGTTTTTGTACTCTAGCCCTTTCTTCTTGTTCGATTTCTGTTTAATGAAATTCGAATATATATTTTTTTTAGAAGAAACAAAGACAATAGACACACACAATGCGTCATTCGGGTATTCGTGGTTTAGAAAAAAGTGTCAGCGAAATTGATGCCGATTATAGTGGAGATTTGGCACGATCAGTCGATGACAGTTATCCATTCTCACCGAATAGTAGCAATGAATTTCTTACTGATGGTGCCAATAGATCACATACTTCACTATTATCATTTGTATCGACAAAAACATCGCAAAAAAATAAGAAGAAAGAGAAAAGAAATAAGACTTCGACGATTGCATCGACTGAATTACCGGAAGAAGATGATGATAACGATCCACCGATTATTCAAGAACCATTGACATACACACGAGGACGTCTACCATCACGTGACTCTGGAGATACTCAATTCGATATGGAACCAGATCATGATTTACATAGACCACCAAATCAATGTAAATCAAATTTTATTTTCAAAAAAACTTCAAAATAAATAATTGTTCGTTCGTTTAGCAACTCCTAACCGTTTACTTGCATCGGGAATATCTACGAATGACACGTTACCACCACGTGTAGCCACATTAATAATCAGTGAACGATCCGATCGTAGTGTTTCACCATCGAAAAACAACAAATCGACTGTTGATTCGCCGTGTGTTACTCCACGACAAGGCCGTTCACCTGTTACTACTTCACGTCGTAATGAAACGAATACATCTTCAGTAACTTCCACTTTGAAACGTCGTCCATTTCCTATCGATCGAACGAATGCATTGAAAGATTACAATGAACGACTCGAAGGACGTGATCTGTTAAATTTAGTTGTTGTCGGCCATGTTGATGCCGGTAAATCGACATTAATGGGTCATGTTCTTGTTAAATTAAAAGTTGTCGATGATCGTACGATGCATAAGAATCGAAATGAAGCAACACGTTTGGGCAAAGACAGTTTTACGTATGCGTTCGTTTTGGATGAATCCGAAGAAGAACGACAACGTGGTGTCACAATGGATATCGCTCAAGCTCAATTTAAAACGAAAACTAAAATTGTAAATCTTGTCGACGCACCTGGACATAAAGGTGAGTTCGATTTGTCAATTTATTGATTTCTATCTATTTTGAATGATGATTTCATTCGATTTAGATTTTATTCCAAATATGATCAATGGTGCTGCACAAGCTGATGTTGCTATACTTGTTGTCGATGCTCGTCGTGGTGAATTCGAAACAGGTTTTGAATTCGGCGGACAAACACGTGAACACGCTCTTCTTGTTCGTTCGCTCGGTGTTGCACAATTGATCTGTGCAGTCAACAAAATGGACGCTATCAATTGGTCACAAGAACGTTTCGAAGAAATTGTTAAGAAACTTGCAGCTTTTCTTAAATCATCCGGTTACAAAGATTCCGATGTCACTTACGTGCCTGTCAGTGGCTGGACAGGTGAAAATTTAATCCTACCAAATAATCCGCCTTTGTCTTGGTACAGTCCAACTGAGGAGAATGCATCGAATACAATCAGCAATGGTATCATACCTGGTGCAACATTAATCGATTTAATCGATCGTTTTCGGCCACCTGAACGGCCGACATCGAAACCATTTCGACTTTGTGTCGGTGATATTTTCCGTGCGACAGGTGTTGGTGCTGCAACGGTTTCCATAGCAGGCCGTATTGATTGCGGTGGTATTGAGGTAAACGAACGTGTTCTATTGCGTCCATCGAATGATTCAGTCACAATCAAAGGAATTCTAATTGAAAATACAAATGTTCCGTCAGCATTTGCCGGTGATAATGTTGTTTTAAATATTCAAGGTGTTGATCCAGCACATTTATTTGTTGGAAATGTTATTTGTGATATTGACTATCCAATTCCATGTGCAACAGTTCTTCAAGCACGAATTATTATATTTAATGTTTCAACACCGGTTTTACCGGGTACACCGATTGTATTTCATTTTAAATCGATTCAACAACAAGGCAAAATATCGCGTTTAATCGAAGAGTTAGATCGTGTGACTGGCGAACTGAAACGACGTAATCCACGTTTGTTAACGAAGAATTCCAGTGGTGTCGTTGAAATTGTTCTTCAACGACAGATCTGCTGTGAATTATATTCGGATGTGAAAGAACTCGGACGTTTCATGTTGAGACAAAGTGGTTCAACATTAGCCGCAGGCATAATTACAGAAATTATAAACTAAAAACAAAACCTCTTTGATTAATTGTTTGTTTGTTTGCTTGTTTGTTGTTATCATTGAGTTTGTTTTTTCTTTTCTCTTCTTGTTCTTCTTTATTACTTTATTTCAGATGTTAGTTACAATCATAATCATTGCGATAGGTTTAACTGGCCTGTCATTAATAGCAACAATTATTTGGTTGCTAAAAGTTTCAGGACTATTTTCATCAGTTAAAATAAAAATTGCTCAACCATCTTTCGAATTCTTAACTATTGCCTATAAATATGAACAAGGCGATTATAGCAAATCAGCGGATATCTTTCGAGATATTCTTAATTTTTCACCGGGACATTCAACATTAGCAATCTATTATGATAATCCCGATGATGTAGGACATATTAGATTGATTTCATATTTAATTATTTTGTTCTTTTATCGAAGACACCAATTGAACAACGACGATTTATCGTTGGAGCTATTGTTGATGAGAAAAAAGATGCGGAAATCATCGAAAAAATGAAAGTAGAAGATTATAAATTATTTCAACTACCCAAAGCAGTGCAATCAGTTTATACGACATTTCCATTTACAAGTGTTTTCTCAGTTCCAATTGCCAATATGAAAGTTCCATCACGTATGCGAGAATTTACTAAGGTAGAATATTTACATACAATTAGATTATTGAAACAAAGTCAATTACTTCTAGATTAATAAACTCAATGCTCATCCATGCATTGAAGTTTATGAACCAACAGTGATTCATTATTTTGCTCCGCTTAGTGATTATGAAAGCTATAACGTACCTGAATTGACTCCGATTTCGACAGAAACATAACTATTAGATAATAAAGCAATGCATTTTTATTCAAATTTTATTCTAGATCTCTTTACTTTTTTTGTCTTTCTGAATTGTAAATAAACACAATGGCCAATCTTCCTTGGTTAGTCTGTTTTTTAATTAATTCAATGATCAATTGTAATGCTATTGTTCGATCTAGGATTGAAAAATATCGTCCATCAACACTTGATGAACTCGTATCACATAAAGATATCATTGATACAAGTTCGTATTTGAAATCGATTTAGTTAATCATCTATGTTTTTCCGTATGTATAGTTAAACGATATATGTCACTTGGTGAATTACCACATTTACTTTTTTATGGACCAGCAGGAACAGGTAGATAGAGAATTTCATAGACAAGAACAAGATAGATTTCATAAATTCAGGTAAAACAAGTACAATCTTGGCCCTAGCAAAACAAATGTATACACCAGCAGAAATGCGTGGATGTGTTCTCGAAGTAAAATATACATATTTTATTTCTCTTATTTCAAATGACGTCTTCTCCAGTTAAATGCATCCGATGATCGAGGTATAGGAGTTGTTCGAGATGAAATTCAAACATTTGTTAGTACACAAACACTTCATAAGTACACGTTCATTTTTCATTCGGTTCAATGTTAATTTCATTGATGTAGAAAATCGATCAAATTAATTATTCTTGATGAAGCTGATGCAATGACAACAGATGCACAAAATGCTCTTCGTCGAAGTATTCGATTTCTTGTCACTTGTGATTTTACTTGAATAATTAATTCTAGTTATTGAACAATACACATCAACAGCTCGTTTCTGTTTCATTTGTAATTATCTCTCAAAAATCATTCCAGCTGTTCAATCACGTTGTACACGATTTCGATTTGGTCCACTATCAAATGAACAAATGATGCCACGTTTACAACATGTCATTGATAAAGAAAAGTTTGTTTAAAAAAAAAGAAAAACTTTATTTTCCTATGAATTCCTAGTGTTCAAATCGATCAAGATGGTAAAAAAGCAATTCTTCAATTGGCTAACGGTGATATGCGACGTGCATTGAATATTCTTCAAGTAAAATTGAACGAATACTAAAATCAGTATGAGTAATTAATCTTGCCATTTTAGAGCAGTCATATGGCATCAGGCACAGTTACAGAAAATTCAGTCTATGATTGTGTTGGTCATCCATCGAAACATGATGTCAAAACGATTATCAATGTTTTATTGAATGAAAATTTTACAGTTGCTTGTCAAAGTAAAATAAAAATTTTTCTCCCTTTTTTAGTTTTATTTTCGTCGTTTTAGCATTATCAACATTGAAAACAACGAAAGGTTATGCATTAGCTGATATTCTCACTGAACTTCATCGTTATGTTCATAAAAGTTTGAGCATTGATTTGAACGTTTTTCTTTTCATGTCAAATTCGATTTTGTTTAGTTGATTTTCCACGAGAAATTCGTATTCATCTTCTAGTCAAAATGGCTGATATCGAGTACGAATTGAACTTTCTCCTTTTCGTATAATCTTTATTTCTCTCTCATTTAGATATCGATTAGCTAATGGTGCAACAGAAAAATTACAACTCAGTGCTCTCGTATCTACTTTTCAGAAAGCTCGTCAAGTTGAAAGTTCATAAAACCAAAACACATAAACATTTCTCTATTGAATAAATAAATTTACAAAAACAAACAAAGAAAGCAAGACAAAGAATGTCAGATAGAAATCATCTATGAATTTTTTTCAATTGTGATAATAAAAATGAGAAATACCATGTGAATAGAATTCATTCGATTCCGAATCGACAGATTCAAACCGATTTTACATCGAGCATCTGTCGATCGACGTGTACAACCGTTGACACCGCCCGGACAATTGATATTCACTTGTGAAAGTAGATAATGTTCGAGTTGTTGAAACTGATCGATTAGAGTCTGTTTTGTACATTGATCGAGACGAGATTTTAAACATTGATAATAAGCCGATGTTTTTTGACACCATAAACGTTTATTCAATGAATTCCATGATGGATTAAATTTCACTTGAAATGCTAATGGCGAACAAAGATCATTGATTGTATTTGTTTGACAAAAATTTTCGGCTGCTGATGAACCATAAGAATTCACTTGTGAACGAATCGAATCCATTGCTTCAGGTTTTCGTGTTGTTTCCCAGATAATATTAAATTTATAATCTTCAATTTTCTCACTACAAAATGCTAATAATTCATCGACTCGTTTTCGAATGCCTAAAAAAACAATAGAAAATCAATAGAAATCGAAACAGATTTCTCTTCTCTGTCAACCTTTTATCATTGATTCCATTGCAACTTCATATTTTTCTTTATTTTCACAACCACGATAACTCTTATGTACACATTCGAAATAAACTCTCGATGCGATACAATATTTAACTGGATCAGTTTCTTGATCATTTTTAGTCGGTCGTTGACCACAAGCACGTGAGCCCATCACATTACACGTACGAATTTCGAATATGAAGAAACTTAGATAAAATATCAACGAATAAACATACTTCATGTTCTTCTCATTTGAAACTACAACTATGAAAACTTGTGTGTGTGTGTGTGTATGTAGATTGTTATACAATCGAAATAAAAGAGACGTATGTAGTTCATCTTTGTGTACAAATGTGTTCGTCGTCGAAAGTTGTTTTTTTGATCGATCAATAACGAAAGCTTCTTTCGTTGAATCGAGAGTGATGAAAATGAACAAATGTTGATTTTATGACTCGTTTTGTCTAGTAATCAACAAACGACACAATCGAAAATTTCTTGTTTTATTCCTTCATATGGGACAGTGATTTACGTAATTCCTATCAAATCTGTTGAAATATACCTAATATATATATATATACTCAAACAAAAAAGGCTGGATTTTTTTTTGATAGATTGAAATTCAGTTGCATACTTTTTCTTTTTTAAATCACAATAAGATGTAAATATTCTTCATAGAAAAGAAAGAAAAGTAAACAGAACAAATGTAGCGTTATATATATATATATATTTCTTTTTCTTCTTCTTCCTATTTCTTTCCATTCTTTCATTCTTCGATATAAAAACGAACAGAACACAACTTAA
>ERZ778023.1393-NODE-1393-length-38728-cov-7.179117_pt1 | contig 38728 bp, 36 predicted proteins | sample MGYA00375753_ERZ778023 | MGnify/ENA primary metagenome ERZ778023 (study PRJEB29350, sample SAMN05389822) | bioreactor metagenome | isolation source: Ammonium sulfate bioreactor | place: South Africa: University of Cape Town | collected 2014-04-04 ... | reverse complement strand
GTGCGCGGCGCGGCCCACATCCTGCGCAGCGTGCCGTTGCAGATGGAATTCACCGGCTTCGTCGAAGGTGACGACATTTCCGAAGGCACGGTCGATGTGGTGGTGACCGACGGTTTCACCGGCAATGTGGCGCTGAAAACCGCCGAAGGCACCGCGAAACTGGTAGTCGAATATCTGCGCGCGGCGCTCAGGCGTTCGTTTCTGACCCGGATGGGCGCGCTGCTCGCCAGCGGCGGGCTGAAAGCGCTGCGCCGCAAGCTGGATCCGCGCGCGGCCAATGGCGGGATTTTCCTGGGCCTGAACGGTGTGGTGGTGAAAAGCCATGGCGGCACCGATGCACTGGGCTTTGCCAGCGCGCTTGACATGGCGATCGATATGGCGTCCGCCAATGTCATGACCCATACTGTCGCCGATCGCGCGCGCGCGATTCCGGCTTTGTCTCCAGCGGCGGTTTCGTGAGCGTTTTGCGATCACAGATTATCGGGTGTGGTGCGTTTCTTCCCAGGAACGTGCTGACCAATACCGACCTGGCCAAGCGTGTCGATACCAACGACGAATGGATCGTGGCGCGCACCGGCATTCACCGCCGTCATATCGCCGCCGAAGGCGAGAAGACATCCGACCTTGCTTTTGAAGCTGCAACCGATGCGATGCGCCATGCCGGCATCGGGGCTGACGCGCTGGACCTGATCGTGGTGGCGACCACGACGCCGGACGAAACATTCCCGGCCGTGGCGACGGCGATACAGGCGCGTCTTGGCATGACGCGCGGCGCCGCGTTCGATGTGCAGGCGGTCTGCTCCGGTTTCATCTTCGCGCTTTCGGTGGCCGACAATTTTATCCGCGCGGGCCAAGCGAAGACCGTGCTGGTGATCGGCGCCGAGACCATGTCGCGGCTGATGGACTGGAGCGACCGCACGACGTGTGTGCTGTTCGGCGATGGCGCGGGCGCGGTGGTTCTGCGCGCGGGCGAGGGCAAGGGCGGCAACGCCGACCGTGGTGTGCTGAACACCAAGCTGTTTTCGGATGGGCGGCTGCACGATCTGCTCTATGTCGATGGCGGGCCGTCGACCACCGGCACCACCGGCTATCTGCGGATGCAGGGGCGCGAGGTGTTCAAGCACGCGGTGACGAATATCGCCGCCGCCATTCAGGCCTCTGCCGACGAGGCGGGGATCGCGATTTCGGAGATCGACTGGTTCGTGCCGCATCAGGCCAACCAGCGCATTCTGGACGGCACGGCGCGCAAGCTGGGCATCGACCCGGCGAAGGTGGTGTCGACCGTGGCCGACCATGGCAATACGTCTGCCGCATCGGTGCCGCTGGCGCTGGCGACGGCCGTGGCCGATGGCCGAATCAAGCCCGGCCAACTGGTGCTGCTGGAGGCGATGGGCGGCGGCCTGACCTGGGGCTCCGCCCTCATAAGATGGTAAATTTCGCTGTTAAAGGCGGGTCCTATCCCTTTGTCATTGACGGAAAAATTTGATGACCATAGGCTCCGGCCGTGGGGTACGGAGTCGGCTTGTGGTGACAACGAATACTTTGACACGGGCGGATTTGACGGAGGCCGTTTTCCAGGCGGTCGGTCTGTCGCGCAATGAATCCGCGCAAATGGTCGAAGACATGCTGGAAGAAATCTGTGCGGCGCTGACACGAGGGGAAACCGTGAAGCTGTCGTCGTTCGGCACCTTTGCCGTGCGGCAAAAATCACAGCGCATGGGCCGCAATCCGAAGACGGGGGATGAGGTACCCATCGCGCCGCGGCGCGTGTTGGTGTTCCGGCCCAGTCACGTCCTGAAGGCGGTGATCAACGGGCAGACACCCGCGCACGGCGCCCACGACGAGGATTAGACAATATGCTTCACACCGCGATTGAAACGCGGGCCAAATCACCGCAGGCCTTTCGCACCATCAGCGAAGTGGCGGCGGAGCTTGACGTGCCCCAGCATGTGTTGCGTTTCTGGGAAGGCCGTTTCACCCAGGTCAAACCGGTGAAACGGGCCGGAGGACGCCGTTATTACCGCCCCGAGGATGTGGCGCTTCTGCGCGGTATTCAAACCCTTCTTTATGAAGAGGGGATGACGATCAAGGGCGTGCAGAAGGTTCTGCGTGAACGCGGCGGGCGCTATGTCGTGGCGGTGGGCCGTGGACAGGCCGCACCGCACGGACGGGCGGCGGAACGCGCAGCGGATTTCGAGGCCCTGACGATTGCGCGGGTGATTCCGGCGGCGAGAACGCCCGCTGTGGGCCGGAAGGCGCGCGGGGCAGGCGCGAAGGTGACGCCCGCCTGTGACGGGCTGTTGAGCGATGGGCGGCTGAGCGAGGAACACCGCGCCCGGCTGGAGATTCGCCTGATCGAATTGCAGGACCTGAAATCGAGGCTGCAGGAGGCGCGGGCCAGCGCCGCTTGATCCGGCGTTTGGGCGTTGCCCGACGCAGGGCGCGGCAGCGTCGCCGGCGCTTCACACTTTTCCGGATCGCTTTTGTTCGATTTCGCGCGATTTGCCCGGAAAACCGCTTCACACTTTTCCGGATCGCGCTTTATAGTCCGCGCCCTTGCGAAAGCGGCCGTTTGCGGCTTTAACGCCTGCGGCTTTGCCCGGTTGGACTGTCCTTTGACAGGTTCATAGAAGCGCATCATCCCCGGATGCGCGTTTCCGCCGGGCAGGAATTGGTAACGGAGCGTGGCGCAGCCTGGTTAGCGCACCAGTCTGGGGGACTGGGGGTCGTGGGTTCAAATCCCGCCGCTCCGACCAATTTCTTTCCGGATTCCAGCAAGCGCCGGGGTGTCATTTCGCCGGCTCGGATTTGCCCAACCGCAAGGCCATGGCCAGTAGCGTCATCCCGATCACGACGCTTCCCAACGAGGCACCCAGTACACCCAAGGTCGCCGCGCCGAGGAGATTGCTGTCGAAGGCGAGGCTGGCGACGAAAAGCCCCATGGTGAAGCTGATCCCGCACAATGAGCCGGCCGCCGCTATCAGCGCCCAGGACAGGTCACGGGGAAGTGATGTGCCGCAAAGCTTCACGGCCAGCATACTTCCGCCGAAAATACCGATCGGCTTTCCCGCTACCGATCCGACAATGACGGCGGTCACCATGGATGTGTCCAGCCCGGCAATGCGCAACGATATGCCGGCGCTGGCGAATGCGAAGACCGGCAAGATAAGGAAGCTGACCCAGGGGTGCAGCATGAATTCAAGTCTCTCAAGGGGGGAAAGCAGCTCGCGCGCCGCCACGGCTATGGAACGCACCCTGTGCGCCGGTTGGGTGAGAATGAAGTGCGCATCCCCCCTTTCGCCTGCGGACAGATAGTGGGATATGCGCCGGATCATGGATTGAAACCGCTCCGCGCCAATCCATGGGCGCGCCGGCGTGAACAGGCCCAGGACGATGCCAACGATCGTGGGATGAATGCCGGACAGGTCCACGACAAACCAGGCCAGTGCACCGGCCAGGAAATAGACCGGGATAAGCCTCACGCCCAGATATCTGAGGCCGATGACGGCCACGATTACCAGCGCGCCCAGCCCCAGCGACCAGAACTGAAGATTTTCGGAATAGGCCGTGGCGATGACCGCCACCGCGGCGACGTCGTCGATGACCGCAACCGACAGGACGAATGTGCGCAGACTATGGGGCACCCGTTCCCCGAAAATCGCCAGCGCGCCGATGACAAAGGCGGTATCGGTCACCATCACCACGCCCCAGTCCTTGGCGCCGGGTTGGCCCATCTGCAAGGCAAGATACAGAAGCGGCGGAACCAACATGCCGCCGATGGCGGCGGCGACGGGTATGAACGCAACTTGCGGTCTTCGCAGTTCGCCGAGCGCCAGCTCCCGCTTGACCTCAAGTCCGATGACGAAAAAGAACAACGTCATCAAGCCGTCATTGATGACGTGGGTGAGCGGCAGTCTGAAGGACCAGGTGCCGGCATGAATTCCGATCGGAAGCGACCAGAATCGATTGACCGGGTCGGCCCATGGCGAATTGGCGATTGCCAGCGCCGCCAGCGCCGCAAGCAACAGTATCACGCCGCTGATGGCTTCGATGCGCAAAAAGCGCGTGACCGGTTCCAGAAGCCGCCGAACCGGCTGGTCGGGCAGATCCGCCTGGTCTTCGGGGGTGAAATGGCTGGACAAGTCAATTCTCCCGATTGGGCCGAAGCGTCAAACTCTGTCGGGTGTTATTCCATCGCGCGGGCCGGCTTCTCAAGGCTTTTGTGCGCGCCCGCCGGCCATCCTTCTTTCCGGTCCGATTTGCCGGAACGTTGCCGGCGGGTCACTGGCGGGGAAACTTGCCCGAAGCGCATCATCAAGCAGGCGGTTCAAATGCGAGTCTTCCCGGCGGTTCGCCGGTCGTGATGAGTCATTTGCGCCGTGCCGGTTCATGACATCCTCTCGGTGGCAGCCGGAAGGAGACGCACCGCCCTGTCTGCTTCGCCCGTGATGATCAATCGCACGGGCGAGGGCGCCTGACGCATCTCAGAATGATGATCGCGCCAATATTCCATGGCAGCAACCGGGGGTTCCTGGCTGGCGCACTCATCACGCAGCCTTTCGCAAAATATCCATTTTAAGGATATGCTGATGGGTGGCGGGCATCTTGATCCTGATCAAGACGGCAGGCGCTCGTTTACCCGATCGTGTCGGCATATTTCCTGCTGCCGCAGGCTGACATGCCCGCGCATGGAAAGGCGCGTTTCAACCCGCGAAGGCAATGCAAATGAGGCGAATGGACTCCTGGTTTGCCGCCATCGTTGTCGGGCTGGTATTGGCCGTGCTCGCCAGCTTCGTCTTCGGCATCGATGCGGTGTTGAACATGGTCTCGACGATTTTTGCCGTCGGTGTGGCCGCGATATTGGTGGCCGTCATGACGGCATTCCTGGCGGCGATCGGATGGGTGGTGGTTCGGGACGCCATCGACGAGATCGGAAGCGACCGCCAGGAGGGTCGCCCCTGGCTGTGGCGCTGTGTCGGTTTGGCCGGAATTGCCGGCATAATCCTCGATGGCATCGTCGGGGCGTGGAACGTCTATCAGAAGCACATCCTCTTCAGCATCGCGGTGGAGGAAATCCCCTTCGCCGGTGTTCCTGTGCTGATGGCGCTCGCCGCTTACCCGTTCAAGTGGATCGAGGGGCTGGTGCTGCGGTGGCGCAAGGCGCCGCGATAGCCCGGCGCGCCTGTCTCTAGTGGGCGACGGTCAGCTTTGGCGGCGGGCTGCTGCCGGTCAGCCGCGCCCGCAGCCTGTCCAGCTCCGGCTGGCCCAGCGTCTCCCTGGCAAGCAGGTCGCGCGCGCCATCCTCAAGGACGGCGCGGTTCTTTTCCAGGATGCCAACCGCGGTACGAAAGGCGTTCTCGACGAAAGTCTTGATGGCCCGGTCGATCGCTTCCGCGGTTCCTTCCCCATAGGTCTTGGGCCGCCAGACCGGCATCTGTCCGGCCAGGAAGCTGCCGCGTTCCGGCTCATAGGCGACCGGACCAAGGGCTTCGTCCATGCCAAAGCGTACCACCATGTCGCGGGCCATCTGGGTCGCGCGCGCCAGATCGTCGGCCGCGCCGGTCGAGACATCGCCATAGACCAGACTTTCGGCAGCGCGCCCGCCGAGCAGCACGGCAAGGCGGTTCTCAAGTTCCCGCTGGCTGATCAGATAACGGTCCTCGGTCGGCCGCTGCATGGTGTAGCCCAGAGCACCGATGCCGCGCGGAATGATCGACACCTTCTGGACGGGATCGGTGCCCGGCAGGGACATGGCGACCAGCGTATGGCCCATTTCATGATGCGCCACCCGGTCGCGCTCGGCCGGACTCAGGATCCGGCTTTTCTTTTCCAGGCCGGCCACGATCCGCTCGATGGCCTGGGTGAAGTCGTCCAGCGTGGTGGCATTGGCCTTGCGCCGGGTCGCGGCCAGGGCCGCCTCGTTGACCAGGTTGGCCAGGTCCGCTCCGGTAAAGCCTGGCGTCATGGCCGCGACCGCTTCCAGGTCCAGGTCCGGCGCTGTCTGAATCTTCTTGATGTGCACGCGCAGGATTTCCAGCCGGCCGCGGCGGTCGGGCCGGTCCACCAGCACCTGGCGATCAAAGCGTCCGGCGCGCAGCAGGGCTGGATCGAGCACCTCCGGGCGGTTGGTCGCCGCCAGCACGATGATGCCGACGCTGGGGTCGAAGCCGTCCATCTCGGCCAGAAGCTGGTTCAGCGTCTGCTCCTTCTCGTCGTGACCGCCGATGGGCATGTCGATGCCGCGGGCCCGGCCCAGCGCGTCCAGCTCGTCGATAAAAATGATCGCCGGCGCAAGCTTGCGGGCCTGTTCGAAAAGATCGCGCACCCTGGCCGCGCCGACGCCCACGAACATCTCGACGAATTCCGACCCGGTGATCGACAGGAAGGCAACATTGGCTTCGCCGGCAACCGCCCGGGCCAGCAGCGTCTTGCCGGTGCCCGGCGGTCCCACGAGAAGGACGCCCTTGGGAATGCGCGCGCCCAACCGTCCGTGGAATTCCGGATCCTTCAGGAAGCCCACAACTTCGGCAAGCTCCTGCTTTGCCTCGTCGACGCCGGCGACATCGGCGAAGCTCACCTTGACGTTGGTTTCGGCATAAACCTTGGCCCGGCTGCGGCCCACGGTCATCAGACCGCCGCCCATGCCTGTTGCCATCGGGCGCAGCAGGAACATCCAGAACAGCAGCATGATGCCCATTGGCAGCAGCCAGGACAGGATGTTTGCGAAGAGCCCGGGCGCGGGCTCGCCGGCGAACTTGACGTGACGGGCTTCCAGTTCGCGCGCGATCTCGGGATCCACGCGGATCGTGCGGAACGGCTTGGGTTGCGCTTTGGGGTCGGGCTTGTACTGACCGCTGATCGTGTTGGGGCCGACCAGCACTTCATCGGCCACCAGTCCCTTGTCCAGCCATTCGCGAAACTGGCTATAGGGCACGGTCTCGGTCGATCCAAGGCCCGCCCAGATCTGCTGGAACAGCAGAAGCGACGCCACGATCCCCACAAGGAAGAGAAGATCGAGCTTGAAGGGGCTATGCTGTTCCGGTTTCTTCTGGTTGGCCATGCGCCTTCCTGTATGGCGCAAGGGCGTGCCGCCGCATTGACCCTGCTCAACTGGTTGTGGCGGCGCTACGGCGCCGCTTTCAGGTACCGGCCGGCGAAATCGATGAAGAAGGGCCAGTTTGGCGCGGGCGTGTGGCCATAGGCGTGCTGGCGATAGGCGATGCGGCCGGTCTGGACCAGCGTGTTCACCGGCGGGAAGGTGGTAATGCCCAGGCCCTGAACTCCAAGCACCCGCCACGCCGGGCTGGCTGCCACTGCTGCCTCGAACATGCCTTGCGCATCCTGCCATGCATCGCCCGGCGCATATTCCGGGTCGGTGATCAGCGCGCCGCCGCCGATGAAGATGGGGCGCGGTGCGACCAGGGCGATGAATTCATGGGCATCGACCGGCATCTCGTTCGCCGTGTGGCCAGCGGCGGCATAGCGCAGGAAATTCCCCGCGAACCAGTGAAATTCACTGACGCCCGCCAGGTTGCCCATCGTCTCGCCATAGTTGCGGCGATAGAGGTTGGCGCCGCCCGCGCCCGATGAAGAGATATATCCAATGGCAATGCGCGGATCGTCGGCCATCGCCACCAGCGCCGCCTTGCCGCCGCGCGAATGGCCCATCACGCCCACGGCCCTGGCGTTCACGTCCGGGTCGGTTTGCAGATAATCCAGCGCCCGGCTGTCGGCCCAGGCCCAGGCGCGCAGCACGCCCCAGTCGTCGAGCTTGCGCGGCTGGCCCTTGCTGGTCAGGCCGATGATGCCTCGTGTCAGCCCCGCGCCGTTGTCGGCCTGTACGGCATTATAGTCGATATAGACGAAGCCCCAGCCTTTTTGCAGCAACAGCTTTGCCGGGTCCGGCGGATTGTCAGGCATCTTCAGCCGATGCACCGGCTGGCCGGGCGGGAAGCTGAACACCGGGCGAGGCCGCACCGATCCACCGCCGATGATCACCGGCACCTTTTGGCCTTTGGTGGCGATGGGGGTCACCACGTCCATGTCGATGGTGACGCTGATGGCCGGGTATGCCGAATTGTCGACCAGTCCGCTGACATGCTTGATCAGCGCGGGCACGCCAGAGACGTCTTTCTGCTCCGTCCCGGTCACCGTCCAGGTCACGCCTGGAATGTGGGCGGGGTATTTGCCATAAACATTCTCGTCGAACAGTGCCTTGATCTCGGCGCGGCGCTTGTCCCATTGGGCCGGGGTGGTTACGGGCGTGCCGTTGTCCAGAACCATCAGTGCGGGCAGGCGAGGATAGGGGTTGGCCCTGGCCTCTTCGTAATTGGCATTGCCCGGCGCGCCGATGTCGTAAGCGGTGGCCCCCTTCTGCATTTCCTTGATGCCCAGAATGTCGATCTCGCGCTGGCGCTCGGCGGCCGAGGCGGCGACGATCGCTGCGCGCTCCTGCGCCAGCGCCGGCCACGCGGTCAGCAATATGCCGCAAAGCAGCAAACCAATGCCCTTGATCATGCTCCCGCCTCCTGCCGCACTGTCGTGTAAGACGACCGCCGCCGTCAAATCCGCCGCATACTTTGAGAAAGTTTGCCCGGTCGCGCCACAAGGAAGCCATGCTAGGCTGTGCCGGCGGGAGGACAGGTATGCAGGTCAGGGGCTGGCATCGGCGTGGCGTTATTGCCGGCACGGGCGCAATGCTTGCTGCGCCGGCGATCGCACATGGGCTGACTGTGCAGGCGGTGCTGGATCGCATGAAGACCAGGATCGGTACGGCATGGTTCGAAGGCGGGGTCGATCACATCGTCGCCGGCAGCGCGGATGCGCCCGTCACCGGTGTCGCCACCGTGATGATGGCGACCTTCGATGCCCTGAAAGCGGCGGTGGCGCACAGGCTGAATTTCGTCATCACCCATGAACCGACATTCTGGTCGCACCAGGATCGGATCGACCAGCTTCAGGACGATCCGCTCTATCGCACCAAGCTGGCCTATATCCGCGATCACGGCCTGACGGTGTTTCATTTCCACGATCACTGGCACGCCAAAAAGCCCATCGACGGAATCAATTTCGGCATGATGCGCAAGATGGGCTGGCAGACCCGCATGGACGCGCAAAACAATCGCATCTTCAATCTGCCGCCAACCAGCCTGAAGGCGCTGGTGAACCAGTTTCGCGCCAGGCTGGGCGACCGCACCTTGCGCGTGATCGGCAAGCCCGATCTTCCGGTAACGCGTGTTATCGCAAGCTGGGGCAACTGCAGCAGCTTTCCAGGCATCCCCTATCTGGATGAGGCCGATGTGCTGGTGATCGGCGAGGCGCAGGACTGGGACCTGATCGCCTATGCGGAGGACCTGGTGACGGCGGGCCGGCCCAAGGCGCTGATCGTGCTCGGCCATGTGCTGTCCGAGCAGTGGGGCATGGACTACTGCGCCGACTGGCTGAAGACTTTCGTGCCCGAGGTTCCGGTGCGCTTCCTGCCCATCATCCAGCCCTACTGGAACCCGGCCGATCCGGTGTTCGAGATCAATACGAAGGTCTGACCCATGGCTGCGCCCGCACGTTCGCCCTTCATGCCGCGTCACACCGGGCCACGCACCGCGCTGCAGATCATCGAACAGGTCGTCAAACAGACGGGCGCGCAAGGTCGCGGCCAGACCATCGACCATGTCAGCGCGGGTGATCCGCTGACCGCGGTGACGGGAATCGCCGTGACCGCCATGGCAACGCTGAGCGGCCTTCAGCGCGCGGCGGCGGCGGGACAAAACCTGGTCGTCACCTATGACCCGGGCTTCTGGTCCAGCAGTGACAGCCTGGACGGAGTGGAAGGCAACGCGCTTTTTATCCAGAAGCGTGACTTCGTACGCGAACACCAGATGGTGGTGTTCAATCTGCACGACCACTGGCGCGAACGCGTGCCCGACGGGCTGAACGAAGGCATGGCCAGGACGCTGGGCTGGACCATGCCGCGATCGGGGGCGGTGTTCGATATCGGCGAAACCACCTTGCTGGCGCTGGCGCGTGACCTGCAGCGGAAACTGGGCGGGCACACCATGCGGGTGGTGGGCGATCCCGGACTTCCGGTGGCCAGGGTTTCGATGGCGCTGGGCAATGCCGCGCAGATGCCGACAATCGCGCTGCTGAATGGCCCGGCCGATTTGGTATTGGCCGGCTACTGCCGCGAATGGGAAGCGGTCGAATATGTACAAGACATGATCGCCAGCGGATCGAAGAAGGCGATGATCCTATTGGGGGAGGTGCTGTCGGTCGAGCCGGGCATGCGCTTTTGCGCCGACTGGCTGAAGACGTTCATCACGGATTTGCCTATTGGTCATGTACCGGTGGGCGAGGGCTATTGGTCGCCATCGGCCTGAGAACAAGAGCAGGGGTGATTATGGACATAAAGAAAAGGGATTTCCTGTTCGCGGGCGCCGGCCTCGCCATCGCCGCGGAAGCCATGGCGCAGCCCGCGCAACCGCGCTGGGTGTGGTCGGGCAAGCAGCCGTCCACTGTCGATCCCCATTACAAGCCCCGCCGCATCAACAAGGCGATCGAGCTGTGGGAAGACGGCCAGCCCATGTACTACGTCTCCTGGGGTCCCAGTGGCGAGGGAAACGGCTATGAGATGGGCAAGAAGATGTCCCAGACCTGGGCCGACGCCATCTGCATCGACCTGGAGCACGCCTGTTTCGACCTTGCAGATGTGCGCAACTTCGTGCGCGGGCTGGTGGATGGCGGTCCCACGCGCAGCGGTCACCGCACACCGGCAACCTTCTGTCCCATGCCGATCATCGGCCACAGCAAGGAATATATGGAGCACAACAGCTGGATGGTGGCGCAGATTCTGGCCTGCGGCGTGATGGGCGTGGACATCTGCCATGCCCGAGACCCCGAGGCCGTGGCCGCCGCGGTGCAGGCGATGCGCTATCCATTTCCCTATCCGCCGTCGGCAAAAAAGGCACTGGGCGATCTGCCGTATGGCGGCGAAGGACTGCGCGGCAGCGGCAGCCAGGGCTTTGCCTCGCGCATGTGGGGCATCGATGCCAACCGCTATACCCGAATCGCCGACCTCTGGCCGCTTAACCCCGACGGCGAACTGATGCTGGGGCTGAAGATCGAGGACAAGTGGGCGCTGGACAATGTGGAGAAGTCTTGCGCCGTTCCCGGTGTAGGGTTTGCCGAATGGGGCCCGGGCGACATGGCGATGTCCCTGAACGGGCTCTCTTTCTATCCCGACCCGCCCGTGCCGCGGAAGACCGAGTACTCGGTGCCGTCCTCCATCGCGGCCAATGTCAATGCCGCGCGGTTGCGCGTGGCGGCGGCGTGCAAGGCCAGCGGGGTCAAGCTGCTGGACACGGCCATCCCGGAAACCGTGATCGACAGCATCAGGCTGGGCGCGGGCGTGCTGGAATGTTCGGAAGCCTCATCGCTTACCGGCCGGGAATACACCAAACGGCGGATGCCGGTCTGATGGGTGAAGCATGATGGCGATGCGGACGATTGTTGCTGCGACGATGCTGTTCACCGCCGCGCCGGCCCTGGCGGCGCAGACGCCACGGCCGGGCGATTTCACGATCCGCGATTTCCGTTTTCATGACGGTTCGGTCCTGCCGCAGCTTCGCCAGCATTACACGACGCTGGGCGATCCGAAGAATCCGGTGGTGCTGGTGCTGCACGGCACGGGCGGCAACGGCAGTGGCATGCTGAACGCCGGCTTCGGCGGCGAACTGTTCGGCCCGGGCCAACCGCTGGACGCGTCGCGCTATTTCATCATCCTGCCGGATTCTATCGGCGCGGGACAATCTTCCAAACCGTCCGACGGCCTGCGGATGAAATTTCCCCGCTACACTTACGACGACATGGTCGCGGCGCAATACCGCCTCCTCACCGAAGGCTTGCACATCCATCACCTGCGCCTGGTGACCGGCAATTCGATGGGCGGCATGATGACCTGGACCTGGGCGGAAGCCTTTCCGGATTTCATGGATGCGGCTGTTCCGCTGGCCAGTCAGCCCACGGCCATGGCAGCGCGCAACTGGATGCTGCGGCGAATGCTGATCGAGACGATCAAGGCCGACCCCGCCTGGCAGGGCGGAGATTACAAAACCCAGCCTCCGATGCTGAAAATCGCGCAGGTCACTTTCAGCATCGCCACCAGCGGCGGAACCCTGGCCTGGCAGGATCGTGCGCCCACGCGCGCGAGCGCCGATGCCATCGTGGACGCTCAGCTGGCCGCGCCGGAAAACAGCGACGCCAACGACACCATCTATCAGTTCGATGCCTCGCGCGATTTCGATGCCGCCCCTGGGCTGGCGCGCGTCAAGGCCTGGGTGCTGGCAGTCAATTCTGCCGATGATGAACGCAATCCGAACGAGACAGGCACCACCGTGAATACCATCAGGCGGCTGGCGCACGGATCGCTCTATCTGATCCCGGCCAGCGCCCAAACGCGCGGCCACGGCACCACGGGCCGCGCCGCGTTCTGGAAAGACAAGCTGAAGGACTGGCTGGCAAGCGTGCCTCCGGCGCGCTGACCGCTATTCCGCCTCGATCAAGGCGGGCGCGTCGGGGTCCAGCTCCGGCACCTCGGTGACGCCGCGCCCGACATGGCTGTTGCGGTAGCCATAGGCGAAATAGAATACCAGGCCGATAGCCGACCAGACCGGAAACAGGATCATCGCCGGCGCCGGCAGGAAGAAGAAGAGGATGATGCAGCCACCCGCCGACAGGGGCGCGAAAAACCAGATCCATGGTGTGCGGAACGGACGGGCGCGGTCCGGCGCGGTGTAGCGCAGCACCAGCACCGCGATGGAGACGATCGCGAAGGCGAAGAGCGTGCCCGAATTGGAGATATCGGCCAGCTGGCCCACCGGCAGGAAGGCTGCCGCCACGGCGACGCAGACACCGGTGATCCAGGTCACCACATGCGGTGTCTTGAATCGCGGATGCACCCTGGACAGCACTTCGGGCAGAAGTCCGTCGCGCGACATCACAAAGAAGATGCGGGTCTGGCCGAACAGCATCATCAGGATCACGGTCGGCAGGGCGATTCCCGCCGCCAGCCCCAACAGGTTTCCGACCAGTGGGTGGTGGATGGCGCGCAGCACATGGGCCAGCGCCTCGCGCGAACAGACAAGCGGCTGGGTTGTCATCCCGGCGCATTGCGCGGCAAGCGCCATGGAGCCCGGTTCAAGCGCCTCGCCATGCGGGCCATAGACCGGCTGGGCGCCGAAGGAGCCGATCGCCCCCGCCGCGACCACGAGATAGATCACGGTGCAGATGGCCAGGCTGCCGATCAGGCCGATGGGCAGGTTGCGCTGGGGATTCTTGGTCTCCTCCGCGGCGGTGGAGACGGCATCGAAGCCGACATAGGCAAAGAATATCGAGGCGGCGGCGCCCACCACGCCCACCGTGCCCCAGCCATTGGGCAGAAAGGGATGGAAATTGCCGCTCTTTATCACAGGTACGGCCAGCGCGATGAAGGCGCCCAGCGCGACCAGCTTGATCAGGACCAGCACGGCGTTGACGTTGGCGCTCTCGCGGGTGCCGATCACCAGCAATATGGTGATCGCCATCGAGATGAAGACGGCCAGAAGATTGACCACCCCGCCCGCATAGGGTCCTGCGGCCAGGGCGGGGGGGATCACGATATGCACCTGTGCCAGAAGGCCCACGATATAGCCGGACCAGCCCACCGCGACCGCGCTGGCCGCGACGGCATATTCCAGGATGAGCGCCCAGCCGACCAGCCAGGCCACCAGCTCGCCCAGCACGGCATAGGAATAGGTGTAGGCCGAGCCCGAGACCGGCACCATCGACGCCAGTTCGGCATAGCAGAGCGCGGCCACCGCGCTGACCGCACCGGCGATGACGAAGGAGATCATCATGCCGGGGCCTGCCTTCTGGGCGGCTTCCGCTGTCAACACGAAGATGCCGGTGCCGATGACGCCGCCGATACCCAAAAGGGTCAGCTGGACGGGGCCCAGCGACCGATGCAGGGATTTCTTCTCGGCCGTCCGTAAAACGGCATCGAGAGATTTGACGCGCCACATAACCCAACCCTCCGCAACAGCATGCTTATTACGAGCCGGGCCCGTGGCGTATTTCAAGCTTCGCGGGTGCGACATGAACGCTCTTTGGGCGTGCCTGTTTTTTAGGCCAACACATCCCGGGCGCCCGGATGCCGCTGGAACCAGATCCGGGCATATGGGCAGCGTGGTTCCAGCTTGAAGCCGCCGGCGCGCGCGGCATCCGTGATGGCTGCCATAAGCCGGCCGGCCGCGCCAGTGCCGCGCAAGGGCGGTTCGGCCTCCACATGGGGAATTATATAGACCCCGTCGCGAATGTGATATTCGGCCCACGCCATCAGGCCGTTTTCGGTGAGCTCGAAGCGGTGCCGGTCCCGGTTGTCGATCATTGCTTCGCCGGTTCGCGGTACATCCAGCGCAACGACAGGCCGATTGGGATGATCCAGGCCGTCCCCGCCAGGGCATAGAACAGCAGGGTCACATACCAGGGGGCGCCCGGCAGGACGCGCCACTGCAGCCCCGCAATGAACAGGGCATAGACCGGCAGCCAGATGAAAACGATCAGGATGGCGGCGATCAGGGTCTTGGTACGGCGGGACATTTTGGCCTTGGACGGGAACGCGGTGGAAGGCTATCAGAGCCGCAAGGAGCGATGCGACCGATAAAATGACCACCGCGACAGGTTTCTGGAAAAGCCGCCAGGCCGTTGGGGGCTGGCTGCTGGGCGTGGCCGTGGTGATCCTGGCGATGATCACCATCGGCGGGCTGACGCGGCTGACGGGATCTGGCCTTTCCATCACCGAATGGGACCCGATCATGGGCGCCATTCCGCCGCTGAACCACGCGCAATGGCTGGAGGCGTTCCACAAATACCAGCAGATCCCGCAATACACGCTGGAAAACCGGGGCATGACCCTGGAAGGCTTCAAGGCGATCTTCTGGTGGGAATGGGCGCACCGCTTCCTGGGGCGCTTGCTGGGGTTCGTGTTCTTCGTGCCCTTCGTCTGGTTCGCCGCCGTAGGCGCGATCAAACGCAGCGACTGGCCGCGCATGCTTCTGCTGTTTCTGCTGGGTGGGCTTCAGGGCCTGATCGGGTGGTGGATGGTGGCCAGCGGGCTAGAAGTGCGCGTGTCCGTCAGCCAGTACCGCCTCGCAATCCATCTGGGCACCGCGCTGCTCCTGCTGGTGGCGATGATCTGGATCGCGCTGGAATATCTCAAAGGGTCCAATGGCGGCAGCGTATCGGACAAGGACAGGGGCGACGCGCGGCGCGGCTATGCATTTGCCGCGCTGGTCTATGTGCAGATGCTGCTGGGCGCGCTGGTGGCGGGGCTGCATGCGGGTCTGGTCTACAACACCTGGCCCGACATGAACGGCCGCATATTCCCGGAAAATGCCTTTTTCCACGCGCCCTGGTGGATCAATTTCTTCGAGAATGACGGCCTGGCCCAGTTCGACCACCGTATCGGCGCCTACGTCGTCGCTGGTTTCGCTGCCTATGTTTATGCCAAAGGCATCAAGCTGACGGGTGCGGCCAAGACCAGCGCCAAGCTGGTGGCCGTCATCACCACTGTCCAGGTCGGTCTCGGCATTGCCACGCTGCTCTTGATGGTGCCCGAGCATCTGGCCGCGGCGCACCAAGTCACCGCGGCCCTTCTGCTGTCAGCGTCCGTCTGGCACGCGTTCGAACTGAAGCACCGGGCTTAAACCATCGCCTGTTCGAGATCCGCAATAATATCCGCACTATCCTCGATGCCGATCGACAGGCGCACCACGTCCGGTCCCGCGCCCGCCTTCACCCGGTCCTCATCGGAAAGCTGGCGGTGGGTGGTCGATGCCGGGTGGATGATCAGGCTGCGTGTGTCGCCGATATTGGCCAGGTGGCTGAACAACTGCACACTGTTGACCATCTTCATGCCCGCCTCATAGCCGCCCTTCAGGCCGAAGGTGAACACGCTGCCCGCACCCTTGGGACAGTATTTTTTGTGCAAGGCGTAAGACGGATTGTCGTCCAGTCCCGCATAGTTGACCCAGCTCACCTTCGGATTGGCCTTGAGCCATTTGGCGACCGTCAGCGCGTTGTCGCAATGCTTCTGCATCCGCAGCGGCAAGGTCTCGATCCCGGTCTGCACCAGAAAAGCGTTCATCGGCGACAGGGCCGGCCCCAGGTCGCGCAGGCCCAGCACCCGGCAGGCGATGGCGAATGCCATGTCGCCGAACGTCTCCCACAGCTTCATGCCGTGATAGGACGGGCAGGGCTCGGACAGGGTGGGGAACTTGCCGTTGCCGTAATCGAATTTGCCCGCATCGATAATGACGCCGGCCATGGAATTGCCGTGGCCACCCAGAAACTTGGTGGCCGAGTGCAGCACGATATCGGCGCCCCATTCGACCGGCCGGATCAGGTAGGGCGTGGCCAGCGTGTTGTCGATGATCAGCGGAACGCCGGCGTCGTGGGCGATCTTCGCCAGCGCCTCGATATCGGTGATCAGGCCGCCGGGATTGGCGATGCTTTCGGCGAACAGCGCCTTGGTCTTGCCGTCGATCTGGCGCTTGAAGCTGTCGGGATCGGTGGTATCTGCCCACTTCACATGCCAGTCGAACTTGGCGAAGCCTTGGGAGAACTGGTTGATCGAGCCGCCATAGAGCTGTCGGGCCGCCACGATGTTGGCGCCCGGTTCCATCAGCGTATGCAGGGCCAGAAGCTGCGCCGCATGGCCGGACGCGCAGGAAAGTCCCGCCCGCCCGCCTTCCAGCGCCGCCACGCGCTCTTCCAGCACGGCATTGGTGGGGTTCATGATGCGCGAATAGATGTTGCCGAAGACCTGCAGGTTGAACAGCGCCGCGGCATGGTCGGCGTCTTCGAACACGAAGGCGGTGGTCTGGTAGATCGGTGTCGCCCGCGCGCCGGTTGCGGGGTCGGGCTGGGCACCGGCATGCACGGACAGGGTGCTGAATCCATAATCGGCCACGGATGTCCTCCTCAATTCAGATGTTCTATTTCCAACTCGTGTTCCACCCGCCGCACCCAGGCCGCGACATGGGTGGGAAGGCTCAGGCCCGCCTGGTGGGCAAAGCGTGTATAGGCCACCAGCGCACTATCGGCGAGTGACAGCTTTTCCCCGACGAAATAGCGGCGGGGGGCAAGGTGTCCTTCCATCAGGCCCAGAACGGCGTCGCAGCGCAGCGGCAGGCCGGGATCGATCTCGTGGTCCGCCAGCTTCAGATAGTGCTTCTTGAAGCGCAGCACGGCCAGGGCGGTTTCGTGGCTGTACTGTTCCCAGAACAGCCACTGGTACATCAGCGCGCGATCAAAGGGATCATCCGGGATCAGGTCGGAGCCTTCGGCCAGCAGCAGCATGATGGCGTTGGACTGGGCCAGCACCCGTCCATCGGGCCAGGTCACGGTGGGCACCTGGCCGGCCGGATTCAGCGCCAGGAAATCGGCGGTACGGGTTTCGCGCGCCAGCACGCTGGTTTCCACCCAGTCGTAGGGAATGCCCAGCCGGTCGGCGACGAACTTCACCTTCAGGCAGTTGCCCGAGATGGAGTCGCCATAAACGGTCATGGAAGCATTATCGAGCGACATCAATTCTTTCCGAGACTGCCGCCCTTGCCGAACAGCAGCGGCTTGCGGTTGTCGATGACCTTGCGGTTGATGCCCAGCCAGCCCATCTCGCCCGAGAAACGGCCATGCTCGATCTTGGGGCAGCGGTCCATGATGACGGTCAGGCCCGCATCCCTGCCGATCCGTTCGGCTTCCTCGCTGATCACGCCAAGCTGCATCCACAGTACTTTCACGCCCAGCCGGTCCTTTTCTGCCACAACCTCGCGTGCAATTTCCGGTGCATATTTGGCTTCGCGGAAGATGTCGACCATGTCGACGGGCCCGATCTCTGAAGAATTTGGCACGTCCTTCAGGCTGGCATAGACGGTCTGGCCCAGAATCGTCTTGCCCGCGGCGCCGGGATTGATGGGGATGACTTTGTATCCTTTGTTCAGCAGGTACATCATCGCGAAATAGGAGGGGCGGATCTCGTTGGCGCTGGCTCCGACCATGGCGATGGTCTTGACCGAACGCAGGATGGATTTGATCAGGCTGTCGGGATAGCCGGGCATTACGCAGGCCATTTGGGTTCGCGTTTGTCGAGGAATGCGCCAATGCCTTCGGTGGCCTCGGCATCCAGCATGTTCTCGGTCATCACCCGGCTGGCATGGTCGTACGCGTCGGCCAGCGGCATCTCCAGCTGGCGATAGAAGGCTTGCTTGCCGGCTTTCAGCGTGCGGCGCGGCTTGGCGGCGATCTGCCCGGCAAGTGAAAGGGTTTCCGCTTCCAGCAACTCCGCCGCCACCACCCGGTTTACCAGGCCGATGCGGCGCGCTTCCTCGGCGTCGATCATCTCGCCTGTCAGCAGCATCTCCATCGCCGCCTTGCGCCCCACATTGCGCGACAGCGCCACCATGGGCGTGGAACAGAACAGCCCGATATTGACGCCGGGCGTGGCGAAGCGCGCGGCGCTGGACGCCACCGCAAGGTCGCAGCTGGCCACCATCTGGCAGCCGGCGGCCGTGGCCACGCCCTGGACCATCGCGATCACCGGCTTGGGATTGGTCACGATGGCCTGCATCATCGCCGAGCAGCGCGTGAACAGTTCCGCAAAGGCAGCCGCTCCCCCATCGGGACCCGCGCGCAGCGCCCGCATCTCCTTCAGGTCGTGGCCGGCGCAGAAGACATTGCCCGCCGCCGCGACCAGGATCACCCGCGTGGCGCCGTCCGTTGCCGCCCCCTCAAGCGCCGCCGCCAGGGCTGCGATCAGTTCGGACGACAGGGCGTTGCGCTGGGCGGGACGGTTGAGCGTCAGCCGCAGCACCCCGTCACGGCGGGTGGACAAAAGCAGGGGCGGGGCGTTGGTCATGACCGCAATCTAATGCGCCGCGGGGCCTTTGCCACCCCTTGGGGCCGCATGACAGGCCGGTGCGCTACAGGAAGCGGACGAATGTGCGCGCGCCCTTTTCGTCCGGTTCGCTGAGCTCGATCTGCCGGGGTTCGCCATTGACGACCCCGTAGTGGCCATTGCCGTCGCGAAAGATGATGGTGCGTCCGGTCGCGGCCATGGCCCTGATCAGGGACCGGACCTTGGGCGATCTCCAGGCGCCCGGCCGGCCGCTGTCGGTCACGCCGTTCAGTTCCTTGAAGCTGTTGGTGTAGTAGAACAGCATGCCGCTGCGATCGGGCCGCAATTCAGCGGGCAGGGGCCTGGGTCCGGTCTGCGAGCCCAGCCAGACACAGACGAATTCCCGGCAGGGGACCGGGCGCTCCGCATAGATCCCGCAGCCATCGCCCACCTTGCAATGCGGGCACCACCGGTACGCAGGCTTCTGCAGGACCGCAATGTCCAGCAGCTTGCAGCACAGGGTGCAGGTTCCGCAGTGGTTGGGCTCGGCCATGGCCGCAGTTTATCCCAACTGTGACCGGGTGCGAAAAGCCCTGTCTGCAGGGCCGCGATAGTGTATAGGCTGGTTGGCTGCGGCGGGGCATGTTCCCCAGATCATTCCGGGGGCATGATGAGCGAGCAGGGCGCCACGGCGGAACGGTTTGGCGCCGGCCCGGTCCTCAGGGAAAGCAGCCCGTCACTCCAATCGCGCCGCCATATCCAGTTGCGCCAGCAGCTTCTGCGTGCCCATCCGGAGGCCGCGGCGCTGGCCCAGCCCGACCATCGGGGGGCCTATGGCGCGCTCGCCATCCTGGCGCTGCATTGGACGGTCTGCTGGTGGGTGGCGGGGACCGGCGTGCTGACGGTTTTCCTGACCGCCTTCTTCGTGGGCCAGTTGGTGATCCATTCCGCCGGGGCGCTGCTGCACGAAACCGCGCATCGCCTGGTATTCCGCGGCCGGCGGGCCAAGCTGGCCTTCGACCTGCTGCTGGAGGTGATCCTGATCAGCTTCTCCCTGCAGCTCACCTATCAGCACGAGCATGTCTCGCTGCACCATCCCTTCCTGGGAAATTACGAACGCGACTATGAGCATGAGGACAATTGCCGGTATCTGGCACGCCGCCGCTTCCGCGCGGCCCATCCGGTGCTGGAGAAGCTGATGGTGGCCGGCCAGCTGGTGGTGGCGCTGCTGCCGCTGGGCTTTCTGGTCAGCGACCGCATTTTCCTGCCGGTCTATCGCCGGGCCACGGGTCGGGCGGTGCGCGATACGCAGCGGCAAATGGCGTCCACCCGGCCCTCCGTGGGCGAGCGGGCGCTGTTCATGGCGGTGTCCGCCGCCGCGCTGGTCTTGCTGTGGCTGGCATTTGGCTGGCTCGCGGTGCTGTACCAGGTGTGGTCGCTGTCGATCTTCCGGGGCAAGGCCGGCATCACCAATCTGGGCCAGTCGCTGGCCGAGCACCCCGGCGACGACGGCGAAAATCCCACCCGCTCAAGCTATGGCTGGCTGAACTGGATACTGTTCAACACCGGCTATCATCACGAGCACCATACCTTTCCCCAGGTGCCCTGGACCCGGCTGCCGCAGCTGACGGCGCTGGCCCCCGAAATCTTCAACCAGGAGGAGCCGCGCTCCTATTTCCGCTGCTGGTGGGACCATGTGCGGGCCGATTTCAGCCCCTCGCGCCGCAACGACTTCCAGCGCCGGCCCGACCCGGCCCGCTGCGCCGGCTGAATGGCGATGATACACTTCCCATACCCAGACACTATGGCTAGTCTCCCCGCATGGGGGACGATTTCAGAACTCTTACGGCTGAAGAATTTGAGCGCTGGTTGACGCCTTTGGAGGCGGCAGCGGCATTAGCCCCCGTGGGCCCCAAGGTTGCCGCTGCTCAGTTACTCGAAGCCGCGCGCGCTGAGATGGTTCGCACAGCTGCAGAAATGATCTACTGCGAGCCAAAAAATTCTCCATCATTTGCGGCGGAACAACGGGCTGAGGTGCCCTCATATTTTTGGGCACACGTCGCTGGCAATTCCAATTTTTGGGATACCGGCATTGTTAGAATGTGGTTCGGTAATACCCCGTATTTCAGGGTACCCACGGCCTTCAGGTGCTTAAATGTACGTTTCAACCCTGAAGATGTCGCCAAACTCAAACCTAGGACCCCGCGACAGGTTTTAGCGGACGAGAAGGCGGTCCCCGCACCTATTCAGCGCGATTCCGGCGTCAAAGCCCCACCATTGCCCAAAGCGGCCCTGGACGCTTGGTATGTCGCCTACAAACTGGCGTACTCCGATAGAGAGCGAACGTTAGATCACGCCTGGGATCACGCCAAAGCGGCCTTCCCAGAAAAGACCGTGACTCGCGATGCCGTCCGCAAATTGATGGCCGGAGGAAAACCGGGGCCACGACCAAAGTAGCGGCGCGACGGCGGAATTGTCGCTGCTTTCGGCGGAATTCCTCTTGTTAAACCATTGATATTAAATAATACGCCGAAAAGTTCCGCCGAATGGCGGCGGAATGGGCGCGGAAATAGTCGGCGGAATTGCAATCCGGCACAAACAGAAACGCGCCCGGCAAGGGGCGCGCTGTTTGAAATCGCTAGTGAAAGATCGGAGGTGTCTCATGCGGTACTCCGACCGCACGAGAAGATAGCCGGAAGCCCCTTGGCTCGCAAGAGTCAGGGGGCTTTCCCTTTTCTTGCTACGGCTTTCAGGGCTGACTCAAAATCCACCGCCCTGTCGCTGGCTCCCACTTCCTTCGCCATGTCCACGAAACGCTTGTGGCGCTCTGCGTCGGTTAGCTTTGATTTATTGGGCTTGGGTGCTTTGGTCATGGATACATCCGATGGTTACAGTCCAGCCAAATTACATAGAACGTGTCATCAATTATTACGCCATGTACTCTTCCGTGTTCATTTGCAGTCAGACAAAACTGCCAGCCCTCCAGCTCTCGATAAGCTGCATTTAAGTGAACGTACCCTTCCGGCCTCGCGGTCTTTTCCCATGTGTGCTTATGGTTTCGCAGCGTCTTGTTATATTCGCTGGTGAACCGCTGGACAGTCCATGAAGACAAATCCTTCAAGCGCTCCATGAGCGTTTGCGTATATCCATCCGAAAATCCCGGCGGGCACATTTCGCCATCCGTGTTATCGAATAGTTTGAATGAGAATTTGAGCGCTGGGTCCGGTGCAGAACCCTTCTTAATGTTTCCACCGTTGGAAACGGCTGATTTATGAATCGCCATCGAGAGAGCGGTAATAATCCCGCATGGTGGTCTTAGAAATTCGGTTGGTGGAGGGGGCGTCCGGTAGCAAATCGCCACGAGCCTCAAGCCACGGACGCTCCCTGTGCGTCATTAGCTCAAGTGCAACGGCACTATCGGCTCCAAACACATCAACAATTTCGTTCAAATGAGATGCCACCGCCTCCGGTAGGGACGGGCGTGCGATTTCTTCAGTGATTGGCCGCCACTGATAATCTTTGAATCGTTGGTACTGAGAGGGAATAACCGGCCCGTGAATCCACGCCTGGCAATCTTCGGCAAAAAGCTCCCGGTCGCGCAGGGCTAACTCCCAAGCCTGGGCATAATAAATCAGCTTTTGAAGCTTCAAATTGGTCAGCACTTCACCGCGCTCCCTGCACTCAACGAGCAGGTAGTCGGCAACCAGTGCGGGGGCAGCCAAATCAGTCATGTCAAGTACCCTATATCAAAATCGTCTGCAAAATATGGCAGGCCATAAACCCCTACAATTTCTTGGATTTTCGGTGCCACCCCTTTTTGCCCCAGAAAATGCGTGTGAACGGCGCGACCTCATAGCCACGCTTCTTGCGCCAACGGATGAATGCTGCGACCTGCTGCTTAAAGGTCTCAGGCTCCCTTAGTCGTTTCGTAGGTGAGCCGCTTACCCTTAGTGGCCTTCAAGGCCATGCTGGCACGGCTCACGTCATCAAAGCCCATCTTTTCCCGATGGTTGGCGCGGAAATCAAACTCGGCAAGGTAGCGGTCAAGGTGCTGTTCGCCGCAGTGCTGGTAGGTACCAACCATGCCCCGCTTGAACACGCTGAAATAGCCTTCGAGGGTGTTGGTGTGGACCTTGCGGCCATTCTGGCCAAGGCCGACATAGCTAATGCTGTGATCGACAAACTCATGCTTCTTGCTCACGCCAATCTCGCGGTAAATGTGCGAGCCGTCGGTGTGCAGGATGCTTTCGGGGTGGATATTGGCCCCCAGAACGTCCTTGGCGGTTAGCTTGGTGGCGTCCTTGATCCGGCGCGAGCGGACTTTGCCGCCACGTTCCACCAAGGACATGATCTTCATCTTGTGGCCCATGCCGCCCCAAGCCTTTTGGCCACGCTTTCCATCAGCGGTGCCGATGAAGGTTTCATCGGCTTCAACCACTTTGCCACGGCCGCCCAGTGGTGGCTCACTAGCGGCAGGGGCCATAGCTTCGCGGATACGATGCCCAAGAAACCAAGCGGTCTTCATGGAGCAGTCCAGCATCCGTTGGATTTGGCGGGTGCTGATGCCCTTCTTGCTGGCACACATCAGGTGGATCACCTGGAGCCACAGGTGCAAGGGCAGATGGCTATCCTCGAAAATGGTGCCCTTACGCACGGTGAAGGGCTTACGGCAGGCGTAGCACTTATAGAGGCCAATTCGGGTGGTCTTGCCGTTCATGGGCTTGGACTGGTCCAGAACGCCGCAATGGGGACAAGGACGGCCATCGGCCCACAGGTGCGCCTCAACATATGCGAAGGCTGCCTTTTCGTCGTGGAAGTGGGGGGCATTCAGGACTGACTTGGCCATTTGGGCGGCTTTCTCGACTACCCCTCTAACCTAGTCCTTGGTGGTGGGTATGTCAAGTGTAACATCGCCGGCTGAATGCGGTATTATAATACCGCACCAAAAAGATGCCCGGTTTCTGGACATTTCTGTTGACCATGGCGGCGCGGGACCGTATAGCCCGGCGTCCCATCAAGAGATTTGCACCATGAAAACCTACTCGGCCAAAGCATCCGAGATCGAAAAGAAGTGGGTGGTGATCGACGCCAGCGGCCTGGTCGTGGGCCGTCTCGCCTCCATCATCGCCATGCGCCTGCGCGGCAAGCACAAGGCGACCTACACGCCCCACATGGACTGCGGCGACAATGTGATTGTCATCAACGCGTCCAAGGTGGTGCTGACCGGCAAGAAGCTGAAGGACAAGGTATATTACCGCCACACCGGCTATATCGGCGGAATTAAAGAGCGTACCGCCGGCGCCATCATGGCCGGCAAGCATCCCGAACGCATCGTCGAGAAGGCGGTGGAGCGCATGATCCCGCGTGGACCGCTCGGCCGCCGCCAGCTCGGCAACCTGCGCGTCTATGCCGGGGCCGAGCACCCGCATACCGCCCAGCAGCCCGAGACGCTGGACGTGGCCAAGATGAATCCCAAGAACACCCAGTACAAGGCAGCCTGACCATGGCGGAAGAGAACAAGTTCACCGAGCTGAAATCGACCCTGATCAAGGCCCGCCAGCCGGAAGCCGACGATGCCGCCAAGGCCGGCGACAAGCGTGACGCCCAGGGCCGCGCCTATGCCACGGGCCGCCGCAAGGAATCGGTGGCGCGGGTGTGGATCAAGCCGGGCACCGGCAAGATCATCATCAATGACCGCGACGAGACCATCTATTTCGCCCGTCCCGTGCTGCGCATGATCCTGCGCCAGCCGCTGATCGCCACCAATCGCGACGGCCAGTTCGACGTCATCGTGACGGTGACGGGCGGCGGCCTGTCGGGCCAGGCGGGTGCCGTGCGTCACGGCATCTCCCGTGCCCTGGTGGCCTATGAGCCGGCGCTGCGCGCGGCGCTGAAGCCGGGCGGCTTCCTCACCCGCGACCCGCGCGCGGTGGAGCGCAAGAAGTACGGCCGTCCCAAGGCCCGCCGTTCCTTCCAGTTCTCCAAGCGCTAGGCGCCGGAAGACGGACCCAAACACAAAGGCCGCGCGCTGCGAAGCGCGCGGCCTTTGCCTTTTGCAAGGCGCCCCGAAGTCAGAACGACTTGCGCAGGGTGACGTAGAAGGACTGCGGCGCGCCGGGCAGCAGCGTCTGGGCATCGCCGCGCGCGACGAAGCCGGTCGAGCCGATGGTGGCGACATAGCGTTCGTTGAACAGGTTCTCGGCATTGACCTGGATCTCCAGCCCGTTGGTCAGGTCGCTGTCGGTGTGCAGGCGATAGCCAAGGCTGGCGCTGACCAGCGTGTGGCCGGGCACCGATTGGTCGTTCTCATAGGTGAAATAGCGCTTGCTCATGTATTGCACGCCCAGCCGGCCGAACAGCGTGTCGTCGTCATAGCCGATCTCGGCGTTCAGGATGTTGCGCGGGGCATCGACCGTGGTCTTGCCCTTGGTCGCCATCACCAGCGCGCCGGTGCCGTCATACACGTTATCGTCATAGGTGGAGTCGTTGTACGAATAGGACCCGTACAGCCACGCGTCCTGGAAGAAGCGCCAGGTCGCCGCCGCCTCGATGCCCTTGGATGTCACGCCGCCCACATTCGACAGCGCCGAGGGATTGCCCACGATGCCGGCGCCCACTGTGGTGGCAAGAAGCCGGTTCTGGAAGTTGACATAATAGGCGGCGATGTCGCCGGTCAGCCCGTCGAAGTGAAAGCGGTAGCCGCCTTCCACCGTGTCCGAGGTTTCCGGCTTCAGCGAACCGCTGATGGCATTGAAGCCCGGCTGAGTGGTGGAGAAGGGACCGTCCGTGCCCGCCGACACGAAGGCGCGCTGGTTGCGGGCATAGTCGGCGAACACCTCGCTCACATCGTTCAGCTGATAGACCGCGCCGACCTGTGGCAGGAAGCCCGTGCTGGTGCCGATCTTGCCGCCGGTGAACTGGTTGGCGCTCAGCGGCAGGAAGGGCGCGGTGATCTGCGACGCCAGGAGATGGCCGGAATTGTTCACCGTCTGGGTCTTGAAGCCGTAAGTGACCTTCAGCGCATCGCTCACCTGCCAGTCGTCCTCGATGTGGAAGACCAGGGTAGTGGTGTTGAACAGGAAGGCCCACTGGGTTGCCAGCGGATCGCGCTGGAACTGCAGGCTGGTGCGGTTCTTACCGTCGGCGTTCAGGCCGTAATAGCGGCGCGCCTGGTGGAAATTGTTGTTCTCGTACCACACGCCGCCCTCGATCGTGTGGTCACCCAGCGTCAGGATGGCCGAACCGATCGCGCCATAACGGTTGATGCCGTATTCGGTGGTGCGGATCGAGATGGGCGCCGCGCCGGGGATCAGCGCCGAGGTGGGCACATAGGGCGTGTACCACAAGCCCTGGCCGGTGTTGTTGTGGCCATAGAAGGTGGCCTTGAGCTGCAGATTGTCCATCACCGACCAGTCGCCGGTCACCCCGCCGATCGCGTCGTTTCGCAGGCCCGACGCGTTGTAATAGGCGTCATCCACTGTCTTGAACGGCGCGGGCAGGGTCGTGCCGGATAGGTAGGCGTTGGCGACCTGGACCGCCAGCGGCCAGTTGTTGCTGATGTTGTCCCACTTGTATCCAAGACGGTTGATCATATCGAGCGACATGTCCTGATAGTCGTTCTCGCGCCGCGCCGACCAGTTCAGGAAGGCGGTCAGGCGGGCATTGTCGCCCAGCTTCTGCACCAGCTTGGTGTTGACCTGCTGCTGCTTCTGCAGGCCATAGCCCTTCCACTTGTCGGCCTGCTGGAAGCCGTAGGAGACATAGGCGCTGGTGCCCGTGCCGGCTTCGCCCGTGTCCAGGCGGATGAAGTCGTGGGTGGTGTCGAAGCTGCCATAGGCGGCGCTGCCGTAAATCCCGGCTTCCTCGCCCGGATCACGCGAATGGAAGGCCAGCGTGCCGCCCAGGTTCGAGGTGGAGGCGGTGCCCAGCGCGCCGGTGCCCTGCGCCAGGTCGGTGCGGGCGATATTCTCCGACGAGATGGCGCGGCTGATGTGCAGGCCGTTGTAGTTGCCATAGGACATGTCGCCCAGCGGCACGTCATCCAGCGTGAAGCCAAGCTGGTTCTGGTTGAAGCCGCGGATGGAAATGCGGGTCGACCATTCATAGATGCCGTAGGGATCGGCGGACTGGAAATTCACGCCCGGCAGTTTGGAGATCACCTCCAGCGGGCTGGTGCCCGGCACGGCCGCGGTAATGTCGCTCTGGGTGATGGTCTGGGTCTGGCGCGCCTCGCCCTGGCCGAACACGACCACGGTTTCGACGCCCGCTTCGGCCGCTGCACCCTGGGCGAAGGCGGAAGAACTTGCACAGATGGCAATGGCCGCGGCGCTCACGAACAAGCCACAAGCCGGCATGCCCCGTTTCAGCATTGAAGTCCCCATATTGCGATGCGGCGCAATTGCCGCGTTGCAGGCGGGGTATCAGCGCGTTGTGACGGATCGGATTCAGATTGACGACGGATCGCGCAGTGGCCAGTGCGGCACAGTGACATGGCGATCGTCGTAACGCTGTCGCGCATGCTGTCTAGGGATTGGACTGCCGGACCGGAATTCGTGCCATGCCCCTCAGCCGCCGTCGTGATTTTCTGAAAATGTCAGCGGCCGCCGCCGCATTGCCGCTGCCTCTGCGCGACGCCTTTGCCATTCCCGCCCGGCGCATCACCGGCAGCATCAAGGATGTGCAGCATGTGGTGATCCTGATGCAGGAGAACCGCTCCTTTGACCATTATTTCGGCAGCCTGCGCGGCGTGCGCGGCTTTGGCGATCCGCGTCCGCTGACCTGGCAGAACGGAAAGTCCGTTTTTCACCAGCCGCATCCGCGCGGCGGGGTGGTGGCGCCGTTCCACCTGGACAGCAAGGGGACGAACGCCCAATTCATGGCCTCGCTGGATCACAGCTGGAAGGGCAGCCAGGCGCGCTGGCAGGACTGGGATGCCTGGATCGACGCCAAGACGCCGATGACCATGGGCTACTTCACTCGCGCGGACCTGCCTTTCTATTACGCGCTGGCGGACGCTTTCACCATCTGCGATGCCTATCACTGTTCGATCTTCGGGCCGACATCGCCCAACCGGATGTTCCTGTTCTCGGGCAGCAATGGCCTCTCGGCGGGAATGGAAATCCCCGATGCGGTGACAAATTCGGTCATCGAGGTGAATGAGACGGCGGACCCCGCCAACGACTCCGCCCGCTTCACGCCTTACGGCTGGACCACCTATGCGGAACGCCTGCAGCATGCCGGCATCGACTGGAAGGTCTATCAGGAATTCGACAATTACGGCGACAATGAGCTCGCCTATTTCAAGGCCTTCCGCGGGCTGGATCCGTCGGACGAACTTTACCGGCGCGGACGTGCCTGGGTCGATGGCGCCAATGCCGGAAACGCCAAGACCTCGCGCGGCGAACACCTGATCGCCGCCTTCGCACGCGATGTGGCGGCGGATCGCCTGCCGCAAGTGTCCTGGATCGTGGCGCCCTACATCATGTGCGAGCATCCGGCGGCACCGCCCGGCTATGGCGAGCAGTTCACCTCGGGCCTGATCTGCGCGCTCGCATCCAATCCCGAGGTCTGGGCAAAGACCGTCTTCATTCTCACCTATGACGAGAATGACGGTTTCTTCGACCATGTGCCCCCACTGGTGCCGCCAAAGGCAAACGGCATCAGCACCGCGGATACGATGGGCGAATTCTATCACGGCGAGCCGGTGGGTTTCGGCCCGCGCGTGCCGATGATGGTGGTATCGCCCTGGACGCGCGGCGGCTGGGTCAATTCCCAGCTGTTCGACCACACTTCGATCATCCGCTTTCTCGAACGGCGCTTTGGCGTGGAAGAACCGAACATCAGTCCCTGGCGCCGGGCGATGGCGGGCGATCTGACCAGCGTGTTCGACTTCGCCGATCCCGATGGCAGCGCGGCCTTGCCGGATGGCCATGACCGGCTGGCGGTCACCGACGAAAGCAAAGGCCTGGCGAAACCGGTTGTTCCGGCCATGCCGCAGACCTTTGCGCAGGAGGCGGGCCAGCGCGCGGCGCGGCCGCTGCCTTACGCCCTGGACGTGACGGGGCGGGCCGATGGCGGCGCTTTCGAGGTGGAGATCGCCAATCGCGGCGCCGCGGGCGCGGGCCTGACCGTCTATCACGCGGGCGAAGCCGTCTCCTATGCCGTTGAAGCCGGCAAGCATGTCCGCGACCGCCTGCTGTTCCGTGGTACATTCCATTTCACCGCGCATGGTCCCAACGGCTTCCTGCGCCGCTGGACGGGCGGAGCAGGCAGCGCCTCCCAGGGGCTGCGCGTGTCGCTGTCGCACAAAGCCGACATGCTGGTGCTGTCGCTTTACAATGAAAGCCCGCGCATGCTGTCCGTCGCCGTCACGCCAAACGCCTATTGGCTCGAGCCTGCGCATCGCCACGACCTGCAGCCGGGCGCGCGCATCGAAGACCGCTGGAGCCTTTCCGCCAGCGACCACTGGTACGATCTGTCCGTGACGGCGGGCGAGGAGGCGGGGTATCTGTGCCGCCTGGCAGGTCACATCGAAACCGGCCGTCCCAGCCGCAGCGATCCGGCCATGGGCAAGATCGTCTAGCCGCTGTTTCGCAGGCCCGCCGAGATACCATTGATCGCCATGTGGATGCCCTTGTCGGTGTTCTCATCGGCATCGCCGGCGCGCCGGCGCGCCATCAGGTTCACCTGAAGGTGATTGAGCGCATCGACATAAGGCAGCCTGCTCTGGATGGAGGCTGCCAGCCGCGGATCGCGTTCCAGAAGGCTCGTCTGACCGGTGACCGCCAGCAGCGCGTCGCGGGTCAGGTGCCATTCCGCGGCGATGCGTTCGAACACGCTGTCTGCCAGCGCGCGATCCTCCACCAGCCCGGCATAGCGGCGCGCGATGTCCAGGCTGGATTTGGCCAGTACCATTTCCAGGTTGGCCAGCATGGTGCGGAAGAATGCCGATCCGGCATGAAGCGGTTTCAGCGCATCCACGCCCACCGCATCGGCCGCCGTGCCGAAGCCGTACCAGCCGGGCAGCATCACGCGCGCCTGTGACCAGGAGAATACCCACGGAATGGCGCGCAGGTCCTCGATGCGCGGCGAAGTGCTGCGCGACGCGGGGCGGCTGCCGATCTTGAGGTCGGCGATTTCGAGAAGCGGCGTCGCCTGGCGGAAATAGGTCTCGAAATGCGGGGTCTCATAGACCAGCGCGCGGTAATGGGTGAAGGCCGCCCGGCTGAGGTCTGACAGAAGCGCGGCCCCTTCGCCCGCGTCGGCGGCGTCGGCCTGGGGCGACAGTTCGGCCAGCAGCGCCGCGGCCACGATGGTCTCCAGGCTGGCGCGGCCGATTGTCGGATCGCCATATTTGGAAGACACCACCTCGCCCTGTTCGGTGATGCGAATGCCGTGCGCAGAAGCCCCCGCCGGCAGCGCGCGAATGGCGTCGAAACTGGAGCCGCCGCCGCGGCCCACCGCGCCGCCGCGTCCATGGAAGAAGCGCAGCCGCACGCCGCGTTCCCTGCCCAGCGCCACCAGGCGCGAAATGCCGGAGTGGATTTCCCAGTTGGAGGTGACGTAGCCGCCATCCTTGTTGCTGTCGGAATAGCCGATCATCACTTCCTGCAGTCCGCCCTGGCCGGCCAGCATCGCCTGGGCCAGGGGCGAGGCGAAGAATTCGCCCATCACATCGGCGCTGCGGCGCAAATCATCGATGGTCTCGAACAGCGGTACGATGCGAAGCTGCGCCCTGGGCTCCGTGCCGGGCACGAACAGGCCGGCTTCCTTCATCAGCAGCGCCACTTCCAGCAGGTCGGAAACGCTGCCCGCCTTGGAGATAACATATTGCGCCACCGCGCCCTGGCCGAAGTCGCGCTTGAGGGCGGCGACGTGATCGGCGATCGCCAGCTCGCGCGCGGTCTGCGGCGAATATGCGGCGTATGGACTGCGCAGGGGGCGGGCATGAGACAATTCCCGTTCCAGCAGCGCCGCGCGCTTCTTTTCGTCCAGCGCCAGATAGTCAGATTCGGCGTCGGCGAACTTCAGCAGTTCGGCCACGGCACGCTCGTGCACGTCGGAATTCTGGCGTACATCCATGACCGCCAGATGGAAGCCGAACGCCGCCACGGATTCGCGCAAGGCCAGCAGCCGCCCGTCGCCCAGGTCGGCATCGCCATTGTCGATCAGCGAGCGGGCGATCACGTCAAGATCGGCGGCAAACTCCTCGGGCGCGCCATAGCGCCGGGCCTCGAAGCGGGCAGGGCGCACGGGACCGCGGCCCAGAAGCGCCTTGCGCGTCGCCGCCAGCCGCGCATAACAGGTCACCAGCGCCCGGCGATAGGGCTCGTCCATCTGGTGGATGGAAGTATGGTCCGGCGCCGCCGCCAGCGCCTTCAGTGCATCGCTGGTCCGCACCAGCGAATCCGACAGCGACAGTTCGGCACCCAGCGCATGCACCTCGGCCAGGTAGTAATCGAGCACGCTCTCGGACTGGCGGCGCACCGCATAATCGAGCGTCTGGGGCGACACATTGGGGTTGCCGTCGCGGTCGCCGCCCACCCAGGAGCCCGGCTTGAGGAATGGGATGATCTCGCCATCCAGCCCGAACAGCCGCGCCAGGCGCCGCTTCACCGCCGCAAGCTGGGGCAGGAAGGTGCGGCTGAACACCGCCAGATTGTTCTCGATCTCGTCGGTGACCTGGATGCGGGCGTCGCGCAGCATGCGGGTCTGCCACAGGATGCGGATCGCGCGCTTGAGCTGGGCGTCGATCTCGCTCAGTTCCGCGGTCTGCTGGCTGGCCGTCTGGCGGGCCTCCAGCAGCTCGCCCAGTTCCACCTCGCGGTCCAGCACCGACTTGCGCCGCACCTCGGTCGGATGTGCCGTGATCACCGGCACGAACAGCGCTTCCTTCAGGAAGGCACCCACCTTGCGGCCAGACAGCGCGGCCTGATGCTCCAGCCGCTGCATGGCGCCGGCGCCAAGCGCCCGCGTTTCATGCCGCAGGGCGTGGTCGTCGGCAATGTTGGCCAACTGCGAGAAGATGGAGAAGGCGCGGATCAGAAGAAGCGTATCGTCCCGGGAAAGTCCGGTCAGCAGCTTTTCAGGCCCGCGTTCGCCCGCCCGGTACTCGCCCACCGACTGGCGGCGGATGTCCTCCACCAGATCGTAGGCACCTGGGCCATGCTGCTCGCGGATCACCTCACCCAGAAGCCGGCCCAGAAGGCGGATATGGGCGCGATCCGCGGCGATCCGTGTCGCCTGCGCTGTCATGGAACATACTATGGGCCAATTTGTTGCAACGCAGCAAGGGCGCCCATGTCATGGCGTAGGCGAAACGCGCCCGGCCGCTCGCCCAAGCTCGCGGCGTCTCGCCGCTCAAAACAGTCCGCTGGACTGTTTTGTTCGCCCACGCCTTACGGCGTAGGCGAAACGCGCCCGGCCGCTCGCCCAAGCTCGCGGCGTCTCGCCGCTCAAAACAGTCCGCTGGACTGTTTTGTTCGCCCACGCCTTACGGCGTAGGCGAAACGCGCCTCGACGGATCGAAAGCGGGCGGTGGCGGACCATACATGTTGTCGCCCGGATCGCCCGGCTGGCACCAGAAATAGATCAGCACCAGCGCGATGACCAGGGTCGCCATGTTCACCAGCCAGAGCATCGGCAGCAGCGTCAGGGCAAAGAACCCGATGGCGAAAAAGCTCATGACCGCGAAGACGTTGAGAATCTGGCTCAGCGCCGCCACGAAGAACAGCACCCATACCAGCTGCCCATTGCGTCCAATGTCCTGAAGCCGCCGCGCGCCCAGGCTGGTGGCCGGCAGCAGCACTGCCAGGTTGTACAGCGCCCCCAGCGGCACGTGCAGGATACTGCCCACGATATGGGCCAGGATGGCGGCTATGATGTTGGCCAGCACGAAATACCAGAACTCCGCCCGGCCGACCCGGCCGGACATGTCGAAATAATGCTCGGTGATGATGCGCTTGTAGTTGTCGAAGATGGCTTGCGGATCCATGCCTAACCCCCTCTGTCTGCCCCGATGCACATCCAAATCGCTGTACCTGCGGGCCGGTTTGGCGTAATGCGCCCCGCGCAAGGCCGGTTTGCGGACCCTTTGGGAGCAACCCGACCATGACATAGCTTACACGGATTGTTCAGGTTGGGCCATCCGGGCCAGGGAATTGAAAGCGATGACGGCACGCATTTTCATCGACGGGGCAGCGGGAACCACGGGGCTGGAGATTCGCCAGCGCCTGGAAAACCGCGGCGAGCTTTCGGTGATTTCCCTGTCGGACGCCGAGCGCAAGGATGCGGCCGCGCGGGCGCGTGCCCTGAACGGTGCCGATCTGGTGATCCTGTGCCTGCCGGACGATGCGGCGCGCGAGGCAGTGTCGCTGATCGACAATCCGGATGTGCAGGTGATCGACGCGTCGAGCGCGCACCGCGTGGCGCCGGGCTGGACCTATGGTTTCGCCGAGCTGGAACCGGACGGCCATGAAAGGATCAAGGCAGCCCGGCGGGTAAGCAATCCGGGCTGCTGGGCGACCGGCTTCTTGGCGTTGACGCGGCCGCTGGTGCGCGCGGGGCTCGTGCCAGCGGATTTTCCCGTCACCGCGAACGGCGTGTCGGGCTATTCGGGCGGCGGCAGGAGCATGATCGCCGAGTTCGAGGACCCGAAGGCGCCCGACTACACGCAGACGGTTTCGCGCATCTATGGCCTGTCGCTGAAGCACAAGCACATCCCGGAAATGACCCGGCATTCGGGACTGGCCCATCCGCCGCTGTTCGAACCTGGCGTTGGGCGCTTCTATCGCGGCATGCTGGTGGAAGTGCCGCTGCCGCTGTGGGCGCTGCCCGGAAAACCGTCGCCGCGCGATATCCATGCGGCGCTGGCAAATGCCTATCGCGATCGCGCGCTGGTCAAGGTCGCCACGCCCGAGGACACGTCCGTCATCACCACCCTGGATGCCGAGACGATGGCGAATACCAACGCCATGGCGCTCTATGTTTTCGGCAATGAGGCGGCGGGCCAGGCACGCCTGGTCGCGGCGCTGGACAACCTGGGCAAGGGCGCCGGCGGTGCTGCGGTGCAAAACCTGAACATCATGCTGGGCCTGCCGGAGACGCAGGGGCTTTAGGACTTCTGGCATCGCGCGGCCCATGCTAGTGGGGCTGATGCTTCGAGGTTGGCTGGGCCTGGCAGTTGTCGTTGCCGCCGGTATTGCGCTGTTCGCCGGTGCGGTGCTGCATGCCCTGCATCGTCCGCCTCCGCCGCGCGGCTATAGCGGCATCGAATTTGCGCCCATGAGCCAGGCGGCGGAAGCGCGCACGCCTCTGCTGCCGTCCGGCGGCGCGCTGATCGGGCGGGTAGAGGCCAAAAGCCCTGCCGACGAGGCCGGCATCAAGGCGGGAGAGGTTGTCTCCCGGATCGACGGCCGCACCGTCGCTTCCGTCACCCAGGCCGCCCGCCTGATGCGTAATGCGCTCTCCGGCACGCGCATGGTGCTGACGCTCTACGACATCACCCAGGGCGAGGTGCATCCGCGCGATGTTGCGGTCACGCTGATCAAGGAGCCCGAGACGCCCCGAAAGCTGACAGTCAATCCGCTGCGCGTCATGGTGAAGGAACCCAGGCCGCCGCCCATCGCCGCCGCCAATGCCGCCTGGTCGCGGCGCATCCTGCGCGGCCCCACCATACGGCCGGTCCCGCTGTTCGGCCTGGGTTCGGGGGCATGCAACGGCTTTGCGCCCGAAGGCTGGCGCGTCGCAGGGCACGCGCCCGACAATTCCATGTTCCACGTCGCGGCGGGCGAGGGCTTTTCCCACGCCCTTTATCAGAGCGCCAGGCTTGATGGCGTGGCGCCCGAAGATTTCATCCGCGAATACCTGACCAGGACATTCGGCTCGCCGGCCGTGCTGGCGGCGCCGCAGCCGCGGCCGCACGGCTTTGTGCTGCATGATTTCGGCAACCGGCGTGGCGGGGCGGGCTTTGTGATCGCCCGTGTCACCGGCGGACGTATTGCGATGTGGATAGCGGCGGTAGCCGGCGCCGATGTGAGCTGGGCCCGGCCGCAGACCGGCGCGGTGGCGCTGGGCCTTTCGTGCCGCGCGCCCGGCGCGCCGGCTCCCAGGCCCCGCGACGGCCTTCTGGCGACGCGCATCTCGCTGGCCTGTATCCGCGGCCGGTGCAGCGAGACCGATTTCGCGGCCACCTATCTGACGGTGTTGCGCAAGGGGTTCGTGCACAACGTCAAGGGCGAGATGTTCCTGGTCAATCCGCGCCGCGATTTCTGGCAGAACGGTGCCGACGGCCCGGGCTTCTATCGCCAGACCGGCGGCGAGAATGAAAAGCTGGAGCCGGGAAGGATCAACTAGCGCCTACTGCGCCCTGACTTTCACATAGGTCCCAGGCGCGTCGCCCAGGATCTTCAGGCCGCCTTCGCCGGGCACGCGCGCCTGCACCTTGCCGCCAGACAGTTTCGACAGCCAGCCGTCCCAGTCGGGCCACCAGGAGCCGGGGCGCTCCTGCGCGCCCTTGCGCCATTCCTCCAGCGAGGCCGGAGCCCTTTCGGCGTCGTTGGTCCAATACTGATATTTCCCCGCCGCCGGCGGATTGATCACCCCGGCGATGTGGCCCGAACCGGCGATGATGAAGCGCAGCGGCCCGCCGAACAGGCGCGCGCCCTTGAACACCGACGCGGCCGGAGCGATGTGGTCTTCCCTGGCAGACTGGAAATAGACCGGCAGCTTCACCTTCGCCAGGTCCAGCTTCACGCCGGCCAGTACCATCTCGCCCCTGGCAAGCGCGTTCTTCTGGTAGCATTCGCGCAGATAGGACAGATGCAGCTTTTCGGGCATCCGCGTGGTGTCGGAATTCCAGTAGAGCAGGTCGAAGGGCATGGGCTGCTTGCCCAGCATGTAATTGTTGATCACGAAGGACCAGATCAGGTCGTTGGCGCGCAGCATGTTGAAGGCGCCCGCCATCTTCGAGCCCGGCAGCACGCCGCCCTGGCTGTCCATCTGGGCCTTCAAGGCCTCCAGCTGTGCCTCGTCGACGAATACCGACAGGTCGCCCGCCTCGCTGAAATCTGTTTGCGCCGCCCAGAAGGTGGCGGAATGGACGCGCCCCCCTTGCAGGTCCAATTCGCCCTTGGCCGCCATATAGGCGAGCGTGGCGGCCAGCAGGGTGCCGCCGATGCAGTAGCCGACGCAGTTGGGATCCTTCACCCCGGTGGCTTTCTCCACTGCCTCCAGCGCGGCGAAGATACCTTCGCGCATATACTCCTCGAAGCCCTTGTCGGCGGCGCGCGCGTCCGGATTGACCCAGGAAACCAGGAATACGGTGTAGCCCCGGCCCACCAGCCAGCGCACGAAGCTGTTCTCGGGCCGCAGGTCGATGATGTAGAATTTGTTGATCCAGGGCGGGAAGATCAGCAGTGGCCGCTCGTAAACCTCGTCGGTCGCCGGGGCGTACTGGATCAGCTCCATCGTGTCGTTGCGGAACACGACCTTGCCCGGAGCGGTGGCGACATTCTCGCCGATCACAAAGCCGTCGGCTGACTGGCGGATCGACAGTTCGCCCTGTCCGCGCTCGATGTCGGCCAGAAGGTTGTTAAGCCCGTTGACCAGATTCTCGCCATTGCTGGCGATCGTGGCGCTCAACACTTCGGGGTTGGTCAGGGGGAAGTTGGTCGGCGCCAGGGCATCGGCGAACAGGCGGGTGTAAAAGGCGATGCGCGCGCGCTCTTTCTCCTCGACGCCATGCAGATTGGCCACCACGTCCTGCATGGCATTTGCGGTCAGCAGATAGCTCTGCTTGATGAAGTCGAATATCTCGTTCTGCTGCCATTCCTCGGCGCGGAAGCGGCGGTCCCCGGGCGATGGCTCGATCACGGTGGGTGCATCGCCGCCCAGCATGCGCCGGGCGGTGGATTCCCAAAGAGTCATTACGCTGTTCCACCAGCGGGCCTGGCTTTGCGCGACCATCTCCTGATTGGTGCCCAGGGCCCCGACCAGCGCCGATAGTGCGCCCGATATGTTGAGGGGATCGAGCGAACCCTGCTTGCCCCGCGCCGCCATGCGCGCGCCGAACTCGACCAGCAGTTCCTGGCTTTTCAGCGCGACCGCCACCATGTTGCGGGCAAACTGTTGTGCGTCGAAGGCCGGATCGGTGCCGGGTGATTCGGCTCCTTCCCGTGTTCCCTTGGACCTTTTGGACACATCAACCTGGGCGGGGGCCGGGCGGGGGGGCGCCTTTGGCGAGACTTTTGGGGACATGTGGGGTGCGGCGGCCTCCTGAAGCCGTGATACCGCGACCGCACCGGACCGGGCAAGGCGCGGTTTGGCCGGGCGCCCGCTGGACGCGCCCAAATACCGCAAACAGTTCATGTAATTTGATTATCGCCGTGCTGGCGCGATGGCTGAAGGCGGGGTATATCGCAACTGACGGGTTTGATGCGCGCCGCGCATCGGCGTTCTTGTGGGCCGTTGGAAATTTCGGACATCGGATTTTGGACTACGGGATATGCGGACAATGACAAAGCAGTTTGGCCGTCCTGTGATGCGGCTCGCGGTGGTGGTGGCCCTGGCCATCAGCGCCACGGCCTGCGAAACCGTGTCCGACCTCGATCCGACCGGACTGCTGAGCGACGATACAGCGCCACTGCCGGCGGACGACGCGGCGCCCACTGCCGCTTCGGATGCCGACGTGACCACGCCGGACCTGGCGGCGCTGCCGCCGCGCCCGGCTGCGCCCGATGCCACGCAGCAGAGCCAGGCGGCACAGCAGGTCGCCGCAGCCGGCGCCCAGGCCCAGTACAGTGCCGATGCGCTGCGTGCCGGAACCGAAGCGACGGCGCCGCCGCCGGTGCCCGCTTCCCCTGGGGCGCCTGCCCAGGCCATGCTCGACGCGCCGCCCACGGCCGATGCCGTGCCGCCGACTGCGGTCGCCAGCGCCGCGCCCCCCAGTGCCCAGCCACCCAGTGCCCAGCCGCCCAGTGCCCAGCCGCCCAGTGCCGAACCCCCCAGTGCGGAGCCGCCGACCGCGGTCGCCAGCGCCGAGCCTCCCAGCGCCCAGCCGCCGGGCGCGGAACCTGCCGGCGCCCCTTCGGCCGCCGCGCCGACGGCCGCCCAAGCACCTGCTCCGGCGCCGGTCACCACGGCCACCATGGCGCCCCCGCCGGGGGCCGAGCCTGCCGTTCCCGCCGTGCCGCTCGGTAGCGCCCGGGGAACGGTGCTGGCCTCTGCCGCGCCATCCGACGCCCAGCTGGGTTTCAAGCCGTCCTCGGCGCCGCCGCTCAACCCGGACATCGCCAACTGGGTTTCCAGCCCGATCCTGGCCCATTACCGCCAGACTGCAGCGCTGGCCGGCGCAGCAGGCGCCGCAGGCGCTGTCATCCCCAACACGAATGCCGCGTCCGGCACGCCCGCGGCGATGGCGGCGGCCATGAATGGCGGCGTTCCTCCCGCCGAGATCATCTATTTTCCCGGCGACGGGGTGGCTCTGCCGGCGGCCGCCCGCAAGCAGATCAGCCAGGCCGTGGCCGCCTTCAAGGCCAATGGCGGCACCGGCACCGTCAAGGTGGTGGGCCATTCCTCCAGCCGTACCGGCAACATGTCGGTGGAACGGCACCTGGAAGTGATCTTCCAGAAGTCGCAGCAGCGGGCCAATGCCGTGGCCCAGGCCCTGATCAAGGCGGGGATTCCCGCCGGCAAGGTGATGGTGGAAGCGGTGGGCGACAGCCAGCCCATCTATTACGAATCCATGCCGCGGGGCGAGCAGGGCAACCGCCGGGCGGAAATCTTCCTGCAGGGGTGAGGCGCGACCGG
>ERZ778023.1379-NODE-1379-length-38978-cov-9.897336_pt1 | contig 38978 bp, 41 predicted proteins | sample MGYA00375753_ERZ778023 | MGnify/ENA primary metagenome ERZ778023 (study PRJEB29350, sample SAMN05389822) | bioreactor metagenome | isolation source: Ammonium sulfate bioreactor | place: South Africa: University of Cape Town | collected 2014-04-04 ... | reverse complement strand
CCATCAGCAAAAGGGGATGATAAGTTTATCACCACCGACTATTTGCAACAGTGCCTCTATGGGCATAATTCGCTGAATGAGCAGAACAAGGCTGGGCCCGAAACGGCTGGATTTGTTCTTAATTAATCTTAGTGCGCATAACAATGTATATTATGTTAAATTCAATGGTAAAGTCATTATAAATCAATATCTTAAATATCGAACAAGCCCCTTTCTTCCTCAAACCTCACTGTGGTAACTTTAAAAACAATGTCCGTTCCTGAGTTTGTGATGCCTTAAAGCCATGGTGAAGATAAAAGTTTTTGGCTTCTTCAGTCAGTGCATGAACCATAATCGCACGGACTCCAATATTCTCAGCTACACGGTAACAGCGCAGAACTGCATCATGCAGTAAATCGGCCCCGAGCCCTTGGCCACGGTATGAAACATCAACTGCCAGGCGAGCAAGTATGATTACGGGAATTGGATCTGGCATATTGCGCCTGAGGCTTCCCATTGCTTCCACGTGGTTAACGCTGCCGGTGGCCAGAGAGTAAAAACCGACAACCTGTTTAGTGTCTCTTTTACAAACGACGAACGTTCGTGCTGCACCAAGAGCTTGGTTTTTTAATCCCCTCTGTTTAAGCCAGTCATCAAGTACTGCCTCACCACTGACGAACTCTGCTAGTTGATGGGAGCTGGATAATGGTTCTGGTGCTGTTACACGTCCCACTGAGGTTTCCTTGCCAGAAGTTTATCAATAGCCGCCTCATCCGAAACCGGTGCATCGAGCATATCGATAAACTCTGCATACTGCTCATCGTTAAAATTAAATACGCGACGATCGAGGATCACATTCTCCGCAGCCTGACATGCCATTTCCAGGATGAAGTCCGTGCGTGATTTATGGAGAATCTCTGCTGCAGCATCAATAAGTGCTCTTTGAGATTCTTTAGCTCTAAGGTTGAGCTGAACATCTGATTTCATGAGTGCGCTCCTTGTATAGCGATTGCTTTACAAGCATATCATATGGATTCTGTATAGCAAAAGCTATACGGTTTTTTAAGTGCAGTGAAGATACGAAAGAGTCAACTTGCAACTATTAGGTAAAGCTCTTCCTCTAAATTATTTTCCTTGCTCTGGCCTACCAAATCAAACCCAACGCCCTGAATTTACTGCGTGCGATGCTTGCTAGCAGTCTCATCCGGACAATTAGCATGAAAACTATGGATTGTTATCTGGTCTAACATCTGGAAAAGTTACTGATGAGAAGGTAGTATTCGGATCGTCAGCGATCGTCTTGTGGTGGGACAGATTGTTGATTCAGATTACTTTTGTGTCCTAACTCAAACTGACGGTTTGACTGCTTTGTGGTGAGGCAGGCGGGTGGCAAAAGATGGTTTTACGGAAGAAATGCGGACTTCCGGAAACAGACAGGGACAGGACGTGTCCAGTAAAACGTTCAGGAGCAGGTAACGGGATTTCCCGGAGCCTGAATGCACAAACCCCCCGACATCTGTCATCATCTTGGCGGAAGACACAGATATCAGGGGGTCCAAAAGCAGGCGCGTGGCCTGTGAAGGATTATAACGCATGCACCACATAACACAACACCCGGCCGCCATAAGAACAGGCCGCCGTAAATGACAATCAGATTTCTGTTCACTGGTCAGATCTACCGAAAGATGAGCTAACCCGTTTCTGCCAGGATGTCGATGCCGGCACTCAGGGTAATTTCCTCATTGCACCGGTCAAAAAACTGACCCGCCGCAAACGCGGTGAGCATTCCACAAAAGCCAAATGTGAGAACCCGGCCTGGTATCGCCCGGAGCATTATAAAAAGCTCTCCGGACAGCTCGGTCATGCCTACAATCGCCTGGTGAAAAAAGACAAAGAAACCGGGCAGGTCAGCCTGCGCATGTATGTTTCTCGTCACCCTCTCTATGTCGCCGGCCGCCGTAAGGCGGGACGTAAATATGGCTTCCGTCCGGAACGTCAGCGCCTGCTCGATGCGCTCTGGCCAGTGCTCATCAGCTTCTGTGATGCCGGCAAGCATACCGTCGGCATGTGTATCTCCCGTCTTGCAAAAGAACTCAGTGCAAAGGACGCAAAAGGCAATGTCATTCCTGAAACGGAGGTGACGGTGTCACGCCTTTCACGGCTTATTGAGGAACAGGTACGGTTTGGCGTTCTGGGCCTCGCAGAAGAACGCGCCTGGGATCGTGAATCCCGCACCTGGTTGCCAACGTATGTCTATATAACCCCCGTGGGATTCCAGATGCTGGGCGTCGATATGGACAAGCTGTTTAAAGAGCAGGAGAAGAAGCTCCGTCAGAGCGCCGAGCGTGAGCAGCTGATCCGGGAAGGAGTGATGAGCGAACATGATGATGTTCAGGCCCACTCTGCGCGGAAATGCTGGTCTGGCCGTAAGCGTCGGGAGGCACTCGTTTACCGCCGCAAAAAAGGCGCGGAGCGTAAACGTGCCAACAATCTGATTAAGCTGCCGGCAGATGAACGACTCCATGCAATGTCTGAATGGATTTACCGCACCCTCCCGCCTGACGAAGCGTACTGGTGCACATCTGAGCGCCTGAAGGCTCTGGCCATCCAGCATCTTTACCAGCTGGATCTGGCGCTTTCTCCCCCGGACTAGTCACAGACGACACAACAGTCTTCTTGTTTACGGGCCCCTCACCGGGGCTTTTCGTGCTGGTTTTTTTCGGCCATTCTGCTCATTTTTCATCCTTCACTCCTTTCTTCTTCCGGTCATCATGACGTTCTGCCGGTCGTTATGGCCCGCAATGGCCACAGTCTCTTTTTTTTACACAGAAATCCGCAAACGAATAAGTGAAGTAACCCGGAAATGAATAAAAGACATTCCGCAAAACAGTCTTACTTCACCTTTTTTATCTCTCTGTTCATTACATTCCAGAGTGGATCTTTGTCTTGGGCCACTCTGTGGATAACGTAAAATGCCTTCGCATGCAGCGGCCTCACGGCCGCGCGCTCAGAAGGAAATCAAAAGTACCTCCCGTCGCAAGCGCCGGGCCTCGTTCTCGCCAGAACCAGGCACCGCATACATACCTGACCCCTGCTAAACCGACGCCGCCCCGGCCCAAAGGGCCGGAACACCCTCGCTTTAAGAGGGATGTTGTAACTAGTATCAAGAGTAGCTGTAGTTAAGTCACGGTAATCACTTCATACACGCTCGTAAGCGCCTGACGGCGCTAACGCGGAGATACAGCCCGTCAGCGGCCATCGGCCTTGACGGACTCACTCCGACCGCGCACATTAGCAATCGGAAAGCTTTAAGCGGGTATAGCTTTGCAGGGAAAGGGATGGGATTGGCAGAACCTATCAATCCGTAACGGCTGATGCCGGTTACGACGCCCCTCACCAGAATCACCCGGTTCAGCTCCGGCTGGCGTCTCCATGCCGCTTCGCGGCATACATGTTCCATGAACCCTGGACTACACAGGCTGGCCATCATGGGCGAAGGTTTACTGACAGCATCAGACTATTATTTTACCCTTTAAAGCAGGGTTGCCTAAATCCGGGAGCGCGATAAGCTTTAACGGGTGATTTTCAATCAGGATGAGTAAAATGGATATAATTCTTCCGGGAAACAAAAGCCAGGCACGACTCTGGGCAGAAACCATGATTAATCTGGAGGCCCGCAAACTCGTCAATACCGCTAATATTGTTGGCGCCCGACATCTGGGGGATGGATTGACGCGTCTCAAATTCATCGATGAAATTAAATCTGTCATTAATGGCGAATTTGAGCGTGCCCGGCGGGCAAAGTCTGACGAAGAGTGCATGACCTGCCTGCGTAACCTGCAGGCAGAAAACAGCAGTCTGCTTGAGCAGAGCCGGCAGCTCCAGACCGGTTATGCGAAACTATATGCCCAGATCAAATACGTCAGGGATGAAGACCGGATGGTCGGTTATGTCATCTCAGGAATTAAAGTGGTGCTGGCAGGTATGCAGGGCGTATTTGGCTTCGTGCTGACTTCCTCAATGACCCCCGTAGGCGTTCTTGCCGGGGCTATTCTGATTGTCGACTCGGCCAACACGATAACCCGTGAAGTTGGTCGTCAGTTCCTGAATGAACCTGACACGCAGGGTATGTTTGGTGATGGTGCCATGAACATCGCTAAATTCATGGGATTTGAACGATCAACAGGGTTAGGGATATACAACGGGATCGCGCTTGCAGGCAATATCTACAGTGTCTATGGATTAATGGCCAGACCTGGGACATGGCGTCTGTTTAACTATATCAGCACCGATTTTTACCGGAAAATCGACACCATGTCCCGGGGCAAACTGACAATGAAAATTGTGGGATGGGGGGTAAAGGCTAAGGTTGTTTTCGATCTGATCACTTCTGATGACGCTGGGAAATGAGATTCCGGCGGTAATGCCATGATTTATAGGCCAGCTTCAAAGGCATGGTAATCGTAAACAGAGTGCCAAGAACAAGAATAGCCACGCCAAAGGAAATGGCATGCATCCTCGAGCCCGCCAAAAGTGTGACCACAAAAATCAGTAACATGACTGACAGCACCCATATCAGGGCCTTAAAACGGTTTGCCAGATCGTTCAGGAGGGTATCCATCTCCGTACCCGTTTTAGCTGAACTGGCCTGCAGCCGGACAATGTCCTCTTCACTGAAGCCGTGGTTCGTCAGATCACTTTCATGGTTCATGCTTCTCTCCTTTTCCCTGCGGGAAGTTTAACATGCCCTGCGCTAATAACCAGTTAAGCCCGACCGATAACCTGTCAGGTGGTTACGGGCTATCAGTTCTTTCTCACTGATAGCCATCACGTCATCCTAAGTAAGCCAAAAGCAGACTGTACCAGACCAATAATCCCCAGGTGGCCGGCGTAAGCATAATGGGGTCAGTTTGGATATAGAGAATTATTGTACGGTAAGCCTGTTTTTTGAAAAGGCTCACCTATAGCGATAAGGTGTACTCCTGCGCTATACGCCATTTTCAGGGGATTTGACCTTAATCGAATAACCATCCATGGCAAGTCCCTTCCATTCGTTAAGGTTGCTTTTCGTATTTCGGAGGCATGAAATTGGAAGGAGGCATGAGTGAAAAACTGATATTTTTCATCGTCCACTACTTTGTCAATTTTTTATGTAATGACATTTAAGTTAAAAATACTGACTCTAGTTTCAGACACAAAAAATACCAGTTGAAAGCAGGGGGCTATGATTCAGCCTGTACAGCAGTATTTATCTCTTCAACAACCGCCATCATGGCCGAGGCATTCATACTGATTTGCGAGATTATTTCTGCGGTCTTTTCTGCCGTATTGACAGATTTTATGATCGCATCATTACTCTCACGTATTTTCACTACGGACTTTTTACAGAGTTCGCTGTTCTGCTCAGTAATACCCGAAATTTGTTTCGTAGCGGAATCTATCCTGTCCGCCAGAAGACGTACTTCAGCAGCCACAACAGAAAATCCCCGACCATGAATTCCAGCCCGAGCAGCTTCGATTGTGGCATTCAGTGAAAGCATTTTTGTCTGGACGGCGATATCATGGATAGTATTTGATATTTCAGTTATTTCTGCGGAGCGCTGTGATAATTGCTGAATATACCCATTCAGCACCGTGGTAGTGGTAATTGCGTCTTCAAGAGCAACAGACGTTTCTGCAATTGCTGCACTGACATGTGATGTCTGCTCCGCAGTTAAAGATGACACATCATATGCCTTATGCGCCGCCTGTGCTTCAAACTCATTTTTTAACTTCTGTTTTGTAATATCCTGAGCATATTTGACAACCTTCATTACCTTTCCGTTAAAATCAAAAACAGGACAGTAACTGGCCTGTAGCCACAAATCCGCACCGTGTTTCGTGATGCGCCGGTATACACCGGTCAGCGTTTCACCACAACTTAATCTTTCCCAAAAAAGTGCATACTCAGCAGATGTACTGAAAGTTTTATCGCAAAATAATGAATGGTGTTTACCCTGGATATCTGCCAGGCTATATCCTGCAGCATTTAAAAAATTATCATTAGCTGTGATAATGTGTCCCGATGGATAAAATGTGATCATTCCCATAGAAAGACTTGCAGCTTTTAATAACGCATCCTTTTCAAGAGCTATGACAATACGCTCTGTTATATCACTGGCTATTTTTATGATGCTTTTTACTTTACCCCCCCTGCTTTTAATAGGGATGTAGTTAGCTTCAAGCCATATTATCGAGCCATCTTTTTTATAACGCATGAACTTGTCAGAAAACGAGTACCCGGCAGAAAGTTTTAGCCAAAAAGACTCATAATCTGTACTTTTTACATAGTCTTCATCACAAAATATGCGATGGTGCTGTCCAATCAATTCGTCTCTTTCATAACCAACAACATCAAGAAATTTTTTATTTACGTCATAAATGACGCCATCTGTTGAAAACTCTATAAAAGCTGCGTGATCCTGCAGCGCCTTCAGAACAGGTTCTGAAGAATGAATGAATTTTTTAAGCATTTTTTAGTCCTGGATAGTTTTTTATCTAAAAAGTCAGGCTCATAAAAAGAAACAGAGTTGGCGACAAGCATATGCCATACAATATTCATGGAATCAACAGGATAGTGTCTATCAGGAGAAAAGGCAACAGATAAACATGGACATTAAAAAAAATTGTATAACTATATTGAAGTAGGAGTTTAAGTTCAATAGCATAAGATTAATGTGTTGATTTATTCTCCGACGGTTGGTTTTGTCGATACCACAATGTTTTCTATAACATTTGGTTATAAAGAGCGCTTTTTTTTCAAGAGAAAGGAATTTACATATACCGAAAGTTTATTAAAACTGTTCCTGCTAACTGAAAGCACCACTTTATTTAAAGAAATACATAAATATATCACTTTAGTGAGATAAACGATTTAAATGATTAATTCCAACCAGAGAAACGAAGAAAAAAGACAGCTTTCTTTATATAACATCGAACTTTTGAATACCGGCTCAGATGAACGTTTCGATCGACTGACGAGAATAGCGGTAAGGTTGTTTGATGTTCCAATAGCGCTGGTTACACTAATTGATGAAGAACGGCAGTACTTCAAATCCTTATGTGGTGTGGAACTGCAACCAATAAATAAAATGGTGTCATTCTGCAATTGGATTTTAAAAACCGGACAGCCTTTGGTCATTGAAGACACATTGATGAATCCAAACTTTTTAAAAAATCCTCTGGTTACCGGCTATCCTTTTATACGTTTTTATGCAGGATATCCGGTGCGTTTACCCGGCGGAGATATAGCCGGTGCAATCTGCGTGCTTGACAGTTCGCCAAAAATCTTTTCCCCAGAGCAAATGTCTTTGCTCATGGACCTCGCAGCAATTGTAGAAGACGAGTTTGAATTATTACAAATAGCCATTAAAGATTCTTTAACTGAACAATTTAACAGCCGCTCCTATACCCTCTTTCTTGAAAAAACCTTCCGCAAAGCACGATTAAAAAAGAGCGTGTTTAGTGTCATCGTTATTGATCTCGATGAGTTCAAATTTATCAATGACACCTTTGGACACCATGAAGGCAATAGAGTGCTGAAGGCTTTCGCCCGCATCCTTGAAGAGGTTACAGCAGGCAATCACATGATTGCCAGACTCGGTGGTGATGAATTCAGTATTTTACTTACTGACTGACTGCTCAGAGGCTGATGCTGTATCAGTTGTAGAAAAAATCAAGCTAGCTGTGCATAACTTAAATCAATCCGCTACAATATCCGGTATATTATCATTTTCAGCAGGTACTGCAGAATTTAATGCAGAGAAACATAAGGTACCTTCCGACATAATGAAAGAGGCAGACATGAAAATGTATGCCATAAAAAATGGAGAGATATCCTGATCCGGTATGTTATACATTATCAGACACTCGCTCACCACAGTCTCCAACCTCAGTAATGTGGCCCGACAGGACTGTGCAGGTGAAAAAGAGAGAACCGATACGACGCACTTATGACAAAGTCCGGAGCAGAAACTCTATATTTGATTGTTTTGAAAACTTAGAATAGACATGGACTACAGAGCAGTCTTGCAACCTCTTGAGTTGCGACAGTGATATCTAATAGGGGTCGTCTCAGAAAACGGAAAAAATCGTACGCTAAGACCGGTTTGGCTAGCCGGGTAGTAGGAGTCCCATTAGTCACGCCTGCCGGGCTGCGGCTTGGTCTGGTTGAGAACTCGGTTCTTTGTGGCGATGATCCACGAAGTTGCACCCATCGACGCTGTGCTCACAGGCAACAATCTCCAGTTGCAGCGTCGTATGGAAGATGCTGAATCGGTCAGCCAGCAACAACTTGAGGGTTTTGAGCAACTCGTCGGGCCCTATTTCCGGCGCATACACGATATGAGCGGTCATGCTGACCTTGCCGCTCGTGAGCGCCCATACGTGCAAGTCATGCAGCCCTGTCACGCCTGGCACGGCCTGAACAGATGCCATCAAGGCTCCCATGTCAATGCCGTCTGGGACTCCCTCCAGCAAGACATTCAGGCTTTCCTTGAGTAGCAGCCAAGTTCGTGGCAGCACCCAAAGCCCAATTGCCACGGCGACGACCGCATCTACCCACACCCAGCCGGTGAATCGGATGACCAGCGCAGCTCCGATCACGCCGATGGAGCCAAGCATGTCGCTCCAGACCTCCAGATAAGCGCCTTTGACGTTGAGGCTCTTGTCCTTGCCGCCCTGAAGCATACGCATGCTGATGAGGTTGACGATCAGACCCAGCACTGCTACCACCAGCATCCCGCTGGACTGAACCTGCGCTGGCTCGCGCAAACGCTGCCAGCCCTCATACAGGATGTAGCCAGCGACGCCGAAGAGCAACAGGGCGTTGAATGCGGCCGCAAGGATTTCGAAGCGGTAGTAGCCATAGGTGCGCTTGGCATCGGCTGGCCGTCTCGCCACCCGTACAGCCGCCAAGGCGATGGCCAGCGCCGCTGCATCCGTGAACATGTGCGCCGCATCTGAGAGCAGGGCCAGGCTGTTGAAAACAATGCCTGCGGCGACTTCGGCCAGCAGGAAGCTTCCGGTCAGCGCCAGGGCGATCCAGAGCGATTTTTCATTGCGCTCGCTGGGTAGGGCATGGGAGTGATTGGTGCTCATCTTCGTCCTTCTTCTGAGTTCATTTTTGTTCAGCGTGACCGGAAGCCGGCACCCAGCGATACAACGTCGGGATTGAGACCCCGAGGTTCTTGGCCACGTCCTTGGGAGCGATCCCGCTGGCGAGCAGTTTCTTGGCCGATTCAATCTTGCTTTTGGTCATCTTCGGTTTGCGTCCTCCCTTGCGGCCTGACAGCCGGGCGACCGCCAATCCTGCACGGGTCCGCTCCACCGTCAGCTCGCGCTCCATTTCGGCGAGGCTGGCCATGACGTGAAAGAAGAACCGTCCCGACGGCGTGCCGGTGTCGATGGCGTCGGTGAGACTCTTGAACTGGATGCTCTGCTTGTGCAACTCGCTGACCAGATCGACCAATTGCTTGACGCTACGGCCCAGGCGATCCAGCTTCCAGACGACCAGCGTGTCTCCCTTGCGTAGCATTTCAAGCGCCTTGGCCAAGCCGGGGCGCTCGGCTCTCGTGCCGCTTAATTTGTCCTCAAAGAGCTTTTGGCACCCGGCCTGGGTCAAGGCCTCTCGCTGTAGCTCCAGGTTCTGATCCTGCGTCGAGACGCGCGCATAGCCGACGAGCATGGCACGGTCAGACCGCTGCCTTGCCGCACTGAGCGCAAAACTTCGTACCCGGTTGCAGTGTGGTTCCGCATTGCGCGCAAGCCGAAGGAACCAACGAAGTCCCGCACTGCTGGCAGAAGCGAGCGCCTGGCGCGTTAGATGCCTTGCAGTTGGGGCAAGCAAGGCCGCCATTACCCCACCCGCCCGCTGGCGGCCCGCCGCTTCCGTACCCACCGCCACCACCGTGATGCCCACCACCGTGATGCCCACCACCGCTGTAACCGCCACCGTGGTGGCCACCGAAAAGTCTGTCAAAAATACCCATGAGTCTTTCTCCTTTCGTAAACACGTCAAAGCCACTTGGGGCAGCGGTTGGCTACATCACTATTTCTCGAAACGCGTTGATATGATAAGAATTCAAGAATAAAGTTTCAAGAAGGGGTCGTCTCAGAAAACGGAAAATAAAGCACGCTAAGCGTGCGTGGAGGCTGGCACCCAGCGGTACAGCGTCGGAATGGACACGCCGAGGTTCTTGGCCACGTCCTTGGGCGGCACCCCGCTGGCCAGCAGCTTCTTGGCCGACTCGATCTTGCTGTCGGTCATCTTCGGCTTGCGGCCGCCTTTGCGGCCGAGCTGCTTGGCGACTTCCAGCCCGGCGCGGGTGCGCTCGACGGTCAGCTCGCGCTCCATTTCGGCAAGGCTCGCCATGACGTGGAAGAAGAACCGCCCGGATGGTGTGCCGGTGTCGATGGAGTCGGTGAGGCTCCTGAACTGGACACCGTGCTTGTGCAGATCGCCGACCAGATCGACCAGTTGCTTGACCGACCGGCCCAGCCGGTCGAGCTTCCAGACGACCAAAGTATCGCCTTCGCGCAGCATTTCGAGCGTCTTGGCCAAGCCAGGCCGGTCTGCCCGCGTGCCACTCACCTTGTCCTCGAAGACCTTTTTACATCCGGCCTTGCTCAAGGCTTCGCGTTGCAGCTCCAGGTTCTGATCCTGCGTCGAGACGCGCGCATAGCCAATCAACATGGCTTGTCTCGCGCCCGGTCGATGCGTTCCTGCATCGCCTGCATCACTTCTTCGTGGGTGTACGATCTGGCGTTGGCGTCGGTGGCTTGCCGCAGGGCTTCCTCAACCTCGCGCGTCATCCGCTCGTAATCCTCCGGCCACAGCGCTTGCTCCATGCGCAGCGACGCCTGACCCAGCAGGTGCAGCAGGCTGAACAGCCGCATGTCGTTGGTGGCGACGATGCGCTCCCGAATCTGCTCCTGAATAGCTTCGCTAGCCCGATGCGCTTGTGGTGTGGCAGTCCCCTCGTAGTCAGCGGGGAATTCCGCTTCCTCGGCAATCCTTGCCCAGGCGCTGGCCAGCGCCTCGATGGTTGACGTGCTCATTTCCGCCGCTCCTGTGCTCTTTGGCGAATCAACCGGCCAAGGGGCCTCGACGCGAAAACCAGCAGCATCACGCCTATCGGATACCAGGTCGAGAAGACCACCAAGGCATCGAAGGCTGGCCGTCCGGTGTTGGTAGGCAGTACGGCGGTCACAGCCATCAACCCGCCGACCGTCCAGATGATGCGCCACACGTAGGGCATCACGCGGGGCACGTAGCCGTCATCGAAAGCGGTCTGGTAGTAGCGGCGCAGGCCGCGCTCGGCAAGCGCCTGGCGCTGCCGCTCCGACAGCGCATCCGTCCGGCCATACCAGCGCCGGAATGGTGGACAGCGCAGCAGCAAAGGGGTGAAGAGGATCATCACCGCCACGATCGCGACACCCCACGCCATGACGGCGCCGGCATCGGGCCGCTTGGCGTTCTCGATCACGGGCGCGAAGACGCCCGGAGCACCGATCATCCAGAACAGCGCAATGTGCTGATGGAAGGAGAGCTTCATTTGCTCATCCACTTGCGCAGCAGGCGCTTTTTCAGGGAGGCGCGTTCTTGCGGGTTGCGTCCCTTGTGATTGGCGATGCGATCCGCCGTGGCGGCCTGGCGCTTGACGGGCCAGTAGGAGCGGCCATCCTTGCCCATCGACCAGACGCTGCTGGCCTGGTTTTCCAGCAGGGGCAGATGGGCGCTCAGGGCTTCGGGCGACGCGCTGGTCAGCGCCGTGCGCTCACGGGTGCGCCAGCGCTGATGCCAGAGCTTCTTGTCCTCGCGCTCGCTGCCGCAGGTCGTGTGCCCGACGATGGGTGTTTTGCGGCGGCTGCGGCTCATAACGTAGTGGTCTCCAAGAACATTCAGGACTGATCCCAGGCGTCGATGGTCAAGACCTGATCGGCAGGACAGGCGGCTACGCGGTCGGGAACTGGATGGTGTTCAGTCTCATGCCGACCCCATTCGATTGATCGCGTCGCTTGCGGCACGCTGCGACGCAAGGAGGTTTGCGACCTGGTTTAGCAGCCGTGTCCGCTGCATGTCTGTTACCTATCTCCCCGACCGCTCATTGGACCAACTCCAGAGATTGGGCTCTATCGCTCAGCCAATACGAAACCGGCATTGGCTGATGCCACAACCGAGACGAACACAAATGGCTCGGTACCTGTATTTCGCGCCCCGTGCACTTGGCCCGGTCTTGCCACGGCTATCTCACCTTCCCTGAGGGCACGAACAATCCCATTGCCCTGAAAGTAATCAGCCATTCCCGACAAAACAGTCCACGTGTCTTGGCCGTGAGGATGAATGTGAGCCGCAATTTCCTGCCCGGGATGGACATGCCAAACCACGATAATTGAGTCTCGGGTTTCAAGCACAACGGAACGAATAGGCTCGCCTTCGGACGGCTGAACATACTCGGCTACAGAAAATATTCTCGATTCAACAGTCATCGGAGATCCCTCTTTCACAGTTGTCGTTACGGTCTTCATCGTCGGCATCCTGACGCACGGCGGGCAATTGCTGGAGCAACGCCGGCAGCCATTCCTGTACCGTCTCCCACACCACATCGAGGTTGATGTCGAAATAGCCGTGAGCCATGCGATTACGCATATTGCGCATGCTGCGCCACGGCACGTCGGCATGCGCCTGGGTGAACTCGACGTAGCCATCCATCACCTTTGTGGCCGCCTCGCCGATGACGATCAGGCTCATGATGACGGCCTGCTGGGTGCGCTTGTCGGCCAAGAAGTCGTCCTTGGCCATCCCTTCCACGAAGCTGCGCGCATCGGTTGCGGCCTGCTGAATGTGGTCGAGGTAATCGGGCAGGCGGTTCTCGCTCATATCGGTTGCGCCTCCGCGAGCACCTTGGCCCGGAACTTCGGCGGCAGGTCGCCGGGAGTCAGCAGATCGACGTCAACGCCGAGCAGCGATTTCAGTTCTTCTTCCAAATCGCCCAAGTCCAACAACGTGGCACCGGGCAGCGCATCGACCAACAGGTCGAGGTCGCTGCCATCCCGGTCGGTGCCATGCAGCACCGAGCCGAAGACGCGCGGGTTCGCGGCGCGAAAGCGGCCTACCGCTTCACGCACTGCGCTTCGCTTCATGTCAAGCACAACAGACGGTCGCATGCGCATCCTTTCTTATCGAAACTCGTTGAGATGATATGCAATCAAGAATAGAATTTCAAGAACTATTTTCGAGAATCGCAATGCCTTGATTCCCGTGCCGCGCCGGTTGCCTTGGCGGGCTTGTCACAAACCTACGTTTTTGAGAAGAAGGAGACTGCATGCCCCGCCGTTCAATCCTCTCCGCCGCAGAGCGCGACAGTCTCTTGGCGTTGCCCGATACCCAAGACGAACTCATCCGGCTCTACACGTTCAGCGAACCCGACCTGTCACTAATCCGCCAGCGGCGCGGTGACGCCAACCGCCTGGGTGTCGCGGTGCAATTATGCTTATTGCGCTTTCCCGGTCAGGGCCTGCTGCCCGACGCTGCGGTGCCGATGCCCCTGCTGCAATGGATCGGACGGCAACTGCGCATCGATCCATCGTGCTGGCCACAGTATGCAGAGAGGGAAGAAACCCGGCGCGAGCATCTGCTTGAGCTGCGTGCATATTTGGGCATGGAGCCGTTCGGCCTGGCGCACTATCGGCAGGCTGTCCATGCCGCGACCGAGTTGGCCTTGCAAACCGACAAGGGCATCATGCTGGCCAACAGTGTTCTCGACGACCTGCGGCACCGACACGTCATCTTGCCGACGCTGGATGTTGTCGAGCGCGTCTGTGCCGAGGCGATCACCCGCGCCAACCGGCAAATCTACGAAACCTTGTCCGAACCGCTATCGGACGCGCATCGTCGCCGCCTTGACGATCTGCTCAAACGCCGGGACAACGGCAAGACGACCTGGTTGGCTTGGCTGCGCCAGTCACCGGCCAAGCCGAATTCGCGGCACATGCTCGAACACATCGAACGCCTCAAGGCGTGGCAGGCGCTCGACCTGCCTTCGGGCATCGAGCGCTTGGTTCACCAGAATCGGCTGCTCAAGATCGCCCGCGAGGGCGGTCAGATGACGCCCGCGGACCTGGCCAAGTTCGAGGCGCAGCGCCGCTACGCGACCCTAGTGGCGCTCGCCATCGAGGGCATGGCCACCGTCACCGACGAAATCATCGACCTGCATGACCGCATCCTGGGCAAGCTGTTCAACGCCGCCAAGAACAAGCATCAGCAGCAGTTCCAGGCGTCCGGCAAGGCGATCAACGCCAAGGTGCGGCTGTTCGGGCGCATCGGCCAGGCGCTGATCGAGGCCAAGCAAGCGGGCCGCGATCCGTTCGCCGCCATCGAGGGCGTACTATCCTGGGATGCTTTCGCCGAAAATGTCACCGAAGCGCAGAAGCTCGCGCAGCCCGAGGACTTCGATTTCCTGCACCGCATCGGCGAGAGCTACGCCACGTTACGCCGGTACGCGCCGGAATTCCTCGCCGTGCTCAAGCTGCGGGCTGCGCCCGCTGCCAAGGATGTGCTGGACGCCATCGAGGTGCTGCGCGGCATGAACAGCGACAACGCACGCAAGGTGCCTGCCGATGCGCCGACCGACTTCATCAAGCCGCGCTGGCAGAAGCTGGTGATGACCGATGCCGGCATCGACCGGCGCTACTACGAGTTGTGCGCACTGTCGGAACTGAAGAACGCGCTGCGCTCCGGCGACATCTGGGTGCAAGGCTCACGCCAGTTCAAGGATTTCGAGGACTACCTGGTACCGCCTGTGAAATTCGCCAGCCTCAAGCTGGCCAGCGAACTGCCGCTGGCTGTGGTCACCAACTGCGACCAGTACCTGCATGACCGGCTGACGCTGCTAGAAACACAGCTTGCGACCGTCAACCGCATGGCGGCGGCCAACGACCTGCCGGACGCCATCATCACCGAGTCTGGCCTGAAGATCACGCCTCTGGATGCGGCGGTGCCTGACACCGCGCAGGCGCTGATCGACCAGACCGCGATGATCCTGCCGCACATCAAGATCACCGAACTGCTTATGGAAGTGGATGAATGGACGGGCTTCACCCGCCACTTTACGCACCTGAAATCGGGCGACCTGGCCAAGGACAAGAACCTGCTGCTGACCACCATACTGGCCGACGCGATCAATCTCGGCCTGACCAAGATGGCCGAGTCCTGTCCCGGCACAACGTATGCCAAGCTCGCCTGGCTACAAGCCTGGCATACCCGCGATGAAACCTATTCGACGGCGCTGGCCGAATTGGTGAACGCGCAGTTCCGGCATCCCTTCGCCGAGCATTGGGGTGACGGCACCACGTCATCGTCGGACGGCCAGAACTTCCGCACCGGCAGCAAGGCCGAGAGCACCGGGCACATCAACCCGAAATATGGCAGCAGCCCAGGGCGGACGTTTTACACGCACATCTCCGACCAGTACGCGCCGTTCCACACCAAGGTCGTGAACGTCGGCGTGCGCGACTCGACCTACGTGCTCGACGGCCTGCTGTACCACGAGTCCGACCTGCGCATCGAGGAGCACTACACCGACACGGCGGGCTTCACCGATCATGTCTTTGCCCTCATGCATCTGCTGGGCTTCCGCTTCGCGCCGCGCATCCGCGCCCTGGGCGACACCAAGCTGTTCATCCCTAAGGGTGAAGCCAGTTACGACGCACTCAGACCGACGATTAGCAGCGACAAGTTGAACATCAAGGCTATTCGTGCCCATTGGGATGAAATCCTGCGCCTGGCTACCTCGATCAAACAGGGCACGGTGACGGCCTCGCTGATGTTGCGCAAGCTCGGCAGCTACCCGCGCCAGAACGGCCTGGCCGTTGCGCTGCGCGAGCTGGGGCGCATCGAGCGCACGCTGTTCATCTTGGACTGGCTGCAAAGCGTGGAACTACGCCGTCGTGTGCATGCCGGATTGAACAAGGGCGAAGCCCGCAATGCGCTGGCCAGGGCGGTGTTCTTCAACCGGCTGGGCGAAATCCGCGACCGCAGTTTCGAGCAGCAGCGCTACCGGGCCAGTGGCCTCAACCTGGTGACGGCGGCCATCGTGCTGTGGAACACGGTCTACCTGGAGCGCGCCGCGAATGCTTTGCGCGGCCACGGCCATGGTGTCGATGAAGGGCTGTTGCAGTACCTGTCGCCGCTGGGTTGGGAGCATATCAACCTGACCGGCGATTACCTCTGGCGCAGTAGCTCCAAAGTAGGCGTGGGGAAATTCCGACCGCTACGTCCGCTCTCTGGGTCTTAGCGTACGATTTTTTCCGTTTTCTGAGGTGACCCCTAATACAGATTCCTGCCAGTTCTCAATCAGTCTGAGAAGATAATGCATTAGACGAAACCGTGTTTCTCAGCGCCGAGCATATTGCTGAGTTGAGGTGATGCTGGCGTGGCCCATCGCGCCTTTAATGCTGATCAATTCCTCGCAATAAGCAAACATCGCGGTCGCAAAGTTTATCCCTGGATCGTGCAGCGCCCTAGTCAGACATGCGGTCGATCGTCAGGGGGCAACCTTCTGATGCGCCACTTCTCTCGCCCCGGACCTTGTCAATCCACATTGCTAGCCGCATCTGATGCAGATACTAGTGTCATCTGCTTCAAATGCACGAAACAGCTGGCCGTACCCCTCCGGCGGGTGCGCCGATAACCAAAACGCCTTCGTTCGAGCGCAAGCTTTGTGATACGCCCTGATAAATGTGCTTCAGCAGCTGTACGCTGATGCACATTTATCAGGGCATATTATCTAGCTGACTCTTGAACGCAGACGTTTTGGTTATCGGCGCATCTGGCTGATGCTGCGTCAGGAGGGGCTGGCGTCTGAACGGTTTCCGCTTCTGCGTCTGGATGCCCCGAGCCTGACCTGGCCGATGGAGCTTGGAGAAAGAAATACTGAAAAGTTTGTCCGTCTGTTCCTGTTGCCGGGAGTAGGTCATTGTGGCGGTGGTGAAGGGTTAAATCAGATAGATTTGCTTTCTCCGCTGATGGAATGGACCGAACAACATAAGGCACCAGATGTTCTGATTTCGGGCAAGTTGGCCTCTGATACTCATGAAAAAGTGGCAATGCCACCAATGCAGCCGCAGGGAACAATGTCTGAAGGCAAAATGAAAGCAGAATCTCTTTTTCATGGTCTACAGCTGACCAGTTCTCCGGTTGCTGCAGCTATGCCATTACTCTACGTGCTGCTCACCGCTGTTGTGCAGGGCTTCAGGTTCAGCTCTCTGGCGAACTTCCGCGTTTCATGCGCGGTATACGCTGAACCGTTATCCTTCAGCCACTGTATCGGAGTATCCGGCAACCTGTCGCCGAAACGCTTTTCCACCGACCTCAGCATCACATCCTGCACCCTCGAACTGTCGTAGCCTCCGGTGCTTGCCGCCCAGTCTATGGCCTCTCTGCCACAGCAGTCCCGCGCGAACGTGACCCGCAGTTTTTCACCGTTGTCACAGCCGAACTCGAAGCGGTCCGAACTCCACCACATATTGCTTTCTGCTACCGCGTATTAGACGTCAACTAGTTTTGCCGACTGGCGCCAACTACTCTGGCCGCATCCATTGATAGGTGGTTTTAAGCCACGCTGGTTACTGCCTTCGCTGTCTTTTTCCGGTAACTTTCTCCTTTTAGCTCGAAAATATATCCGTGATGGATCAGCCGGTCGGCTGCTGCCACAGCCATCGTTTCATCCACGAAGATGCTGCCCCACGTGCTGAACGGATGGTTGCTAGTGATGACCAGACTGCCGCGCTCATCGCGATGCGCGATCAGTTCGAACAACACTCCCGTTTCCGCGTTGTCGCGTTTGACATACCCGAGGTCGTCTATCACTATCACCCGGTAGCTATCCAGTTTCAGCAGAAGCTCGTTCAGTTTTAGTTGTGTCCGCGCTTTACGCAGCTCCTGCAGCAGCTCTCCGGCACTGTAGAACCGGGCCCGGTAGCCCAGCCTTACAACACCATCCACGATCGCCTCCGCCAGAAGGCTTTTTCCCAGGCCGCTGGCACCGAACAACAGGACGTTTTCTACGGCATCAACCCAGTCTGTCGTTTCGCAGAGCTGCCAGAACTGAGCGTTATTCAGTTCCGGCACCTGACTGAAGTCATACTCACCCAGCGTTTTCGCCACCGGCAACCGGGCTTCCTGAGAGTCTGCTCTGTGCCAAATGCTGACGCTCAGGAATTGAGTTTCAGGTACTTTAAAAGCGAGGCTAGAGACTCGACAGGTCCAGCGTGACAACTAGGTGAGCGGGTTTCATCCCAGGGCATTGCATCATCAGTGCAGAAGTCTCCTGCACATTCCATTTCAAGACGTTCGTCAATTAAACCAACAGGAACCCAGACATAAGGTACATCTCGCAGACTGTTAGGCACAGTTGAGCCACATACATTGCAAAAATCTGTACGGTACCCCGTTGGCTTAGACCATGAAGCAATGCAGTTTTCCCCTTTAATCCAGCGAAACTCACTGTCTTTGACTAGTGTGGCGAGATTGTAACCCACGCCGCTCTGCTTTCTGCAAAGCGAGCAATGACAACGATAAAACACTGCTGGTTTATGAGTAAGTTCAAATTCAATTGTTCCACACAAACAAGATCCATTCATTTCAAAACCATTCCTGCAAGGCCTAAGAGATTTTATGAAACATTACCATCTTTTTTGTACTGAATAGGAGCGCTCTTTTTGGCAACTCAAAATCAGCTATCAGTCGGTCTGAATATCCGCTCTTCGCTCATAACGGACTGCGCTCACTTATTGCAGTGAGCGTTACCTTGTGTTTAATGCCAGCCTGGTATAGTCAGGTTGACAGTACCGGTTTCAGGTCTTCGTCATTAAAAACGGTTCCGGTCTTCAGGACGCCATAACACCAGTGCACCAGTTTCCGCATCAGCGCGCCAATGGCCACCATTTTAGGTTTACCCCGCAGGCACATCTCATCGTAAATATCACGCATTCGCTTATTGTAGATTTTTCCGCACAGGGCGGACATGTAAAGCTTCGCTCTCAACTGAGGGGGGCCGATTTTCGACATCCGCGGCCGGCGCCGGACCGATGTGCCTGAGCGTTTCTCGATCGGCACCACGCCCAGAAAGGCGGCAGCCTGCTCAGCCGATACAAAGTTATGGCTGCGAAGCACGACCAGCATATGCATCCCCAGCTGGGGACCAACCGATTTAATTGAGGTCAGCAGTGTATAATCACGCCTCAGTGCAGGGCTGGCTTTGATATGTGCTTTTATCTGCCGCTCGATATTACTTACCTCCTCGCGCAGAAGCTGCGCCATACGCCTGCAGGAACTGATAATATCTGCAGGTGTGTCTGTCGACAGGTATTTTTCCAGCCTGTTCTCCTCACGCAGGGCATCACCCAGCAGAACATCCCGCCGTCGCAGGAGTGCACCGAGATATCTGATTTCGGGTGCCGGCGGCTCCCAGCGGTGTGGCTTCTTAAGGAATGCGTAACAGGCCAGCATATACGCATCCACCTTATCCGTTTTTGTCATGATTCCCATGCCACGCGCAAACTCCCGACTACGGTGAGGGTTGGCCAGAGAAACCCGGAAACCGGCATCATGTAATTCAGTGGCCAGCCGTTCGTGATAAACACCGGTAGCTTCCATTACCACATGAACATCTTCCGGACTGCAATGTTGAAGCCTGAGCCAGCGAAGAATATTTTCAACTGAATGTCTGTTATTCTGGATGTTACGGGTTTTTATGCGTCCTTTGATACCGTCATAAAGCATGCAAAGATCCAGGGTTTTTTTACTTACGTCAATGCCGACTGGAAACATGGTCAAACTCCTCTCACATAAACCGTCACGCCTGTTCGCCTTGTACATACGGAGTCGAGCTCCCGGTAACCGTTCAACCTTATGTGCTGGCGTGAAAGGTGAAGCGGAGGGCCATGTGCTGCAAATCAAGGTTCAGCGGTGCCGACTTTTCTGACCTTAAGGGAAGGGGGCAGCTCACTCTGCTTCAGTGGTGGTAGCTAATCACCACAAACTGTTAGATACAAGCCACCGTGGCGGATGTCACCCAGGTCGACAAACTGCTGCACGGCGACGAGAACGTCGTCTGCGCCGATGACGGCTACACAGGCGTCGAAAAGCGCTCCGAGCATGCCGACCGAGAAGTGATCTGGCAGGTCGCAGCACGCCGCAGCACCTACAAGATGCTCGATAAACGCAGCGCCCTGTACAAAGCCAAGCGCAAGATCGAGAAGGCCAAGGCGCAAGTGCGAGCGAAGGTAGAGCCCCCGTTTCGCGTGATCAAGCGGCAGTTCGGCTACACCAAGGTACGTTTCCGAGGGCTGGTGAAGAACACTGCACAACTGGTGACGCTGTTTGCCCTGTCGAACCTATGGATGGCCCGCCGACATTTGCTGGCAAGCGCAGGAGAGGTGCGCCTGTAATGCGGAAAATGGCCGTCGCAAGGTGCTCGCGACGGCTGAAAGCACCGAAATGAGCGGGTGATCCGATCGTTTTTGATCGGTTCACCGCTTTCAAAATCAGCAGTGGCAGAAGTCAGCCGGAAATACAGGGCTACTTCAGACCATCCCTAGCTAGGGCTCGTAGTTCGGCGCAAGGCTGAAGTCGCTTGGCTGCTTCGCTGTGCAGATCCATGACCCACTTTCCATCAAACTCCCGGTCGTAGTTCCACAAGCATCTCGCGAGTCTTGCCGGCCCGCTCCACTAACAAGACCACAACATCTCCAACGTTCTTGTCGTCTAGCCGGGCCTGTAATGTGGTGACGTCGTCAACGGCGATACCGTCGATGCTGATAACGCGATCGCCGGGCACGATGCCGCCTGCGGTGACCTCGACGCCGACGAGCCCGGCCCTGTGCGCCGCCGAGCCCGGCGTCACGCGCAATACGAATACGCCCTTACTGCCGGTCAGCGCCTGCAGACGCGTGTTGAGCTGCTCATCCACCTCGATGCCCAGCGCCGGACGGATGTACTTGCCGGTCTTTATGAGTTGCGGCACCACGCGCATGACGGTATCGACCGGCACCGCAAAGCCTATTCCGGCCGAGGCGCCAGACGGACTGTAGATGGCGGTATTGATGCCGATCAGCCGCCCAGCCGAATCGAGCAGCGGGCCACCGGAATTGCCGGGGTTGATGGCGGCGTCGGTCTGGATCAGGTGATCGATGGCCGGGCCGCCCGCTTCTCCCGGCAACGAGCGGTCGAGCGCGGAGACGATACCAGTGGTGAGCGTCCAGTCCAGGCCGAAGGGGTTGCCGATAGCAAACACCTTCTGACCCACCTTGAGGTCGGCACTGGTGCCGACCGGCACGGCCGGCGGGCGCTTGAAACCGACGCCGATCTTGAGCACGGCGATGTCGTGCGCGGGGCTCGTCCCCACCAGCGCGGCCTGGTAGTCGCGGCCGTCGGCCAGTTTGACGGTGGCTTCGGACGCGCCCTGGATGACGTGGAAGTTGGTGACGACGTGGCCGGCGTCGTCCCAGATGAAGCCCGAGCCAGTGCCGCGCGGCACGGAGAACACGTTGCGCGTCCAGACATCGCGTACTAATTGCGCGGTGGTGATGTAGACCACCGAGGCGCGCGATTTTTCGAACAGTTCGATGGTGGTTTTCTCGTCCGCCGCCAGATCGCCACGCGCCATCACGGTGCGTTCTGCTGCCTCGCGCGGACTGAACCAGGCCTCGATGGCAGACAGAAACTGCCACAGCAGCATGAGCGCGGCAATACAGGCGGTGATGAAGAGCCAGCGCCGGACGAAGCGGTCCGGCGCGGGGCGTTGGTACGGGTCGAGATAGGCCATGAGACGTCTCCTGTTGATGGGCAATCAGCACCACAGCCCGCTCGGGCGCCAGCGCGGTGGGCGCGTCGCCAAAGCGGATTCCGGCAAAAAATGGGGCGCGCGGAGTGGCAACGCTGATGCTGGCCCAGGCGCCAACGTCAGCAGGCGTGCGATGCGCTCTTGCGTTGCCGGACGCGTGCGCAAGCAGGAGGGCTCGGGATTGCCCCATCCCGGCCATAGCCAGGCACGCCAGGAGCGGCTGACCCGCTCGATTTTCGCCAGCGCGGACGCCAGCCCCTGCGGGTCGCCAGTCAGTTCCGCCGCAAGGCGGTCAGCGTCGAACTCACGCACGCGAGACAAGCCGAGCTGTGCGAGCAGGGCCAGTTGGGGCGATGCGGCCAATAACAATAGACCAGGCCAATAGACCTCCGCCGCGCCAACCAGCAGCGCGGGCAGGCTGAGCAGGATCGCGATCTGTCCCATAAGGGCCAGTAGGCACGTGAGGCGACTGACGGAATCCGCCAGCCCCATGATACGCAGATCCTCATTAGTGATGTGCGCGACCTCGTGCGCGAGCACACCCGCCAGCTCGCGTGGGCTCAGGCTGCGCAGCAGGCCATCGGTGAGGGCGATCGATGCCTCCTGCTTCGATCCGGTGGCGAAGGCGTTGACGACGGCACTGGGCACATAGTGCGGCACCGGCGTGGCGGGCAGCTCGCGCAACAGGGCCCACATCTCGTGGGCTTGTTGCGGGTGCAAGGCCCGTACGCGGTACAGGCGCAAGCTCAGCGCCGACGCGGCTACCGGGTCCAGCAGCAACGCACCTGCAACGGCAAACAGCGCGAGCCACAGGCAGCCTTCCCCAAATGGCAGTCTCCCTGCTGCGGCTGCGATCCCGACCAGGGTCAGGACCAACAGCCCGGTCTGCAGGCGGTTGAGCCAGCGGTGTTGCAAGAGCGCAGTGCGCGGATCACTCGGATGATGACGGGTCATGCTCAGAGGTCTCGGCGGCGCGGTCGCCGCGCTTGCGCAGCAGCCAGTAGGTCGCACCCAGAGCCAGCGTGGCGCCTGCCAGCGCGGCTATCTTTGCGGGGCTCGCGTCGGAGTCGAGGATCACGAACTTGCGGGAGAGTGCGATCACCGCGATCAGGACCACCGTCTTAACCTGGATGATGCTGTCCCGACGCAGCGCCACGCGCACGATGGAATGCTTGAACTCCATCGCGATCAAGAGCGTCATGATCATGCCGAACACGCTCTGGAATACCTTGTGGTCCAGGGGATTGAAGGCATCGAGAACCAGCAGCGTGAAGACGATGGAGATGAGCTGGAACAGCGACACCATGATGATGACGGCGATCACCGCCGACAGCACGAGCGCGACGACCTGCTCGAAGCGCTCGTAAAAACTCATGATGGCCAATTGGTCACGCAAGACCTGAAATGGGTTAAGGCGTTTTGATTTCATGACTATGAACTCCCTGGAAAACGGCTGCTGTCAAGACGGCGGCGCATTGCACTGATGTGTCCTTCAATCAACTCGGTCGACATGCCAAGCGTCGACATCACCTGTTCCGCCAGCCCAATAGCTGCGGCAAAGGATTGCTGATAAACGCGCACGTTAGGCATGGCGCGAAATGCATCGGCCGCGGTCGTACTTCTGCATGACACCCACAAGGTTAGCGCCGGACGGCGCTCGGCAATCGCCTGGGCGATGCGCAACGCTTGCTGGGCATGGGCGAACGTTAGCACCACCAAGTGCGCATGCGTCAAGCCGGCAGCCAGCAAGGTATCGGGCCGACTGGCATCGCCATGGAACACCGGCGCGCCGGCGGCACGCGCGGCCTCTACCTTCTGCGCGTCCGCCTCCAGCAGCAGATGCGCCACGCCGGCGTGGCGAAGAATCTCGCTGACTGTCAGGCCAAGCTCGCCCGCGCCGCAAACGATGACATGGTCTCGATATCGCGTCGTCTGCGCGGCGATCTCGACTTCTTCAGCCTGGGGTGGCTGAATGACGCCGCCGGTGCGGCTCAAGAACCGGGCAAGTACATCGTGATGGCGGATCAGTAGCGGTGCCAGGGCCATGCTGAGCACCAGCGCGACCAGCATGGGTTGGACGACGGTCGCGGGGATCAGATGCTGCTGCAAGACCGTGCCCAACAACAGCAGGGCGAACTCGCCGCCGTGCCCCAACGCTATGCCCGTGCGCCAGGCATCGAGGGCGGACAGGCGCGTCGCCCGCAAGGCCAGCGTATTGAGCAGGATCTTGACCGGTACCAGCACCACCAGCCACGCCAGCACCGCCAGCGGTGCCGAAAGAATCTGTGCTGCGTCCAGTTGCAGGCCGATGGTCACGAAGAACACGCCCGACAACACATCGCGAAACGGCCTGAGGTGGCTTTCCATGTGGTGCCGGAAGTCGCTCTCGCCCAGCACCATCCCGGCGAGGAAGGCCCCCAGGGCGGCGGATACGCCGACCGCGTGCGCAGCAGCGGCGGCAGCCACCACCACGCACAAGGAGACGAGCACGAACGATTCCTCGTGGCCCCGCCGCGCCACCCAGCCCAGCAGGCCATGCAACAGACGGCGCGAGACGAGGGCCGCTGCCGCGAACAGCAGCAGCACACCGAATACTTCGAGCAGCACATGCTCGATCTTCGGCGACTCGCCGCGCGCCCAGATCGCCAGCAAGGCCAGCAGGGGCACGCTGGCCAGGTCCTGAAAGACCAGCACGGCGATGGCACTGCGTCCGTGGCGGGTGGTGAGCTCGCCTTGGTCGGCCAGTTGTCGGCTGACCAGCGCCGTGGACGACATGGCCGCCGCAGTGCCGAGCAGCGCGGCGCTCTGGCCGGGCTGCCCCAGCCACATCAATAGCAGGATCAGCGGCGGGGCCACGGCGATCATCTGCAGAGCGCCCGCCATCAGCACCGTCCTGCGGGCGAGCCAGAAGTCTCCGAGGGAGAATTCCAGTCCGACCATGAACAACAGCAGCGCCACGCCCAGCTCGGACAGAAAGCTCAGCGTCTCCCCCGGCGCGATCACGCCGATGACTGAGGGGCCCAGTACAACGCCGACAGAGAGATACCCCAGCAAGGCGGGCACTCTGAACGCCGCCGTCGCCATCGCCGCCAGGCTGCAAGCTGCCAGCAGGATTAGTGTAGTGCCGAGCAAGCCCTGCATCGGTCAGCGTCCCACTTGCGTCGACGTCCAGCGCACGATGTCCTGCGCGCCCATCACGCCGGCCTGACGGGCGATTTCCCGCCCACCCTGGAACAGGGCAAGCGTCGGGATGCTGCGGATACCGAACTGCGTGGCCAGGTGGGGCTCAGCCTCGGTATTCACCTTCGCCAGCCGGATCCTCGGTTCGAGCTGGTGCGCCGCTTGCTGGAACTGTGGCGCCATCATCTTGCACGGCCCGCACCATGGCGCCCAGAAATCGACCAGCAGCGGCAGATCGCTGCGCTCCACGTGGCGCGAGAACGTCGCCGTGGTCAACTCGATGGGCTCGCCCGTGAACAAGGGCTGCTGGCAGCGGCCACAGTTGGGATGTTCCGATAGCTTCGCAGTCGGTACGCGGTTGATGGACTGGCAATGCGGGCAGACAAGGTGAAGATCATTCTTCATGGTTCGCCTCCTTGGACCACAGTGAGGCTGCCTCGTTTCGGGTCACAGACAATGCCGACCAATCAACGCCTTGGAGCCAATCGTTCCCGTTTTTGCTTACTCCGGCCTCTTCCAGATGAGCAGCGATGAATGCTTCGGCCTGCATGAGCCACCTTCGGACAGCATCTTCCTTACTAGGAATCAGCAGGATTTCAGAGACGCTGCTGGCATTCAGCCCGTCCACACGGATAAGCAGAAAAATGCGCCGCCACAAACGCGGCATGTCCTTCAGCAGGTCAAATGCAAAAGCGAACTCGCTCGACCGATCAATCAGCTCCTCCTGTTCCGCGATCGTTGCGACATCGGGATGCTGACTGCCAGCGAAAATATCGGCCAGCTTGAGTGTGTCATCGTGCTGATAAAATTCGAAGATTTCCTCTTCCACCATGGCCTCGGCCACGTCTTGGGCATCCGGTTCGACCGGCGCGTCCAGAGAAACGAATTCGCCAAATTGCCGGCTGCTTGCCACTTCGTTATCCAGGACGGCGAACAGATGCTTCAAAAGACCGGTGTAAGCCTCTTTTTCCCCCGGCACGGATTGCCATTCCACCTTAGCTCGGACAATCGCTTCATCCACCACGTCGCGCAGCGTCGGATAATCGCGCGGTAAATCGCCGACGGCCCGCAGATAAGCCAGCTCACGCCTTGCGACAGCCTCAAGTTTCGACAGTAGAGGCATTCGGGTCACCTCGGCCTCATGGGCGGCTGATGCGGGTTTTGCGGCAATCCGCACCTTGAGCTCGCGCAAGCGCTCGCGTCGTGCTTTGCGCTTGATTTGATCCTGAGCATGCAGTCGGTCAAAATGCTTCTTGGCCTGACGGAACAACGACTGTGCGAGCATCTGCGCGAGGGGCGTCAGCTCGTCATGTGATGCAGTAACGCTGACAATCTTTTTGCCGGGCAGGTGCATATAGCCACTGGCCAGAAATTGCCGCTTGATCTTGTCGCGATCAAGGACGATTTGAAGTCGCGCTGAATCTTTAGTGTGTTTGTCGAGCAATGGCTTGAGGGCGTGCTCGATCACATTTCCCAAAGCTCTCTGCCAAGGTTCATGAAACTCTTTGTCGATAGCTCGATAGCTATATTGTATCTGCATGTATGACTCCTTCGATGTCATTTCTATGGAGGCATGAATCGAGGATGCTCATATCCATAGATTTTGGTTTGGCACGCTCTTACCCCAGGCGCGTTTTGCGAAGACTCCAACTCAAGAACAAAAGCGTGACGCCATAGACTGCCGCATGGAAACCCAACAGCCAGCCTGCGGCCACGAATGACTCGACCGGACGGGTAAAAAATATCCACAAGACGATAGCACCAAGGATAATCGAGAGCAGTCCACTGAGGGCAAGCCAGATTTCACCCTTGATTTCCCGACGCAGCCGAACGGCGGCGGATATCTCCAGCACACCGGTGAAAATCGCCCAGAAGCCCACGCTAGCCCATAAAAAAGAAGCCAAGACTATCGTGGCGACCCAAGGAGCAACCAGGACGACGACGCCCGTAAGTATGCCGACAATGCCGCTGAACAGCAGCCAGCCCCAGCGCTCTTTTTTCTGGATATGGCGCACCGCTGCAAACAAGTTGAACGCGCCATTGACCAAGGAAAATGCGCCGAACATGATGGTCATGGCCAACAGAGCCGATTGTGGCATCCAGAACGCGAGGGCTGCAAAAATCAATGCCAAGACACCGCGCAGCACAAAAAGCCACCAATTTTGGCTCAGCGAACACAGTGCTTTGGTGGGGTCATCCGCATTGGAATTGGCGATGGTGTCTGTGTTCATGCAATATCTCCTAAAGATCTATACAAAATAAAAAATCAAACACTCATGGGACAAGAGAGGGGGCGCTATGCGCCCCCTCTCCAGCGGTTTCAGAACAACCTGGACAGTTTTGCCTTGACTTCATCGAGCCAGCCTTTTCCGCAGCCTCCCCCTCCCGTCTTTTCCTTGATTTTCTTGAGTTCAGCGTACAGGGGCTCAAAGTCCTTCCTTTTTCCATAGCCCAGCAGTTCTGCCATTTCCAACTGCTGCCGGGCTTCGTTCAACAATGTCTCCAGGCGCTCATTGGATGCTTCGCTGCGCTGACCATCTTCTACCAGGGGCTCGGCGCGCTTCAGGAGCAGCTTCGCACGCAGGACGGGCAGCGGAAGCACGCTGCGCTCCTCGACCAGCGTGCTGAGCGCTGACTGCAGCGCGGCTTTGGCTTCTTCGATCTTGCCCTGATCGATCAGCGGCACGACTGCCTTCACGGCTGCGGGATAGGACGCCAAAGGGATGTTGGTGACCGTGATCACGATTTCACTGGCCAGCAAAGCCAGCACGTGGCGAGCCTGTTGCACCTCGCCATGTTTGAGGGCATCCAGCGCCTCGTCGGTCATCGCCTCAATGGTTTCCGTGTTGGCGAACAAGTCGTGCACGATGGTGCGCACATCAACGCCGGCCAGGGCTAGCGTGGGTTCGCGCGCGACGATCAGCTCCAGCTTTCCCGTCACTTCGGCCAGCGTTGCCAATGCGCGTGCAGTGTCCTTGCCGTCAAGTGCGGCCAGCGCTGATTTGGTCAGCGACAAGGCCGAGACTGCCTCATCGAGGACTTGTTTACGTTTGTCTGCCGCCTGCGAGTCCGTTTCTTTCTGAACCTCAGGCTGTACCTCCGTGACGACTTCAGGCTTGGACTCTGGACTGACAGGAAGGCTGCTTACCGCGGCCTGTTCGTTTTTTCCTTCGTTCGTCGCATTGGGATTCGGTGTTTGCTCATTCATGGTGATATGCCTCGTATGAGATAGTGAAAATAGGCGAATCTATTGGGGCTGAATGCGAACATCGCGAGACTGACCGACAGAGCAGTCAGCCCCTTCATCACCTCAAAACAGCTTTTGGATGCGCGTCTTCAACTCGTCGAACCATCCCTTGCCGCTTTTGCCACCAGCCGACTTTTGCTCAATGGACTTCACCTGATCGAAGATGGGTTTGAAGTCCGCCTTCTTGCCATAACCCAGGATCTGCGCCATCTCGATCTCCGTGCGCACGGACGACAGCAAGGTGCTGAGCTCCTCGTTCTGCTTGGCATCGCGCCTGTCGGTCTCGGCCAGCTTTTCAGCTTTTGCCATCGCGGCTTCGGCCCGTAGCACGGGCAGAGGAAAGGCGACCGAGGTCACCACCAGCGTGTTCAGTGCTCGGGCGAGTTCCGCTTTGGCGTTGTCGATCTTGCCGCTGTCGATGAGCCGTGCGGCCGACTTGATCGCTGCCGGGTACGTTGCCATCGGAAGGTTGTCGGTTTGGATTACGATTTCGCTGGCCAGATTGGCAACGATGGGCCGGGCCTTTTGCACCTCGCCATCACCCAACAACTCCCGAGACAACTTGACCGCTTTCTTTACCGATTCCACGTTGGCGTGGATATCGTGGGTGATGACGCGTACATCGACCGGCGCCAAAGCAAGTTTGGCGTCGCGTGCCAATACCAGTTCCAGCTTTCCGCTGGCCAGTTCCAGCGCAGCAAGCGCCTCCTTGGTCTTGTTTGCATCAAGGAGGGTCAAAGCCTCCTGGGTCTTGGTGAGCGCCGTGATGGCGTCTTGAGTGAGCTCGGCACGCTTTTTATCGGCTTCCTGGGCGGCCTTGTCATCTACCTGTGGCTGTGCCGCCTTGGATACGGCAGAGGGTGCTGCAGCACCTGGGCTAGAACCTGCCGCCGATTGGGCCAGAGCCGGTCCGCTCAGTCCGACGACGACCGCCAGGGCAAGTGCGGAGAAGGTGTATTGTGGCTGTTTGATATTCATGATCTTGGGCTCCTGATTGAAGTTAGTTGACTGAGATTTCAATCTGTTTCGGTTTGGCTTGCTCGGCCTTGACAAGCCGCACTTCCAGCACGCCGTCTTTCATGGAAGCCGTCACCTTGGTCGGATCAACGTTGTCAGGCAAGACAAAGCTGCGCACAAAGCGGCCATACGCACGTTCGATGCGGTGGAACTTCTTGCCCTGCTCCTCTTTTTCCAGTTTGCGCTCGCCGCTGATGGTGAGCACACCGTTTTCCGCGCTGACGCGCACGGCATCCTTGGGGACCTCCGGCAGATCCAGCTTGAGGAGGAATGCGTTCTCATCCTCGCTGATGTCCGCCATTGGAGCCCAGTCCGCCGTGGTCATGGCTTCGTTGCCGGTACGGGCGCCCTGTCGCTGGGGTATTCGTCCGAACATCGTCGCCAGGCGGTTTTGCAATTCATCCAGTTCCCGGAAGGGGTCCCACGGAGTCAATGCAGACATATCGGTTCTCCTTGAACAATGCCGACGAATTGGATGACGCACTGAACAGAGCCGTCGGTTTACTCTGAATGGCACCTACTACTGTTTTCAGTTCCGAACAAGTCCTTGAGTCAATTGACGGATATCGCTTTCGTCGAGCGTTTCCCGCGCCAGCAGCTCGCGCGCACAGCGCTCCAGCACCGCGCGGTTGATGTCGAGAATCCGGTAGGCGCGCTCGAACACGCCCATCACGATGTCGCGGATAGCCTGATCGATGCGCGCCTGGGTCGATTCGGCCACCCGGCAACAGCCTTGGCCAGCAATGTCTTGCCGGTGCCCGGTGGGCCGACCAGCAACACGCCCTTGGGAATGCGCGCCCCGAGACGGCCATAGTCCTGCGGATTCTTCAGGAAATCGACGATCGCGACCAGCTCCGCCTTGGCCTCATCCCCCCCCCCGCCACATCGGCGAACGTCACACCGGTGTTCTTTTCCACGAACACCTTGGCGCGGCTCTTACCGATGTTGAGAAACCCGCCCATGCCCTGCTTCTCGGCGAAGCGGCGGAACAGGAAGAACCAGACGCCAAAGAAGGATACCGCTGGCAGGATCCACGACAGCACATCGCTCAGCCAGGTGCTCTCCAACACGCGGGCATAGGGTACGTCGTACTTCGACAGGCGATCGGCAAGATCGGGTTCGACCCTCGTTGCCACGATCGTCGTCTTGCCCCGGCTGTCCGGCGACTTCAGGCGCCCGGTCACCGTACGATCCGACACCAGCACTTCGGCCACGCGCCCCTCGTCCAGCGCCTTCTCGAACTCGCTGTAGGGCACCGGCTCGACGGTTTTCGCCGTCTGCCAGTAGCTCTGCAAACTCAGCAACAGCAGGAGGGCAACGATCCAGTAGCCGGTATTCCATTGATTCTTTTTTTCCATGGACCGTGTTCCTCGAAAGTCGAGTTGCCAGAGGATCAGGTGAACAGACGGGCCGCACCGTCACGCAAACGGATGGCCAGCGAGCGGGAGGGCAGTGCCGCCGCTGATGAGCAGCCCCCACGGCGTGGCCGACCGCGGATCACGCTTGTAGACGACCGCGTGACCCGCGGCCACGACCGCCACCGCGATCGATGCCAGGGAGGCTGCCCATGCCAGGCTGATGGAGTCGGACACGGCAGCCTCGCCCGCCATCAAGATGCGTCGCTCGCCGACTTCTTCTTGCTCGAGTCTTTGCCAGCGTCGCCGTGCGGCGTCTCGGTCGCCTTCGCGACATCCGGCTGCTCCGGCTCGGCCGGGGTCTGCGGTGGCTCTTTGCGTTCGAACACCACGCGTTCGGCCTTGTCGTCCCAGCGTGCGCTGGCGTGATCGCCCTTGCCGATGCCGCCACCGAGCATCTCGCGCGCCAGCGCAGTTTCCAGCTCGCTGCGGATCAGGCGCTTGAGTTCACGCGCACCGAACTCGGGCTTGTAGCCTTCTTCCGCGAAATGGTCGATCAGCGTCTGATCGAAAGTGAGCGTCACGCCCTGGCTGGCGGCGCTGCGCGCCACGCGATCGAGCTGCAGGCCGACGATGTGGCGGATCTCCTCCTTGCCCAGCGCATGGAAGACGATGATCTCGTCGATGCGGTTGAGGAACTCGGGCCGGAAGTGGCCGCGCAGCACGTCCATGACCTCGGCCTTGGTCTTTTCGTACTCCTCGCCAGCCGCCTCACGCGCCTTCAGCCGTCGCTGGATGATGTCCGAACCCAGGTTGGACGTGGCGATGATGATGGTGTTGGTGAAATCCACCACCCGGCCCTTGCCGTCGGTGAGGCGACCGTCGTCGAACACTTGCAGCAGGATGTTGTAGACGTCAGGGTGTGCCTTCTCGATCTCGTCGAGCAGCAGCACGCTGTAGGGCTTGCGCCGCACCTTCTCGGTGAGCTGACCGCCTTCGTCGTAACCGACATAGCCCGGAGGCGCGCCCACCAGCCGCGCCACGGTATGGCGTTCGCCATATTCCGACATGTCGATGCGCAACAGGGCGTGCTCATCGCCGTAGATCGATTCGGCCAATGCCTTGGCGAGCTCGGTCTTGCCCACCCCGGTCGGGCCCAGAAACAGGAAGGTAGCCACCGGTTTACTGCCTTCGCGCAGGCCGGCGCGGGATAGCCGCACGGCATCGGCCACGGCACGGACCGCCTCGTCTTGTCCCACCAGGCGCTCGTGCAGCCGTTGTTCCAAGTGCAGCAGCTTTTCGCGCTCTTCCACCGTCAACTCGTTGACCGGGATGCCGGTCAGGCGCGAGACAACCTGCGCCACGTGTTCCGCCTTGACCTCGGCACTGCCGGAGGCCCGCTCCCGCTCCCAGTCCTCGACGAGCTTCTTGAGCTCGGCCTCCTTGGCTTCGATGCGCTTGCCGAGCTCGGCGGCCTGGTCGTACTGCTTGCGCGCGGCCACGTAATCCTGTTCACGCCGTAGCTGGTGCAGTTCGGACTCCAGCTCCTGCACGGCCACCGGCCGGGCCGTGGCCGACAGCTTCACGCGCGCGGCCGCCTGGTCGAGCAGGTCGATCGCCTTGTCCGGCAGGAAGCGCGCCGTGATGTAGCGGTCGGACAACTCGGCCGCCGCGATGATCGCGTCCTCGGAGATGCTGACCTTGTGGTGCGCCTCGAAGGTGTCGCGCAGGCCGCGCAGAATCATGATGGTCTGGGCCACCGTCGGCTCGGGCACCGTCACCGGCTGGAAGCGCCGCTCCAGTGCGGCATCCTTCTCGATGTATTTCTGGTACTCGTTCAGCGTCGTGGCGCCGATCAGGTTGAGTTCACCGCGCGCCATCATCGGTTTGAACACGTTGGCCACGTCCAGCCCGCCTTCGCCACCGCCCTGGCCGGCACCGACGATGGTGTGCACCTCGTCGATGAACAAAATCAGCTCGCCCTGGTGCTCGGTCACCTCCTTCAGCACCTTCTGCACGCGCTCCTCGAACTCGCCGCGATATTTGGCGCCGGCCACCATGGCGTTGATGTTGAGTTCCACCAGGCGCTTGTCGCGCAAGGTCTCGGGCACTTCACCCGCCACCATGCGCTGCGCCAGCCCTTCGACGATGGCGGTCTTGCCCACACCCGGCTCGCCGATCAGCACCGGGTTGTTCTTCTTGCGCCGGGCCAGCACCTCGATGGTGGTTTCGATCTCCTGCGCGCGGCCGATCACCGGGTCGAGCTTGCCGTCGCGCGCCATCTTGGTCAGGTCGCGCGAGTACTTGTCGAGTTCTGGCGTGTTGGTCGGCGTCTCAGCGCGGCCATCCTCGGCGCCCTTGCCGACCACCTTGCTGACCTGTTGGCGCAGCGCCTGCGGCGTCAGGCCGTAGCGGCGCAGCAGGTTGGCGGCCAGCCCTTCGCCTTCCTCGGCCAGACCGATCAGGAAATGCTCTGGACCGACATAAGAATGGCCGAGTTCATTGGAGGCCACGAAGGCGCGGCTGAGCGCATCCTTCACGCGCGGCGACACGCCGATCTCGCCCTCGAAGGGCTTGTCCCCGCGCTTGGCCTCAGACTCGATCTGCCGCTTGAGGTCATCGACCTTGATCTTGAACTGACCCAGGATGGTCTTGACCACGTCGCTGTCGGCCAGCGCCAGCAGCAGATGTTCGGTATCCACCTCGGAGCGGCCAAATTCGGCAGCGTGTTTGGCGGCCTCCTGCAGCAAGGCTTCCGACTGTTCGCTGATGCGGCTGGCCAACCCACTGCCGCGACGGCGCGGCGCACCCGAACCTGCGGTGGCGGGCTCGCCAAACGAGGCATCGACCACGTCATCGGTATCGGCGGCAACTGGCGTCGCGTCTTCGCCGATGCGGAAGAAGTCACTGCCGAGGAAGTCCTCGAACAGGCCGCTGCGCGAGCCGAACAAGGCTTCCAGCGGCGAAACGGTGCGCTTTTGCTGGCGCACTAATTGCCGGTAATGGTCGTCGCACAACAGCATGGTGCTGTTACGACCGTTGAGATTGGCTTCCACCCGCACGGTGGCGGGTTGGCCGCAGACCTGGCATTGTTTTCTGGCCATGCTGATGCTCCTGAGAAGGTTGAAAAGGTTGAGGCGACGAGGCATCGCGAGCCGCGACTCCTCGTCTCGTGCCGGGTTTTTCTTGTGACGAACGAGCCGGCGACGTCAGCCGTTGATCGGGATCGAGCGTCCCTGCTTCGGCGCGCTGACCTCGCGCTTGTCGATCGTGACCGTGAGCACCCCGTTCTTGAACGATGCCTTGATCGAATCCTGGTTGGCGTCGTCAGGCAGGTTCAAGGCACGCTGAAAGCTGCCGTAGGAGCGCTCCACACGGTGGAAGCCACCTTCCTTCTTCTCCTGTTCCTGGCGCTTCTCGCCACGCACCATCAGCACGTCGTTGTCGAGAGTTATCTGGATGTCCTTCTCCTCGACACCGGGCACTTCCAGGGTAATCTTGTACTGCTTGTCGGTTTCCTGGATGTCCAGGGCCGGCTTCAGCATGCCCGACCAATCGGATGGCCACTGCGGCATGTTCAACGCCGGAAAACCGAAGCCCCGGAATGCGTCATCGAACAGCCGGTCGATTTCCCGATGCAGTTGCAGGATCGGGCTGACTGGCCCGCTCGCCGCTGGCAGGTCATTGCGCTGCACCGGCAGGGAAGAGGCGGTCTGCTGCTCTTGCTGCTCGTTCTTGAACCAGTTCCAGGGAGCCAACTTCTTGAAATCGATGTCCATGTCATACCTCCAGAAAAATTGGAAAACGAGTTACTCAAGCCCTTTGCCTGCTGCGACGGGCAGTGCGCCCAGGCGACACGGGCTGCTCGGATGACTTCTGCTGTTCACGCTTGCGCATCACCTCCTTCTTTGCTCCGGCTCGGGTCTGATCATTGATGCACTGATCGATTTCACTTTGACGAAGCCGCCACGTCCCGCCCACCTTGAAAGCCGGAATTTCCCCGTGTGCGGCGAGCCGATAAATCGTCCGCTTGCCGACTTTCAAGTACGCAGCCAATTCATCGAGCGTGAAAATCACCTGTAGGTGCGCTTTCATCTCACCCTCTCCAATCGCGTCGCTTTGCGGTTCCGGCCAAGGAAATCCTTGCAATACTTTGTAATATTAGACCTACTATGAATAACTTCAAGAATCAATGTGCAGCGTTCTCCCGCCCCATTGATGCAGGTCAACTGCTCAGGCAAGGCGCAGCGGGGCGGTCTGATCAGGCAATGGACAGCGCCTGGCTCGTCAGCCTGCGTGTACCACAGGCGCCTCGATCAAACACCGATCCTCACGTTGTAGCCGAGTGCCCGCAGCCCCTTGCTCGTCTGCATGTTCCTTGGCGGAAACTCGTCTGGGCGCGCCCAGACGACGATTTCCCCGAGGCTGCTCAGGCCAACGTGCGGAATTGCCCAGTCGTCGCTGCGGATCGCGTTCCAGAGTCGGGCCGAAACACTTCCGTTGCCCCAGACAACGTAGTTCAACAGTATCCGTCCGGCCAACACACCTTCCCGACACCGCCGCCGAAGGCCATGGCCCATCAAGCGGATTTTCCATGCGCCCTCAGCGCCGTACCTACAGCAAATCTTTCAAGGCTCAGGTCATTCAGGAGTGTTCTGAACCCGGTGCCTCCATCGCAAACATCGCCTTGGGCTACAGCCTCAATGCGGCTTTGTTGAATAAATCGAACTTTTGCTGAGTTGAAGGATCAGATCACGCATCTTCCCGACAACGCAGACCGTTCCGTGGCAAAGCAAAAGTTCAAAATCACCAACTGGCCCACCTACAATAAAGCCCTCATCAACCGTGGGAAGTGCGGACAAATTCCTGGACCTTCAGGAGTTAATTTATGCATTCATACGAGGACCGGATTCGGGCCGTCGAACTCTATTACCGGTACGGAAAGAAAGCCTCCGTTGTCGTCATGGAGCTGGGATATCCTTCCACAAAACAGCTGGGCCGTTGGGTTCGGATTTATGAAGAGAAGGGCGATTTACCCAGGGAATTAAAACCAAGAGAACGCTATTCACGTACACAGAAAATTGCTGCTGTTGAGCATTATCTTACTCACGGTGGTTGCCTGTCGTACACTCGCCGAGCCATCGGCTACCCCAGTAACGAAATTCTAAAGCGCTGGATTGAAGAGTTTACCCAAATGCGCGTCCCCTGGTCATTCGCTCAGGCACAAGCAAATGCTTCAGCCCGGAAGAGAGGTCTCAGGCCGTCCGGGAGCTCTGTAACCGACGTGGAACCGCGCGTAAAGTTGCACAAAGCATAGGCGTCAGCGTCCCGGTCCTGTACAAATGGAAGAAAGACCTTATCAGTGACGAGGCTTATCAATCCATGCGCAAACGAAAGGCAGCCCCTCAGGATAAAAATCAGGATACTTTACTCGGTGAAATCCAGCGTCTCAGGAAGCAGGTTCATCAGCTGCAGCTCGAACGTGACATACTGACAAAGGCGAATGAACTGATAAAAAAAGATCTGGGCGTCAGCTTTCTGAAACTGAAAAACAGGGAGAAAACCCTGATAGTTGATGCCCTTAAGAAAAAGTACCCCGTTGCTGAGTTGCTAAGCGTTCTGCAACTTGCCCGCAGCTGTTATTTTTACCACAAAGCCAGCAAACGTCTGTACGATAAGTATGCGGAAATACGCGTGATCATGGCCGATATCTTTGAGGAGAATTACCGCTGTTACGGCTACCGGCGCCTTCACGCGATGCTTCGCAGTAACAACAGAGTTATTTCTGAAAAGGTTGTCCGCAGACTGATGGCAGAAGAGCAGCTCGTTGTTAAGCGCACCAGGCGACGACGATATAACTCTTACTGTGGCGAAATCGGTCCGGCACCGGAAAATTTACTCGCCCGGGATTTTAGTTCCTGCAGGCCAAATGAGAAGTGGCTGACCGATATTACGGAGTTCCAGCTTCCGGCTGGAAAAGTCTATCTGTCGCCGGTTATCGACTGCTTTGATGGCCAGGTTGTAAGCTGGTCGATAGGAACACGCCCGGACGCGACGCTGGTGAATACGATGCTCGATGACGCACTCGATACGCTCAGCGAACATGATAAACCGGTGATACACAGCGATCGTGGTGGCCATTACCGGTGGCCGGGCTGGCTTGAGCGTATCAACACCTCCGGACTTATAAGGTCCATGTCGCGCAAAGGATGCTCGTCGGATAATGCTGCGTGTGAAGGCTTCTTCGGGCGTATCAAAAACGAAATGTTCTATGGCAGAGACTGGGCGGGTATCACGCTGGAAAAATTTATCTGCTTCCTGGACAGGTACATACGCTGGTATAATGAGAAACGTATCAAGCTATCATTAGGTGCAATGAGTCCTGTGAAGTACCGGCAGCATCTTGGGATCACAACATAACAGTCCAGGAAAACATCCGCAGCCCCAAAAGTGACATTACTAAATGGTTATAACAAAGCCTGTCAAGGCCAAGTTCAGATGTCCGGAGCAGGGCAAAGTTCAAATGTCCTCCAATACTCAGTAGATTGCAGAAGTAAATTCATGTGGAGACAGCCTATAACCTAATGGTAAAATTAGATTTTAGGGAAGGTGCGAACAAGTTCCTGATATGAGATCATCATATTCATCCGGAGCGCATCCCAGAGGGACATCATGAGCCATCAACTCACCTTCGCCGATAGTGAATTCAGCACTAAGCGCCGTCAGACCCGAAAAGAGATTTTCCTCTCCCGCATGGAGCAGATTCTGCCATGGCAGAATATGACCGCTGTCATCGAGCCGTTTTATCCCAAGGCGGGCAATGGCCGACGGCCCTATCCGCTGGAGACCATGCTGCGTATTCACTGCATGCAGCATTGGTACAACCTGAGCGACGGTGCCATGGAAGATGCCCTGTACGAAATCGCCTCCATGCGCCTGTTTGCCCGATTATCCCTGGATAGCGCCCTGCCGGATCGCACCACCATCATGAATTTCCGCCACCTGCTCGAGCAGCATCAACTGGCCCGTCAACTGTTCAAGACCATCAATCGCTGGCTGGCCGAAGCAGGCGTCATGATGACCCAAGGCACTTTGGTGGATGCCACCATCATTGAGGCACCCAGCTCTACCAAGAACAAAGAGCAGCAACGCGATCCGGAGATGCATCAGACCAAGAAAGGCAATCAGTGGCACTTTGGCATGAAGGCCCACATTGGTGTCGATGCCAAGAGTGGCCTGACCCACAGCCTAGTCACCACCGCGGCCAACGAGCATGACCTCAATCAGCTGGGTAATCTGCTTCATGGAGAGGAGCAATTTGTCTCAGCCGATGCCGGCTACCAAGGAGCGCCACAGCGCGAGGAGCTGGCCGAGGTGGATGTGGACTGGCTGATCGCCGAGCGTCCCGGCAAGGTAAAAACCTTGAAGCAGCATCCGCGCAAGAACAAAACGGCCATCAACATCGAATACATGAAAGCCAGCATCCGTGCCAAGGTGGAGCACCCGTTTCGCTGATCTTGACCCGCCATCTCCGGACAGCTTTTGTATCTTAAGTTAACGATGTCCGCTGCCGTCGATATTCCCTCGGGGAGTGATATCCCAGCGCGCTGTGCGGGTGGTTTTCATTGTAATGTGTGAACGCTGCTGCAAGGTTTCGCAGGGCTGTTCTCACATCTGGTTTTGCCATGAACGCGATATAGTCTTCCTTCATCGTCTTCACGAACCGTTCGGCCATGCCATTGCTCTGCGGGCTGCTCACCGCTGTTGTACACGGCTCCAGATTCAGCTCTCTGGCGAACCTCCGCGTTTCATGCGCGGTATATGCTGAACCGTTATCCGTCAGCCATTGAACCGGTGTGGTCGGCAGCCCGTCGCCGAAGCGCTTTTCCACCGACCTCAGCATCACATCCTGCACCGTCGAACTGTCGTAGCCTCCTGTGCTCGCTGCCCAGTCTATGGCTTCTCTGTCGCAGCAGTCCAGCGCGAACGTGACCCGCAGCTTCTCACCGTTGTCGCAGCCGAACTCGAAGCCATCTGAACACCAGCGCATATCGCTTTCTGCCACCGCGATTTTGCCCTTATGTTCACGCTTCGACCGCTCTGGTTTGTCATGCAGTAACAGCAGATTATGCTCGCTCATAAGCCGGTAAAGCCGTTTGGCGTTCACGGGGGGCAGTCCCTCTGTACGACGTTGCGTACGCAGGATGCCCCACACACGGCGATAGCCGTAACTGGGCATATCGCTGATGATATCGAGGATCGGCACTGTTGCAAAGTTAGCGATGAGGCAGCCTTTTGTCTTATTCAAAGGCCTTA
>ERZ778023.1365-NODE-1365-length-39352-cov-59.064967_pt1 | contig 39352 bp, 36 predicted proteins | sample MGYA00375753_ERZ778023 | MGnify/ENA primary metagenome ERZ778023 (study PRJEB29350, sample SAMN05389822) | bioreactor metagenome | isolation source: Ammonium sulfate bioreactor | place: South Africa: University of Cape Town | collected 2014-04-04 ... | reverse complement strand
CAGCTTGACTTTTGTTTGTTCCGATGAATTTATCGACGTATCCAACAACGAATTGGCAGATAGCGCATTCGACTGGATTGGCTTTTGGTGTTTCAGTTCCGTTGTTACACATTTTCAAAGTATCACAGATTTGAGCAACAGTTTGATTTTGTGAAATCAATTTAGCAATGATTGGTCCACTTTTGTTAACGAAATTCAAGCAGAGCGTTTGAGTTGGGCCAGGTAAGAGAAGGCAGACTTTATCTAAATAAGCTTCAACGGCAGCTTCTGATCGGTTATTTCCAACAGCTTTTTCTAAGTACTGAATAACGAATTCACATAATGAGCATTGAGGTGTTACAGCGGGCATTTCTATTGGTTAGAACGAGAATTAGAAATATATATAGTTGTAGTATGGACTTACGTGGGACGATGTTTTCACTTTTATTGCTGCAGAGTTTAAGAGCTGCACAAACAGCGTCTGGTGTTCCATGAGCAATGATGTATTGTAAAAGAACTGGAGCATATTGATCAACGAATGCAATGCAACTGGCATTCAATGAATGTGGTAGAATAGTACAGACTTTTTCCAAAGCAGCATCGACTGCAGCTTGACTTTTGTTTGTTCCGATGAATTTATCGACGTATCCAACAACGAATTGGCAGATAGCGCATTCGACTGGATTGGCTTTTGGTGTTTCAGTTCCGTTGTTACACATTTTCAAAGTATCACAGATTTGAGCAACAGTTTGATTTTGTGAAATCAATTTAGCAATGATTGGTCCACTTTTGTTAACGAAATTCAAGCAGAGCGTTTGAGTTGGGCCAGGTAAGAGAAGGCAGACTTTATCTAAATAAGCTTCAACGGCAGCTTCTGATCGGTTATTTCCAACAGCTTTTTCTAAGTACTGAATAACGAATTCACATAATGAGCATTGAGGTGTTACAGCGGGCATTTCTATTGGTTAGAACGAGAATTAGAAAAATATATAGTTGTAGTATGGACTTACGTGGGACGATGTTTTCAGTTTTGTTACTGCAGAGTTTAAGAGCTGCACATACAGCGTCTGGTGTTCCATGAGCAATGATGTATTGTAAAAGAACTGGAGCATATTGATCAACGAATGCAATGCAACTTGCATTCAGAGAATGTGGTAGAACAGTACAGACTTTTTCCAAAGCAGCATCGACTGCAGCTTGACTTTTATTTGTTCCGATGAATTTATCGACGTATCCAACAACGAATTGACAGATAGCACATTCGACTGGATTAGCTTTTGGTTGAACAGGCATATCTGTTGCGTTACATGCTTTCAATGAAGTGCAGATTTGTTGAGCAGATTCGTTTTTCGCGATTAGCATAGCGATCGGTATTCCGAAAATGTTGACAAAGTGAGTGCAGTTGGGTTGAAGTGAGGCTGGTAAAATACTGCAGACTTTTCCCAAAGCAGCATCGACAGCGGCGATCGAATGATTATCGCCGATAGTTTTTTCGACATAAGTAAGGATGAATTCACAGAGAACGCATTCAGGATTGACAGCTGGCATTTCTATTAGTTTATTAAAAAAGTGAGTTCCAAGTGCAAAGGTAGGGTGTAGTTCGAACTTACGTGGTACGGTATTTTTAGTTTTGCTGCAGAGTTTAAGAGCTTCACATACAGCGTCTGGTGTTCCATGAGCAATGATGTATTGTAAAAGAACTGGAGCATATTGATCAACGAATGCAATGCAACTTGCATTCAGAGAATGTGGTAGAACAGTACAGACTTTTTCCAAAGCAGCATCGACTGCAGCTTGACTTTTATTTGTTCCGATGAATTTATCGACGTATCCAACAACGAATTGACAGATAGCACATTCGACTGGATTAGCTTTTGGTTGAACAGGCATATCTGTTGCGTTACATGCTTTCAATGAAGTGCAGATTTGTTGAGCAGATTCGTTTTTCGCGATTAGCATAGCGATCGGTATTCCGAAAATGTTGACAAAGTGAGTGCAGTTGGGTTGAAGTGAGGCTGGTAAAATATTGCAGACTTTTCCCAAAGCAGCGTCGACAGCGGCAATCGAATGATTATCGCCGACAGTTTTTTCGACATAAGTAATTATGAATTCACAGAGAACGCATTCAGGATTAAGAGTTGGCATTTCTATTTGTTAGAACGGGAATTAGAAATATATATAGTTGGAGTATGGACTTACGTGGGACGATGTTTTCAGTTTTGTTGTTGCATAGTTTAAGAGCTGCACAAACAGCTTCTGGTGTTCCATGAGCAATGATGTATTGTAAAAGAATTGGAGCATATTGATCAACGAATGCAATGCAACTTGCATTCAGAGAATGTGGTAGAACAGTACAGACTTTTTCCAAAGCAGCATCGACTGCAGCTTGACTTTTGTTTGTTCCGATGAATTTATCGACGTATCCAACAATGAATTGACATAGAGAGCATTCGAGTGGATTAGCTTTTGGTGTTTCTATTGGTTAGAATGAGAATTAGAAATATATATAGTCGGCGTATGAACTCACTTGGTACAATGGTTTCAGTTTTATTGCTGCAGAGTTTAAGAGCTGCACAAACAGCTTCTGGTGTTCCATGAGCAATGATGTATTGTAAAAGAATTGGAGCATATTGATCAACGAATGCAATGCAACTGGCATTCAACGAATGTGGTAGAACGGTGCAGACTTTTTCCAAAGCAGCATCGACTGCAGCTTGACTTTTGTTTGTTCCGATGAATTTATCGACGTATCCAACAATGAATTGACATAGAGAGCATTCGAGTGGATTAGCTTTTGGTGTTTCTATTGGTTAGAATGAGAATTAGAAATATATATAGTCGGCGTATGAACTCACTTGGTACAATGGTTTCAGTTTTATTGCTGCAGAGTTTAAGAGCTGCACAAACAGCTTCTGGTGTTCCATGAGCAATGATGTATTGTAAAAGAATTGGAGCATATTGATCAACGAATGCAATGCAACTGGCATTCAACGAATGTGGTAGAACGGTGCAGACTTTTTCCAAAGCAGCATCGACTGCAGCTTGACTTTTGTTTGTTCCGATGAATTTATCGACGTATCCAACAATGAATTGGCAGAGAGAACATTCGAGTGGATTGGCTGTTGGTTCTTTGATTTCAACGACTTCTTCGCAGATGGTTAACGACGGGCACATGTTTGGTTGATAGAAGTGAACAAGAATTTCACATTGATCTCGACGGTTATTTTCGTTTGTAAAACGTGAGCAAACATGTTCAATAGGTAGACCAGCTTTCATATATGTTGTTACATATTTGCAGAGACTACAGGCTGGTGTGTTTGGTTTTGTCATGAAGGTGACATCGAATGATTTTGAACAGGCTTTAATAAGTGTACAAACTTTGTCTGGATCGGCGTCTCGGACAAGAAGAGCAATGATATCAGCTGCATTTTGATCAACGAAACTCTTGCATTCTGCACGTGTATCACTGGGTAAGAGAGTACAGAATTTTTCGAGACCTTTGAGAATTTCGTGTTCGCTTTTATTTTCTGTCACTAATGCATCGGCAATTTTAACGAGTAATTCACATAAGACACATGTACCATTTGATGTAAGATTTCTTGGTTTTGGTTTAGCTGGTTTTGATTTTTGAGCTTTTTGAATAAGTGGACAGACTTCGTCGGATTTCTATTGAAAATATGAATTTAAATAAAAGACTGCTGAGCAAGAAATAAATGAGATCTTACAATGCCACTTTGAAGATGACGAAGAATATCCGGAAGAAGACGATCAACAGCTTTTTCGCACTAAGAAACCGAAGCGAATAATTATAAAAATAAGAATTTGATTTTATTTACTTGTCGCACAAGATTGTTTTCATTCGGTAATTGCTTACAATCGTTTCGAAGATGTTTTTCAATCGAATCGATATCAACTGTTTGTTCATTGAGTAGTAAATTCGAAGCTTGAACAAGAACATTACATAGCATATCGGCTGTTTCACTTATTGTCATTGTTGGCTTTTGATTTTTTCTTCCATGCCATGATTTGTGTCGTGTGTAAGCCGAAGCTTCAGAGATCAATAATACCACTGAAAGAGACCGAGGTAAAATATTCCATTTGAGTACATCATTCTTGACTTACCGGCTAAGAGGATCAATAGTTTCATGTTTGAAACTAAAATTTGTTGTTGTAAACCTAGAATAAAGCAAAAGACGAACTGTCTCTTTTAAAGACAAAATGCTGGTATATAAGAGGCCCTATTTATGCTGAGATAAAAAAAAACGAGATAAGAGAACAAAGAGAACTGATGAAATGCGAAAAACGAAGAGAGAGAGATTTCTTTCGGTATTACACCGAAAATTTGAAAAACTAGGCCATTAATGACGTTTTTAATCCCTGATACATCGAATGTAGATCAATTTAAGTTTTCTGATGTTCTTTTAGATTGTTTTTCATTTCAGACGCAAAAATTCGAGAAAAAAGTGTCAGTTTCATCGTAGTTTTATGTTTATTTTCAATTTAATCATGAAGACGTAGTTCGACCTTCGAGAAAGAAATTCATGTAAATAGAAGATAAAAAGAATAAAATGAAAATACATAAAAAGTTACCCCTTGAAAAATTGTTTCATATTTTGCGACGAAGATGATATGATGTGATGTGATGCTCATGATAGGTATCAAAATGATTCACATGTTTATTATGCAATTAAATTTTTTTGATCGATCAATGATGGAAAAGCAATATTTTATTTTAATTTTTTGATTTTTTCTAGAATCTGACTGAAATTCGATAAAATCAATAATAGATGTCACTCAAATGCAGAATCATTCGATAGATTGAACGATTCTGTTTTCATATTAGATCAGTTAATTTCATTTTGACATTTTGCTTTGCTCTTGAAAGAGAGGGAGAGTAGTGTTTAAAAAAGCCTCTAATTGATAAAAGTATTTTCGTTTCAAGATATCTTATCTAAGAAAGAAACTTAAACGGTAAACAACAACTATAGAAAGTCCAAATTCTTTTATTCAATTTTTTTTTGGTGTTTGAAATATGTAGTTTGTTTTTTTATTAACATTATCAAAGAGAGAAAAAGATAACTAGTTTAACTCTTATGCCTCTTTTTTTTCTTACTCTATTCGTTATCTTTAGATGTGTGGGTGTTATTTTACATAAATAATCGATTGATTTTCAATTTATGAAAAAAAAAACAACAAATGTTAACCTGATTATTTTTTTCCGTTTTCATTTTGTTTTTAATTTACAATATATCGTAGGAGTTTAACCATGTATCTACAAAACAGATGGTTTCAGTGGGAGGAGAAAAAAATCAATAATCATATCTATTTTTAACAGATTAAAAGTCATGACAGTTGTGTGTACAAAAAGAGAGTGAGAGAAAAAAAACGACCTAATTAATATCGAATTGTTCTTGTTTTTTTTCTCGTTTATATGAATTTGTAAAAATAACTCAATGATGAGAGTAGGACTACATCTGTTAGACGAAATACGATCGATATTCCTCTACTAACGCCAACGAAACGATTTCGTCGAGTACAATATGTTCCATTGCAGCAGCCAACTGTATTCGATGGCGTACAAACAAAACCAAATTGACTAATACAAGCATTTGTACATTGTTCAGCATTGACACAATTTGCTGTTGAATAATAAATATGTGGACCACATTGACAACGACACGTTGGAATATAACCTGTACATTCATTACCACAACAACCTTGAGTATTAGCAACATTGCATTGAGCAATCGATTGTAAACATGTTTGAACACATTGTTCAGGTGAACCGCAGGTTGTAGCTAAGGTTGTATACTGATTGGAGCCACACATGCATGAGCATGTTGGAAAGGAATTTAAACAATCGACGCCGCAACAAGCTTGAGTATTTTCTTGTGTACAAGCACTGTACGAACTGAGACAAGTTTCTAAACATGTTCGTCCACTTTGACATGGAACTGATGTTGTCATTGTAAAATCTGGACCACAATTGCATTTACATGTCGGGACATAATTTGAACATGAAGCACCACAACAACCCTGTGTTTGTTCAGCTGTACAATCGCCATACGTCTGAAATATACGTAAAATTGAATATAAGAAAAAAGAAACTAATTGTATAATCGTACCGTCATGCAAATGCTGACACATCCTTCTGCACTCGAACATTTCGGTGCTGCATAAAATGTATTTCCTTGACATTGACAAGCACACGAATCAGTAACAGCTTGCGCATAAGTCTGACAATCTTGTCCACAACAAGCTTGAGTTGTTGTCGGTTGACATGCTTGCGGAAAATTTGCTAGACATCGTGTTAAACATGATTGTGACGATGCACAAGTATCAATCGGATTGAGAAATTGTTGACCACCGCAATTACACGTACAATAACGAGTTTCAAGCGATTGAGTTTGAAAATATTGACATGATGTACCACAACAACCGTACGTATTCACGAGTGTACATCTGCCAGGATACATTTGTAAACAATATGCAACACATGTTTGAGCGTTTACACAGCTTGTTGGTGGCCCAAACGAAACATCACCACATGAACATTTACATGAACCTGATCCGCCAGTATTGAAATTTGTTTGATACAATGGAATATTCGGCATATTACCGCCATTATAATCAGGATTGAATGCATAATACGGATCAACGAGATTCGTACCTAATGATTGACGTTGATAGAATCGTTGTTTCGGATTAACAATTTGTTCACTTTCAACTAAAATAAAAACATAAAATAAAACGATCACTTGTAACCTAACCATCTCTTTACCTATTAAACAAGTGATCATAAATATCAATAATGTAACAATGATATCTGACACCATGATCATTTATCAACAATACAGCTACGAAGTATACCGTCCTTGTCTTAAGTCATACAACGAACACGATTATAGATTTCATCATTTCAATCATCAATTCTTGTACCGACAAGAGAGAAAGAGAGCAACGAAGCACAAATGTAGCCGTCTCGAGTTGTTCAATTTAAATAACTACGCTGTGTCAAAAGAGAACGCAAGAGAGAAAGAAAAAATGGACCTCGCCGCCCAGTAGACGTCATAAGGTAAAAAAATGTAACATTCAACATCGTATTGGTCACGACGGTGACACATAACAAGAAAAAAAACGACCCTAGGAGCGGTCTACATCTTAACGATGACCGAAGTAAAAAGAAAGAAACAATTTTTTTTTCTCTATACGCCTATGTAAACATAATAGAGTTTGTCTGCTTTTTAAAATTGAACTTTATTTTCTAAGAGGAAAACGAGAATAGTTGTTATGTTTTTTGTTTTGACCATGTTAATAAAAATGTTTGATTAGCCGTATGATTCGTAATTGTTTTTGGAGAATAGATTTTTAATGTTGGTAATAAAAAATCAAGTTTATCATCGAGATAAAATCTTAATCGATCGATGAATTCCACCCATAGACTCGACATTGTTTTCATAAGTTTGTATTCAATCGGTGAATTTTTCCATAGAGTTAACAATTCTCGTAGACGATTGTTTAACAGATGAGTCAATATTTGAATGTCTGTTGATGAAAAATATGTTATTGATTCGAAGAACATAGGCGATAGTCGCATAAGAATATCGAATTGTTCTAATTGTTGTATTGAATTCGAGAGAAAATATTCTTTACTTTCCAAAATGAGATTATTCACGAATTTGTAGAAATTCAAATGAATAGTCTCGGTTAGATACGTTAGAATTGCACTAATCGAATGAGGATAATGTTGAAAATATTCGAACATAATTAAACTTTGATTGACATGTGAAATTGTCTCGTAAATCAATGTGTTTATAGTCAATGTACTTAATTGAGAAATATTCAAATGAAACAAATGTTGATGATGAGAAAGACAGGTTAAACTAGAAAATAGATTTGATTGAGAAGTGAATAAATGAAGAAACTATCATTTTACTTGTTAAGATATTCTTCGAAATAATTTTCAGTTAGAAAAGCGTACTCGAAGAATTTGTCAAGCAAATTTCGTGTTGTTGAATTGAATCGTTCGAATGTTGATTGAAGATCATCGTCGAACTTGAGATGATCGATTAATTGCTCAGCAAATTGACCGTGTTCATCAATAAAATCGAGTTTGAATTGCGAGAGAAATTGTTTGATATCGCTGAAAAATTCTTCGATATGATGATTTTTCAAAAGATACGATTGAAAACGTTCGAGCCAAGTTGTTTCATTCGTAATTTGTATTGAAAACTAAAAAGATAAAGATGAATTTTTGATTTATTTTGTTTTTTTTACTTTCGGAAAATTTGTTTGACTGAAAAATGTGATCAAATTTGCCGATGAATTTGCGTGCAAATTTCGAAGTGAAATAGCTGCTAAGATCTGTTCATCCGATCTCGTTTGTACAATCAATTGATTCAATGATATATTCACTGCATATTCTCGAAAACGAAGTTTTAATATACTTGGATCGAATTGTCCGTAGAAATATTCGTTATTATCGACGACGAATGTCGATTGAAGGATGCCCGATTCTGGATAGGAGATCGGCAGAGATAGATTCCAATGAATGAATTCTTGAAGTTCAACAAAGAGTTTCAATTGTGAATTTGTTGTATTACCGTAGAAATGAAAGAGAGTTCGTTCGTTCGATGATTGATTCGATTTGTAACGAACGAGTAATTTTCGTTGCGGATAGCGATCGATTGTTAGACTTAGATTCGTTCGAGAATAATCATGAGACAGATTGAAGACGATATATTGTCGTGTGAAGAGATTTCGATCGATATTCAATTGAACAAGAATCGGTTTTGATGATCCGTACGAAGTACGAATATTGACGAGAAACATCATGTCATTTAATTGTGTATCGATATCGGTCGAAATTGATTTCGACATTTGACCGTTGGGATCAAGAATTTGAACATTTCCTCGAGCAATTTTTCGTTGTAAATCAATTTTTAAATTCCATTTAATAAACAATCGTTGGTATCGTTCAAAACCATAAACTAATTTCCAACGTTCAGTCATTGTTAACAAATCTTTATTATCGATATCATCGAGTCCAAATGCGAGATTACCTTCGAGAAAACATTGCTTATGTTTCGTTTGATAACCTATTCGAAATGTTCGACCACGAACAAAACTAAACGATGACATTTGCAGAGGTATAAATTCGAATATAAATCGAACAAAACGATTTTCATTTGTATCAAGATAATAGACGATTTCAATGTCATAGATCGGCGTTTGAATATTGAAATTCTTTCGACGAAATTCTCCGTATTTATAATAATGAATTGTTAGATTTTGGTTGGATGTTTTATGAAAAAATTCAAGATCTTTTCGTGATTCAGATGATAGATTCGAAAGAATCATACCGAATGTATCTGTTGTGAAGAGAATCGTATTACCATCGAAAAAGAAATATGTTTTTTGATGTTGAATCGAATGTAGAAAAGACAAATGATTGAAACTACCATTGAATTGAAATTCGAGATTGTCATTCGATAGATCGAAACGATTGTTTTCGATTTTAAGAATCCATGTTTGATTAATTTGTTGATTCAATTGAAAATTTAATTGATAACTCGTTGAATTTATCGATTGAGAAGAAAAGCTGAGATCAATGTTCGATGAATTATGAAAGAATTTCAATCCGATTAATGAATGTAAACCAGAATATTGAAAAAGTGAATGAAAACGAGATTTCAAGAAGATTTCTAATGCAAATTGAGAGTTATTCGTTGGTAGAAATTGAACATATCGTCCAGTTGCAATGTGAAATGTCGAATTGAATTGAAACATCGATGATAATAACCAATCATTTCTTGAAATATTCAAAAATGCTTGAAAATGATCGTATCGAAATGTTCCATTGATAAGCCAGAATGTTTTTCTATCGTTTGGATAGGCGAATATTCTATAATGATTATTTATCACTTGTAAATGTGTTGTTAGAGTTTGATTGAGATGAAAACGAATCTTTAAACGAATTATATCATCGGAATGTTCATCGAATGGTAAACGACGAAGAGTTAATTGTCGTTTTTGACGATTATAAATCGATGAATATTGAAAAGCTGTTGTATGAAAATGAAGAATATAATTTGTTCGCGTATCGATTTCGAATTTCTGTATGGGAAGAACAATTCGAGCATTATTCGTATAATTCCATGAAAAGTACGAACGTGTCGACCATTCGAATATCATCTTCATAAGACCATCATTAATTGTATAATAATCAATTTCTAATAAACGAGCTGTACTTTGAATGATTAAATATGGATTACATTCGAGAATATCACTGTGATTGACTCGTGTTCGTTGGAAAACAAATCCGATTTGTTGATGAAGTCGTTCAATAAGTATTTTAATTAATTTCGGTTGAAGAATCGTTTTCGATTTCATAGTTTCTGTATTTAAACTTAAACTATTTTCAGTTGAATTCCAGTCGCCTGTGATTCGATGTATTTCAAAATTTTTCTTCCATAAACCACCAATCGTTTGATTGAAATGATAGTAATTAAAATCTAAATCATATTTCGTACTGATTAACTTCAATTGAAAGATTAAATTCGATATTAATGTCGTATATGTATATTGATGATGTAAACGAATTAATTCTTGCTGTTGATCCGAAGTTAAATGAAAGTCAATCGTCCATTGACCATTCCAAAGATAATCATTTGTTAGATTGAGATTCCAATGGATTGGTTTCGATGAAAGTAGACTTAATTTCGAATTGAATGTCCAAAAACGAATCGATGCTAGATTGACATCGTAATCATAGTCGATGAGACGACGTTTATGAAGAATTTTCGCTTGAATTGAACCGGAAAAATGAAATAATTCTTTTTGAACAGAACGAATCCAAACAAATGACAGAAATTCACGTTTAAACAAAGGTATAAACGATGATAATTTCAAAGTATGATTTTTCAATGAAAAATCCAAAAGAAAATCATTCATAAATCGTGTAAAATATTTCGAAAAACGTATTTCAATGCGGATTAACGTTTGACTGTCACTGTAATAGTGTATCGGCAAGACACGAGTTTGATTTGTAAGTAAATTAATTTGTCGAATTAAGAAAACCGAATCCATTGGCGATGTAACAAGTTCATAGCGAAATTTTTGATTGACTATCAATGATATCATCCAATTTCGATCGATTTCAATGAGAAAAACTAAACGTTTATTGAAAATTGTTTGTTCGAATTGAAAGGAGATTTTAGCTGGAAGATTATTTCGAATGAATAGATGAAGACCGAATGATGTTTGCAAATGTGAGTTTCGTTCGATTTGAGTGAAATTTGCCCAATGAAATAGTTGAAGAAAAATTTTCGAATCTTTTTTGTAATGAAAATGAAATGGTTTCGAAACGAATAGATTCGGTAGATGAAACGATCCGTTTAAAAGTTGAACGATAGCTGAGTTTTGAAAATAATTTATGATTAAATTCGACGAGATTAAATGATACTCAAACATAGTTAAATTGAATTCATGATTGAGTTGCGAAAGAAATTGATTGGTAAACGTAAGATTTTGGATTGATCGGAGAAAATATTGATTATGAAGAGTTGAAGTTAAATTGAAAATGAGACTATTCGATAAGGAAATGAAATCAAAATGAATATGAGAAGTTTGTTTCGAATTTTCAAAGATCGGAAAATCTAGAGAACAGTTCGTGTAATTCGCTAATAATTTGCCATTTGTTTGATAGGAATAACCTGGAATAATCAATTGAATAAGAATATCATCGGATCGATTTAAATTTGAATGGATTTCAATTAATCTTTGATTTAAATACTCGATTTTCATATTTATCATTCGATTTTGAATGTCAAAATTTGCGAATAATCGATTCAATTGTATTTCAATTCGTTTCCAATTATTAATTGCACCTGTGAGATTCCAAACTGTCCAACCATTGACCATCAATTTCGATGAAATATTCATATAACTCAAATTGAAATAATATCCCTGTAAAAAAATAAAAGATCTCAATCGAATTTATTTTTTGATAAAACAAATATCTTCGTACGTTTATATTTTGATTGATTTCAACAAGTGAAGTATTGAGAAGAAAATTTTGATTGAAATATGTTTGATTAACTCGTGCTGTCCATTGAATTCGACTGTGATTGTTATGAATAAATGTTAGATTTAGTGATTTGTTGATTAGATCGTAATCAAAATAGAGAAAATATGTTTGTTTAAAAAAGAAAAATATTCGTTCGGCAAAGATTTTCATTTGCATGGCATTCCATTGATGAATTTGATTGAATTCAATAAGAAATTTTCCAGCAAGAAATTTCGATGCATTAATCGTGAGATTTCCATTGTAATCGAAACGAATATCTCCGATATGTTGAGGAAATATATTCTTGAGATGAATCGAGATATTTTTCATTGATTTCATTTGAAATAAACCTGAACCATTGGTGAGTTTTTGATTATTTTTTAGTAGATGAAAATTAAAATCTTTCGAATTATTCCATTGAATCGATAGACGATAATTGCTGGTTGGAGTAAGCAGCTCGAATGAAGACGATCGACGATGAAATTCATACGAACGAAAGATCTGTTCGTTTTGTTGAATATGAAATTGAAGAGAGGTTTTGGTTGATGTTAAATTATAGATTAATGACGGATCATCGGCGAGTAAACGAAGCTAAAAGAAAAAAGAATTGCAGAAGATAGATGAAAGTCAATTTCGTGTCTACGGATATCGATGATGGCCAAAGACGTTCGAAGATAAACGAGAGACAAAGTTTGGAATCGAAATGTGGAATTATATAGCAGAAATCTTTGTTTGAAGATGAATTTGTCGATGAAGATATTTGATGATTGACTAACGGCTGAAGAACTTGTCTGTAAAATGTTTTCGTAAGAAAATGTTATTTTAATACGCAAATCATTTTTACTCGAATTGAAGAAGAATATTTTCATTTTGATTGGCACGCCAAATATAAGATTTCGAATGAGGATTTTCTTCGATATGAATTCGAAAATTTGAATTTATACTCAATAGAATTTCGTAGCCAGTCATTAGACTGCCGAGACTATGTTCAACACGTAATTGAATTTTAGTCGATGATCTTAAATAGAAATAACAAAATTCGTTTCGAGAAAAACAAAAAACGTCAAATGAAACTACTTCGAAAAGAATTGCGTTCGAATTTTGATTTTCAACATGAAACCATCGAGTGTTGGTATTTGAAATATTCGTTGATATCGAATCCATTGAAACATTTGTTCAATTGACTTGAATTCTGCGAAGATTTTTCGATTGATCATGATCAAAATTTCAGAATTCTAAATAAAAAAACAAATCGACATTTCGTTTTTTGATGTTTCAAAATCGAACTGTATTTCGATAGAAATCAATTCGTAAATTTGACGTTAATCGAATGTGAACAATTTGCGGTATGATCGACAGTGAATCATCAGGAAAGATGACATTCATCTTGCCAAATGGAAATTCATATAAACCTGATTGAGCCAACCAAAGTGATGATTGTTTCGAAAGTGATTGAAGATAAAATCGAAATTGTTTCGATCGAATCGTTTGAATTAATCGAACGAGTTCGAGAGAATTGTAATATGACGCGAGTTTTTCGAATGCTAAGATTCGTATTTGTGCGAATTCATTTTCATCGTCGATCAACTGTCGAAGATCGTCAGTGAATCGATCGGTTTGTTCGATGATTTCAATAGCCATCGATCGATATAACCACGGATTCGTTTGATTTCGAATACAAGTCATTGTTAAATTATCATTCGAAAGAAAGACTAACATTCGAAATGTAATTAAATCAGTGATTTGACATGAATCGAGAAAATAGTTCTCGAAAATGTCTTTCGATGGATTATCGAGCAGATCGAAATGATAATTGACAAGTGTCGAATCGGAAAAGAAATGTTCGAGAATATATCGTGTTGATTGTGGACGAGGAATATGAATCAGAATTTCTTTGAGTAATTTCCTAAATAAATAAAATTAGGATTCAACAAAAAAAACAGCGAAAGTAAAGAGTTTTCTACGTTCGACAAGTCGAATAATCAGTGAGATTTAAATCGATTTGGTGATTAGATAGAATGTCGATTAATTGATCACGAAGATTTTCATCCGAATTCGAACAGAAATCTTTCAATAAATTTTCGAAATTGATTTTCTTTCGATTGTAAACAAACTGTTGTTCGTTTGTATTCGAAATCTGTTCGATAAACTTCAATTGTCGATTGATTGTTACCAATCCAGCAGTTGTTGAATTACACCAATGACTTTCTAATCGATGGTTCGTTAGATTAATCACTAGTTCACAATCGATTTTTGTCGAAGGAATCAATTTATTGAGTAGAAAATTCTACACAAATAATAAAAGTTCACCTTTTTATCATCCTGTGAGAAGTTTATTTACAGCTAATATTGAACTTCCATGAAAATAACCGTGATGAGTTCGGTAAGTTTTTATTCGACGAAACGAATGTGAATTGAATTGATAATCAACAGATGAAACAATTTGTTTCACATCGATTTCATTGAATAACTGTTGAATCGACTTTTCCAATTCAACATTTTCATTTCTTACTCGAATAAATGTTCGATTACACGGTGAATTCGATTGATAATAAAACACATCGGTCGATACATTGATCGATGTTTGATTGACAATATTTCTTGGAATATATCGAAAATTTGCAAATGATTCATATTTATATTTTGATATCGAATAAACACCTGATTAACAAATAAAAAAAAACTGCAAGAAGAATATACAGACACTCACATGATTCTTCGATTTGTTCACTTCTACAGCACAAAATCCATATCAAACTTACATAGACAAGCACAATCATCATTTGCCTCGTATTCAAATATGCACATATTCACTTCACACACGTCGGAATGTCTTATCTTTCACTTCAACATCATGTTTATCGCAGAAAAAGAAACGAACCCAACTGTAGTAGTTTTTACACTTCTATACATTCAATTTTTATTATGTAAAAACAAAGACAAATACACTCACACACACACACACACATACATAAAAGTATATGAATTTCATTACTAAATTTTATTTTCTTCGAAAGAAACGGCAATCGTTCAATTTCTAAACGCGAGAATTTCGCTTGTTAACACGTGTAAAACTTGTTTGTTGCGGAATTTTTTCGATTCGTAGACAATATGAACTAATCTTTTTCGTGCAACATTTACTTGCACAACTTTTCAATAGTAAAAATAATTCATGCCGAAAACGATGACCACAAAGCGAATAAAGAAAAAAATTCAAACAAAACGACATGAAATAAAAATGTCGTAGAACGCTTAGTGTTCGATCGGATGACTTGTCCAATATAAAGAAATAAAGTAAAACGGCATTGTATGGTGAATTAAATAGTAGAAATGTTGTCGAACAAATAACGAGCATTTTTGTCGTTCGTTGAGATAGACCTTGCCGATTTTGATAGGAATTCGATGCGCAAACGGGTGTTAATTCTTGTGAAATCGTTACATTCGATAGACGAGGATAAAAGAAACGACTCGAACGATGACCATTATCAGTCGTGTTTGGTGTAACAGCGTCAGGAGGTGATTTCGATCCGTTTTTTAATGGAATATAAGTATTGGTTGGATTAGAATCATAAAGATGTTGACGTTCATGGTAAAGATCATTATTGCCTGATAGACGTGCATTAGTAGTTGATGATCGACGATTACGTACACGTTCGGATGTTGTTAAAGAACTTTCTAAATATAGATTGAAAGGAATATGATCGTTTTGTTATTCTATTTCATAAGAAAATATCAAATTCTTCGATGTTGTTTTGTTTTTAATTAGCAAAAAAGAAAAGAAAATCTTACCGAATATATTTTCGAAACGTTTCCGATTTCGTAATCTATAGACAATTGCACAATTACATAAAAGTATACAAATAAATGGGATAATAAATGTTAGACATGTATCAATAAGTAACAATGGAAATAATGCTGGATGATTTTCGTCTTCTCGGCATTGTCCCTTAACAAGTTTCGTAACAAAAAAACTGAATGTATAATAACCACAAGCAAGAAAACTTAAAACAAGAATATTAATTAATGATGCACGATTCGATATGATTGTATTTGCATGTAATGGAAAAATAACGGCAACAAAACGTTGCACGGTAAATGATAAAGTAAAACTAGCCGATAGGAACGAACAAATATGTGTTATATAAACTGTTGTTTGACAAAAAATTAATGATCGATGAAGACCAATGATTTGACCTGCTAAATGATCGACAATCGAAAGAAATATGATGGCTAAATAGAGAAAATCGACAACAGCTAATGCTGTTAATAACATTGATGAACGCCATTTACGCATCGATCGTCGATTGAGAACTATAATTGTGAAAGCATTTCCGATAAGACCGATTATCGCTAGTATCAATGTTATATATGTAGTTAATTGTTCGACAACCATTAATGATTCTGAAGGATTAATTGGCGAATTATCCGATAGAGTTGTTGTATTTAAAATTGACATTGTTGATAATGTCGTTGATTTAACTTTGAAAAATACAAGCGAATTTGTTCGATTGAGTTTTGCCATTTGAACTAATTAATAAATCATTCGATTCGGTCGTTGTTGTTTTTGGTCTTTATTATGCGTCGAGTTTTTATTTGTTTTCTAGAATAAAAAACTGATAATCTAAATGCAATATTATTATCAGAAGGAGAATATGTCATAAATCAAATTAATTAGCAGATGTAAACAAGAGAAAATAAGAAGACAACAAATCATTATCATTTCAAGAAAATGTCAATGATACAACAAGGTCTCGAAGACCAAAAGCAAAACTAATTTGATTAAAATATTTATTTATGTATACGAAAGTATCAGCAAAGCCAGAAAGAAAAAAAGAAAAAATGAGAGAACGTTTCAACGAAACTATGCATCAAATGTCTATGTGTTTGTATTTATATGTGCATCTATTTACTCTTTATTTTTCTTTCTTCTTCTATTGAAAAAAAAACGGTTGGATTATGAGTGTGAATGTTTTCTTTTTCCTTCGTTTTCGTTTACAGTCTATGAGTCGAAATGAAAGAAAGCATAGAACATCATGATGTTTTATGCAAAATAAAGAAGAGAATCTAGTACGCAGAAGGTGGTAAACAAATATTTCCATTCGTGATAGAAAAAAAAGAAAAAACAATACAATTTTTACTTCATAACCCTGAAAACAAGACGAATGTGTTGACGGTACCAGATTTATTATTCCTGTAAGTTTAGTGAGCGTTTTTGTTTTTTCGTCTTTTGTAATAAGAAACTTTCATTAAAAGAAGAAACTCGACGAGAAAAGAAAAAGAACTGACGACATAATCTAATATTAATAATGAATCTCTCATTTTCCAGTTTTTTTTTAGTTAATACGTTCAGTTTGCATGCTGATCAGGATAGAAGATAAGCAAAGACTCGAATATCATCGCACGTCAATTAAAAACTCATCAAAATTAACCTATTTTAACCAGAAAAAAAACGTCAAGTGCATATTTCCCGGTTACTTCTACTCAATGATTTTTCGATAAAAGGAATGCGATGTAACCTATCATCTGCAAAATCAAAGATCAAACCGATCGAATTACTCATACCGAGAAAGAAAAAACGGGGAAAATCTACTTATCAAACAAAATGAATGTTTATATGCACTCATGCATATACATATCGAAGAATGAAACCTTTCGGGTCGGTTTCATTGCGTAAGATGGATAGGAAAACGAAAGTACACGTATGATACGTCGAGAAAAATTGAAGGACGTCTATACATATTGATAAAACGTGATTTATTCTCCTCAATTACTAATAAGACACAAGAGAAGCATACGATCCTGTTTATTATCTTTATTATTCAATTCATATTCGTATTTTCGATGTTATCTAACCAAATGAGAATAGAATCTTTTGTTTTCTTCTATGCATGTTAAGATAAGTAATTGACTACTAATCATAAGAATCAAAAGTACTCATCGAAATGTTGATCTATGTAATTAAAGTCTTTACCGTTCGTTAATCTACGCAGTTATTTTCTCGGTAAAAATACGGTATAAATTATTAATGATAATTAATCGATAAATACCCATAAACAATTTAATTACTTTCTTTGGTGAACGATAATGCAAAAGAAGATTCAGTTCGAAGGATTTTCTTAAAGAAAAACATATAATCACATGAGAATTCTTCTAATGAACTCAAGTACATGATTCAATCTATTGATTAATAGAAATTTATAACAAAGAAAACAAAAATCAATTTCTGCTCATTCTCGTAGGAAATTATTACTTGCCGTTTTATAGTTTTATTTTTCATCGTAATTTTGTTTGTATAATCTCGTCAATAAATACATCTAAATTTAAACGCAAATAAATTTCTGTCTGAATAATTTGTAAAACGATTTGAAAATCGAGTATGTTTGTTATGCGTATAAGGAGTCGTTTTTGAAATTATTTCGAATAATTTATATTCATCTACGCATATAAACGAAAGAAGAAGAAAGGGCACAGTAGCAACTAGTACAAATCCTTGATAGAATAAATCGAATTAAGACGAAGTACTCGTTCTAATTTAGTACTATTAAGATTTTTTATGTTGAGAATATAATATTGACACTTACAGATATTATATTCTCAAGAAGAATGTAATTAGAAACAGTTATCAAGTTAGATGCATGAATATAAAATGATTTTTTCTTGAAATAGATGACTCCTTCTCTCTCTCTATCTGTCTCTCCTTTTAAGACCTAGATTAAGTCGAAGGATGTGATAAATGAGTAACATGCGATGAAATTCATCTTGTGATAATGAACACGATGAGTCGAGTATGTGAAATATTTCAAAGGAAGAAGATTTTCATAAGAAGAAGGAAAAGAAAAGCAACTGAATAAGTACTATCCAATGAAGTTTCTTTTTTTTCTAAACGGAAGTAAGAAAATAAAGATATCTTTGTGAAAAATCTGAGTTTTTATTTTGGAACAAAAATATATTAGTCACATCATTCATCTCAATATTACCTTTTTCAACTGACATCAAGCTCGTTACGAGTCATTGACGATCTCGTTTGGGCGAAGAATTACTTAACTGCAATAGAACTAATTCAAAAAATTGATGACGTCCCCAGGAAATTATTTCATCTTTCACACAGACACATATTTTGCGTAGGATATCGATGCCAAATCAAATTTATCTTTCTTTTTTTTGACCTCACTGCATAGCATGATTCCTGATCCACTAAAATCTTGAAAAACTTAATCGCTATAATGATGAAAGTGGATAATTAAAGACGACTGACAAGAAGAAAAAAAAAGATTTACCGGTGTATGTTTGTACGTTTATTTTTATTTTACTTTTCCAAGGAGAAAACAACACGAGAAATGTCAAAATAAATTGATGACAACTTCTCGAAGATTCGACAAAATGTGACTAATGCATTTACGTATATCAAACGTCGATCTTCACATTTTATTAGATATATAATCATTAGAAAAACGGGCGAGGTCTTCGTTTGATTTTTATCATTCGACGAAGGAAAAAAATATATATATATACATATCCAACGAAACGGTATACAAAATGAGTACTTTTAACTTTAGTCAATATATTTGTTAATAATAGAATTTACCTGTTTGTTCACAATTCGTGTCAGATTATGTATGGTTAAGATTAGTGCTCGAAGAAAATTTCATCATTGAGTTAGTAACCAGTGCGATTTTCTCGGTGTGAGATTAATTTAGTTCTGTGTTGTTTTTATTTTCAGCAGAGACAATTTTTTCTCATTGAAGAAAAGAAAGAAGAAATCAGCAAGTTGCCCACGATGAAGAAGAAAGAAACGCGCATCAAAATCGATTTTACTGGTCAAATTAGTCATTTTCTCTTTATTTGGTTTTTTTGCATAAATAAATAAATATATGCAAACTGATATAATCAGGAAATAAGTCGATAAATGATGTTGACACTTGGAAAAGAAAAATAGAACGACATTCATTAGATCATCGGGTATGATTTGTTTCTGACTAAAAGTATTCAACGAACTGACAGTGACGACAATAATAATGATGTCATTTTATTCGCTTTGTTTTGTTTAAGCTCGTTTGCATACAAAAGTGAATTCAAATGAGTATTTTTCTTTTGAAAATAAGAATAAAAAATAAAATAAATTTAAAAAACAAACAAACAAACAAACAAACAAACAAACAAGCTAATTCAATGTTAACTCTAATGATCTGAATAGACGTCGAACGGGTTTCACAGCAGCTAATCGTATTTCATTGACTTGATTTTCTAATTGATTTAGTATTGAAGTATAATGCGAAATCCATTGCATTACTGGCCAAGAATTCATGCTATGATTTTGGTCCGGATGTAGGATACGTTTTTCACTGTAATCTAAAGCTCGAAGGCCAATTTGACCAGTCTGAGCAAGATTTTTCGACAATCGTTCAATATCTTGTCCCCATAATTGTTGATTTTGATTCGTGTGCATGCCATCAAATAAACGTCGTAAACGTATGTCATTTAATGACCATGTATGAAAAATTTGACGAAAGATTTTAGGATCAATTGGTTGATTTTCAAGTTTCCAAATGACTTCACTTTCGGCTTGTAAGGCATCGTTGAATGTTGTCAACGAAACAGACGCCGAATATCGACCACTTTGTGCACGTTGTTCGAAACCGTACGGTTCGCAAACATCAGCTAGAATGACGAATGGATGCAGAAGTGACACCTTTTGATCAGAATCCGAGATTAAACTTTGTAGACGTTGTTTGTATGATGAAAGATGATTGACACCTGTTTGAAGTTTATCAAGTAAATGATTCATTCGAAATAAACGTTCGTAGAGATATTTTTCATTGTTAATTGATGATGGCGACCAAAAACGTTCGGCAATGGCGAGAGTTCGTGGCCAAAGACGTGAATCAATACTATTTTCGGATGCATATTCTGTCCACATGCAAGCCTCTCCACCAAGAATATGACTCAATTGTTCTTCATTGTAGATCCAAAGTTCATCTTCGAGAATTGGATCGATTCGATAATGTGTGCCCGATGAAACGAGATGATCAAGATAGAAACCATGTGAAAGAAGTCCACGATAGCCTTTATTTATCGTATTCAATAATGATTTACGACTTTTCCATGAATGAATGATTGCATCTTTATCAACAGCTAAATTATCGCTGATTTCATCGAGAATTTCTTCCCAACCGACCATAATTCGATTGTATTTTTTCAACATTGTCTGTATTCGACGATTGAAAAAGGCTTGTAAACCATTTTTATTCATGAGATTATGTTCATTAATAAACTTTTGAATTGTTGGCGATTGCATCCATTGTGAACCTTCAACTTCATCACCACCGATATGAAAATATGGATCGGGAAATATGTCGGTCATTTCTTTGAAAAATCCATCTAAGAACGTATAAATCGATTCTCTCGTTGGATCCATCATTGGTTTCATAACACCCCATCGAATTTCGACTTGATACGAAGTTTTCTCTGTTGCTAGATCTGGATATCCAACAAACCAACTTGTCGTATGACCTGGAATATCAAATTCCGGTACGACACGTATTCGTCGTTGTCGAGCAAATTCAACGATATGTCGAAGTTCTTTTTGACTGAAGAAATTTTTTCGATCATGAAGTAATGGATATTGAATGCTTTCAGCACGAAAACCTTGATCATCGGATAGATGTAAATGTAGAACATTTAATTTACTCAATTCCATAGCATTTAATGTTCGTTCAATGACAGGCAATGATAACCAATGTCGGCATACATCGAGCATTAGACCACGCCACGGAAATCTCGGTCGATCGATAATATTTGCGTAGGGAACATAACTTTTTCCTGTGGATTTATCATGTTCAATTAATTGCACGAATGTTGCTAAACCTCGAACAATACCGGTTAATGTCGATGCTTGCAAAATCATTGCTGTTTTATTGATATTCAATCTATAGTATTCATCTTCACCGAGTTTCGGATAATGATTTTTCTTCGATTGAATTGTTGGACAATCAATAACAAGTGTATAATCCGATGGTTGTCTATGTTGTTCACTATTCACTGATATACTCGTTAACAATGAAATATATTTTGCATAACGAGAAATAGTTGATTGTAGATCTGTAGTTGATTTTTGATTCGATATAATATGAAAACGATTCGTTAGATAGATTTTTGAATGTTCAACATGAATAAACATTGGTAATGGTATGATTTTAATATTTGCCGGTAGAAAACTTCGATCATAAATCGAATAATAATCGTTAACATCGTACTGTTGTTTGGATGTATCGGTTAAAAAACTTTGCGAACTTTGATAATATAACAAGTAGACGACAAAAACAAAATTTAAAATCAAGGAAAATAACAAAGTTTTGAAAACAAAAATTGGTCGAATCATGGTTAATAAATATATAAAATTGTAAGTATTCAAGTAACTTGTAAGGATTTATTTCACTGTAAAGGTAACAGACTTTTAACTATCATTGATTCATTCAATGATATGAATTAACTAAATTATAATTTTACTTTTTTTTAACATCTAAAATCTATTATTGAATAACAAATGATCATACGAAAGAATTAGTTTAATCTAATTCACTACGAGTAAATGTACATAAGGATTTACATAACAAAAAAAAACCGAAAGGATTAGATTTACATACGACCACATGTATAAATGTGTTCTGTTCTGCGAAGAACAAAAACGAATGTACATACCATCGATTCATTCCAACACGTTGGTCGTATTTTTTATATTCTCTCGTTTCAAATCTCCTCTCTCGTCATAAAATAGCAGAGGAAACGAAAAAGGTTAAATATGACAAAATAGAAATGAATATACGTGATTCAATTCGTTGTCATTAAATCGCAAAAAAAAAGAAAGGTAATTATCTTGAAATTTATCAATTTTTTTTTGCCTATCGTCATATAAATACTTGATCGAATTCGTTTTGTGCTCATCAATTAAATAAATGACTTTTTTTAATGACAACATTTAGTCCTACCGTAAGAAAAAGAACCCTTGTATATTGGATTGTTTCATTTGAGAGAAACACGTCTGTCAATCTCATGAATCTTCAACAACTTAGTTGTTACCTGTCGTCTGGAGAATTCATAGGAACGTGTTATCTATTACTCTTGGGAATAAAAACAAAAAAAAACAAGATGAAATTTTGTAAATTGAGCAAATTTTTTATCAAATCTTATTGGTAAATATTTATTTGCACTTAGGTGGGTTTACCAATAGACATTCACCTCGAAAATCAAATAATAAAAATATAGAAGTGTTCGGTAGATTGTTTTACTGAAAAAATATAAATGTATCAGTTCGATGCACACCTAGGAAAGTCAATGAAGCAAATAAATGATTTGCTTGAATAAGAAAAAAAAACGAGTCTAAATTCTCACATCTGGTTCTTACCGTTGATAGAATTTTTGTTCTTTCAAATCTACACCCTATATTTAAAAACTCGACGTGTTCTTTCTCTCTTTTTTTTGCTTTCTCTTTGTATTGTTGGGTTTAGTTTTTTTTTCAACAAACTATTAAAAGAGAACTCAATTCAATAAACGTCAGCGGAGAAAAGAAAAAAAACGTGCGTTGTAAAAAAAAGAGTCATAGAAACACGAGAATAAAAAGAAGAAAGGAGGAGATCGACCACATATTACATCAAATGTTCTTTTTTTGAAAAAGTAAATTGACATTTTTTTTCCAATGCTTTAATTGTAAAAGAATAGCAAGCGACGAATAGAAACGACTGTTTAATAATTGTAATGTCTCATCGGATTTTAAACGGAAAAAAAATCTTAGACTAGCTTCAATCAATTTCTATAATGAAATCGGCAAAAATATTCATTTGAATATCTGACGAGTTTCAATATGGCAGTTCAACCTCAGTATGTAACTGTTCAGCCTCAAACAAATGTTATCATGTATTCGGATCCATTTAAACAGTTACAAGCCGATTGGTCAGTTGACTTGTGTAACTGTTGCGATGATATGGGACAATGTAAAAGAATAAAAACGAGAGATAAGACTTTCGAACGATAAGAACATTGAATCGTTTTTGTAGGTTGCTATGCATACTGTTGCTGGCCATGTTTTCTCGGTTCATTAGCTATTAAACTCAACGAATCGCCAATCTCATGCTGTTTTGTGCCAAATGCGCTCGGCGTCTATCGAATGAAAACTCGATCGATACTCAAAATTCGAGTAGGATTTATTTTGATATTGTAATTTGATCTGACTTTCTATATGCGGGTGTGTTTCGTTCTTTCTTTCATTTTTTTTATCAGGGCGATGCATGCAATGATTGTTGCGTTGTTTGTTGGTGTCCGCTTTGTGCTGGACTACAAATTCACAATGAACTTCGTACTCGTGGTTTAAATTAACAGAGAAAAAACAAACCCCTCTTTGACTTTTGAAAAATATATTTACTCAATAAATATTAAAAATAAAATTCATCATCATCATTCATGAAACATCATAAACAATTGAACACTATTCATCTCCTTAATGTTTAACTATGTTAGTCAAGTCTCGAATTAACCGTAGACTAATATTGTTTAGTCAGGTTTGTTTTAGAACAACAAATATATATTCTCTCGATCGAAACAAGAGTGAATATGCTTGTATATGAAATGTAATAGAAAAAGAACTACCTTGTCCCTGTGCAATTCCATTGAAAATCATAGAATACTCGTTTGTCTTCCGAGTACACTTGTGTATGTTAGAGCAATTCAGTCATATTTGTCTTTTATTCTGTTAAAGAAATTGAGAAAAAAAAAGAATATTTTAATATTCTTCTCGCCAAAACGGAAACGTATCTAATTTAGTTAAAATTTTCATTCATGATATTCACATGAGTTCAACGTTGATTTTTTATGATATTTCTATCAATTTCCTAAATCAATAAAACATGTTCATACATACATGGATATATATCGATTGTTTTTTTTATTATTAGTCGATAATATTTCACACTAACTAGATTATATATATATTTAAATATATACATAACAAACAAACAGATAAAAACAGCTTTTCCATTTCTATAAACATCAAGCTAACATGAAATTCGAAATAAATTAGATAGTTCGCTCGTGTGCATGTATTTGTTGGTTTTTGCGCGAAGAAAATTGAATAGACATTGATGAAATATTCATCGAGAATTTGATTATCAAGGAAATGAGAAGTATTAATGAAAATATCTATTAGCATATTGCATTCGACAATCCTGTTCTATGTTCATTTAATAACACATATAGATGAAACATCCGGTTAAGTTCTTCCGAGGATATTCACTCGAGTTCATCATCATTTGATGTTCGTTGTTGATGTCGATCTTTGGAATTTGTCCTATGCTGATCATGTCGCGGTACTGAACGTCTTAATAGCCAATGATTATTAAATCGATTTATCAATGGTGTATCATGCCAACACCAACAGTGTTGACTACATAGATTAACCCAGAGTAGAATAAGGAAAACACCGATCATAAAAACAATACCGGCGATATAAATAGCATTGACTACATTTCGACTACGATCCGGCGATAATGTTGTTGATGAAAGAATCTTCGTACTATTTTCTGCCATTGAATAATGTGTGTATGCGTGTGTGTTTGTCTTTTATGGAAGAGCGAAGATCGAGAAATAAAGTAAATAATTTGATCGACTTTTGGTGTTTGATTGTGCCATAGTTTCGGTAAAAAGACGACTAAGAATGGAAAAAATAAAATACAACAAAGAGAAAGAAAGTGATCTTTCGAAGTATGAATGTTTGTGTAAAGAAATGTATTAGCAATTGTGTATGATCGATTGTCGATGATAAATTGGGGAGCAAAACAACGAGTAATAGTGTCTATTCAAATCTTTTCGTCCTCGATAACGGCTGTTTGATAGAATCTCCCGTTGCTATATGTTATGTCTGTCCTTTAGAACGCGAGAAATATATATATATATATTTTATGCAAAGAGAAAGTAACGTAGAGAAAAGAAAAAGAGGGAAAAAGAAAGGATTCTTTATAGAACTGACAACGGTTTCCGTCTTCTCTCACTTCGTTTCTTTTAGTCTTATAACGGATAGTACATAAGGAGAAAAAAAACGAAGAAGAAGGAGATTAAAATGACAGATGAAAGCAATTATAAGCGCTGAACAAGACGAAAAAATGATGTTATTCAAAATTCAACGTTTGCTTTTGAGATATCTACTTAGACAAAGTAATGACGCTGGCATCGTTAACAAGAATATTAATTTCTTTTTGTCTTTCTTCAATATTAAAATGAATGTAAGACTTATGTTCTTCGGTTTCGTGACTCCAATCTAATTAATATTTTTGTTGTTATTAACCCAAGTCTTTTCTCATAATATATAAAAATGTCGTCGTGCGTGTTGTCATTTTTTTCTCTATATATGAATACTCGTTTGACGTAATAAAAGGAATTCAATGAATATGCTTCATTGATTAGGACATTCACGCTTCTATACAAAAAAGAAATCCATCTTTCGTGTATATTACAAGGACAGAAGAAAAACAAAAAAACTTTCGACATGTCGATAAGAATTACTCGTATCAACGAGAAAAAAAATGAATACAGAAGAAATGATTATTGTCATCGATCTAATTCAATAGAATTCATCTGCTACATACATACTATTTATCAAAAGAAGAAGAAAAAAAAACAAACAAATAGATTCTATATATTCACCTGTATGTGCGTCATAGATTTAACACGGGGATTGACTTTATTTTACAACGAGTATACCTACCCAAATCATTCATCTATGACATTGCTGATACTAATCTCGCAAATATTTTCGAAAATATGTAGCTAGTCAAAGTTTGCTTTTCTGTTTTTCATAAACATCATACGACGAAATGTATCAAGATTCGGGCTATGGTGAAAATTGGCGGCCAACAGATAATCGTGCTAGACGAACTGATCCGTACGCTCGATCATGTGTTATACTTGTTTGTTTATTTATCATTGGCTTTTTTATTATTATTACTATTATTCTTTCATTGATTCCAATCTATTTATCGAAAAACTCATCGACAAAACATAGTTATCGTCAAGTTTCAAGTAAATATTTCATATCATTCATTCGCTCCTAGTTTGATTTTTGTTTTCATTCAAGAAATTTCCGTAAAAGATTTTCGACTTGATTTTGATTCATTAACAAATTTTGAAACTATTTTCTCGAATACTTATAATCTTCTGATATTACAAGCATCACTAACATCTCGTATTCAAAATGATACTCTACTCGTCGGTTCAATTATCAATATAACTGTTTCGTCAATAGCAAATCAAACATTTAATTTAAATGTTATTTCGAATACGTCTTGTCAAGTAAATCGATGTTTAATTCTATTTCAACAACATTCAATCGATCAGCTAACGAATTCAAAACGAATTAAATTATTATTTCGATATGAACAAATGATTTCAAACGGTACGAAAGAATATCTTTCAACGCCATATTATCTACCTCAAACAATATCAACAAGTAATTCGATATTTTCGAATTGAATTCAATCGAAATCATTTTTTCAGATGCGTCCATTGTAACTATCGATCCGAATTCGATCGCTTTATCATTACAAACATTACTTAAAATTGATCAAACAATAAATATTCATTGATTAGCTATATGTCAATGTGTGTTTTTTTTTCTGTTTCCACTAAAGACAACTGTTCGAACAATATACAAACAAAACAAAACAAAAAACGTGAAGAAAACAAAAAGCTCGATAAATATGCATTGTTTTACTGTAAATTGGAATCAATCGTTCGTAGAATATCTCGTTTATTATGCGATTGTTGATTTACTTGTGATTGTAAATATCGAATATAATTCGTAATACATTCAATAAATTCGAGTTCATTTCGACATTGATGAACATTTGGAACTAAAGTTTGTAGTTGATTGACGATTTCGTCGAGATCATTGTTGTTCATGTTTGAGGAAGAAAAAACAAAACAAAATATGACACACGGTACACGCGTCGAATGTCTATCACATAATCATCAAACTAAGTTGAACGCATGCTGAGTTCGACGAAGAATTAGCGTGCGAGACATGCAGAGAAAAAGAACGGAAAAGGAGAAAAAAAAAGTTCCGAATGACGACAAGAGAAGAAGAAGAAGAAGAAAAAATCTCAGCTTCGTCGTTCATTTTGAATATGTGACGAACATTCAATGATAGTAATAGTAGGAAGCAGAACGACACTCGGCAATGCATCAAATATTGATGCAATCGCTTTTTTTTCTCTTTCTTTTTAGACAAGCAAAATTTCCTCTCGTTTTTTTTCTGGTATAGTCACAAAACTATATATATGAACAATAGAATGATGTACAGAAAAGAAAAGAAAAACTGTAAATGTCCGATTAGTCTGTGAAAAAAAAGAGAGAGAGACGGATTAATGATCGGAATCGTCTGCATTCTCTTCGAATTCATTGCTGGCATACGAGTTATTGTCTTCGGGCGGATTGACTTCGGGCATCGGACTTTTTTGTTCGTCATTCATCCAATTGATATCGAATAAATCTTGTTTCGGCTCTTGAATTGTTGCTGTTGTCGGTGGTTCTTCAGTTTTTGTTTGAAGTGATAAACGTGGTTTAGGTTTGATCGTTGGCAACGATGCATAATCATCATTAAACGTCGAGTCTGTATGAGTAGAAGGAGGAGGAGGACTATCTCGTTTGGTTTCATATGTCGTACGTGCTGCGACAGTTGCTTGTTTGTTTGATTTAGTCTCCGATTCCCATGGCAAAGGATCATTGAGATCATAATCGGATTGTTGTCGATGACTAACAGGAGTTTTTGGTGTTTGAACGACTGAATCTCCTCGATTTCTTGATTTTGTTTCAGTAGAAAGTGGTTCTCGATCGAATGCTGTTGCTTTATGAACGGAAGCATATGTATCCGATTCTGAAAATGTCATATTTCAAAAGCCTAATTGACACACAAATCAAATTAAAATCTACTTCGCGATGATAAAACGCCCAGATCATCTTTCAATGCTTGTAACAAACCACGTAAACGTTTCTAAATTTCCAACCAAAAATCCAAAATCATATCAATGATTCAAAAAAACAAAAATCTACTTCATCAAGTGTTTCTCGATTTCTGTCAATATGTATTTCATATAATCTTTCAATAGCCGATTCAGTTGTTAGATTATTTCGTATGATAGCATCGGTGACTTCTTGCATGAATTTAACGTATTTTAACCGTTCACGTCTATTGATTTGAAAATTTTAGTTGTAAAAGAAAGAAAACAAAAAAAAACGAATTTACTCAGTCAAACCGTATTGTCTCAAGATTTCATCGGATTGTTTTCTATGATTGAAGTCAAAATAATGATTTGATGAAATCATTTCAATTCAATTTACCTTATTGGTGGATTGGTTATTGGTGTTGCTTTGGCTTTTTTAATTTTCTTTTCGATATTATGTCGAAGTTCGAGACTTTTATTTAATTGCTCTCTAAATATACGCAATAGATTCTGTTTAAGACAAAATTCAATCCAACTAACCTAAGTGCTAATTGTTCGTCTTCTTTATCTTGATTTTCATTTGTTGGTATTGGTTCATTTGTGGGTTCTGGTTTTTTTGCACTTGTTGGACGAGTTTTCGATCGTCGTGGTGGATTATAATGCGTTCGATTGTTTCGTAGCGATGATTCTCCATCACGTTTAACTAAACGTGGTTGATATTCATCAGCTTCAGGTTGAGTAAATGAATCGGGATGTTTATCGAGAACATCAGCACTGCTCTTATTTCGTTCCGATGATGTCAATTTGCCTAATGCAGCCATTGAAGTCAGAGCTTGAGAAAGAACGCCGCTAAAGATACAAAATACATATGTGTATGTGTGCGTGTCGAGAGATTTATATTCACCCGCCGAATAATTTGCTTGCAATATCACCATTCGTTGAATCTTTACGATGAAGATTTTGCATTGAACCATTCATACTTAAGGATCGAGTGATCATACGAGCGGAATCAGTACTTCGAGAACGTGCTCGATAAGTTGCCGGCTAGAATTCATAAATCAAGAACGAAATATTAGTTCGTTTTTTTAGTTTTACTTGTGATTGAACAAATTGACCTCCACGAGCAGTCTGAATGGATCGACCACGTGGTGTTTGTCGAGTACTTCCGCCGTCAAATTGATCGAGAAGCGTTTGTGTATAGGCTAATTGAGCCAATTCTTTACGAGCACGATCTCGACATTTTTGACCTAATATCATTGCCTTCGGTGGTTTTGAATCCACGGCAGCTAAGATAAATCAAACAAATTCTTGTAAAAAACAACAAAAAACATCGAAAAATATTTCATTTACATCGTGCGCTATGCAATCGTCGATAATGATTTCTCATATGATCTGATACAATTGTTTGTTTGACGAGATTATTCTCTGTTGTTTGCAAGACTAGAATATCAATCAAATAGACGTTGACCGAACTATTTCAATCGAATGTTCTACGATCGTCTTACCACTACTTTTCAGACCATACAATCCTTTTCCGGGCCAATTGAGTGTACTACTAAGTAGATCACTCGTTGACATATTGATTTTACCGTGTAAATACGAAACAAAAGAAAAACTCAATCTAGAATAGAATATTAATCAACTAATCTGTTTTTTCAATTGAGAACATAATTAAAACAAATATATCCTCAGTAACGCTTCTGTTCGTCGAACATATTTACTCGTGTTTCTAAGGAAATAACCTCTCTGATGATTCTTTGATTTCATTGGCGTGTTCGTTTTGACTAATCACAAGAAAATGAATGGAAAAAGTGTGGTGTGTGACCAGCTGAGCGCGGCGATCATTTATTTTTGAAAAAAAATTAACGAACAGAAGGTGTGCTTGACCAACGGACATTGCATAAGTTAATGACAGATTGATAGCTATTCCTTTTCTTTTTTGTTTCTCTTTTCTCACCTTTCATTTCCGTCTCTTCCGTTCATACATACGACTCGAAGAAAAACGAAGAAAAGAAAAAAAAATTATAGCTTTTCGTTCTATATTATTGGTTGTGCGCGTGCGTGTATATGTATGTGTGTGTGTGTGTTTTTTTTCTGCTCGTCATTTCAGTATATAACGAGAAAAAACAAAGTCGTAGTGATATATTCGATTTGATCGTGTGATCGATGACTAGCAGCAATCGTTCATCGTATATTCGTGTCGAAGATCAAAATCAATCTGCATTAAATGAACTTTTCTCGGTCGTAAACAATCCAGCACAATATCGACAACAATTGTTTTCCAAACCATTTCGTGATCGTGGTTTACCCGAATCATTTTTCCAACCGCCATCATCGTCATCGAACAACAGTCTGTCAAAATCTGTTGCATCATCATCGAATTCAATTTCAACGACCGAACAATCGCCAACTGTTGCTCGTCAACACACGAAAAATCAATTGAGTTTACCCAATATTCCATCACAATCAACAACTTTATTACGAACAATTATCAATAATAATCATGTTCAAGGACATTTGAGAACTGTGAGTGATACAGCTGTACTCGATGGACAAGGCACAACAATCGCATCAGCAAATACGACATTATCACAAATTAATTCTCAAGTCTCATTATTACCATTGCCCGATGGTTGGGAAGAAAAACAGACAGCTGACGGACAAACATATTATGTCGAGTAAAAATCGATCGAAATGAATTTGTTTTTTTGTGTTTTTCAACGGATTTCTATTTTAGTCATATGACTCAATGCACAACGTGGATGGATCCACGGCCGAATCATTACGCAGCATTTCAATCATTTTGTGGGACACTTCCATTGCCCGATGGATTCGAACAATCACGAGATGCACGTGGAAATGTCTATTTCATTGATCATAATAATAAGCAAACTTGTTGGGATGATCCACGACCAAGTAATTATCACACTTCCTCTTGTCTTCTGTTCTATAAATCCCCCCCCCAAACTTTTCCTATAGATTATTATCGTTCAATGATGACTAAACGTCTCGATGTTCCAATGCCTCCATCGCCAATGCCAGCTCCTCAAACGCCTAGTTCGCCAATTCCAACATCATCATCATCATTTCAGCAACAACGATTGTCGTCGTCTGCACTTTCGCCAACGTCAAGCATGGCGCAATTAACAACTAATTCACCGCCGATTGTTTCTCATCAACAAGATCCATTGAAAAATAAACTCTCGGAAATTATGAACGAACAACGAGTTCTTCAACAACGAAAAGAAGAACTCGAACGAATGGTAAGTCAATTCTTTCTTCGTACTCTGTTCTCCATTCTATTATAATTCCTACTAAACAGATAAAACAATTAATAATAGGATACTAACGGTATGATACATGCTTCTCACATTTATATAAATATATATCAATACCTATGTAAATCTTTATGTATCCATGTTTATAATAGTGTTTTTTTTGTCTTTCTTTGCTCGTGGTGATAGTGTCGCGTTGTTTGATTTTAAAGAATAGATTTGATATTCAATAGATTTGTTTTTTTTCAGGAAGCTAATATACGCAAGATGCTCAATCAACGTCCACATTGTTCAGCAGCTGATCAAGCAACAATCGATTCATTGATCGAAGATTTACTTCATCATAAACGACAAAATAGTGAAGATAGTGGAGTTGGTGAAGGTATATTATGTTTTTCGTTCGATAGATAATATTCTCGATTGATTTGTTTTTATCTTAGGACGAGCTAGTATCAATCGTACACCCGATGCATTGAGCTCAATGGATTGTAACGATGATAGTCTCTTTCCAAATCAACCAGGTACGTTTTCAAATAAATGAAAAGAAAAAAAAACTAGATCTCAGAGAATAACAGGTGTTCCACGTCGTGTGACTTGGTCAGGGTATGTGCTCGATTAACGGGCAACGGAGATAAACTAACTATTGACTTGAAATAAACAGATTTAAGTTTGTTCGTATGATCGATTTTTTTGGAATTTAGATTACGCCACAATATTTCCGGTGGACATAAATCTTCCAGTGCAGGATCATCATCAAACAGCACATTTGGACGATTCACAACTTAAAGTAGATTTCTTCTAAAACTTCATTTGATTGATTTATCTTTTTTTCTCTTTCCTTCGTCAGATGAAATCTGTTAAACAATATCAATCATGGCATTATCATGCCAATCTTCAATTCGAAAATAAACCATTGAAATAATATTTCTTTCGCTCTTTCTTTCTCCTTCAATTCTATACATATATTCATATTTATATAACACAATTCTTCTTATTGAAAAAAAAACGGCTCTATTCATGTTGCTTTTTTTTTGTTTTTTTTCAAAAATTGTTACTTTCCAATTCTGCGTATCTCGTATAAAAGAGACACAAATGACACAAGAAGTACATTCTCTATATTCCGTCACGATGGTATTCATTCTCCGGTTGTATTGTTGTTTTCTTTCTTTATCGCTGTTTCTTAGTCGAGAATGAATCATTTTCGGATGTCCGGTGTGTGTATGTGTCTAAACGTCTGTGTTTATTTCATTGATGCTCGCGCTTTCGCTCGTTTAAATGTAGATTGTTTTCTTTTCTCCTTTGTGTTAGTTTGTTTATTCTTTCTTTCTTATTACTCTATTTTGTACCACTACTAATACCACTATTATTATTATTATTGCTTCATTCTATGAAAACGAACAACAACAAAAAAACGCACAATGTATTTCTTTCTATAGAAAAAAGCTAAATGATGATGATTGATATGATCTAGAGAAAAAAAAAACGAATTTGCCGGTAATTGATCAGATAAAGAAAGAGAGTGTGATATTGCTGTAGATGACTTTTCGTATAATTAATCAAACACGTTTACCCGATGCATGTTATAGTCTTCGATATTCACCACATGTTGTCAATCAATTGGCAATTATATCTTGTGAAAATTTTGGCATACGTGGCCGTAGTACAATTCAACTAGTTAGTAATTACAATCCTTTGATGATGTTCAATTGGTCAGATGCTCTGTTCGATGTGAGTTTTGTTGAAACTGATCCATCGTTAATTGTTTGTGCGAGTGGTGATGGTTCAATCAGTGTTTGGAATTTGAATAATAATAATAATAATATTCAATCGGGACCGGTAGTTTCTCAACGAGAACATCAGAGAGAAGTTTGGTGTGTACATTGGAGTGAAAGCCGTTCGAATGATGCTTTACTAAGTACATCTGCAGATGGTACAATTAAATTATGGAATATGAATAGGTTAGAACAAAAGATAACGTTGTTGTATGCATATCGATTATCTTGTATTTAGTACGATGAATGTTCAAACAACTTTATCTGGACACGAATCTGTCGTGTACGAGGCTCGATGGCATCCTCGTCGGCCAGGTCTTATCGCTTCTGTTTCAGCTGATTGTTCATTACGTTTATTCGATATCAATCAATCATCGAATATCATCAATCCACGTGCACATCCAACAGAAATTCTTTCATTAGATTGGTCGAAATACGATGATCATTTGTTGGTAACCGGTGCTTGTGATAATCGTATTCGCTTGTGGGATATTCGTATGATTACAAATCCAGTGAATGTATTCGACGGGCATCAGGCTGCTATTCGTCGAGTTAAATTCGATCCACATCGACGAGATCGTTTTGCATCGACAGGCTATGATGGTTCGTTGAAAATTTGGAATTTAACATCGACAAATAGTCATACAGAACAACTAACGAAAGAATTCATCTATGGACTTGATTGGAATCTTTTCGAACCGAATAAGATAACAATTGGCGGTTGGGATAGAATCGTTCGATACTGTGAAATTGTTTCAATATAATGAGAAAACGATGTTCCTTTTTTTTATTTTTTGCTAATTAAAAACTTGAAAGATTTTTTTTAAAAAAATGAGTAAAACTAAAATAAAATCAGTTCTGTTAATCATCATAGCTGAATTCGATGGTTTTTTTAATGTTGGAAACACTTGATGAATTGTATTGAGAATGGATTTTATTTGTTGTTTTGATTGTTCGACAAATGTTTGATATTCTTTTTCAGTTTTATATTGTGCAACATAAGTCAATCGTTTTCGTTCACATGATTCAATCTTCTCTTGACTGACCCAATCACAAAAAACAGCATACGCTTCATCAGCTGAGCAAACCGATGGTATATTCATATCAATTGGCATTTGATGAAGTATATCAACGAACTTTTTTGCATCATCAGTTTCAAATGTTGAACACATTTCATGATTTCTATTGATTTCTTCATCGTTCATACATAAAGGTATTAAACTATTGATGTTTACGAATCCAAGATTGACATAATCACTAAGATTTTGTTTAACATTTGGACAACAATTATCTATCATTAGACATATAGTTGCTTGAGTTTCATAGTAAATCGATGGCAAATTATATTTTAAAACTTCATTTAATGGACTAAGTTCAGAAACATCTTTGTCAATTGAACCATTCGAAACGATACTTTCACTTAAATTTATTGAATAGACTAAGAACAACAACGAAATGCAAAACATTCTACGAATAAACATAATGTACAATATATACATGTGATGCCTATTAGTCATTTCTTCTTTATCTTCGAGGTACGTGCACACTTATCCAACCAATAAAATCTGCTTATCGAAAAAATAGCATTTTATTGAATCTAAGAGCGAATATTAAATAATCAGTAAAAACTAATCACGATAGTGTCCTCGGTAAATCTTCTGCACACCGATACATGAATAAACTTAAACTTTGGTTCAATTGTGGATATTTTAATTCTTCGAAACATATGCCACTTGTTGAATTTCGTTTCGCTCGAACAAATGGATATGTTTCATGTAGTTTTTCGCATGGTAAACGCTTTACATTCCTTGCACCACGATTATAGCGCTGTAAAAACGTATTGCCTACACAAATCTGGAACACATTTTCGCGACCTGATTTAATCATCGATTTTAAAGAAAGACGAGGTTGTCGAGGACTTGGTACAAGTAATGGTCCTAGAATACGTAAATAAACAGGATCAACATTGCTTTTAGCTAGATAGTTCATTGTGCCAAGATTATGCCGATGTTTAGGATAAGCATAGATATGTGTGGCATTTTCTTCGTAAGGGAATATGTCAATTTTTGGCCAGCGATAGTTTGTTCCCCTAATTAATGGTGAACGAAGTGAAAAGATTTTGTACGATGTTACTTTGTATACATTTCGAAAAGGATAAACAGCTATATCCTTTTGAAATGAATCTCGACTAGAGAAAAAATTCTTCAAATAAATATTTATTTTTCAAAAGGCAACTCGGACATACTCTTTTTTTAATCCTTCGAAATTTTTTTGTGTTGTTTCCAATCGTCGAAATGATCGAAGTATTTTCGGTGTTGCTGACGCTGGTATAAATAAATCAATGTCCGTGTCCCATGGTATAACATCATGATGTCTTAGCGTGCCAATTAGTGTACCTTTTGTAAGAAAATATTTAATTTGTGCTTGATGTAAAATCGTTTGCACATTAATCATCAATTGCATCATATGAAAATAATCACAAAACGATACATCTGTTGGTAAAATTGTATTATTAACGGAACGAACGTTTTTCAAATCGAAATAATGATATAAACCCATGCCAGCCGGTCGTTTCGTTTCGTTGTAAGGATAAAATGTTTCATTGATATAGTAGATATATCGTGAAATATCAATTGAATCATGACAAGAGGTATCATTTTGATGACAAAGTTGACAAGCATCTTGGAGAAATTTTTCTAAGATCTGATGCCAAACATTCATTAATTGATTCCATGATGATTGAATATTGTTCAAAGATGTTCGTGAATCGAAAAGAGTTTCTAAGAGTTTTTTAACGTGTTCGAAGTCTAACGAACTTCCAGATTGAAATGGAATCTTTTCTTTTACTTGAATGGACAGAATTGTTTGGACTTCAATTATGATATTTGTTGGTCGATGTTGACCTATCGACATATAAGAAAGACCAAGAAAAACTGTACATAGAATCCATAAACGACGAGTATTTGTGAACAATCGGAGAGATAAAAGACGATCTATAGGCATCCAGTAAGCACTATTTTAAAATATTCTTATACTGAAAGAGAAAAATATGATCATAAAAAGTTATGAATGACATGAATATGAATGTCAACTATTGGCGCGACAGAAACAAATTTCCAGATTTTTCCATCATACCGTAATTATTTCTTGAAGAAAGTAGGTTTCATTTTAAATATAGTAACATACCTTTATGTACATAGTAGTACACTATAAAACACCAAAATGGTTTATATTCGAAAGAGGTGTTACTCTAGTTTTCTCTGATAAAAGATTTGTGAAATGTTTCGTATAGGTTAACGAGTTTCATCATAGAGTCGTTACAATATCTATTAGTCAGGATGGAAACTGAAAGAAATAGTTGCTAGACTTTTAGAATGACGACAACGTAACAGGTATGAAAAAATGTTTTTACTAAAACCGTGCTAGAAAAGTGATAAATATGACCTCTTTTGCGATATGATTGTCACCGTCATAAAATGTCCAAACACGTTGAATTTTCCTCTCAAAATGTATATTTAATTGTTCTTGAAATAATTCTCTGAAGAAAACTCCTATCGAAAATGTGTTGCATACCTTTGTGATATAGTTCGAGGAACAACAAATGGTTTATCTTGCATTACATTGATAAAAATTTCCGTATTTTGATAAACCCTTTTCCCATTAAATGAATTAACCTTATGGCATAAAGTTTATCATTAATTCTTTTGATCAATGGAAAAAAGTGTTTATCAAAATACGGAAATTTCTGTCAATGTAGATATGATACTCTTTCAGGTGATGTATTTTGAACAAAATCTGTCCTACGGTTGAGGAGAATGACTTCTCTGATTCGAATGCATATACTCGACGTACTTTTAACAAACATATCCTCTTATGACTACCGATCGTCTTATTTTCTCTTCTTCTTAAAGTGATATTTTCATTGTCAAAAGTAATTCATTGAATGTGACCAGACTTGGGTCTCACCGTTCTATAATGGATATTATAAATCATTATGTCAGTAGAGAAAGTAATGCTAATTCAATACTTTTCTTACATCGGAAAAGGGGTGCTCTATAATTTCAGGACCTCCTGTATATACAACTATTCTTTTTCCAGCATCGAAATTGTATCAGCTAATGAATATGGTAGGGAAATATATTTGCTTACCGAAAAAAAAGATGCAGACACTATTTCAATCAAATCCTTGCTATATATCTAATTATATCATTCATACACAGAACTCTCATCTTGAAAAATCGAATTCAACTTACAACCTGAATACTACTTAATCGAGCGAATTTCAATATAAAAGATCCTTTTCAACGGCTTATACGCAAATCCGAGATAACTGAAACTGAATGAATAATTGAATACGAGATTATAATCCAAATTTACAGCTGTAGACATAAGAACAGAGCGAACCAAAGATAACATAAGGTAATATGAGATTTTCAAGCAAATATTGATCGAAAAGGAATCGAAGATAAAGAGAAAACAAGAACCTTCAACTGAAAATCTATTAATTAAAAAATGTTTTGTTGAATCTACGTATAAACTTAAACTATGATTCAATTGTGGATATTTTCATTCTTCGAAACATATGCCACTTGTTGAATTTCGTTTCGCTCGAACAAATGGATATGTAACATGTAGTTTTTTGCATGGTATACGTCGAGTCTGCCGTACTTCACGATTATAACGATGTAAGAATGTATTACCTACACAAATCTGGAACACATTTTCGCGACCTAATTTAATCATCGATTTTAAAGAGAGACGAGGTTGTCGTGGACTTGGTACTAGTAACGGTCCAAGAATAGGTAAATAAACAGGATCAACATTGCTTTTAGCTAGATAGTCCATATCCACTGTATGTGTAGCATTTTCTTCGTATGGAAATATATCAATTTTCGGCCAACAATAATTTGTTCGCCGGACTAATGGTGAACGAAGTGAAAATATTTTATATGATGTTACCCCGTGAACATTTCGGAAATGATAAACAACTATATCTTTTTGAAATGAATCTCGACTAGAAATAAAATTCTATGAATGAACATGTACTTTTCAAAGGATCAAGAATACTCTTTTCTTAATCCTTCGAAACTTTTTTGTAGTATTTCCAATTGTCGAAATGATCGAAATATTTTCGGTGTTGCTGATTCTGGTATAAATAAATCAATATCCCTATTTACTTAATCTTTTCTTGATGTAAAATAGTTTGTACATAAACCAATAACTGCATCATATGAAAATAATCACAAAACAACACATCTGTTGGTAATATTTTATTAT
>ERZ778023.1339-NODE-1339-length-39899-cov-58.989559_pt1 | contig 39899 bp, 49 predicted proteins | sample MGYA00375753_ERZ778023 | MGnify/ENA primary metagenome ERZ778023 (study PRJEB29350, sample SAMN05389822) | bioreactor metagenome | isolation source: Ammonium sulfate bioreactor | place: South Africa: University of Cape Town | collected 2014-04-04 ... | reverse complement strand
TGTGTGTGTGTGTGTGTGTGTGTGTGTGTGTGTGTGTGTGTGTGTGTGTGTCTGCGTACCAAGCATAGGTACTTCCGTAACCAATGATGCATGCAATATTCATGACGATCAACGAATGAGGGCTCGAGCGGTGCACGGCGGTGCTCTTCTTGATGTACGCAAAGATGATGGTGAAGGGCAGGAAGACGAGGGCCTGAATCAAGATCATGATGCCAGTGAGGATTCCGAAGCAGATGAAGATGATCGGATAGGAAATTGAGCAGTTCCACTCGTCGCTCATGTTGTTGCAATCAATGTAGTCTGGGAGCGAAATACGTGTACGTGTGAATGGTTGTGCCATATGGTATGCGAGCGCAAGGGAGGGTGGCATGGAGCGTACTGTCGCAAATGTACGAGGCATTGATGTTGTTGGGGTTGCCAAAGTCGGGCTCTTCGAGTACGATGGTTTTCCTGGTGGAGACAAGGAGTACCGAGTGAACGAGGAAGTATCAGCAAGGTCCGAGAGGTCGTATCGTTGTTCGGCATACCCTGTGGGATCTGTATATCGCGCCTCGTTGAAGCACGACCAATAGTCGAATGGTGGGCGAACATCGAGATCTTGTGGTGGAGCAAATAGCGAGGCATCAGTACCATGCTACTAACGCAGACGCGAGAGAGAGAGAGAGAGAGAGAGAGAGAGAGAGCTAGCGAACGAGCGAGAGATAGTATCGGTACCGGGAGGAGTGGTTGTGCCATCGTAGAACTCTGGCGGCATGGAAAAGTTCAAGCCGGACAACGAGTTCCATGAGCCGATGGTGGCCAAGGTATCGCTATCGTTGCGAAAGTTAAGGACATCGTAGATGGCGATCGGATCTCCCGTGTTGTTGATGAAAGCAATTTGGCCCGTAAGGCCTTGAAAGTTTTGCATTCGGATCTGATGCAAATACACGAGCGCGATCGACGACGACGACGAATGAGTAACTCTATCTCTCTCTCTCTCTCTCTCTCTCTCTCTCTCGAAGAATGGGCACGCAAGTGTCATCGCTCGTACGGCTTGTGTGACGGTAGAGCCATTGAATGGCAGGCCAGCATCGAGAACGGATCGAAATGCCTTTGCGAGTAGCGTGACGCAGTCGTAGTATTGGCCGAGGACCGTGATGCCGCCGTCGAAGGGATTGATTCCAGGGTATTGCTGCGAGGAAGGGGCGCCGATCAGCAAACACAACAAAGCCTCGTTGTACAAGCCTCTCCCACACTCGTTGATGGCAATCGTACATACCGTTTGGTTCAAGGTCCGCCAGTGAGCAAGCAATGCATCCCATCGTGGGCCTTTGGCGACCGTCGGAGTCGTGCCTAGCAATCGCGACCAACGCGACTCAATAAACCAAGAGGTCCAATCGTGTGGCTCATTCGATAGACATACCAAGGAGGCCTCGGGCACCCTGACGCAACATGGGGCTCAAGGTGTTGTTGGCGGCGTAATCGACAATGTCCGAGATGGCACAGCCGTCGGAGCAGATCCACACGTAGTGCGCACCGATGACGGTAGTGGCGGGGTCTTGGCCTTGCGTCAGCACGGTGCGAAAGTCGGTATCGAGCATGAAGGCGATGAAGACGCGCGCCTTCGAGTTGGCGAGCTCGCGCATCTGCACGACAATGTCGGTGGCGCCGGGCAGGAACTGCTGGTACGTGAGCACCGCGATGCCCCTGGCGTTGGCGTTCGTGATGAAGGCCTTGATGCCATTGACGCCGTAGTCGTCCGAGGTCGAGATGCAGCCGGTCTGGTTCCAGTGGAAGTGCGCCACGATGTCGACCATGGCCTTGGCCTGGAAGCTGTCGGGCGGTACGATGCGCGAGAAGTACGGATAGGTGGTCGAGTCCTCGAGCGTCACCGAGGTCGCGCTGCCCGAGAGAATCGCGGTACTAGAGAGAGAGAGAGAGAGAGAGAGAGCAGGGGTCAGTGAGCGGGTCAGTGAGCGGGTCAGGCTGCGGCGGCGGCGTGGTACTTGAAGACATCGGTGCCAGACGCAACGCCGACGACGGCAGCCTCGCTCGAGGTCGTGGGGCCGATGAAGGCGAGCGCCGCTGGCGTGCTTGCTACGCCCGAGATAAAGTCGGCGAGCGCGAGCTACGTAGGAGTCGAGTGAGTATCGTGGCAGGCAAGTAAGGCAGTCAAGCGACCGGGAGATATGGAGCAGCAGCAGCAGATTGAACGATGGTTGGCTGGTGATGTGCACTGCAGCAGATGTGCTGCGCGCGTGTCACATGAACGCGAGAGAGAGAGAGAGAGAGAGAGAGAACGAACTATCATGATCGTCATCTATCGTGATCTTGGTGGTGGGGTAGAGAACTTGATCATGATCTTGGGCAGTAGAGTGGCTGGCTGGCTGGCTGGGCGTGCGGCGAGCGGGTACGCGCGTACCGATGGGTCGAACATGGTGTCGTAGGGCTGCGAGACGAGCGTGTAGCCCGGTAGAATGGTGCCTCCGTCGTTGACGTCGTTGACTGCGATCTGGACCACCGAAGTCACGCTCGGCCAGAAGGACTCGAGCCCCAAGAAGCCGAAGTGGAGCTCGTGCGGTGGCTGCTGCTTGTTGATGACGAGACACGAGTCCTGCGCGCCGCAGCTCGACAAGAGTGCCACCAGTAGCGGCACCAGCAGCAGCGGTGCAGCGGCCATGGGCGTGGTGGAGGAGCCGCGAAGATGATGGCGATGGCGCAGCATCCTTGGCGCGGCAGAGTGAGAGTGAGTGAGCGAGAGAGCGAGAGAGAACGAGAGAGAACGAGAGAGTGAGGGTGAGAGTGAGACAGAGAACGAGAGCGAACGAGAGCGAAGGGGAGAGTGGTTGTCACGGGAGAGAGTGATTTACTCTGAGCGGACAACAGCAGGCGGATAAAGCCACGGAGCGGAGAGCGGCCACCGCGCTGTCGTCGAGACTCGAGCCGCCTCGAGTTCTCGTGAACCAGCGAATGGAGGAGATCCGTGAGGACTTCTTGTTAACGCGCTGCGTGTGTGTGTGTGTGTGGGCAGCATTGCGTGGATCTGCAGCACGCGACTGTTGCATCGAAATCGGACTGAGATTCACTCCTTGGTTCACGGCACTTCTTGCTTCTCGCTCGCTCGCTCGCTCCTGTGCTGGGCGCCATCGCTATCGCCTCGCGCCCTCTCGACCACCATGCCCAGCGTTCTCTCGCGTTCTCCGGCTTGCTTCGAACCCGCGGCTCGCTGGCCGAGACGGACCGAGGCGAAGAGCTGAACACAATAGCGAGCTCATGGTAAGCTCATCTTTGCCGTAGCATTAAGGTTCGCGCGAGGCCCTCTATCGCACGGCTGTGTTCGTTCTCGCTCCCTCAGTGCTGGTGCCTCTCCTCTCTTCTCTTCTCTTCCCTCAGTGTCCCTCTGCTGTTACTGCTGCTGCTTCTGCGTCGTACTACTCCTCCCATAGACCGCGCGTACCCAAGGTCTCTCGCTCGCTCGTTCTCGTTCTCTCTACTCTCTGCCGTCTGTCTCTGCAGCTGCAGCGTTTCTCGTGCCTTCTGCTCGTTCGTTGAGAGTTGCTGTGTTGGTTCCTTCCTTCCTTCTGTGCGTGTTCGATTCCCTCGCTCGTGTACCAGTTGCTTTCACTTCTCAGCGCGCCATCGCCGCCATCACCACTACCACCGTTGTCGTCTGCATCATCGACCGCGGCGCTTCTTGTAGCGTGTAGTGTATCCGTTGAAAGCTCCAATCTCTCCCTCGTTGTTGTCGTTGTTGTTTGTAGCGTACGTTGTGTTGATCGCCTCGTGTCGGTTTGTGATCCAAAGCGCCACGCGAGTGTGTGTGTGCGTTGCGTGCTTCGACGTGTGTGTGTGAGAGGGAGGGAGATCGATCTCGCGTTCTGGTCCACGTCGTATCGTGATATCTAGTAGTCGTAGTAGTAGTTGTTGTTGTAGTGGTTGCCGCAGTCGTAGTCGTTGTTGTCTGCGCCGCGCGTGTTTGTGTCGTCATCCTCGTCGCTGTCGTCATCCTCCTTCGTCGCCCTCGTGAGAGCTATCATGGCCGACTTTTACACACCGCCGTCCTTGTGGATGTTGTGGGAGGTGCCCGAGATCGACGTTCGGTCGTTCCCGCTCATCACCGACCACTGGTTCTCGATCTGCAGCTCGACCACCGTGTTGTACATGCTGCTGGTGTTCGTCGGGCCGCGGCTGATGCAGAACTCGAAGCCGTTCAACCTCTCGTCGGTCGTCATGCTGTGGAACCTGTTCCTGTCGGTGCTGTCGGTCGCCATGTTCGTCGGCATGGGCCTGCCGACCTTCCAGGTGGCGTTCCAGCAGGAGCACGTGTGGCACCACATCGTGACGCTCTCGCAGCCGTACGACTCGCCGACCTGGAAGGGGCCGCACGCGTTCTGGATGTACGTGTACGGCCTCTCCAAGGTCTTTGAGCTCGGCGACACGGCGCTGCTCGTGCTTCGCAAGAAGAACGTGCAGTTCCTGCACTGGTACCACCACACGACCGTCATGTTCTTCACGTGGTTCGACATGGCGATGCTCGCGTCGCCGGGCGTCATCTTCGCCATCATCAACTCGTTTGTACACATCATCATGTACTTTTACTACTTTCTCACCTCGATCGGCTACTATCCCTCGTGGGGCAAGTACATTACGCAACTGCAACTCGTGCAGATGGTGGTCGGCGTCGTCATCGCCTTCTCGTGGACCTTCTACGCCTACTCGGCGCCCGAGACCACCATGATCCGCGCGCCGCGACACTACTTTGTCGCCGCCGCCACGGCGCTCTACGGCTCCTACTTCTTCCTCTTCCTCCAGTTCTACTACCGACGCTACCTCGCCGCCAAGAACGCCACCAAGGCCACTCAGCCTCCTTCCTTCACCAACACCTTCTCGACCGCGCCTGCCGGCTCCTCACAACCTTCCTTGACGGCTGAACAAAAGAGTAGGTAGACTTCCCCTCTCTCACTCTCCACTCTTTCTCTCTCTCTCTCTCTCTTGCGCAATTATCCTCTACTGCTATCGCTCTTGCTCTTCTCTCTCTTCTCTCTCTCTCTCTCTTTGTTTGTTGTGTTGTTGTTTGCTATTGTTTGCTGTACTTGCTGTCGTCAGTAGCGTGCTCAATCATAGTATCGTGTCGATCGTGTTTTTCTTTCTCCCCTCTCACACTCGTCGTCACACTATCACATATCTCGCTACACTGCCCACAAGCAACTCGACCTCTCCCTTCCTCCTCCCTCCCATCCATCCATCCATACATTCATACATTCATACATCTTTTCCATGCTCTCCCTCTACCCATGAACTCTTGATGCTACTTGGTGCACCACATATGTTTTTGGCTAACTCCCTCGATCGATCTCTATCACTCGCGATCGTCGTTGTCCTCGTTGCATCCATGTCGTCATCGTCGTCGTCGTCATACATCTTCATCTACGATTTCCCCTTTGTTGTTCCAGAGAAATTGTAGAGCTTCTGTAATACCTTCTCCCTTCTCCCTCCCGATATCCCATGTCATTATACGCAAATAGCGAGCATGTAGTGTTATAGTTATTTGTGATTTCGGAGACCATAGTGTCATGATGAAAGCAGAGAGTAAAATCACTATAATTCCCCCCATAATCAGACCAACACACGCTCACACGCTCGCACACACAACGATAGCCAGTTATTAGTTAGCTTGGCAGTTCAAGTACGTGCCGATAGCCGGCTGCCATTTCTCGCGCTCTGTCACTGCCGCCGCCTTGTAAATTATTAAGCTAGTCGCCATACAACCAAAACTATCTCTCTTCTCGTTGCGAGATCGCTCGTTGTTTCTTTCTGATCATGGAGAACCGATCTCAACTGGATTTATGACAACGACGATGGAGAGCTGCCACCATACCATACCAACGTTCTCTCTCTCTCTCAAAGATATAGACTTGCCGCAAAAACGATATCGCGCTTGATCCTCGCGATGGCCTCCGAGAATTTGAGCTCCAACTCGCTGTTACCAATGGCTTTGGCTGCCGCGCACAGTTGGCGCAACAACTCCTCTAAGCGACGCATGCAGCGAATAACGCTTCCTAAGAATACGACCATCATGCACGAGTGAGTCAAATGCGCTGCTACTGCTGCGGCAGCGGCAGCGGCGCGCGTACATACCCTCAAAAATGTCCGTCATCTTACAAATCTCAATAAACTTGGCTCCCTTCGACCACGCGTACACGACATCCATCATGTTGGGCTTAAACTCGCCAACGTACTCCTCGACATTGATCGACAGTTTGCAATCGAGTGATAACTACACGTACCATACACAACTAATTCGTAAGCCACGAGAGAACGCTAGCGCTAGTGCGTGTGTATGTGTACATACCTTGCCGATACGACGTGCAGTATCTTGCATTTGGCGTAGTGGAGCAGCGAGCTCTTCCTTCAACTTGTTGGCAGTCTCGCACTGTATCCCCACAAAAACATACCTGAATGAGTTTCGGCTCTCTCTATCGTGTGTGCTGTACGACGTACCTTCTCTTGGAACACAAAGCAACTCGCAAGCGCAACGATCTGCTCTGGCGCGAGATCATTGAAGACGCCGTTAAAGATCATCTCGGTGAGCACCAGCTCGTCGGCCGAGTTGATCTCACACGCCACACGGCCCTTCATCTCGACGACGCCTTCACGGTTCACGAAGCCCAAGCGCCGCAACACCTTCTTCATGGCCTTGAGCTCTTCCTTCAGGATCACTTGGTCGGTATCTCGCAGGTTCTTCTTGATCGCCTTTACCATGCACAACCACCATGTGTGTGTGTCAGTAATCAAGATTGCCACGCCACAAATACTGCACTGCTGCACTTGGGAGTCACCACGCACCTTGGCTTGCTTCTGGAGCTCGAGCTTTTGCTCGTACAGTGCACACTCTTGCTTGATCGTCGCAGACCGGAAGGCGTCCTTCGATTCGAGCCGCTCCTCGAGTGCCTCAATTTTCTATTGCCCCATACATGCAATGAGCGCGCTGTGAGTACTACGTGTGTGCTCGAGTGCCAAGACATGCAAACAATCGCGTACGCGAATCAGCTTCTTGAACGCTGGCTCTTCGATGCGCATATCCTCGATCGGGTCGAGAAGCGGCAAGCCGGTCGGGAAGCGCTTCATCACCTCGCGCAACGCTTTCGACACACTCCTCCTGTGCATACGACGAGGTGATGAGTAACTTGGAGCGAACCAACGAACCAACCAACCAACGAGCGAGCGAGCGGGCAGAACGGAGGCACTAGCAACGCACCTGTTATCGAACGGGCGAAGGTCCTTGGGGACAAAGATGCGAACCGAGCTCATGCCATCGAGCAACGGCAACAGCACCGGTATGACCTGCATCTCGACCTCGGCGAGCGGGTTCGACGACACGGGCTGCGGTTTGCCGTTCGGGCCTTTGACGCAATCGAGCAGCATGTCGACCACATAGTCCGAGGCCTCGGCGCCCGATTGAGACTTGGCGCCGAGCTTCTTCTGAAAGTTGACAATCACGCCCCAGCCCCAATCTTGTGTGCCATCCTTGACCTGCATCGATATCGTGCCCATCGATACGCACGTTGAGTGAGCACACTTGCAGCGCGGGAGGATGGGCTCTTCTCGTGTACGTACGCGAGCCAAACGGCCTGGTTGGAGATATTGCAACGAATGGATCGGCTGGTTGACGGTATCACGAAGGGTTTGTCGCAGTTTCTCAAGCTGCGCGTTCAAAAAGTAATACTCGCTCACGAGCTCCTCGTCGGAAATCTACGAGCCACGAATCCAACATCCAACGAATCAATCAATCAATGAGAACCAACAAGAACGACAAGGAATAACGTCAACCTACCTTGGTGGCATCGATTTGTTCTTGCAATGCTGCGAGTTGCTTGCGATACGCTGGCAAGGCGCGATCGCTTTGGAATTGATGGAACGAGCGCTTCATCAAACGCTCAGGATCGACTCCCTCGAGACGCAAGAGATTCAAGAGCATGTTGTAACCCAAGTGGAACTACGTCGGCGTGGAGTGGCGTGGCGTGGCGTGGCGTGGCGTGGCGTGGCGTGAGTGAGTGTTGGAAGCATTTGGCGTTGAGTTTGTGCGTGATGGTACCTGACTGATCAATGCATCGGGAGCACCCTTGAGCATGTTCTTGGCGACTGCCGGCTCCATCTTCTCGTCGACCATCAGAATGACGATACCGCGCGCATCCAAGCCACGACGTCCAGCTCGACCGCTCATTTGAATGTACTCGCCCGAGTTCAACCATCGAAAGTCTTGGCCGTCGAACTTGCGCACGCTCGTAAAGACCACGGTCTTGGCGGGCATGTTGAGGCCCATGGCGAAGGTCTCGGTCGCAAAGAGCGACTTGACCAAGCCCTCCTGGAACAGGATCTCGATCACCTCCTTGAGGATCGGCAGCAAGCCCGAGTGATGGATTCCGATACCACGTTTCAACAACGGCAGAATGGATTCGACCTACGCGTGTAGCGAGAGCGCGAGAACGTGCGGTAAGCGAATTGATTTTGCTGAGTTGCAACTCAGCCAGCCAGGCAGTGATTCAAGCTGGAGTGATTCAAGCTACGACATGGAGCATCGCTCAATACCTGTGGCAACTTCTTGTCATCATCCGACAACGAGTCGATGGCGTTGTTGAAGACACCCTCGACGAGACTCTTCTCTTCCTCCGAGTTAAAGTCGAGCTTCGACATTTGCAACGCCATGCCTTCGCACTCGCGTTTCGAGAAGCTAAAGACGATCACCGGCTGGTAGTTGCGCTCCATGATCATCTTGACGATCTTGAAGCAGTCGTTCGCGGCGCCGCCCTTGCCGCCCTTGCCGCCGGCCTTCTTGCCGGGCTTGTTGGCGGGTCCCGTGGGCCCGATGGCCGAGAGCGCACGCTGAAAGTTGCTCTCGCGGAAGCGGCCCTTCTCGTCGACCACGAGGTAGAGACCGTCGCCGCCGCCCGGAAAGATGTAGTGCTGCAGCGGCGTCGGACGGTAGTCGGTGTAGACGACGTTGCACGGCTGGTTGTGCGTCTTGGCGATCCACTCGGCGAACTCCTTGGCGTTCGGCACCGTGGCCGAGAGGAAGACGTAGCGCACCTTGTCGGGCAGCAGGATGATGGTCTCCTCCCACACGACGCCGCGCTCCTTGTCGCGCAGGTAGTGGATCTCGTCAAAGATCACCCAGCCGACCTCGCGCATGATCTCCGAGCCGCGGTACAGCATCGAGCGCAAGATCTCGGTCGTCATCACGAGACAGCTCGCCGTCGTGTTGATGGTCACGTCGCCCGTCATCAAGCCCACGTCCTCGAACTCCTCAAAGAGCTCGCGGTACTTTTGGTTGCTCAGCGCCTTGATCGGCGACGTGTAGATGACGCGCTGCTTGTCACGCAGCGACATGGCGATCGCGTACTCGGCCACCACGGTCTTGCCGGCAGACGTGTGCGCCGACACGAGAACCGATTGGCCCCTCTCGAGACATGCCACTGAGGCTTTCTGGCGTGCGAGAGTGCCACGAGCATCGCGATGAGCACCAGCGTTCACGACTACGCGCGTGTGTGCGACGAACCTGGAAAGGATCGAGCTCAAAGCGATACTCTCGTGCTGGCTTGCGATTGGCCGATAGGATATCGACCTCCATACCAAGTTGGCGACCTTCAACTCGTTCGCCCTCTATTCAATGAGAGTTCCAATGAGAGTGATTGAGTGATATCGGGATACAGTCAGTAACAGCAACAGCAACAGGCTTCGCAAGTGATGATCGTGAGAGGGCGCGCGAGTTGCGATACATACGCCAATCGGGAGGATAGGCAACCTCATGGATGCAATCACGAATGATCTCTGTCTCTCGTTCGGTGGCTTCTTGGCCAAGTTCGATCGGGCCTTCGCCCAGCAGGTAGGAGCTCGATGCCGATGATGCTGCCGGTGCTGAAGGCGTGCTGGCGGAGCTGCTCTCCACAGCGTCGGCAGCAGTCACAGTCGAGGCACCGCTCGTTGGCGGCATCTCGCTGGTGGTGCTCGGCGCATCGACTGAAGGTGCAGCGCTGGCCACTGGCGCTACGGCGGCCGGCGTGGTTTGGCGCTTGGGCGTGATCGGCGTCGGCTGCTCGACACGAGGTCGCTTGGCGGCTGGCGCAGGCGACTGCACGCTGCTGCTCGATGCCGAGCGCTTATTACCTGTAGCAGGACGCGATGAACTCGATTGTTGCGTGGAAGCATCGCTACCTCCATCGTCGAACACCGAGAACAAGTCGTCGGGGTCCATGGCGCGCGCCTGTGTGTGTGTGCGTAGCAAGCGAGCGAAGTGATCGAGTGATCGAGCGAGATGATCGACGAAGAGAAGAACAGGAAGAGAGGCCATAGCGCAGTAGCAGGCCCACACTAAGCCCACTACTGCGCTTGGATTACGCTCATTTGGTTTATCGTCTAAGCCCTCGATGCCCTCCCCTATCCTTCCTCAGGCGTCGCCTCGCTGTTGTTGTTGCGTGCTCTCCTCTCGATCGATCGATCGATCAATCGATCTCTCGCACGGCCGACCGGTTGGTTGGACTCGTCCACTCGCCGGCGCCCTTGGTAGCTCGAGTGACATACCGGCGTGTGTGGGCGTGTGGTGGCTGGCAGATAGTGCGTCTCCTCCATGGACCCGTCGTCGTCGTCGTCGTCGTCATCGTCGGCAGCGGCGTCGAATGTGCCGGACGACCTCCTTCTGCCGGCGATCAATGCCGAGGTGTCGCTCGAGACTACGACGGCCAGCACCGATGAGCCGGACCCCGCCGAGTTTGCGGGTGATGGTGCCGCTGAAGCGCGCGCGTACAAGAAGAAGAAGCGCCGGCGCCGGCGAGGCCGCTCGTCGAGCGAGGCCACGACGGTCTCGGAGGCGAGCGAGACCGAGGACGACGAGGACGCCAGCGGCGCCGTGTCTCCTCGCAACGCCCACTCGCAGCTCGTGGTCGAGCTCGAGCGCACGATCTCACTCGAGGTGACGCGTGAGAAGGCCATGCTCAACGAGACCGACATGGCGCAGCTCAAGGAGGACCTCGACCAGAAGGTGCGCGCGTGTGCGTGTGTGTGGCTCTTCGAGCTCGTAACGTTGTGCTCACAAGATAGGTCCACGGTCTGGAATTGTTGTGTGCTTGTAGGTCGAGGAGGTGGACCTCGTGGGCACCGAGCTCGAGGAGCTGCCGCCGCTCTCGTGGCAGCAGACGCAGCTGCGCGTGCTGAACCTGTACCTCAACAACTTCACCAAGCTGCCGCGTGACATCGGTGCGACGCTCGCGCTCTGTCGCTGCCGCCGCTCGCCAGCCCTTCTAACACCACTGCCGCCGCTGCCGCCATCGTCGTCTTCATCATCATCATCATCATCATCATCGGGGTATCTCTCACACGTCAGGCAACCTGGTCAACCTGCGAGTGTTGTCGTTGGGCGAGAACCAACTGCAGTTCGTGCCGCCGGAGCTCGGGCAGCTGAGCCAGCTCGAGCTCCTGGACCTCCGAGGCAATCGACTGCTGCAGCTGCCGAAGGAGCTCTTCGCCAACATGCCCAAGCTGCGACAGCTGATTCTGCGCCAGAATGCGCTCGAGGTGCTGCCGCCGTCGATCAAGCACCTGCGACGCCTGCGCTTCCTGTCGGTGCGCAACAACGTGCTCAAGGTCATCCCGGCCGGCGTGTCGCGCCTCACGAACCTGCGCATCCTCGACGCCAACAACAACGAGCTCGAGACGCTGCCGGACGGCGTCAGCTGCCTCGTTCGTCTGAACGACCTGCATCTCGCCTTCAACCGACTGCAGGAGCTCCCGTCGTCGCTCACGACCCTGAGCAACCTGCGCCACTTGAACCTCTGCGAGAACCGCCTCGCCGAGCTGCCGAGCTGCATCTCGACCATGAAGTCGCTCGCGTTCCTCGACCTCGATCGCAACCAGCTCACTTGCTTACCTCCTTGGATTGGTATGTGCAACAACCTACCAAGCGAGGCACACACTCGCTCGCTCGCGCGCGTGTGGATGGGCACGTTCCTCATCGTTGTGAGCTGCTGCTGCTGCTGCCACTGCCACACACAGGCGAGTTGAACAAGCTAAACGAGATGTTCGTGAGCCGCAACCAGCTGACGGCGCTGCCTCCCGAACTCAGCGCCTTGCGCAAACTGCGTCTACTGCACGCCGCCGGCAATCGTCTCTCGACGTTGCCGCACACGTTCTACTCGCTCGTGAGCCTCAAGGACCTCAATCTCAACGAGAACCAGTTCCAGGTGTTCCCCGAGCCGTCGTATCTCTCGAACATTCGCATTCTCTCGATGACGCACAACCAGATCCAAGAGCTGCCAGCCGACATGCGACCGCTCGGCATGCTGCGAGAGCTCGATCTCTCGGACAACCAATTGACCTCCATCTCGAAAGGTATCTCTCTCTTTCGATCGCTTGCGTAACGTTTGTTGCTGCGAGACCTGACGGCGGCGGCGGCGGTGGCGGCGTGGTGTTGTTGCTCGCTGCACAGGCGTGGCGAACCTCAAGGGCCTGCAGTACTTGACGGCCGACTGCAACGCCATCGCCGAGGTCTCGGAGCACATTGGTTACCTCACGCGCCTGCGAGTGCTGCGCCTGCAGCAGAACGACCTCAAGGTGCTGCCACAGACGCTCGGGTGCCTGCAGCAGCTGAACGACCTCTACGTGGCCGACAACGAGCTGCTCGACATACCCGACACGATATGCTGCATCTCTACTTTCCGTACTCTCAACGTATGTGCAGCCGCCGTTGCACCGTTGCGCGCATCTGATGGGCGGCGTGTGTATAGGTAACGGGCAACCCGCTCACGAACGTGCCTCCGCGAGTGCGAATCGGAGGCGGCGCACTGTGGGAGCATCTGCGCCAACGATATCTCGCTGGTACGCCGATAGTCGAGTATCGCCAACAAGTAGACAAGTAGTCCCCTCGTACTGACGCGGTTATCAATCACTCTCAATCTCTTGTGGCAGCTCTACGCAACTCGGGCGCGCTTCGAGCTCAACCAGCCAAGTAGCGGTTCCAACAGCAGCAGCAGCAGCAGCACATATTGGCGTATCGTGTGGCTGCCACACCTTGTACAGTACACGCAGCTCGCGCGCCACCACGACCTTCGAGACCCCTCTCTCCCTCTGCTCCTCCTTCCACCGCAATCGTCCCTGTGTCTTATATCATAAAGCAGTCCAATTCTCCAGAGAGGCAGAGAGTCAGAAGAGTTCAGTCTCGGTCCAGGTGGCAGATCGATGTCGTCGATGCCGTCGATGATGTCGTGCTTGTTCGTTCGTTGCCTCGTTGCTGCTGCATCTCTCTCTCTCTCTCTCTCTCTCTCTCTCTCTCTCTCGCTCGCGATCATCCATGTGCTGAGAGTGTGTGTGTATCACAACCACACTCACTTGATTCAAGCTGCGAGAGAATGAGCGACAGTAGTTGTGGTAGTAGACGCCGGCACACGAATGGCTTGAGCATATCCACGACCAGGTTGTTTGCGCTGGTGCTGCTCGTGGTTGTAGTCGGCATCGCGCTGTCGCCACGAGGCAGCGACGCCGCTCCTGCAGCTTCCTCATCATCCTCATCATCATCAAGTAAGACTGTACCAACTGCCGAGCATGATACGGCCACCAAGGCTGCCACGACATCATCAAGAGCAAGCTCCAACTCCAAACGATCGACGACATCACCTACGACACTAGCTGACGCAAGCAAGCACACAGCATCATCGTCGTCGACATCCTCCTCCTCAACGACACAGCTACATCTCTACGATGAAGAGATCGAGCAACTCCAATACCTCCTCGCTACCGAACTCAACTTTGATGAGCTCTCACTCGCAAACAACGAGCTCTCGATCATTCGCGACGAGATACTGACGCGCATACGAGCCGTACGCGAGACCGTGCAGCTGATCCTGAGCCACCAGACGCTGGCGCACTACTCGAGCGCCATCTACGACCTCGCATCCTACAAGCTGATTCCGCCGATCGATCCAGCCTACGTCCCAAGCTTTCGACGCATCGCGTCGTCGGCATCGAGCGATGGACCCACGCCTCCCACGAGCGACTCGGCGTACGTCTCGCCCGAGTCAGCGCACCGCGCCGACGCCGAGACCGCCACATCACGCATGCGAGCCACCACCACCACCTCCTCGAAGTCGAGCTCCTCGGCGGCCGACGCCTCGCAATCGGCCACGCAAGCGCCGATCAACTATCCTCCGACCCTCGGTGGATCATCATCGCCATTACCGTCATCAGCATCATCATCATCATCGTCGTCGTCATCGTCGCAGCAGAGCTGCCAAAGCGGCGAGGTCTCATGCGACGAGGCTCGATCATCCTCGGGCCATCGCCATGACGTGAGCGCTTCGACGAGCGACAAAGACACTGAAGGAGCTTCGACGACGAGTGGTGGCATCGGTGTGGCCGCTACGACGACGGCGTTCGATCTCTCGGACTGCAGCACTCTCGAGGGAGTCAACTGGCGCATCGCAGAAGGCCAGTACAGCGTCGAGCGACTGATACAACTCATGGAGCAGCGCAAGATGTTCCTCGACAAGAAGGAGGTCGGCACAGGCACACGCACAAGCGCGCGCACGCACACGCGCAAGATCGGCCTCGTGTTTGCAATTTGTACTCAACATTCGACGGTGGATCTACAGGCATGCCTGGAGGAGCGCGAGAAGCGCGTCGAGAACACCATACGGTCATCGAGCAGCGAGTGTGAGTGCGAGAGCAGGCACCACCACCACCATCAGCAGCAGCAGCATCAACAACACCAACAGCAGCAGCAGCGACACACTGAGCCTCCGGCCTACGTCGATCCCGACTCGTTGATCCACATCATCTGGACCACGGACGAGGATTCGTTCCCTGGCGTTGGTACCGTATCAGAACACTCGGAGCACCGGTCTTGGATGGACGACTTACCCGCATCATCACCATCATCACGTTACGCTCGTGTTTGTTCGTGATTGCGCGATTGGGCACATTGCGTAGGAGCATCGATCAACTCGGTGTTGCGCCACATTCCGCACCAGAAGCTGCACTTGATTCGTATCGGCATCTTGGTGCCGATCGGCCAGGGAACCCTGCTCCGTGGCTGGCTGCTCCCACACCTCGATCGCTTGTACGGCTCGGCTGAGCATCAACAACATGGACCCTACTCTCCGAACTGTACGTCTGCCATCATGTGCGGTTCTCCGCTTGCAGTGATGATGCTGATGCTGATGCTGATGCTGATGCTGATGCTGACTGGTGGAGTAGTCGTTCCGGATTGGCCGTTCCGAGTCGAGATTCGCGAGTTTGATACACGCGTTCCTCCGTACATGGTGCGCGGCAACAAGTTGCAGCACCTGAACAAGGACATTACGTTTGCGCGCCTGTATGCGCACGAGTACTTTTTGGACATGCGTCGCTACATCTACATTGATACTGATGGTACGTTCGTTCGAGTGTCGCATCTCTCTCTCTCTCTCTCTCTCTCTCTCTCTCTCTCATACGCCTTGCGTGTGAGAACTCGTGCTGACACGTGATGGTGGCGATGGATGATGCAGTGGTTGTACGACGTGATATCACGGAGCTCTGGGATGCGCTGATCGAGTACCAAACGTCCGCCGACTTGCAAGGTCGCAATATCCTGGCGGCGTTCCGTAACTGCGGCGCGGGCTACCACCACTACTTTGATATGAAGAACCAATTCGTCCTCGGCCGCTTCGTACCTCGAAGGTAATGTCTGTGCGCCGGTTGAGTCCTCTCTCACTCTCTCTCTCTCTCTCTCTCTCTCTCACTCTCTCTCTCTCTCTCTCTCTCTCTCTCACTGACTCACTTACTCACTCCGTCGATTACTAGGTGTGCGTTCGATACGGGCATCTACATGACCAACGTTGCCGACTGGATCGAGAACAACGTCACAGAGCAGCTGAATGCGTGGATCACGTTGAATCAAGAGACACCGCTGTACATCGGTGCAGTGCAAGCACCGATGATGGCGCTGTTTTACGACCGCTACGACAATATCGACGGTCTCTCATCGTTGAACTGGACGCACGTAACGAACCTTGGTGTTGCCGACCATATCGCTCCAGAGCTACTGGCTTCAGTATGTCGTGAGAGAGAGAGAGCGCGCGCGTGGGTCAAGCGGTTATTCGTTCTCACGATCTGTGTCGTGTGGTTGTAGGCAAATAGCTTGGAGTGGAGCGGTGAGAAGAAGCCTTGGAAGCCGTCTGGGCGAGCGCATCTCAAGTACTGGAGTCCGTACGAGCTGTTTGAGCCGAGTTATCGAACGTGGCGACAAGACAAGGAGCAGAGTCGGCAAATCTTTACTCTTCCCGGTGATGCGGCGGCGCTCAATGTCACAGGAGTAGGTTCTGCGCATGTAGTGTGATGGTTGGAGCAGCACGGCACACTAACTGTGGCTCGGTGGCGGTGTAGGAGACGCTGTACGAATGGCTCAAGAGCACGAATCCCAGTCGTAGCCATTTACTCGAGTTGAGCGACCTGTTGAACGTCGAGTTGCATAGGTTCAACGGCGAGCGACAGAGCGGTAACATCTTGTATCTGGTCGGCGTTCTGGTGGTGGCTGGCATGGCCGTGACAGCCCTGCTGCACTACAATCCCAAGCAACACCGCTACGAGATGGGACAGCTGCGCCGAATGGGGCGGCACTTGCGCTCGGCGCGCATCACCAAGACCATCAACTTTACGATCCACGACCAAGAGGGCTCGTCGGGCGGTGGCGATGTCGACGGCTCGAGCGACGACGAGGCCAGCAGTAGCAGTAGCTCCGTCACACGTAAATAGGAGTGAGCGAGCGAGCGAGCGTCACAAGATGTAGCACTCTCCTACCGTCGTCCTCCTCTTCGACTTGTAATTAAACGCACACGCTAACCTCACCTCTGATGGCCAGCGAAGGTGGAAATGCGTGCGACCGACAGAGATGGCGGTAGAGAGGTAAGCAGGCGGGCTGGTAGGCACAAGGCATCATTCACTAGCTCACTCATTAGCTCACTCATTAATGGCGAGATCCGTGGTGAACGTACACTTGCGCTTGGTTGCAAGTGACATTTGTAAAGTAAGTGCGTGAGTGATATTTGTGTTTGGGTGTGCAGCCGATCGCACGCTGCACACCGATCGCACTCAGCCTGCTTCATCGCTTCATTGCGGCAGAGAGGCAGAGAGGCCGCAACGCACGAAAACTTGGGCAGCGGTGGCCGTCACCGTGTGCGCGCGCACCACACTGCCCTGGCTGGAAAGTTGCGGTAGGGAGAGTGAGAGGCTCGCAGAGAAACATCGATCGTGTTTGAATCGTGGTATCTTGTTCGTACTACGAAAGGAGAACACTGGAAGCACGGTTATCGCAACAGTAAATCAGCCAGCGGGCGGCTTCTTACGGGCGGGCTCGAACTAACCCGAACATCACCCACACAACGCTTGTCTACTACCGCGCCCAGTGGATGTGGACGCGAGCGCACGCAGAAGCAGCGAGGGCCAAGATCAAGTCGGATACTTTCATTCGAGACAGGCTCGCCGAGTGACGAAGGAAAGGAAAGGGGCAGGCACAGTTTTGCGTTTGGGTTGGTGGGGTTGTGTTGGGGGTAGGTACACGAACACACGCAAGCACACGACACACGAGGCAGGCATCACAGCGAGAAAAGTGAGTGCGTACAGGTGTGGGTGTGGGCGGTGCTGGTAGAGACGGCGGCGACATGGAGGGTGAGGAAGGTGTTATACAACGGCGAGATCACGGCGGCACACAAGTTTACAAGCGGTTTACACGAGAGCGAAAGAAAAAGAACGACGACGAGTAAGGTTGTTCACGGCAGTAAGCAGCAACAGCGCGCAGAAAGAAACGAGTTGAGAGAGAGAGAGAGAGATGGGTAGGTTCGACTGGAAAGCAGAAGCACAAACAACGACAAACAGACTCAGTGTCGAACAACCACACGAAGATGCGAGTTGTTGAGTAAAACGAGAGACGAGACGAGCTAATCACACACACACACACACACACACACACACGGACACACGGACACACACGTAGTGGCTCGTTAACGACCACGCAGGAGATTGGTGAGTACTCGTAAACAACCGGCCTCTTCGGCAGGCTCGGCGTCGTCGTCGTCGGCACGAACCACGTCTTCGCTCGGGCTCTGGCGCGGCGCACGAGGTTGGGGCGTGTCGCACACGTCCTTGAGGGCGGTGAGGTTGGCTTGATCGGAGCAAAAGTCCTTGTAGTAGTCCATGATGAGGAGAATGACCGACACCTGCGTGTCGTCGAAGGTGCGCGGGTCGGGCACCTCGCCGACGGGCAGCTCGTCGATCAGCTCCTTGCACGACATCTTGGACTGGAACGAGACGTTGAGCTCGAGCGGCGCGTCGGGCTCGAGGTACTGGCGGACGATCTCCTGCGCCTGCGAGCGGGATTTGTCGGCGTCGTTGGCCGCGGCACTCTCGCGGAACTGCTCGACCGCCAGCAGGAACGACAGGTTCTCGGCGGCGAAGCGCTCGGTCAGGTAGGTGCGAAAGTGCTCACACCACTCGGGGTCCTTGAGCTTGGTTTTAAGGGTGTTCTGAGGCGTGCGAGGAGTGAGAGTGAGAGTGAGCCGATGAGCCATCATCACGACACCGCACCACAATGACGACGACGACGAAGAAGACAGGAGCAGTAACTCGCAGAGCGAAGGAACTTGACGCCTCGGGTCGCAGCGGGAGAGAGGAGGATCGACGACAGCAACACGCTGGCCCCCCCACAAAGCAGCGCTACGTACCATGGTATCGAGGGAACAAGAGACGACGATGAGTCCGAAGAGTGTGATGGTCGATGGCGCTGTACTGGCGCCCGTGTAGTGTGACACGCCAAACTGCCTGCCACCTCGATCGACGATGCCGATGCTAGGTGCAGCAGCCAAGAGAGGGGAAGAGAGAGACTGCGATGATGCCGCCGAACGACAAGTGAGGCGTATGGGAGAGATCGCACGCAAGTGAGGCGAAGAAGACACGGCGAGCGAGAGACGGCAGGCGCGCAGCCACACACACACGAACACGCAGATCGAGCGAGCGAGAAGGAGCGATCGAGCGAGCGAGCGATAGCGCGTAGGGCACGTGAGGTGCGGTGTGGTGGACGAACAAACAAAGCAAAGAAACGAACAAACAGCGGCGACGCGAAAGTGAAAGGCGAAAACACACGCAGCAGGGAGAAGGAGTTGGGAGCAAAAACCCAACGCCGACTTCGTTGCTCGGGGCTACCTGCTGAGCGATCCCGCGTGTATCTCGAGCAACCTCGCGCCCAAATCGCACTATTGGCAATGCCTCGCTCGGACTCACTCGCTCGGAATCTCTCGTTCGTTCGCGTCGTGGTTGGTACGTGGTGGAAGCGTGCCGTCGTCACCTCGCCAGTTGGTTCCTCCCGCTCCCGGGAGCGAGTGCGCAGGCGGAGACTCTAGCGCAAAGTGACTGGAAGGAATCGCACGAAATCGCCGGGTGGCTCTACTTTTAGTCGAGCTCAAACTTCCTCGCTCTCGCCGCCGTTGTCGTCGTCGAGTAGCAGCGAGATGCGCGCCGGAGGGCGGTTCGTTGGTGCTGGTGCGATGGGATCGACGCTGAGCACCGGCTGCACCTTGGGTGCGCGAGCAAAGTACGCGAGTATCGTGTTTTTTGCCGGCTTGCTTGGCGGCGTTTCCGTTGTGCGGACCGGGTGCGCGGTCGGTTTCGATGACTTGGCAGGCGTCATCGCCGCTCTCCTGCTTGGAGTGGTGCTGGCGGTGGCACTGGAGGAGGAGGAGGAGGAGGGGGCAGCGAACTTGGGCGGCGGGATTCGTGTGCGAGCAGCGGCAGGCGGTCTGGCAGTGAACACATCAACAATCTCATCATCATCGTCGTCGTGGTGCTCGCCATCGCCGCCGAGTAGTGTCGCTCCTGCACTCGCCTTCGAGGTGGTGGAGGTCGTAGTGACACGGTCAAGAGGCGGCGAGTGAGGGTGATATGGGGAGGGTGAGGGCTCGATGGCGTCGAACGACGATTCAAAGGTGCGAGTGCGCGTCGGGCGCGAGAGTACTGGTGCGAACGAGTCACTGAAGCTACCGAGGCTGTCCGATAGAATTGGATCGTCGGTCAGCGTCGTCGAGTCGCTCAGGTCGACGTGCTGCTGAATAGAGTCATATTCACGTGATTCGTCCTCTGCTGCTGGACGCTCATCGTCGTCGATCAGCATATCTCCGTCGTCATCGTCGTCGTTGTTGTTGTAATGGCGGCGTTCGTCGTCGTTGTCGTCGTCGTCGTCGTCGTTGTTATCATCGTCATGGTGCGTGACCCGAGGAGCGGACGGTCGCGATCGTGGTACTCGTCGTTGCTGCCGCCCGACATGATTGTCGTCTTCGTCGTCTTCGTCATCGTCGTCGTCGGTGGGTGCCCTCGGGAGGAGTTGTTCGATCGCGTCAATGTCGTCTTCGTCGAGCACCATCTGCGCACCCATCCTCTGTGCCGTCTGGCCGTCGAGAGCCTTGCCAACGACGCCCAGTTTGCGTTCAATCATCGGCCTACGACGTACTCCGACGCTGTCAAAAACCACACGCTTCGATGCACCGAGCGCAATACGAGACTACAGATCTCACCGTCGTACCACAAGGCGTCGTCGAGCGTCTGCTTGGCCAGGAGATAGTAGATCGATACGTCTGACTTTTGACCGAATCGATGAGCACGATCTTCCGCTTGGATCAATACGCTATTCATGTGTGAGAGAGAGAGAGACAGCGAGAGCGAGTGAGTAGGTAAGTGAGGTCGATTGAGCGCAAAGAGGGCTGTTTCGTCGTACGCTGGTGTCCAAAATAGCTCGGCAAATATCACTCGAGTAGCAGCGTGCAGCGTCAGGCCGAGGCTTCCAGCCGTCATCGACAGAATGCCGACGCGACATCGTGGCCGCGATTGGAAGCGATCGACCAGCGCCTGGCGCACGCTGGCGTTGGTCGAGCCGTCGATGCGGATGAACTCGATGCCATTCTGCCGCACGGACTTTTCGATCGCGTCGAGCATCACGAGATGGTGCGCAAAGACCAAGAACTTGACCGTGCCGTCGCTCGTCAATAGGTTGGCAATGTACTGCTGCACGGCGGTGATCTTGGCACGCGCCGTGAGCTGGAACATCTCCATCATGAGTGCGTTCTTCTCGCGTTGCGTCTCGGCCGCGGTTTCACGTCGTTTCGCCGTGTGGATCTGGCGTCCGAGGCCGCTCAATCGAGCAATCCCTTGTTCAAGCTCCTCGGTTGCGTCGACACTGATAAAGTTCTGATGGATCGTTCGATCGATCAATCAACCGAGCAACCGATCAAGCGAGCAATGAGTGTTGAGTGCGTGGAAGTGGACGGATGATGTGGGAGCAGGAAGAGGAGGATGTGGCGGTGGCGATCGTACGAGGTGCCTGGTTTTCGGCGGCAGTTCATCAAGGACATCGACCTTGAGCCGACGAATCATGGCGGTCTCCTGGAGGATCGTGTGGAGCTCTTGGAGATGCGAGTTTCCCGAGTAATCCATTCCGAATGCGCCCTACTCTCGCGCCACCATCGAAATCGTGAGCAAGCCATGAGGCGAAAACCAACCAACCAACCAACCAACCAACCAACCAACCAGCCGTACCATGTGGCCATTGCAGTAACGCTTGCCGAATGGTGGGAAGCTGTTGAATACACTCCTGCCGATGGCACTGAAGCGGCGCCGCCTTTCTGTCAGAACTGGAGAGCGTATGCGGTTCGGACGACACGGACGGAGAGAGAGAGACGTACAGCAGTTGCGGAAAGAGCTCCTTGGGTCGTGACATGGCCGGCGTTCCCGTGAGGAGAATCACGCGCTTCGCGTTCTTCATCAGCGAGAGCACGGTCTTGGTGCGCTTGGCGTCGGGATTCTTGAGATAGTGACTCTCGTCCGCCACGACGACTTGGTATTTCTGGAGGGTGGAGAGGACGTGTCAGTCAGCTGTTCTCCACTCCCCACTCTCCGCTCTCTCTGCAGGCAAGGTACCATCTTTGCGAGCCGTTCAGCGAGCTGCTTCGAGCGTGTCAGCAAGTCATACGACACGATCGTGATCAGCTGCTTGGGCGTCTCCTTGCCTCCTGATATCACTTGAATATCGAGTGCACAGTCGCTCATCCTGTTGATCAACACGCCCCACGCACCACAGAAAAATGCAACGGAATGAGCAGGTGGTTGCGATTGCAAGAAGCGCGCGCGCATGTCTGCATCTTCCTCAAGACATACCACTTGATGATCTCAGTCTTCCAGGTTTCACGCAAGGTCGCGGGCGTGAGGATGAGCAACGGCCATTCAGTGCGGTAGCACATGGCGATCGAGAGGCCCTGAATCGTCTTGCCAAGACCCATCTCATCGCTGAGGCCCGAGTAAGTTACGTAGGCACATGGTAATCTGGAGGCCGCGGCGAGCAAGCAGCTCAAACGTACGCGATAATACATCGGCCTGCGCGCGACAGAGCAAACTTGATGCCGCGAAGTTGGAAGGGAAAGAGCGTGTGCAGCAACGCTGGTGGAATGCCTTGCATGTCGATCGCGCTCTTGGTCTTGCTCTCGACCACGGCCTCCTTGATACACTTGAGCACTGCAGGAGGGATGGGGTCGACCAGTACGCGCGGGTTTGTAAGCGCCGCGAGAGCCTTCTTGGCTACGTCGTGCTTATCGAGCGGGCACACCCACTCGTTGTTTCCCTCTCCTGTACATTCGCAAAGGAATGTGAGTGAGAGAGAGAGCGAGCGAGTGGGGGAGTACGATACAAAAAGGCGTACCTCGCACAGCTCCTGGAACTGACGATTCTAACACGCGTACAATGGCCGGGTGCGAGAGGGCATCGAGGCATTCGGCGCCGAGGTCCAGGGCCGAGGTAGAAGCGTTGCTCGTGGCTGCGCCTCCTGACCTGCGGCGCTTGGTGTGGCTGGTGGATGAGACGCGGAGCTGGCGGATGGTGAAGAGGCTCGCGCTCTTGAGTTCGAATTCGAGCTTGCACGAGCTGGAGAACGCAGAACTCTGCTCGTCGTTGCACTCGATGGCGGCCGCTGGAAGCGCGGCAGGTGCCTTACCCGAGGTCGATGTGCGCCGCAAGGGCGTACGCGCGACTGGCTTGTGAGCCTCCTCGTCGCCTTGACTGTAGGTGAGATCGAGTTGGTTGCTCGGTGCTGCTGTTGCTGCTGCTGCTGGTGGAATCGGTTGCTTGCGTTTGGAATCGGGCGGATCTTCGTGAGGCGCTGGCGGTTTCTTGCGCGTCTTGACCTGTTGCTTCTGCTTTGCCTGGCTCTTGGTGGTTGCCGCCTCCGCTGCTGCTGGAGGCGCCGATGGTCCTTTCGTCGACAAGCTCTTGGCCGAGGACGAGGAACGCGACTGGAGGTTCTTGCGGTGCTTGAGTTTGGGCTTGAGTTCGACAAAGCCATCGTCGGAGCTCTCGTCGCTGCCGCCGTTGTCGTCACTGTCATCATCGAGCACCAACGATACTGACGCTACTTTGGCACCGGGCTTCGTGGTTGACGCTGCGGCCGCCGAGAGCTCTTGCTTCGACGTGTCTTCCGCGCCAACGATGCTCGATGGCGGAGAGGGGCTGAATTCTGGCGAGAGCACCGCGGGCGATGGTGGTGACGAGGGCTGAGGTCGTGCCTGTGCGGCACGTTCCTTCTTGATGCGAGCGCGCTCGCGCACCTCATCGCTCGCACCGAGCTTGGCGGCTTTGGAGAGCAGGTCAAATCTCCGTGGCTTGAAGGTGGTGGTGGTTGGCACGGGCGTGCTCGGTACCAGCACTTGCGGTGGCGTCGCTGTCGAGGCCTGCGAGTCTCGCAAGAGAGCGTCCTTGAAATTGCCGAGCGAGTGTGGTTGGTGTTGTTGCGGCTGTTCGTGGTCGTGCTGTTGGTGGTGCGCTGGAGGCGAGGAGGACCTGCTGTGCTCCTCCTCTGCCTGCTCGTCATGCTCGTCATCGTCGTCTACACTCGCCAAAGAACACGACTCGTGTGGCTCAAGAGTCTCGGCAGCAGCGTCGTCTTCTTCGTCGTCTTCGTTCAAGTGCGGATCTCGTTGCGGTTGCTGTTCTGCAATGTGCGTCTGGGAGGTTGGAACGGGAGCGGCTGACGATGATGAAGACGAGGGCGAGGTCGATGAAGGTGGCGTCGTCAGCTGCACGGGCGAGTGCGTCGGCGACGAATGCATCGGCACAGCGCGAGCACCAGGCAGCGGCTGCGGAGGGAGTGTAGCCACCCGCCGTGCCATGGCGCTGAACAGCCACGATGCAATGATGGGAGCACTTCCTATCGTTGTGGACGTGGTGGCAGTGGCAGTGGCAGTGGCGGGAACGTCTCGCGTGTGGGATGGCGGTGGCTGATAGGGAGAAGACGCGTCGATGGCGTGTCGAGTGGTGTCGCCAGGAGACTCGGGTGCGAGCGGTAGTTCGTTGTCGTCATTGGCATGATCGTTGTCGTCGTCGTCATCGATGAACGAGCGACGACGGGCGACACGCGATAGACTGCGAGCGTGGAGAGAGGAGGAGGAGGAGGAGGAGGAGGTAGCAACGCTGGTGGTCGGCGGCAATGGTTCGGAGAGGACGGAGTGAGCTCGCGGTGGAGACGTGATTGGAGTGCGCGGGCCAGCGGCATTGACGGTAGTGGTGGATGCTGACGAAGCTGGCGGCGAGCAAGGTAGCGAGAACAACCACGCATCGTCGGCGGTAGTCGGAGAGGTGGCGCTAGCGCGATCGGTCACCAGAGAGGGATAGCGCATGGCGGCTACCGTGTGCGAGACGCTGGCAGCGGTGCGCGCGCGCTTTTCCTTGCGACGTGGCGGTGAGAGCGTGCGAGGCCGCTTGCTTCCGACCGTCGGAGGAGCGAGCGGCTCGTGCAAGGGAGTCGAAGGCGAGGTTGCAGCGGTGGAGGTGGCGGTTGCACCTGCCGGCGGCTGGGGTGGGGAGCTACGAGCAACCTCGACCACGTGCGGCATGTCGTGCATGATGTCGACCGGCCAGCGATCAGGCTCGCCGCTATCGTCGAATGCAGCAGCAACGCCCGCTGGTGCAGCGCCACCGGCGGATTTCTTCTTGCCATACCATTGAGTACGCCACTTCTTGTTGTTGTTGTTGTTGGAGGAGCGAGTCTTGGAGGTCTTCATATTGAACACGCGCGAGAGAGAGATCGATAAACAAACAACCGCGAGAGAGAGAGATCGACGAAGGAACGAGGACGAGGACGATTCCTCGAGGAGATTCGTTTCCGCGAAGGATTTCGCTTGCGCGATTGCTGTTCGTGAGGGAGGGATATTATCGCGTATCGCATGGAATATCTGCTGCTCGGTACCACCACACCGAGCGCAAGAGAGAAGCGGCTCTCGTGTGCGAGTGCGAGTGAGTGAGGCCTCCTCTAACTCTTACAGAAGTCTCTCGTCGAGGAGAACGAGAAGCGAGAAATGTCGATGGCGCTTTCATTTCATTGGTGGCGCAGCAGCAGCAACAGCAACAACGAGCAACGAGATGCCTTCGTCCCCTGAGCTCGCGTCGGCCGATGGTATCGTGTCACTGGTATCGAGCTCGTGGCTCAACACCTTCATCGCGGTCGTGGTATTGATTCATCTCTTGGTGCTGGTACGCTCCTCCTTCGCATCCACCAATCGCTCGCACGCACGCACTCACCAGCAACGAGCAGGGCCTGTACATTCTGTCGCTGGCACGCGAGATGACTGCCACGCAGACCAAGAAGGCGCAGTGAAGCCCCCATCAACCAGCCCCCCATCACCATCACCATCACCACCATCGTGTCATCGCATCCCACTCGTAAACTAAAGGCTCCTCGTCGTCGTCGTCGTCGTCGTCGAGCGCACCCACGTCGGCCGCACCTGCGCCATTCGTGCTCATCGTCCTCATCGCCAGCGCGCACGCACCACCCATGCGCGCTCTCTCGCTCGCTCGTCCCAATATCCATGCGTCCCCTCAAACACCGCATTGCTCGCCGCCGTATCCCTAACCCACCACCACCCAGTATGCAGCCGCCCTCGCGACTTCGCTTCAAGCACAAGCGCGACGACACCGACGTCGACGTCGACGCCGAGCACCCGCCAAAGCGCCCACGCACGGGCGCCACTGTTCTAGCAGTCGCCAAGCCACCGGAACCTCGCCGTACAGCCGGTGCAGCCATTCGGTCGATGTCGAACGCCATTCCCGACCCTGTGAGCCAGTTCTACTCGGGCTTCGATCAGCTGCTGTCGTTGCGCGATGCTGCCACCGACTGGAAGCTGCAGCTTCTCGGCAAGCTCGCTCTCGAGGCCTCCAACGTACGTGAGAGAGAGATATCAGCTCAGCTCAGCTCAGCTCAGATAGAAGGAACGAGTTCACCTCTCTGACGTGCGGCGTCAGGATGCGAGCCATCGTGCGCGAGTGGTGGCTCTGGTGCGCGATCGACTGCAGCGCAACGTCGGCAACACCGCGCGATGCAAGCGCATCTTCTACACGATCTACGCCCTGTGCACTGCCAAGCCCTCCTCACACGACACGACCATCTCAACAACAGCATCCACGTCGACATCAACAACAACAGCATCCACGTCGACATCAACAACAACAGCATCCACGTCGACATCAACAGTACCACCTGCTCCCATGGCCAATACCGCCGCCAGCTTCGTGAATCCCTATCGAATCGAGTTCGAGCAGCTGCTGCCTGCTCTCTTGAGACAACTCGCTGCAGACGCGAGTCGATCGATGGCTGCTGCCCTCAAGTCTGCCACGCCACGGCCCGCTGCCGACGAGCCTCTCGCTTGGCTGGCCAAGTTGTTCCTCAAGTGGCACAAGCATCGTCTCTTCAGTGCACGGACGCTGAGTTACTTTTGCCGCTGTGCCGATCTGCCAGTCTCGCACCAGGTGCTGTTCGACGCCGCCAAGGAGCGTTCCACCAACGCGAACCACGAAGGTGCGCTCCTGCGCAGGAGACTGCCCTCGAGGCTACACCCACACGCAAACACCAGTGAGTGACGCTCATCCTGATGCGCATCCATCATCTCAGTGTTGGAGCTCGACGATCTTCCGGCTGAGCTGTTGCTCCTGATCATGTCGTTCCTGCCGCTCGACCTCGTGTGCCGTCTGGCGTCCGTCTCTCGGCGCTTCTATCGCCTCTCTCACGTCAACTCGCTGTGGCAGACTCTGCGCTTCTCTCGGCAAACCATTGCACGCGGTCGAACCAAGGCCTTCCAGACACTGCTCAAGGCCAAGAGCCACCTGTGGAGTTCGCTACAGGTATGACTACGGGCGTGCGCAATATATGTGTGTCCTCACAACAGCCGGCGATCGTGGCTCACTCGACGCGAATTGCAGGTCGTGGACCTGACGGCGTGCGAGTTCGTGAACGACATCGATGCCGGCCTACTGCTCGGCAACACCTCGATGCTCCGAGAATTGCGCCTCACCAAGTGCCACAACATCCCGACCAAAACGCTGCGAACCGTGCTTGCCAACAATGCTCACCTCGAGACGCTCTCGCTCTCGGGGCCGTGCATCGACAACACGGTCCTGGCAGCGATCGCCACCACTTGCCGCGAGCTGCGCGTGCTGAGCCTGCTCAGCTGCTCGTCGGTCTCGATCGCGAGCGTGTGGCAGCTGCTCGACTCGCTCTCGTGTCTCGTCGAGCTCGACCTGTCGCTCTCGACCGGCGTCATTGCAGGTCTCGCCGGCGAGCGCACGACGGTGCGAGGCCCCTACTCCTCGATACGCACGTTGCATCTGAGTGACTACACGGGCGACGTGCTCGGTTCGCTCGCCGTTCCGGAATCGATCGCACTCCTCCGGCAGCGCTTCCCATCGGTCGAGACGCTGTACAGCGTTCCGTGGCCGCTGCCGTGGCCATCGCCATCCAGTGAGCCGATCACCAACATTACGACCGACGTGTGGCTGACCGTATGGCGCTCGCAGCCGGAGCAGCTCGAACGCCTTCTGCAGTTGCGCTCTTCGCCCTACCAATACGGGTACGATTTACTGGACAGCTCGAGCATGTCTCCTCCTCGCTCACTCGCTCACTCGCTCACTTTCACGGCGTTCAACCGCAGCCTTGCCATGAGCTCACCGCTCGAAGCTTCATGCTGGAGCAACTCACTGCAGCTCGCTACGATCCTCGCCAAGTACCACGTGATTCCTGTCACGCCCAAAGAGCGTACGATGCGCCTCGCACTGCCGTGCGCTGCGCCGCTGCTTCTCACACTAACTCGATCGATACTCGATCACAGGCGCCCTGATGAAGCTCGTCACCATACACAAACGCATCTCGAAGAGCCACTGGCTCGAGCAGGACTTGGAGTCGATGCTCAACATGTGGCTGCAACTGCGTGCCTCGGTGCTCAACCTGCAGCCCGGAAGCTTGCGCGCGCTGTTCCTGAGCACGTTTGCGCGCCTGGCCTCGAACGCCGGCCTCATGCATTCCTTCATCACGAACCAAAGTCCCGATCGGAGAGAACTGCTGCGCAAGACGCTCGACAACGACGAGACCTTCAAGGCGCTCACGGCTTCGCTGCCGGTCGCCAAGCAGGTGCGCATCTCGTTCCTGCTCGGACAGCACCTCCGATAGCGGGTGGCTCGCGAGAATGTGACGCAATATATATGTACACACACCAACCAACACGCATATATAACACACTCATAATATGCCAGCTGTACACACCAACCATCCCATCGCCGAGGCTCTCCGTTTCGTGAGTGAACCGCGCTCATCGATTGTTGGCAGCGACGCTGGCGGCAGCGAGCCGGGCATCCTCGGCCTGCTCCTCCTTGTACAACAACGCACTCGCCATCGCGCCACACTGCACCACACGCTGAAACAGGCCACTGCAATCGCGCTGTTGTCGTTGACACTCGTCGAGCTTCTCGTACACGACCGGGCACATTTGCGAGCCACGAAGGAAGGCCACCCGGCTGGCGCTCACTCTACCCCAAGACAGACAGACACACACACACACTGTCATCTACCAATCTACCTCTGACCACACACACACTCTTTCAAACCTGTTGGATGCGAGGCATGAATCGACTGCCTCGAGTGCCGTCTTGCACGCAGTGTCAGCGCTCCCAGGATGCGCTCGCTCGCACTGCTCGAGCGCTGCAACCGATGACGTATCATGGCGATGGTTAGCTGGGCTGCGTCACATGCGCCTCTCGAGACCGCCGCCATACCATCGACGAGATCCTTGCAGAAGCTCGGCTCAGTTCGTTGGATCTGTACCAGACCGAGCTCGCCCCATTGTGCGCGCATCAGCTCGAGCTCCACAGCCGAGTTGGACGAGTGCACTCGGCGCATCGAGGCTGGCATTCGCTCGTCATCGGGCGAGTCACAGAACAGCCACTGGTAGACGCGTGTGCGAGCTTCTGTCTGTTGTCGCGCTGTCGAGGGCGACGGCGTAGGTGGCGTGGCTGTAGCCATGAGGCGCAGGGCAGCAGCAGCAGCAGCAGCAGCAGCAGCAGCAGCAGAGCGGAAGGCGGCAAGCAACAGAGCGCGGTAGGAAGGTTGGGTTTGGGATTTGTAATAGCTCACGATCTTGCGCACAACAAGTACAACCACGCAACACAAAATCTCCGCCATGTGTATGTATGTGTATGTATGTGTGTGTATGTGTATGGAGACGACGCGACGTGTAGAGATACATAGAGGCCGCTCCTCGTGCAGACAGACACAGAAACGGCGCCTTGCGTGTGGCAGGCAGGTCTTGCTCGACTCGACTCGGCTCGGCTCAGCTGCTGCTATCGTTACGTTACTCTGACGGCTTGGTGGTGCTTCCAGTGTCAGCGCCGCCGCCCTTGCCGTCCTTCTGTTGTCGCTCCTTGAGCTTGCGAATCTCCTCGAGCTCGCGCGCTTGCTGTTCCTCGGTCGACAGCGTGGCCTCGGCCTTCTGCTCGAGCTTGCGGTTGGCGATCTTGTTGTTGATGAGGTTGTGGAGTGCAATGACCGAGCGGATGAGCGATGCCAGGTAGATGGCGAGCATCATGTCGTTGGTCTTGACGGCGAAGCTGCGAACGAGCGACTCGATGTTGAGGTTCGGAATGAGGTTGAAGATGTCCTGCACCTGGCTGATGATCTGGTGGTTGATCGGCAGCTTGCCGGCGACCACCAGGCCGAGGTACTCCTCCATCTCGCGCAGGTGCGTCAGCAACGAGCGCAGAGCAAGGAGCTTATGTTGTACGTCGTTCGCCAACGAGCTGACTGCATTGTCTTTCACGTCCCTGAGAGCGCACACGCGAGGGTCAACCACCACGACGTCGACGAGTAACACGCGATCACGTCGACGCACCTCAGCAGATGCTCAACACCGACCTCCTCGGCCTCCAGTGCGCCAATCTCGGAGGGGATGTGTTGGAATCGGAGCGTAGTCTCTTTGCCGTCCTGCGCACGAGCGAGAGGCGAGCAAGCGTCAACCGCACGTCCTGTCCTGTTCTGTTGGCACAGCGAGCGATGAGGCGAGAGGGCTCGGTACCTCGCTAACCTCCTCGACCGTGACGTAGGCCTTGGTGGGGATGCCGAACTCCTTGGGTTGCACGTCGACAATGACAAACACGGGCTGCGTGACCGGAGAACTCATGCCGCGTTGTTGCATCTGTCGCCCGGCGGCCATCGCCGTCAATCACGAGCGCCCGCCCTCGCACGCGCGCCGTCGTTCTCGCATCCAAACCAAACCAAACCAACCAAACCAAACCAACGTACATCAGGCGTCGTGTATCGTCGGAAGACGTTGTTGATGTCGAGGTCCGAGGCGCGAATCTTGGGACCCGTGCTGTACCAGCCGACGAGTTTCTCGCGAGCTGCGACCGCGTCGAGCCCGTGAGAACGAATGAACGAACGAAGGAATGAATGCTCCTCGCTTCGCGCCGCAGTCACCGCAAACGTACCATTGACCTTCTTGAACATGCCGTACATGGTCTCGTGGTAGTTGTGGTCGAGGAACCAGATGCCAGCCTTCTTCTCGTCCTCGTCGAAGGGCACTGTTCGGTTGGTTTCGTTCGAGTATCGAACACGACGAGCAAACCTCATGTTGGTAACACGTAGAGAGAGATAGAGAGAGAGAGATAGAGAGAGAGAGATAGATATCAAGTGCACACATACGAGCGTAGCTGTTTGTGACATCGACACGGCCCTCCTTGTCGACCGAGCCGAGCAGAACACCGACGACGCGCTTCTTGGAGCCAGCCGTGACGCGGTTGTAGTGATCGACGATGCTCAGCAACACCAGCGGATGCACGACGACTTGGGACGGTTCAAACGCCATGATTGCAAGGGCAACGACGACGACGACGAGGTGATGAGGCCGAGATACGAGACGACAAGCAAGGACGCAGGGGCTGATGGGGAGTCTTGGCGAGGCGTGAGCGAGGTGAGCGAGAGAGAGTGAGCGTGACGAGGAGGAGGGAGATCGATGGAGGCGAGGTGGCGACGTGAAGTAGCACGTAAACCACTGGAGGGCTCTACAAATAATCTCTAGGCGCATGATTGCCTTTATCAATGGTCGGATACTGCGATACAATCTCTCTCGATCACAATATCACCACAATAACAGCTTGATACACAACAATGGGGGCGGTTTCGATGGCCAGGTGGCAGTCGCTCACTCTTCAGTGTGAGCGCAGCACCTCGACCCACTCGAATCTTGTGCGGTTGTTGTACGTGATGTGGACGCAACGCTGGAACAGCGTGCCGGTCTCCTTCGCCACGCGTACCAGCGCACCAGCACTGTACTCCGTGCCGCGGAAGAGGCAGTTTGCGTTCGCGAGAGCCGAGAGCGCGGCGATCGCCACGAGGACCACGAGAAGCAGACGTGTGAGGTGGTGCATGATCGGCAGGCAAGTCAGCGCGGCACGGAGGCGGGAGGGAAGGGAAACAACAACAGCGACAACGAGGCTGACACGACAGTGCGTGCTTGTGTGCGGGTTGGTTTGGCGGGATTTCAGTGCGCCTGGCGCGATCGCACGGCTACCGTACTGCTGACTAACGGATGAACTGCATGAGAGTGTATTGGCATCGTCAGGATGGATTGCAACGTCGTGACAACACTGAATCTGCTAATCTGCCTCGCTATCATTTTGCTCTACTCACCAAGCCAGGTCGTTGCTGGTGGCTCGCTGGCTTCGTCGATCCTCTCGTTCTTCTTCTCCTTCTTGTTGGATGGTCGTTGTCGGGTAGAATTGCCGGTACCAGCGTCGTAACTGGACGGAGCGCGAGTGTGAGTATCTCCAGAATCTCTCTCTCTCTCTCTCTCTGTTGGGGAGAGGTGGCGGCGCAATTTTGGTGCAGCTCAGGCGAGCGCCGGCGTACCTTGGGAATCGGGCCATCGTTTCGCACAAAGAGCGGCTTCGAGAGGTAGGTCTTTCGGTCCCAGATGAGCACGTCGTCTCGGAAGGCGTTGCGAGCCTCGGTGACGATAAAGTTCACGAGCCAGCGCGGCACGCGCTTCTCGGCGAACCACGAGTCCTCGACTTGTTGCAGCAGCGGCTCGATCGGCAGGTAGGTCTTGATGAGGAGAATGTCGCCGTACGCCGTGTGGAACATAAAGTACACGATGCTGTTGGGCCCGATGAGCGTCACGATCGCGACCGTGAAACCGGGCCAGATGCAGCGCGGCCGCAGGAGGTGCGTGACGCGCGCCTTGAGGCGCTGCCACCACGAGGCGTCGGCCGGCAGCTCGAGCACCTTGTCCCACTGCTCAGCCGGCACGTGGGCGCGGCTGGAGCTCGCCGTGCTGCGCGGCCACGGCGAAAAGTACACCTCGGGATAGTCGATGAAGGACGAGATGTAGTGCGGCTCGTTCGGCAGCTGTGCCACGAGGTGGCGTTCGTGCTTGCGTACGAGTTTCGTGAAGCCGACTTTCCACGAGAGCTCGTGCTGCAGGAAGAACCAGCGGTGCAAGAACGCCAGCCGGTCGTGCACCTGGTTAAAGTGCGCATAGTCGGCGGCGTTCTCCGAGAACTCCTGAATGTGCATGGTGGTGCGCGTCTTCCACCGCCCGTACCACTGCCAATCGGGCGACTCGCACGGCGCCGGCGGCGGATAGTACGGCGGATAATCCGGCTGCTCGCTCATCTTGCGGTCGTACGCCTCGTGGAAGAAGACGCACACCATGCCAGCGTACTCGAACACCGGCCACGCGAGGTTGTTCGCCTGCGGCGGAATCTTGCTGCCTGGCTCCGAGTACGGAATCGACGTGCACGCACCGTCCTCGCCACGGTACTGCCAGCCGTGAAACGGACACTCGAGGCAGTCACCAATCACGTGGCCACCGACGGCGATGTTGGCGCCCAGGTGGCGGCAGTGAGCATCCAGCACATGAGCCTAAAGCGACACCGAGACCGACAAGGAGTGTGTACCCCGGGTTCATCCACCACCACCGAGTGCCATTGGATGGTGGCGCGCATGACAAGCACAATCCCAATCCAACAAGCCAGAGACGACACAAGGAGGCCTCGGTCAGGGTCACTGAGGAATCAACGTGTGTTGGCGTTGCAGTGGGCCTGGCAAGACAGACGGCCCACCGAACGCCGCGGTGCTCGGAGCATAACCGGAGAGTTCCCACACACACACACGGTACCTTGCCTGCAAGCGTACGAAACACTGCAAACTCACGGCCTAGAGCTGATACCGGGAGCACTTGGCCTGCTTTCAGCTCGTCGCTGTACATCAATCGATACCAGCCAGTGGGGAACGGATGCGGGAAAGCTGCCGGGCGTTTGCTCTACGAATGACGAGCGAGCGAACGAACGAACGAATGAACGAACGTTACATCACTGGCAATCGACCGATGGCTACCAGAACAGCGCGCCAACACCAGCGAGCGGGCGATACGAGATTGACTGTGTACCTCGTTGTATCCGTTGGGAGCCGATTGCCACAGAGGAGGTGGAGGTTGCTCGGCGCGATGGAGAAACAAGCGCCACACGAGCCAACACACGCCAGCGCCAAGCACCGAGTAGAGAACGTGTGGTGTTGCGAATGTCGCCACGCCCCAGGTCCACGCAGTCTCGAGCGTATGGAGATCGAGTGGAGATAGCATCTGAAGCATATCACGCGACTCCAAGAGGTGGATTGGAGCGAGCGAGCGAGCGAGTCAGCAGCAGAAGGAGCGCAGATGTGGCGAAGGAAGAGGAGGAGTGGCGGAGGTGGAGGCGGGAGTGGACGAATGAGCGAATGCGCGCCAACGTTGGTTGCGTGCGTGCTGTGCTGATCACGGAACGGCACGCGGGTGGATGCCCTTCTCTCCCTCTCCCTCTCACTCCTTGCCCGCCCGCTCACTCTCGCACTGATACTGATGAGTTGAGAGAACGACGACACGCATTTGGTTGATTGATGGCTTGAGGTAGTCAATGGTTCTGCAACAATGAGCATAGGCAGGGAGTGGTGGTTGTGATTGTGTCGTGTCGTGTCACATGGTCGCGTCTTGTGGCCTTAGACGTTGACAGCAGGAGAACGCGCCGTGATCGACTGGTGCTTCTTCTTGTTGCTGAGCGGATCCATGTTGACCCATCCAAGGCGGCCGAGCGTGTGGCGCCAAGTCGACTTCCTGGCTGGAGCCTCTTCTTGCTCATCGATCGAGGCCGGCGCCTCGGAAGCAGGACGCGCTGACGGCTCGCGAGTGGTCTCGCTGTCGTTGCTGTTGCGCTTGGCCACGACGACGGCCGCGACTACGACGGTTGCCAGCACGGCCAGCACGATGAGCGACGTACCGACCGGGATGGCGACTGCGAGAGCCACGATACCACCGGTGCCAAGGCCGCCAGTTCCACCGACCGCCGCTCCGGCCGCGATGGCCGTGGTGCCAGCGGGCGCATCGACCGCCGGCTCTGCGGCCGCAGCCGAGTCGACGCCGAGAGCCACGATGGCAGCGTCGCGCGCGGCCACCTGCGCCAGGAAGGCGTCGGCCTGCGCCGTTGACGTCGGGCCGAAGGTGGTGCCCGACATGTCGACCGCGGCGTCCATCGTGAAGGTGACCGACGAGACGGCGTTGGCGGCGCGCCTCTTGGACGAGCACTGCGTGTTGAGCGTCGTGGCCGAGTAGCCGAGCGTCGCCATCTCGGAGGTCCAGGTCGAGGTGCTGAACGAGCAGCCGTACACGCGCGCCACGAGCGTCGACGCCGTCTCGACGCGGAGGTTGCTAATGTAGCCCGTGCCACCGACGGTCGCCTTGGAGGCAGCGAACGTCACGGCGCCTGGCAGGTTGATGCCCGAGCCCGAGGCCGCACCGCTAGTCCAGCCAAAGTACGAGATGCTGCACGGGAAGGTGCTCGAGGCCGGAGCATTGTTGATGTGCACGGCCGTGTTGATGTTCGAGCCCGAGATCGTCTGGCGCACGTAGATCGAGTTGGTGCTCGCCCACGCGGTCGACGAGCAGTACGTGCCGAGGCAGCCGCCATTGTAGCAGATCTGCACGCTGACGGTGTTGCTGCTCAGAACAGTGAACAAGGCCGAGATGTAGCCAAAGTAGTTGGCTGAGCGTTGTCGAGTGTAAGAGAGAGAGTGTGTGTGTGTCTGTGTTAGTGGTTTCATCCCGTAGCCAGCCAGCCAGCCAGCCAGCGCTTCACGTACTGTTGCTCGACTGGCTAGTGGTGTCGCGGTAGCGAATGGCGAACGTATCGCCAGCGGTGTTGAAGCCCGACACCGTGGCAGCGATCGTAAAGTCGGTGGCCGAAGCAACGTACGACGTAGGAGTCGACCAGTACAACGGCGTCACTGCCGTGCTGGCGGCGGTGTACTACAGTGAGGTTCAGCACCGTGTCAGTGACCGAACTGCGACCAAGACACGCCACCTTTGTGCGTACCTTGAGTTGCGCGCCGGTCACGGCACTCCAGGCCGAGCTGCCCGAGAAGCCAGAAGGCAGAGCGCCGGAAGAAGGAGGCGGCGGCGGCGGCGGCGGCGGAGTGCTCGGAGGCGGCGGCGGGGGCGGCGGCGGCGGCGACGGAGGAGGCGGCGGGGGCGACGGAGGCGGCGGGGGCGGCGGCGACGAGCTCCTGGTGTACGGGTACTGGCCGATGATGTTGCCGACTGTCGAGGTTGTGGCGGGAGAGTTCACGCGAATGTGCAGATATGAAACAAAGTATTAGTTGCGGAGCAGATCGCGAGAGAGAGCGATGCAACTCTGAGTGGCGGCGGACGCACGACACCGACGCACGTACTGTCGTAGCGGCAGACGACGAAGAACCAGTTGCTGTAGCCCGAGAAGGGGCTGTTGGTGGTGCAGTACTGCGCACCGCAACCAAGTTGCGTCGCGGCAGCCCACGCCATTTGAGCTACAGACACACGATCGGCACGTGAATACACTGCAGTCGGTGGCGGTGACTCTCTCGGTCAGGCGTGCGCGCGAACCGGAGCGATACGGTACTGTAGTGGCCGCACTCGGGGATGGCGGCCGTGGGCGTGCAAGTGCCGCACACGTTGCCCGAAGAGCAGGCGCCGGCAATGTTGTAGGCGGCGTTCTCGTTCCACCACGACGTGGCGGCGTTCACGTACGAAGATTGAAGCACCGAGTCGGCGGGCGGCGTGGTGGTCCACGACGAGCTCGCGCTGGCGTAGATGTTCTCGGGACCTACGACGCACGAGAGGGAGCAATGTCACACAGCGCGCGAGCAAGCGAGGTAGCAGGCGCACGCCACGTACCAGTACCGCTGTGCGCATAGTGGCAGCCGTTGGCCCAGTTCTGCGCCGTGGTCTGCAACGAGTTGCTCCACGTCAAGGCACGGAGCGCCTACCCCAACACACACGCGCGCGCACGCACAGGTGAGTGTCGCGCTCCCTGCCAGGCGCCCCTTGCCTCTCGAGTCTACTCGCCCATTCTTGCGCTTGACTCTACACCCTCGTCCTCGAAGGTACGACTCGTCCGGACGACGGCACGAGAGCCGCACTCGCGCACTCGCGCACTCGCTCGACGACGACGACGACGTACAGGCGAAGCAGCAGGCGACACGGCAGCGCGGTACGAGTTGGTGGTCGTACGCTGCGCGTCCCACGTGATGGTGAAGGCCGAAGCCACGCACACCAGCGCCAAGACGGCGACAAGTACGCGCACGGTAGCAGCTGCCATGGCTCCAACAAGTTCAGTGGTGTGACACTGAGCGAGAGCGGGCGGGAGGGCGAGAGCTGGCGGGAGCGTGAGAGGGGAACTACACTGCGCTACGCTGCTGCTGCTGCTGTGCGAGATACTCGCCGCTGGGCCGCTGGGCCGCTCGCGCGCCCCTTGCCAGGCAGGCCAAGGCGAAAAACCTTCCTTGGCCACGCTGTGGTAGTCGTGGTATCGTGTGCGTGTCATCTGCGCAAGGGCATTACTTGTATCTACTTGGCGGTGGCGCTGTGCGGTGCAGTTGACACAATCTCTCACGACCATAGGCGAGGCTCGTTCTCGTGTGATGGCGACCGCGACATTGCGCTGTCTGTCTGCTTTAGTTCGACTTGACGGCGGTGGCTTCTCGTCAGTGCACACACGCAGCTAACGAGCCGTCATGGTCCATGGTGGCTATCACGGCGTCGATGATCTCTTGCACTGCTGGTCGGTGATCGGGATTGCTCGACACGGCACGCCGTAGCAGTGCCGCCACTCGCTGTGGCACGTTGGGCAGCTCGGCGATCGCATTCTCGTCGTAGTTGATGACTCCCGTGCGTCGGTCTCGGTGCGGGTAGCCCGGCACCGGGCCGTCGCCGTTCACGATCTCGTACGCCAGCACGCCGAGCTCGAACGCCGGCTGCTTCGTGTAGTCGACCACGACGTGCGCCGCCGTGCGGCGTTGCAGCGCCGAGAGCACCTGCGCATGGAGCTCGGGCGCAATGTGCGCGCCGTTGCCCCAGTTCGGCGTCAGCAACGAACCAATGTCGCTCACGGCCGCGATGCTCTTGAGTTCGGCGTTGAGGCGACACGAGGCTCCGAACTCGCTCAACACGCAGCGCATGACGCGCGGAGGCGGTCGGTGGTTCGCGTCACGATGGCCGTCGGCTGCCACCAGGCGCGCGGCCGCTTCGTTGTCGTGCTCGTCGTCCTCGAACTCGAGCAGAATGTTCTCGAGCTTGACGTCGCGATGCGCCAGCAAGTTGCGCTTGAGGTGCTGCAGCGCGAGGCCAATATGTACGAGCACCGTGGCGAGCAGGGACTCGGGTGCTCGCGCCGGCAGCGGGTAGTATTTGATCAGATAGGCCGCCAGCGACATGGGCAGCGACTCGAGTACGTAGTATTGCGTCTTGCGGTTGCGCCGTGTGCCGTCGCGTGCAATCACCAGCGACTGATCGCGCACAAAGTCCGGCAGGAACTCGCGTACGTGGTCGCGCACCTCGTCGAAGAACTCGCACACCATGCACACGACGTTCGAGTGCGGCGGCAGCCGCGAGAGCTCGAGGTACTCGTTAATGTAGGAGCCGCGTGCCGCCAGCGTGTCCTGATCAAAGTTGAAGCACACCTTGAGCGTGAACACGCGCTGCGGCCACGGGAAGCCCGGTGCCACGCATCGAACGCGCGCCGCAAGGCCATTCTGCCCGTAGCCGATCGAGCGCTCGATCTCGAACGCTTGCACGTTGTTCCGGCACAAGCTCAGCAGCACGCGATGCTCGTGCAATTGTTGTCGTGTGCGACCGAGGTACCGCTGAATGATGGCTGGCAGCACCCCGGTCGCTTCCTCGGTCGCACTGGTTGCGTGGCTATCGCCACTGCTCGCTGCCATGGCCTCGAGCGCGTGTGCCAAGCGCTGCTTCTCGTCTTGGGCTTGCGCCAGCTCGCGTTGCAGTCGCCGGATCTCTGCTTCGTATTGAGTTGAGTTAGGGCCACCAGAAGCACCAGAAGCACCAGCTGATTGTGTCACTGCATGTGTGGTGACGTCGTTGTCGTTGTCAGTAAAGGAATGCCGCCTGCAGTAGGACGAGCAGGAGGCCATCATACCCGCTGACGGCGTCGGGCTGGCTACTGGCTTGCTTGGCGATGCCTCTGCCGGCGCCGCGACCAAGGCAAAGAGCTTGGTCTCGTTGTGCAGCGAGAGCGCCGACACCGGCTGCCAATCATCGCGCAGCTCGCGACCCGAGTGGATGACGCGCAGCTGTGACACCGGTACCGCTCGCTGCTGCGCGATGCTCGCCTTCAAGTGCCCGACCGTGTCCGAGTCGCGCACTGGTACATTCAACGTGACGCCAGCAATCTCGACGAACATGTGTTGGATCGATTGCTTTCGATCGAGCTCTGATCGAGGCACCATATGGTCGTGAGTGGGCGATGTTTGGTCGACTACGTTCGTGCCCATCTGTGTGTGCGGTGTACCTCGTAGCGCCACGTTCAATGACCTCACATTCTCATCGAGTCGAGCAGCATCGCTACGTTGCAGATCGATCATCGTTGATTGTGCCTCGATCAAGAGATGTGTCACTGTTCATACGCCATCCAGCCATCGTTCGTGTCGTTCGTATCGATCGATAGTGGCGCTCATATGTGAGCACACATTCACACGCACAAGAGTCGGCTCCTCACGCTCGTATCTCATGGCGTACGTGCTGGATCCATCGTGAGAGCATGCTCGCGCACTTGTTTCGCCTCATCGGCATGGCCCAGAAGCTGCAGCACGATGCTCAACTCGACGAACGCCTCACCGAATGCAGCGTCGAGCGACGTCGCTGCTCGCACGTCGCTGCACGCGAGATCGAACCTGCGCAGCTGAAGATACGCACGACCGCGCTGTAATAGTGTTCTCGCTCGAATACTGGCAGCCGATAGCGACGCGCTGTCGTCGACCGATAGTGTCGAGAGCGTGCGGATAGCAGCTCGTTGGTCGGCGCCTTGGAGTTCATGGAGAGCGCGTGATGCAACGAGTCGAGTGAGAGCCGCGAGGTCTCGCGAGCTACAAGCAGCTTGGAGCTGCGGTACGATCGATGAACTCATGCGATTGGATCAGTAGCTCTGTGTGTGTGTGTGTGTGTGTGTGTGTGTGTGTGTGTGTGTGTGTGTGTGTG
>ERZ778023.1323-NODE-1323-length-40395-cov-6.042291_pt1 | contig 40395 bp, 34 predicted proteins | sample MGYA00375753_ERZ778023 | MGnify/ENA primary metagenome ERZ778023 (study PRJEB29350, sample SAMN05389822) | bioreactor metagenome | isolation source: Ammonium sulfate bioreactor | place: South Africa: University of Cape Town | collected 2014-04-04 ... | reverse complement strand
CCGCCACACCAACCGCCACACCAACCGCCACACCAACCGCCACACCAACCGCCACGCCGACGCCGTCAGGCACCGCTGTTTCCGGGCATGGCAGATTTAACTACGCGGAGGCCTTGCAGATGGCGCTGTATTTCTACGACGCCCAGCGCTCGGGGAAATTGCCGGAGGGGTTTCGTGTAAAATGGCGGGGCGATTCCGCGCTGGAGGATGGGAGTGATGTCGGCGTCGATCTCACGGGAGGCTTTTACGACGCGGGTGACCACATCAAGTTTGCCTTTCCGATGGCGAGTGCGATGACCCTGTTGAGCTGGGGAGGGATCGAGTACGGCGAGGGATACCGCCGGGCCCACCAGAGGGAAAACCTGCTTTCCGTCGTGCGCTGGGGAGCGGATTGGCTGATGAAGGCGCATCCGACCGAGGACGTTTTTTATGCCCAGGTGGGGCATGGGGAAACCGATCACAATCACTGGGGCCCTGCCGAGGTGATGACCATGAAGCGGCCCGCCTACAAGATCGACGCGCATAAACCCGGCTCCGATGTCGCCGCCGAGGCCTCGGCAGCCCTGGCCTCCGCCGCCATCCTTTTCAAGCACGACGATCCGGAATACTCAAAGCGGCTGCTTCGCAGTGCGCGGTCTCTTTTCACCCTGGCCGATAACCACCGTGGGCGCTACTCTAGGGCCATTCATGACGCGGCGGAGTATTATCCCTCCTCCGGGTATCTCGACGAACTGAGCTGGGCTGCTGCCTGGCTTTACCGCGCGACGGGCGAGGAGGCCTATCTGCAAAAGGCGGAGGCGTTTTACCAGAGCTTCCAGGATGATGATGATCTCCACTGGACCCAGACCTGGGACGACAAGATCTATGGAGCCAACGTGCTGCTCGCGGAAATGACCGGCAAGGAGGTCTATAAAAAGGCCGTCGCCCGCTGGCTGAACTTCTGGACGGTGGGAGACGATGGCAAGCGCGTCAAATATACGCCCGGCGGCCTCGCCTGGCTCGATCGCTGGGGGGCGCTGAGGTATGCGGCCAATACGGCGCTGCTCGCCTTCATCTATGCGGACCGGGTGGGGGATCACGGGACGCAGTACCGTGATTTTGCCCGCTCGCAGATCAACTACCTCCTCGGCGAAAATCCCGAGCATCGGAGCTATGTGGTGGGCTTTGGCCGGAATCCCCCGCGCAATCCCCACCACGCAGGAGCACATGGTTCCCTCACTGAGGACATGGACGAGCCGGGCGACAATCGCCACATCCTCTATGGCGCCCTGGTCGGGGGGCCGTCCGCTCCCCGGGATGATGCCTATGTCGATCGGCGCAGCGACTATGTCACCAACGAGGTGTCGCTGGATTACAATGCCGGCTTCACCGGGGCCCTGGCGCGCATGGTCCTGGAATATGGCGGCGTTCCCCTCGAGGATTTTCCTCCGCGCGAGTAGAGTGCCGCGAGGTGTGTAACTCCTGATCCCTGTGGCCGGATCGGGTCCAGAGAGGGATCAGGCAAGAGGAGCGACGCATCCAGTTGCCCGGACAATTCACCGACTTTTTGGGAACGTTCATCGAGTTCGACGGGACGTTTTTCGAGATATCCCCACACTGCCGCCCCATGAGGTTCCTCCTGCTTTCCATCACGGCGTTTCTGGGGTCGTTGGTCGCCTGCTTTGGCCATGGTTCGATGGCCAGCCCGATCAGTCGATCGTACGAGGTATTTCTCGAGAATCCCGAGCATCCTTCCTCCGCAGCGGGCCGGGCGGCCGTGGCGGTCGCGGGTACGCAGGCGTTTTACGACTGGCATGAGGTCAATCGCCAGCTGCCCAACCACGACTATCGCACGCAGATCCCCGACGGAAAGCTGCCCGGAGCCGGGCGCGATAAATATGCCGGGCTGAACCTCGCCCGTACGGACTGGCCCGCGACCAAGGTGCAGCCGGGGCATCTTCATTGCGTCTTTTATGCCGCTACGCCACACGATCCGAGCTACTTTGAGGCCTATATCACCAAGGCCGATTACGACCCCCGCCAGCCGCTGAAGTGGAGCGATCTCGAGCCTCTCTCCGGTGGGGAAAATGCCCGCCTGGAGGGGAAGAACTACATGTTTGACGTGATGCTGCCGCAGCGCAAGGGACGTCACGTTTTGTATGTCATCTGGCAGCGCATCGATCCAGTGGGCGAGGTTTTCTTCTCCACCAGCGATCTCGACTTTGGCGGTGTGGACTACGGAACGACCGCCCCTGATCCCATGGTCGCACCGGACGTGACGGCGGATCATGACCACGGTGATCCGACCCCGACGCCCTCGCCGACACCGGTTCCCACGCCGACTCCGACCCCCGCGCCAGGATCGCGTGATGTGCGTTTTGAGAATGACCAGGTGATCGTCACCTTCAAGCTGACGAGCGACTGGATCAGTGGATACCAGGGCGACGTCGTGATCGAGAACAAGACGTCGAGCATCCTGCGCGATTGGACGTTGTCCTTCCGCATCGAGCGCGAACCTGTCAGCCCATGGAATGCCCGGCTCGTGAGCAAGTCCGGAGATCGCTACACCTTCGATGCACAGCCTTATCTTTGGAACAAGGATGTGCCTGCCCGGGGCAAGGTGTCGTTTGGCTTCACTGGCTCGCCGGGCAATCTGACCAAGGCCCCGTCGGATTTCATTTTCCAAACCTCCAGCGGAGGAACGACGCCGACACCGACTCCCACCCCTGTTCCTACGCCGACACCGACACCAACTCCCACGCCGACTCCGACTCCGGTGCCAACCCCAACACCGACGCCTACTCCGGTTCCCACCCCGACGCCAGCACCTACGGCTACCCCGACCCCGGGATCGCCCAATACGACGGTCAATCTCGGGAATGTCAGCGTAACCTTCAAGGTGAGCAATGACTGGCGCAGCGGATTCGAAGCGCAGGTCGTCATCAAGAATCTCACCTCCGCCGTCATCAAGGATTGGAAGCTGGCGTTTGACCTGAGCCGGTCCATCTCTTCGATCTGGAACGCCGGATACACGCAGGTTTCGTCGAGCCGCTACGCCTTCGATGCGCAGCTCTACACCTGGAACAAGAACATCCCGGCAGGCGGATCAGTCAGCTTCGGCTTCATTGGCAGCCCTGGCAGCCTGACCCAGGCGCCGTCGAACTTCACCTTCCAGCCTTCGGGCGGGGGCGGCAACCCCACGCCGACTCCTACGCCAGCACCGACCGCAACTCCTTCGCCCACCCCAACGGCGACGCCAACTCCGACTCCCACGCCGGTGCCAACACCCACCCCGACCCCGACGCCCGTTGTGCCGAAGTTTGCGATCGAAGATCTGGTTGTGGATGAACCGAAGTCCGGCTCCACCGTGGCCCAGGTGAAGGTCACGCTCCTTCCTGCCGCCACCTCTGTCGCGGGAGTCAGTTACCAGACGAAGAACGGCACCGCCTGGAGCGGATCGGATTATGCCGCCGCCAATGGCAACCTGCTCTTTGAGCCGGGGGCCACCTTCAAGACGATCCCCGTCACGATCATGAGCGATCCGACGAATGAAGGACTCGAGAGCTTTACGGTGGAGCTTTCCGCTGTTGTCGGCGGCGAAATCTCCCGTGCAGTGGGCACAGTGACGATCCGCGAAACCAACGCGGGTACGGGGAAGTTCAACTACTCCGAGGCCCTGCAAAAATCGCTCTTCTTCTATGACGCGCAGCGTTCCGGAAAGCTGCCGGCAAACTTCCGCATCAACTGGCGCGGAGATTCCGCCTTGCAGGATGGCAGCGATGCGGGGCTCGACCTGAGCGGCGGCTATTATGATGCGGGCGATCATGTGAAGTTCGCCCTGCCCATGGCCACCAGCATGACGCTCCTTGCCTGGGGCGGTATCGAGTACGGCACGGCCTACCAGAGTGCGCAGCAGAAGGCTGCCTTCCTCTCGGCGATCCGCTGGGGCACGGACTGGCTGATCAAAGCCCATCCGAGCGACAATGTCTTCTACGGCCAGGTGGGCAACGGCGGCAGCGACCATTCCTACTGGGGGCCGCCGGAGACCATGACCATGTCCCGCCCGTCGTACAAGGCGGACACCTCCAAGCCCGGCACCGAGATCGCGGCTGAGGCGGCTGCTGCTCTGGCCTCGGCGCACATCCTCTTTAAAAATGAGGATTCCGCCTACGCGACAAAGCTCCTCCAGCACGCGAAGACGCTCTTTGCCTTTGCCGATAGCTACCGCGGCACCTACACCAGCGCGATCCCCGATGCGGCCTCGTACTACAACTCCTACTCCGGCTATTACGACGAGCTGGTCTGGGCGGCGGCATGGCTCTATCGCGCCACGGGCGAGACCTCGTATCTGCAAAAGGCCGAGTCGATCTACAGCGAGCGCTTCCAGAATGCCTCGCTCAAGTGGACGATCTCGTGGGACGACAAGGTCTATGGCGCCAACGTGCTGCTCGCGCAGTTGACCGGCAAGGACGTCTACAAGAACGCCACGCAGCGCTGGCTGAACTTCTGGACCGTCGGCGAAAATGGAGCGCGCATCAAGTACACGCCCGGCGGCCTCGCCTGGCTGGACCAGTGGGGTTCCCTCCGGTATGCAGCCAATACCGCGCTCATGGCCTTCATCTACGCCGACCGCGTGGGGGATGTCGGGACGCGCTACCGCGACTTTGCCAAGGCGCAGATCAACTACATGCTCGGCGACAATCCGAACAACCGCAGCTATGTCGTGGGCTTTGGCAACAACCCGCCCATCAATCCGCATCACCGCGCGGCGCACGGTTCTTGGAGCAACAACATCTCCAACCCCGTAAACAACCGCCATGTGCTTTACGGCGCCCTGGTGGGAGGCCCGTCCTCGGCCAGCGACACGGCATACTCAGATGACCGGAGCAATTATGTCACCAACGAGGTCGCGCTCGACTACAATGCGGGCTTCACCGGCGCTCTCGCCCGCATGGTCTCCGAGTACGGCGGCGCGCCGCTGGCGAACTTCCCCGTGCCCGAGACGCCGGATGACGAGTACTTCGTCGAGGCCTCGATCAACCAGCAGGGCACAGGATTTACGGAAATCCGTGCCTTGCTCAACAACCGCTCCGCTTTCCCCGCCCGGGCCAGCGAGGCGCTCTCCTTCCGCTACTACGTGGACCTGAGCGAACTCTTTGCCCTCGGGTACAACGAGACCAGCATCGAGGTGAAGACCAACTACACCCAAGGCGGCTCCGCCTCGCCGCTCAAGGTCTACGACGCCGCTCGCAAGATCTACTACACCGAGGTGAGCTACTCGGGCACCCGCATCGCCCCCGGGGGCGGCAACACCTATTGGAAAGAGACCCAGTTCCGCCTGAGCCTCAAGAGCGGAGTCCCCGCCAGCGCGTGGAATCCCTACAACGATCCATCATATGCCGGCCTCGTCTCCGGCAACCAGAACACGAAGAAGACCGATAAAATCCCGGTCTACGAGTCCGGCAAGAAACTCTCCGGGGTGGAACCCTAGGATATAGCAAGGGCAGCGGGTCCCGGGGAGTTCGATGAACGAGAGCTTGAACATCCCCGGGATCGCGCTAGGAATGAGTCTCCGGCTTCCGAGGCCCCAATCATGGAGAGGTGGCAGAGTGGTCGATTGCGGCGGTCTTGAAAACCGCTGTGCCGCAAGGCACCGTGGGTTCGAATCCCACCCTCTCCGCCATGGCTTTTCGCGGAGCGTCGCACTGGATGTTCCAGGGAGGACATTGGGCCGCAATCTGGCTAGTTTTCCATGATGTTTCTCCCGCGACTTATCCGCCTGAGTCTCGCATTGATCAATGAAGACAAGATCGTAACCAGAGGGATGGTTGCCGTTTTGGCTGCCGTATGCTGGCTTACTCCGCCGCGAGTACCGACTTTTCTGATGCTATCCCGATCGTGGATCAGACAATCTGGTCGCTGGGTGAGGTGGTGAACGGGGAGTTCACCGGGACACCGGAGGCCGAGTTCAAAATCGGCCCGACGACTTTTACATCGTCCAATTCCATGAACGGAGTGGTGACCGACAGCGGACAGGTGCGCATCCTGTTCTCAAGCTCGGGCTAGCCGACGAGGATCGGCATCGGGCAGTTGCGCACCGTGGAGGGCACGACCTATTTCGAGATGCAGATGATCTCGGGTGGCTCTTCTTATGTCACCCACTGGGCGTACATGGCTCCCTATAGTGAGGTTACCACGACACTGCCTCCTCTTGAGGTGGAACGGTCGCAGCTTCGATTCCCCGAATGGAGCTGGATGCAGGGAACGACATGGCTCATGCAAAATAATGAGCTTTTCGGCGAGGGCGGATCAGGAAGCTTCGACGTGACCAATTATCAGAATGGATATTTCTGGGGCACAGGCACGGGGCCGATGGGGAGCGAGGCGGAGAGTTTTTCCTTAATCGGGTCGGCGACGCTGGAAGGAACATCCTGTTCAACGTGCTCAGTGGATCGACTCCTACGAGTCTGACCGGCATGATCGCCGGTGGCGACTCCGATGGCTCGATGGCGTTGCGGTCCTACAGCGCAATCGGCACTCTCGGAGACCCGAGCGGGGCTATGGTGGTGCCGGAGCCGTCAACAATAATGATGATCATCGCGGCAGCCGCAGGCTATCTTTTGATGCGCTGCTTCCCGCGCCAGAGCGACAAGATGGCGGCTCGTTAGCTCCTTGCCGATGTGGAGGGGATTTCCTTGATCCCTTTCAGCGTCGCGAAGCTCACCTCGCGCATGATGCGAATGAACTCCTGCATGTAGGCGAGCGACGCCGCCGAGGTTTTGGTCGCAACGTACAGCCTGCTTTGCAGGCCGCGTTTGCCAACGGATTTTCCGATGATGTACTTGCGATCAAGGAAGGGCTGCACCGTCCAGCCGGGGAGAGCGGCGACTCCTCGTCCGCTGGCGACGAGCTGCAGGATGGCGGCGGTGAGTTCGGTTTTCCTTCGCTCGGGATTCACCCGGGCGGGGGTGAGGACGTCGCGGACGAGATCGAGCCGGTCGTCGGGAATGGGATAGGTGACGAGCGTCTCATGCTTGAAGTCGGAAGCCGTCAGGTACGGCTTTCTTGCCAGCGGATGGTGCCGGGAAACGAGGGCCAGCACCTCGTAGGCAAAGAGCGGATGAAAGGTCACTCCGCTGCGCTTTTGCGCGTGGGATACGATCACGAGGTCGGCGCGGTTGTCATCGAGCAGACCGACGGGGTCAGCATGAAAGCCGGAGACGAGGTCCAGCTCCACCTGCGGCCAGTGCTCGCGGAAGGCGTCCATCGAGGGCATCAGCCAGTCGAAACACGAATGGCACTCCACCGCAATGCGAAGGTCGCCGGCCTGTCCCTGGGCGATGCGGGCGAGATCGCGCTCGCCGTTCTGGATTCGCTTCGTGACATCATAAGCCAGCTCGACCAGGAGCTGCCCTGCGGCGGTGAGCTTGAGCGGATCGCTTTTTCGTTCGAAGAGCTCAATGTCGTAGAATTCCTCCACGCCACGGATCTGATGAGAGACCGCTGGCTGGGAAAGGTTGACCCTCTTGGCCGCCTTGGAAAGGTTGCCGGTTTCCGCGAGAGCGACGACGGTTTTGAGATGGCGCAGTTCGAGCATTGGGAAAATGAATCATAAATCGTATGAATGATTAACATAAAAACAATGCGTTATGAGAATGGATGTTTCCACCCCAAGAATGCTGAGGTGGACAAGATCATCACGACACACAACCTGGGATTCCCTCGCATCGGCGGACATCGCGAGCTGAAGCGGGCGACGGAATCCTTCTGGAACGGGAGCCTTTCTCTCGAAGACCTCTCCCGCACGGGAATGGAGCTGCGCAAGGCGAATTGGCTGATCCAAAAGAATGCGGGCATCGATCTCATTCCGTCGAACGATTTCAGCTTCTACGACCAGATGCTCGACATGAGCTGCCTGCTGGGAAACATCCCGTCCCGATATCGTTGGGATGGGGGGACGGTGGACCTGCCGCTGCTCTTTCGGATCGCCCGCGGTTCCAACGGCGAAAAGGCTGGTTGCGCCTGCGGCGGGCATGGAGGGGTGGTCGCGAGCGAGATGACCAAGTGGTTTGACACAAACTACCATTACATCGTGCCTGAGTTTGATCGCGCGACGACCTTCCGGGTGGGCACGACCAAGCCGTTCGATGAGTTTGCCGAGGCGCACGTTCTGGGAATCCGGACCAAGCCCGTCCTGATCGGCCCGCTCACGTACCTCTATCTTGGCAAAAGCCAGGAGACGGGTTTCGATCGCCTTACCCTTCTGGAGAGTGTGCTGCCCGTATATGCGGAGATCTTTAAACGGCTGTCCGGCCTCGGCGCGGAATGGATTCAGCTCGACGAGCCGATCCTGGCCCTCGATCTGGACGACGACTGGAAGGCAGCCTTTTCTTCCGCCTATGGGAAGCTCCGCGCCGCCGCGCCGGAGGTGAAACTCCTGCTCGCGACGTATTTCGGCGAACTGCGGGAGAATGCCTCTCTCGCCGTGAGTCTCCCGGTGGATGCCCTTCATATTGACATGTCCCGTGCTTTCGCTGAGTTTGAGGCGATCCTTTCCCGGATACCGGAGCCCCTCATTCTGTCGCTCGGTTTGGTCGACGGGCGCAATATCTGGAGAAACGACTTCGAGCGCTCCCATGCTTTCATCGAGCGGGCCCGGGAGGCCCTTGGCGCCGCGCGCGTGCTGGTGGCGCCCTCGTGTTCGCTGATTCACAGCCCGGTATCGCTCCAGCATGAGCACGCGCTGGATGAGGATATCCGGGAATGGTTGTCCTTTGCGGAGGAGAAGCTGGGCGAGGTCGCGGACCTGGCCCGGCTGGGCAGCGGCGGAGGAGACGCTCTCGCTTTGCACAGGAACCAGGTCGCGATCCGGTCGCGGCGAATTAGCGAACGCATCCATCGCGCGGAGGTCAGGCAGCGTTCCGCCGCGGTCACAGCGGCGGCTTCCCACCGGCGCTCGGCGTTCCCGGAGCGTCGGGAGAAACAGCGCGCATCCCTTGGCCTGCCCATGTTTCCGACGACGACGATAGGCTCCTTTCCTCAGACCCAGGACGTGCGGAACGCGCGCCTTCGGTTCAAGAAAGGGGAGCTTTCCCAGCCGGATTACACGACCTTTCTGAAGCAAAAGACCGCGGAGTGCGTGCGCTTTCAGGAGGAGGTGGGGCTTGACGTCCTGGTTCATGGAGAATTCGAGCGCAATGACATGGTGGAGTACTTTGGGGAGCATCTCGATGGCTTCCTGTTCACCTCCAATGGATGGGTGCAGAGCTACGGGTCGCGATGCGTCAAGCCGCCCGTCATCTTTGGCGATGTCAGCCGTCCCCGGCCGATCTCCATAGAGTGGTCCAGTTACGCACAGTCCCTTACCGAGCTTCCGATGAAAGGCATGCTGACCGGGCCGATCACGATCCTGCAGTGGAGTTTCGTGCGCGACGATCAGCCGCGCAGCGAGACGGCGCGTCAGATCGCGCTGGCCATCCGGGATGAGGTTGTGGACCTGGAAAGGGCCGGGATACGCATCATCCAGATCGATGAACCGGCTTTGCGCGAGGGACTGCCGCTGCGCCGCGGCGACTGGCCTGCGTATCTGGGCTGGTCGACCGAGGCCTTTCGCATTTCCGCCTCGGGAGTGCGGGATGAAACGCAGATCCACACCCATATGTGCTATTGTGAGTTTAATGACATCATCGATTCCATCGCCGCGCTCGATGCCGATGTCATCTCCATCGAGACCTCGCGATCGAACATGGAATTGCTGGAGGCTTTTGTCGCCTTCCACTATCCGAATGAAGTGGGGCCGGGCGTGTGGGATATTCACTCGCCCCGTGTTCCTTCTGTGGAGGAAATGACGGCGTTGCTGCGCAAGGCATCCCGCGTCCTGCCGGTGGAGAATCTCTGGGTGAACCCTGATTGCGGCCTGAAAACCCGGGGCTGGCCGGAGGTAAGGGCCTCTCTGCAAAACATGGTCGCGGCAGCGCAGGAGATGCGCGCGGGAGTTCCGAAGCAGGCGCTCGCCTGAGTTGCTCGCAGCCAGCCGCGTGTTGATTCCGGCAGGCGCCCCGACGGTTTTCATCATGCATGTTCAGGACATATTTTCCGTTCGCAGGCCGACTCTCTCACTGGAGGTTTTCCCCCCGCGTACACCGGAGAGCACGGACCGGCTGTTTGAGACGATTGTCCAGTTGGAGGATGTTGCGCCGGACTTTGTCAGCATCACATATGGTGCTGGCGGCTCGACCCGGGAATTGACTCATGACCTTGTGGTCAGGCTGGGAACGGAAACGGCTTTCAATCTCATCCCGCACCTGACCTGCGTGGGGCACTCTCGTTGGGAGGTGGAGCGGATCCTGGAAAGGTACGCCCACGCGGGAGTGAGCAACCTGCTGGCCCTGCGGGGCGATCTGCCAGGGGGAGGCTGCGGCACTGTTGGGGATTTCCGGCATGCCGCTGACCTGGTTCGGGCCATCCGCAGGTTCCGGGGGCATTCCGATCCCCGGGGGTTTGGCGTCGGAGTTGCCGGATTCCCCGAGGGCCATCCTGGCACCCCCAATCGCCTGCTTGAGATGGATTATCTCAAGGCGAAGGTCGATGCGGGCGCGGACTATATCTGTACGCAGCTTTTCTTTGAAAATCGGGACTTCTTCGATTTTCGGGCGAGATGCGATCTCGCAGGCATCCATGTACCCATCGTCGCCGGGATCATGCCGGTAACGAGTGCCTCCGGGCTGAACCGCATGGCAGAGCTGGCGGGTGGCGCGAGATTTCCTGCGCGTCTGCTGAGAGACCTGCGTCGAGCAAATGGCGATCCGGATGTGGTCCGGCGCATCGGTATTCACTATGCCACCGAGCAATGCGTGGATCTCCTGCACCATGGAGTCGCAGGGATTCATTTTTACACCCTCAATCAATCCGCGGCGACGAGGGAGATCCTGAGCAACCTCGGCAGCTTGCGGCAGGCGGGCGATGCCGTGCGGGAGAAGCCTGGAGCGGGCTAAATCAAGATGTGGCCGCCCATGGGGGCGGCATGGTGCGGTGATAGCGAAGAGACTGTATGGACTATTACCCAAACGAACGGCGCGCCAGGACGACTCGCGCCGCCGCCGGGCAGTGGCTGCAGATTTATTGCATCTGCTTAGTCCTTATTCAGGATGAGCTTCTTTTCCGCCGCGAGCTCGGCTTCCTTTTTTTCGATCTCGGCCAGCCGGTCGGCTTTGCTTTTGGCGTCATCTTTTTTTGATGCCGGGCTGGCGGAGTCGGGCTTGTCGCATTTCTTCTGATAGATTGCGGCTATCTTGTCGCCGAGCTTTCCGCGTTTTTCGCAGAGCTCCTGAGCTTTTTGCTGATAGCGTTCTGCGAGCCGGATTTGTTTTTTCTCGAAGGCTTCTCCGCTTCGTTGCAGCCACTCGGCTTCCTCGAAAGTCATCTGGGCAAATTTGCTCAGGATGTCCGCGTCCTCTTTTTCGCATTTGGCTGCGTAGTCTGCGTGGTTTTTGGCCTCTTCGTACATGGCCTTTGCCTGCTTGATATTCTCGACCGCAGCCTGGTCGGGATCTTTCGGCGCATCGACAGCGTGAAGCGGGCTTTCGGCCAATAGCAGGAGCAGGAGAAGGTGGGGGAAGGTTCTCATGAAGAAGCAGGATACCGGCCCAGGCGGGAACGCGCGAGCTTGTTTATTCTCCTGTGGCAGGCAGACCGGCTCCTGGCAAATCTTCTGGACGGAAAGCGAACGGCGCTCCGCCCAGCCAGCCGCCGGGATATGGCGGCCTTCGCGGGAGCGGGAAATTCATCGATCCAGCCGTGAGCGTTTCCGGGCGGAGTTTCCCTCCGTCCGGAAATCCGGCGATCTTGCGGTTCGGCTAAACGGCGTCTTCCGCCACGTCGCCCAGGTCGTCGACCCTGGCGTTCTGTTCTGTGGCGGCGGCCGGGATCAGGCGCAGGACGGTGATGGTCTCCGGGGTCTTGTAAACCCGCTTCATCCCGCTCTCGGCGAGCGCCGCAGCCGGGACATTGGCAATAAAGTCGGCGAAGGTGCGCTCCCCGGCATCCTTCAGTACCTTGTATCCGGCCTTGGTGGCCCAGAACTCCTCCTCGATCGAGGAAAGCGAGCGCGCCGCCTCGGTTGCGGCAAAGTCTTCCCGGCGGGCCAGGAACCACACATTCTCCGGGTCTTCCGGCAGCGAGACGGGGAAGGGGACCATCGGCACCTTGGCTTCCTCCTCCTCGAGCTGGTCGGCCGGGATGATGCGCACCTTGTTGCTCAGCACCTGCTCGGGCAGCTGGATCTCCACCGCCACGGCCTTCCCGTCTTCCTCGGGGATGATCTCGATATTGGCCTCGGTGAAATTCGTGGCGAGCTGGTTCTTCAGCTCCTCGACCGTCGTCGGCTCCGTGTCGGGAATCGATCCCTCCTGGCAGAAGTTCTCAAACGACTGGACGTGATTGCGCAACTGGACCTCCCGCGAGATGCGGTTGTAGATCGCATCCGCAAGCTTTGAGTCCTTGGTCTCCTGCGGAAGCACCTTCAGCAGCAGGGACAAAAACTCCTTCTCGGACATGCTTTTCACTTTTTTCATACGGCAAAAATGGGGCGGTTCTTTTCGCCGTTTTCGCTGCCTTCGGCCAGTGCATTTTCTGTTTTCTTTTGACCGAAAGGGAGACGATTCCCGCGTTTTGTGCGGGGGAGCAACAGGTCGGTTGCCGCGATTTTTTTTCCCTGTCGCCGGGCCTGATATGGAGGTTTGACTCTCCGGGGAGAGACTTTATGCTATCGGTTGCTTAGGGCGAGAGGGGCGCACGCGCCCTGACTTCGTCGTGACGATGCGATCATGAACATCCAGGCAGAACCCAACTGTGCACGTAAATATCGGCGGCTGACCTCGCCGATGACGGCCAGCATTGGAGGTAAAGTCCTGACGGTGAAGAACTGGTCGCCCGGAGGTATGCTTGTGGATGCCGACCCGGATATCCTCCGCCGCGATGTGATCGAGGCGGGCGAACTCCTGGTTCCCTGCACGGATGGCATCTACATGCTGCCGGTGCAGGTGCAGCCCGTGCGCTGGCAGGGGGCGGAATGCGGGTGCCAGTTTGTCGATATGCCGCCGAGGGAGCGCGGGATACTTCACTTCTACGCCGACAGCGTGATGCGGGGCGAACCCGTCTCTGTCGACGACCTGGAAAAGGCCGGAAAGATCACCGTCCCGACTGATGCGCCGCCGGAGTCGATCCTGGAACCCGACGAACCGCAGAAAAAGAGATTCAAGCTCACCCCCTGGATGCGGCGGGGGCTGGTGGTGGCCGGGCTGCTGCTTGCCATGCTTGGCGTGGCTCTGGTCTGGATGCCGGGCCTCCTGGATGGGTTGAAAGCCCGGGCCTTGTCGCGTTCGGATTTCGTTCTTGAGGCGCGCACCCGTCTGCTTACCGAGAAGGCGGCCATGGCCTCGCTGGATGAGCGGATTCGCAATGTCAACGAGCTGCTCGGCAGCGGCATGCGTGATGGCGAACGCCTGGCCAACCAGCAGGTGCGGCTGCTGCAAGGAGGCCTTAAGCGCCTTGAGCAGGAGCGAGATGTCGTGCAGAAGCGCATTGCCTTCATGGAGGACGAAATCGAGAGCGCCGCTGGCAGCCGCTTTTTTCTTCCCAAGGCCTTCACCAACCCCAACTGGGCGGAACGTCCCGATCCCGCGCCCTTTCTGACCAAGATGCTGCAGGATCTCGGCTTCATCGACCAACTGGGCAAGGAGAAACCGGCCGAGCTCGACAAGTACCTCATCGTTGCCGAAGCCCGGGTCAAGCAGGCCGAGACTGCGCTGGAGTCCACCCGCGTGCGGCGTGAGACCCTTGAGAAAATGCTCAAGCGCGTCGACGACGCGGGCCCCAAGGCGGGATTTCCCCAGAACCAGATCGACCTGATGCGCCGCGATGTTTCCCTCATGAAACTGGAGGAGGACCGGCTGACTGAGACGCTGAAGGTGCTCAACGACAACGTCAACGCGGTCAAGAGCGGCAACCTGATCTACGAGTCCAAATTGCTCCAGCGCTTCGATGCCGAGCCCACGCGGTCTCTCGGCACGACCCCTGAGAGCACGTTGCTCGATTAAGGGATGCGGAGCGAAATCGTTCTGCCCGAGCCCGGAGCCGAGCGCGTTCCGTGGCGGACTGTCCTGATGCCGCTGCTCATCTACGGCTTCTTTATCGTCGTGCTCTGGCTGATCTTCCAACAGGTCGAGCATCAGAAGGGAAGCCGGGGAGGCATTCTTGCGCTCGGCGCCCTCGGGCTGTTCCGTTACGGATGGCTGACGGTGAATCTCGTGCGGTCGTACATCTACCGCTTTATCGCTTTTCCCCGCATGCGGCGTGCGGCCGACGCCATCGCGCAGCCCTACCCGGAGCAGGTCCATCTCATCATCCCGACCTTCAAGGAAAAGCCCTGGGTGACGAAGGAAATGCTCATCTCGGTCACGAGGGAGGCGGCCTCGATCCCTTCGCTCGTGCGCCTTTATATCACGACCGGCGGGCCGGATGAGGATGTCATCGTGCGCGATGTCCTGGCCAAGTGCCCGCCGAATCCCCGGCTGAGTGTCTACATGATGCGTCAGGCGGGCAAGCGATACGGCATGGCCTATGCGCTCCGGGCGGCGGCGCGGACGAATCTCGGCGAGCCGAGCAGCGTCGTCGTGCTCATGGATGGCGATACGCTCCTCGGCAATGGCATCCTCCGCAAATCCCTCCCGTTTTTCGCCCTCCGCCCCAAGGTCGGGGGCATCACCACCAACAACATCGCTGTGACCAACGGGCCGCAGTGGTATCGGGACTGGTATACGCTGCGCTTCTCCCTGCGCAACCGCTACATGTGCTCGACCAGCCTCTCCGGCAAGGTGCTCACGCTCACGGGCCGGTTCTCATTCATCCGCTCCGAGATCGCGCTCTCGGACGAGTTCATCGAGCGGGTGGAAAAGGATTCGATCGACGACTGGCTCTACGGACGCATCGAGTTCAAGACGGGCGACGACAAGAGCACCTGGTTCACCCTGCTGAAGAACGGGTGGGAGATGCTGTACCTGCCCGACACGTATATCTACTGCCTGGAGAACGCGGGAGAAAAGCCCTTCCGGGAAAGCGTGGGCAAGATGCGGCGGTGGTTCGGCAACATGCTGCGCAACAACGGGCGCGCGCTCGCGCTTGGCTGGAACAAAGTCGGGTTCTTTGCGTGGTTTTCCCTGCTCGATCAGCGCATCTCGATGTGGACGAGTCTCGTGCTGCCGACGGGCGTGCTCATCCTCATCTTTACCGAGTCGCCCTTCGTCGTCGTCTACTTCGCCCTTTGGGTGCTCTATACCCGGCTTATCTATCTTTGCGCCCTGGTGGTCGAGGGACACCGCATGAGCAACTGGGACCTGCCGCTCCTGCTCTACCAGCAGTGGGTGGGGTCATTCATCAAGATCCAGACGTTCAGCGATCTGCGTCGCCAGAAATGGGGCGCGGCGCGCGGCGATGCGCGCAATATGCAGGATCGGTTTGGCGCGATCCAGACCGCGCTCTGGTTCGGGATTTTCGGTCTTATCGTCGCCCTGCTCGTTCTCAATTAGGGCGTCCCTAAAACGATGCGCAGTGAGGGCCGCTGCGCCTTTGAGCGAACACCTTGGGCGGCAAAGCCGGGACTACTGGATGGACCCGTCGCGCAGGCTGGCGACCAGCGTGCGAAGGAGATCGGCCAGCGTGTTGGCCCGCTGCTTCATGTCGTGGCGGAAAGCGGCCTGACCGTTGAGTTCCTCCTCGGCGGTGCGGGCTTCGATCGAGCGCGGCTTGGCGGACTCCAGGCGGGCGCGCAGGGCGGCCTCCCGGCTGGACAGCGACGCATTGGCCTTGCGCTGCTTTTCCAACTCCACCTCGACCACTTCGACGAGGATGCGCTTGAGATCCGCAGACTGCGGGACCACGGCGGCTTGGGATGCCGGGGCCGGGGCAACTGGCGCGGGCGTCTCGACGACGGTCGCCACCTGGCGGGAGACTGCGAGAGCGTCGCGCAGGGCGGCGAACTCGGATTCACACTGCGCGGCCGCGGCATTGACCGCCTCCAGGGTGACGGCGAGGGAATCGACCGCGTCGAGCGGGGACTCCATTACAGGCGCGGTCGCGGCCGGAGCGATACGGGAAAGCGCGGAGCGCGCGGCCTGGGCGGATTGCTGCAGGGCGGGCAGGCGTTCGAGTCGTGTGGAAAGCTGGGTGTGTCGCTGGTAAAGCTCCTCGTAGGCGGAGACCGTCGGCAGGAGTTCGTCAATACGCGCTTCGAGAGCGAGGCAGCGGGCGTCTTTTTCGGCAAGGTCCTGCCGCACGGCTGCCAGTTCGCCGTTGAGGCGGTCCGATTCCCCGTCGGGCTGGACGGTCTGCGGGTGGGCCAGCAGGTTCTCCAGGCGGGCTTGAAGCGATTCCTCCCGGTGCTGAGCCTCGGTCACGGCGAGTTGAGCCAGTTCCAGGTCGCGGCGCAGGGACTCCAGGGGTTCCCGGGTGCGTTCGGCCTCCTGCTCGCGCTCCGATTCCCATGCCGATTCGCGGGTGCGAAGCTCCTCGATGAGGGCCTCGTTTTCGATCAGGCGCGCGTTGAGCTCCTCGAGGGAATGCGCTGTCCCGTGGGATTCCTCAAGCCGGGCGGTCAGCTCCTGCTCGCGAAGCCGAGTCTCCTCCAGCTTGCCGGAGAGAGAGGTGATCTCAGCCTCCAGGACCGACATGCATTCCATGTCGCCGGATACCTGTTCCCACTGCTGGCGGAAAAACTCCTCCATCGCGAGCACCTCGTCGAGCGCTTCGCGGAGGCGGGTGATCTCACGATGCAGCGCCTCGGTCTCCGTGGGCAGGGAGACGGAGGTCGCACGCGCGCGGACAAACTCGAAGTCGCTCCGCGCGTCGCGGTTGGTGATGAGAGTCTTGAGGCGGCTCAGCTCCTGCTGGAGAAATGCCTCCTGCCCGGACTTGGCCTCGGCGGTGCGCAGGGCGGCGGCAAGCTCGCTTTCGCGCCGGGATGCGGCGGCCAGTTCCTGGCGCAAATCCTCGATTTCCGCGCGGAGAGTGGTGGCGGCTTCGATCTGGCGGGAGGCCTCCTCGAGGTCCGACTCGTACTGCTGGACGCGGACGAGATTTTCATCGTCCGGCGCGGTATGCGCCGTGAGATGGACGATCTTGCTGTCGCGATTCTCGTTGCGCTTGCGGCGGGATTCCCGGCCTTCTGTGGAGGCGAGTTCTCTCAGCCCCCGGCTGATCGCGACCGTATCGGGGCGCTGTCCGGACCGGCGCAGATCGCCAATGACAGCCATGTAGTCCGCGAAGGAAACCTGCTGGTTTTCAAAAAAGCCCGAGATCTCCTCACTGGCACGCTGAAACGCTTCGTGATCATCGGGTTCGACGTTCGAAGGTGTGGGTACGACATGCTGAGCTGAATTCATCGACATGGCGAAGTGTCCTGCATCCGGTTGCGTGAGGAGGATTTCTACCCCAAGACCCCGTCTTTCGCCAAGATTTTTATCGAGAGGGCTGGGATGCCGCGCCGGGTGTCGGGGCGAATTCCGCCGCCGGGGGGAGATGCTGGTTGATTTCCAACATGTTACCCCAATTGGTCCGGCTCGCCATCTGGGCGCGGGTGGCGGGGGAGATCACCCCGGCTTCGTTGCGCAACTCCCATCCGCCTCCCATGGCGCGGTAGGCGGCGATGAGGCTGTTGGCGTACAGGCCTTTGGCCTGGGCGAGGGCGTCCTCGGCGGCGAGACGCTGGTTTTGCGCGGTAAGGACGCGGGCGTAATCGGCGGTGCCGAGTTCGTATTGGAGGCTGGCGATCTGCACGGCGCTGGAGGCGGCCTTTACCGCGGCCTGGAGCTGGGCGACCCGGCGGGCATTGTTCACATAGTCGGCCAGCGCATCCTGCACCTCGCGCTGGGCATTCAGGACGACATGCTGATAGTTGAGCAGGCCTTCCTGGAACGAGGCGTCGGCGACTCGCACCTGATTGACGAGGCGGCCGTAGTTGAAGATGGGGACGACCAGCGAACCGGCCGAGTTTGCCGCGGCCTGCTGCCAGTTGAAGAAATTGGAGAGCGAGGTGTTTTCGCTGCCTCCGGTGTAGCCGAAGGTGCCATTGAGCGAGAAGGACGGGAGGATCTTGGCAAACTCCACGCCGATGCGGGCGGAGCGGGAGGCGGCCTCCAGTCCCGCTTGGCGAACGTCGGGTCGGCGCCGCAGCAGATCGGCCGGCACGCCAGCCGCGAGATTTGACGGGGGCGTGGGAATGGAGCTGGAGGAGCCGACACGACGCTCGGTTTCCGCCGGGGTCTCACCGAGCAACACCGCCATGCCGTCGATCGCGCGCTGCAGGGCGGCCTGAATGGACGGGCCCTCGGCCTCCGTCGTTGCGAGCTGGGCCTTGGCTTGCTCGACATCGAGATCGCCGACGCGGCCGGCCGTTCTCCGGGCCATGGCGACCTCGACGCTCTTTTTCTGCTGCGCGATGTTGGCGCGGTTGACCTCCAGCCTCGCCTGGAGGGTACGGATGTTGACGTAGGTGGACGCGACATCGGCGACGAGGGTGACGAGGATCGAGTCGTAGGCGGCGATGGTGGCGAGATAACCGGCTCTATCGCTTTGGATCTGGCGGCGGTACTTGCCCCAGAAGTCGATCTCCCACGAGACTGAGAGCAGCGCCTGGGTCGAGAGGTAGTTCTCGTTGAGGCCCGACGGGGTCCAGATGTTATTCGGGTCGGAGGCGACGTTGCCCCGGCCTTGGAGAATCAAATCCTGCTTTTGCGGAAAGAGGTTGCCGACGCTCTGGTTGAGTTCAGCGCGCGCTCCGAGGATGCGCGTGCCTGCCGCCTGCAGGCTTGGGTTGTTCCGGTAGGCCGTATCGACGAGGCTGTCGAGGCGGGAATCGTGAAACTGCTTCCACCACGAGCGGTCGATATCCACCGGCGGGCGGTCGGATATGCCCTCGTATTTCTTCCACTTTCCTTGAATCCGCGCCTCAGGCGTAGAAAAGTTGGGTCCCACCATGCAGGAGGTCAGAATGAGACTGGTTGCGATAGCGAGGCGGTATGGATGCAGGAAACGGAGTGCTTTCACGGAGTGCAACGGTGTACCGCCGCGCGAGACGGGATTTCGGCGATGTATCCGCGGGCGGCGTGCTTGGCGAGTCAATTTTGGCCGGGTGGCGCTGCTCATCGTCCTTGGAGCAGGGGCGGCGAGCCTCGCGTCCGGCGGTGATGCCAGCCGGTACGTGTGGCCGGGAGCGGACGGGCGTTTGCAATACGCCTCCGACGAAAAGGGGAACCGCATCCCGGATTTTTCCTTCTGCGGTTACCATCAGGGGGAAGCGGAGATTCCCGATGTGCCGGTGATAGCCGCCATCGATCCGGCTCCGGGCGATGCCTCGGATCGCGTGCAGGCCGCCATCGATGCCATGGCGGCGCGCCCGCCGGATGCCGCTGGTATTCGCGGGGCGCTTCTCCTGCGCAAGGGGGAGTATCGACTCAGCCGCACGCTGCGCATCACGGCGGGAGGCATCGTCCTCCGGGGCGAGGGGAGCGGTCCCGACGGCACCGTCCTCATTGCCACGGCCCGTCAGCAGTATTCCCTGATCGAGGCCGGCTCGGATAACCTGCCGGTCACCTGGAAGCCCGTATCCGGCACCTGGCAGAAGATCGCGGACGATTACGTGCCTGTCGGCGCGACCAAGATCTCGGTAAAGAACCCCTCCCGATACAGCGTCGGCGACCGCGTCGTGATCCAGCGCCCCAGCACGGTGGAGTGGATTCATGCCATCGGCATGGATGCGATTCCCCCGAGGCCGGACGGAGGCGAGGTGGTCCAGTGGGCGCCGGGAACGAAGAATCTGCACTTCGACCGCGTGATCAAAGCCATCACCGGCAACCAGATCGAGGTCGATGCCCCGATCTGCAATGCCCTCGACGCCGCCTATGGCGGAGGGGTGATTTTCCGGTACGATCTGTCGCGCATTGCCGAGGTCGGAATCGAGAACCTGCGCGGCGAAAGTCTCTACGATGGGTCAACTGATGAGCAGCATGGCTGGACGTTCATCACCTTCAACAATGTCGAGAACGGATGGGTGCGCGATGTCACCGCAGTCCACTTTGGCTATTCCTGTGTGCATCTCGGCAAGTTTGCCAAGGCCGTCACCGTGGAGCGGGCTCAGTCGCTGGAGCCCGTCTCAAAAATCGAGGGCGGACGCCGGTATGCCTTCGCCATCGGCGGGCAGCTTTGTCTCGTGCGGGACTGCTACAGCGCGGATGGGCGGCATGACTTTGTCTTCGATGCGCTCACGCCCGGCCCCAACGTCTTCCTGAACTGCATGGCGGAGCGGGCGAACGCCGATAGCGGGCCGCACCAGCGCTGGTCCTGCGGGATGCTGTTCGACAATGTCACGGTCCAGGGCAACGAACTGAATATCCGCAATCGCGGAAATCTCGGCACCGGGCATGGATGGACCGGCGCGAACAGCGTGATCTGGAACAGCGTCGCCGTTCGCTTCATTTGTGAAAATCCCCCCACTGCTCAAAACTGGGCGATCGGCTGCCAGGGAGCCGCTGAGGGCAATGCCAACTGGGACCTCAAGGGTGCCGCTGCCAGCCCGCCGAGCCTCTATCGCGCCCAGTTGCGTGACCGCCTCGGTCATTGACCGTCGCCGCATCAAGTGGTTCGATAATTAGAATACATATCCCTTTGCCCGCCGCAATCGAGCGAGAGAGGGTGCTGAATACATGAGACGTCCCCCGTCATTGTTGGCCTTCTGTTGTGCTGCGTCCCTGGCTGCTGCGGTTCCCGCCTCCGCTCAACCATCTCCCGCTCCCGCAGTTTCCCTGAGCGCCTCGCTCGCCCCGCGCATCGCGGAAATCGAGGCGATGCTGCCGGAAACCCCCCAGACTTTTGCACCCTCGTTCGACAATCGAGCGGCTTGGGACAAGCTCGCGGCGGACGCGGAATTTCGTGACGCGACGGTCAGGCGCGCCGATGCGATGCTGGCCCAGCCGATTCCCCAGGTGACGGACGCCGAGTGGGATGAGGCAATTCGCACCCGCGAGCGCAAGGTCGAGAAGGTGCTCGACCAGCGCCGCAACCGGCTCGCGGTTTTCATGCTGGCCGAGGGCATGACGAACCAGGGAAAATACGTCCCCGCCATCCTCAAGGAGATCGAGACCATCTGCGGGGAGAAAAGCTGGATATTCCCCTCGCACCAGTACTTCACCGGCAGCAACGACCTGGGCTCGGCCATGACCTCCTGGAGCCTGGCGACCGCGCTCGGGATGCTTGGTGACCGGATGCCTGAGAGCCAGCGCCGGGCGGTGAAGGAGAATATCTCCCGACGTGTCATAGCTCCCTATCTGGCGCAATCCCGCGATGCATCGCTGAAGAAAGACTGGTGGCGCACGAATGAAAACAATTGGAACGCCGTAGTGCATGCCGGCATCGTCGGCTCCGCCCTGACCACGGTGGATTCACGCGCCGAGCGTGCGGAGGTCCTGGCTGCGGCCCTGTCGGAGACTCCGACCTATCTTGCCGGGTTTGCCTCCGACGGCTACTCCCACGAGGGCATGGGGTATTGGAAATATGGCTTCGGTCATTTCATCCTGATGGCGGAGACCGTCTATGCGGCCACGGGTGGAAAGATCGACCTGCTGCAGGACCCGGTCGCCCGCAAACTGGCGGAGTTTCCCCTGCGCTTTGAGGTTGCTCCCGGGATATATCCCGCCTTTGGCGATTGCCAGCTCTACGAGCAGCAGCCGAACTGGATTTACAACCTCCTGAGCGCTCGCTTCGGCATCGGGCTGCCCACCCGGCGCTCGCTGACCCTTGATGGCACGTTTTACAACTTTCTCTACGCCTGGGGCGTGAATCTCGGTTTCGATGCCGAGGCTGCTGCGGCCGCCCGGACTGCTGCCCCACGACCTCTCCGCGATTGGTTTGAGAAAAACCAGATTCTCGTGGCTCGCTCCGCTCCGGGGGGCGCGCCCGCCCTGGGTGTCGCCATCAAGGGAGGCAACAACGGCGTCGCTCATTCCCACAACGACCTTGGCCAGTTCGTCGTCACCGTGAATGGCAAGTTGATCTTGACTGATCCCGGAATGATGGATGTCGGGGGCCAGATTTACGGACCCACGAGATATCAGAGCGCGATCAACAACTCATTCGGTCACTCCGTGCCGGTCGTCGATGGAAAGCTGCAAGGCAATGGGTCGAACTTCGCCGCCCAGGTGCTCGACACCGCTTTCACTGACCAGCTCGACACGGTGACCTACAACCTGCGCGGCGGGTATGAGGTTCCCGGTCTCGGCGAACTCACCCGCCGACTGGACTTCAACCGCGAGGCGGGAAGCATTACCGTCACCGACCATGTGAAATCGGACAAGCCGATTGCTTTTGGCACGGGGCTTTCGACCTACGGGGAGGCTCGCGAGGAATCTCCCGGCGTCTGGGTTGTCACGCGGGATGGCCAATCCCTGCGGGTCGCCATCAGCGCGGGCGGCGCTCCTTTCACCGTGACCTTTGAACCCCTGAAGGACAAATCCCGCTTTGGGCAGGTGTATCGTCTCGGCATCACGCTGAACGAGTCGTCTGCCGATTCCACCATCACGACCGTGCTCACGCCCGCATCCTGATCAATCCCTCCTCCCATGAATCGTTTTACTCTCCCTTCTGTCATTGGCGCGCTGGCTCTCGCCGCCGCCCTGCCGTCTCTCCGTGCCGAAGTGGTCGCGGAGGATTCATTCGAGGATGTCGGGGAGTTTGAGAATTCCCAGATGGTGGAGTCCAAAATGGTCTGGGAGTCGGCGATGAACCGGCAGGCTTTGGGCGTCGCGGGCGATCCCGATGGGCTGAATAGCGGGAACTCGCTTTCGATCGCCAACAACCTGGCGTTTGCGCGAATCCCCGAGACGGTTCTCGATGTGGGCGGCACGCTTACGCTGACCGTGAGGTTTCGCGCACCGAATGCGAGCCCGGAGTACCCGGGCCCCTTCCGGGTAGGTTTGGCGCAGGGGCGCGACGATGCGCCGGAGAAGGGGGACACCGCGGGCTATTGGCTCCTGCTTGGCCCGCAGGGAGGCGGGCTCTCCCTGGAGGAGAACAAGGACTCGCTGATCGGAGGCGGCAATGACAGCACGGGTGTCGGAGAGCCGATCAAGCTCCCTCTCGCCTGGGACAAGCCGCACAAGCTGGTCATGAAGTTCTCTCGTCCCGCTGCGGACAAGGTGGAGATCCGTGTCCAGTTGGATGGCGGCGAGGAGTTTGTCCGGACCGATATGCAAGCGAAGGTGACGGCCTTCAATCTCGTCGGCTTCCGCGTGGCAGACCGGTCAGGCACCACGACCTATGTCGATGACGTGAAGCTGGAACTCGTGAAAACACCAAACTAGCCGGAGCGATGTCGGGCATGAAAAGGATCTGGCTGGCCGGGGCGGGGATGCTGGCCGCATTGGCCGGGGGCTTGCTGGCGGAAAATATTGAGAATCCGGGTTTCGAAAACGGCCTGGAAAAGTGGGATGCGCAGACGGCTCCAGCCGTCGCGTTTGAAACAGGACGGGACGCCGCGTCGATGGGCGAGTCCGGGTTGAGGGTCAAGGTGATATCCCAGCCTGCCGCTGGCATGCTGACCAGTTCCCGGATGCCGGTCGAGCCGGGCCGGGTCTATCGTCTCGGCTACTGGTTCGGAGGAGGAGTCGTGCCCGCAGTGGCGTCGATCGAGATGGTGTTTTACGATGAAAACGGGGTGGAATTGCCTGCTCCCCAGCCGCCGCCGGGAAAGAAAGCACGTACGGTGGCAACAGGCGGTAAGGCATGGACGGGGTACGAACTCGGAGCGATCGCTCCCGAGGCGGCTCGTACCGCGGCGGTTCGTATCAAGCCGATGAGCGGACCGGGCGGAGCGGTGGACTTTGACGATATCCGCCTGGAGGAAATGCCTGCGCCCCTGGATGCGGGCAGCCCGCTGCCTCTGGACTCGCCCCGCATCCAGGAACTGAAAGCAGAGATTCAGAAAAACCCCACCCGGGGAAAGGAGCCGCCGCGGGTCGTCATCAAGCTCGATGATCTCAAGCCGGGCCCGGGCGGGGGTGTGAGCCCGCAATGGCAGCGCGTGGTGGACTATGCCCGGGAAAAGGAGGTGAAGCTGAGCATCGGCATCATCGCGCAGTACCTGGAGTCGGGGAACGCGGATTTCTTCAAATGGGTGCAGGATCTGAACGCGGCCAACTGCGTGGAGTTCTGGCACCACGGGTGGGATCACGCGGCGGAGGGAAATCTCAAGGAGTTCTCCGGGCAACCCTACGAGCGCCAGAAGGAGCACATGACCAAAGCCAACGCGCTGGCTCGCGAAAAGCTGGGTTTTGCCTTCACGAGTTTCGGAGCGCCTTTCAATGCCACCGATGCCAGCACCGTGCGCGTTCTCGCCGAGGACCCGGATATTACCGTCTGGATCTACGGAGATCCGAAGAACCCGGCGGGAAAGACGGTCCTGCGGCCCAGTCCGATCATGATCGAGACCCGGGCGCGGCCGGATTTTGAGGCGTTTCTGGAGGCCTACGCGCACAATCGCGGCATCGACTATTTTGCCATGCAGGGCCACGCGGGCGGGTGGAAGGATGACGCCTTCGATCAGTTTCGGGCCATGGTTGAGTTTCTGCAGGGCCAAGGCGCGCAGTTTGTCCTGCCGCGGGAATTTGCGGGCAAAAATTGAGGTTCTCTCCGGGGAGAGTGCCTCGATAAAAAGTATCTTTCCCCTGCGTATCGTGGCATAGCTAGGCAAATGGCGGTTCGTCGAGTTTCCCAGAAGAACGTGGCCGATGCGGCTGGTGTTCATGTGACGACGGTCTCGCTCGCGTTGAAGAACAGTCCTCGGCTCCCGCTGGAAACCCGGGAGAAAATCCAGCGCATCGCCCGCGAAATGGGCTATCAGCCCGATCCCATGCTCTCCGCCTTGACGATTTATCGGCGGAAAGTTCACAAACCGTATTTCCAGGGCACTCTCGCCTGGTTGGATAATACCAAGAATACCGCCAGTCCTGCCGCCCGGCTCCGATATCGGGATTACTGGGATGGCGCCGTTGAGCGATGCAACGAACTCGGGTACCAGATCGAGGAGTTTTCAACCTCCGAGATGTCGCTTTCCCGCATCTCCAAGATCCTGAAGGCGCGGGGCATCTCCTGCATCCTCCTGCCGCCACAGCCCCGGCACCTCTCGCATATCAAGTTTGACTGGGAGAACTTCTGCGCGCTTTCCTTCGGCTTCAGCCTCGCGTTTCCGCGCCTTCATCTGGTGACCAATGCCCAGTACCGATCGGCCCGGCAGGCGGTGAGGGCCATTCGGTCGTATGGTTATCGGCGAATCGGGTTCACCTCGCTCCACGTGATCGAGATGCGAACGGACCAGAATTTTTCCTCCGGATACCTGGCCGAGCATCGCCTCGGACGGCGCGAGCCGTTGCCGATTTTTGAGTTCGATGATGCGCAGAAGACGGTCAGGCGCACCTTCCTGAAGGATTTTGAAAAATGGTTCAAAACCTGGAAACCCGATGCGATCATCTCCCTGGACCACGAGGTGGCCAATGCCCTCCGGTCGCTCGAGATCGCTCCCTCGACCTGCGGCTACGCCTCGCTGCATCTCGACCAGGCCGGGTCCGGGGTGGCTGGCATCTATCAGAATGACAAGATCGTCGGGAGGGCGGCGGTCGATTATCTCGTCGATATGTATAACCGCAACGAGCGCGGAGTACCCGTCGTGCCCTACCGCGTACTGGTAGAGGGCACCTGGGTCGACGGAGACACGCTTCCTCGCCGGGTCGTTCCGGCTTCCGGCATCCCGCCCCTCCTGTAGGGGGTTGTCAGTTCCAGGGCGAGCTGCCGGGCTGCTGTGGCTCCCGAGAGCCATGCGGACTCGATATTACCTCGTCCGAATGCGTCTCCGGCGAGATACAGCGGATCATCGTTCGGGAGCCTCCAGTAGGTGACGTCGTTCAGCGGCTGGGAAGCTCGGGCAAACCGCCAGCGGTGGACGTGCAGGAGGTCCGACCCGGCCAGGCTGGGGCAGATCTGTCCGGCGCGCGCCAGCATGAGCCGTCCTGCGGCGGACAGGTCGCCATCGAGATGAGCTGCGCTGAACCCGGCCGATGCATGCAGGACGACAAATCTCCGCGGGGGAGCAGGGGTCCGTTTGCTGAAATCCGCTCCCAACCAGGAAAGGGTGTCCTCTTCCTTTACCTGGATGCCTTTCCACTCCGGAGAGGGCCCTTGAAGCTCCACGATGGCGGAAAGGCAGGGCTCGACCGGGATGAAATCGAGGGCAAAGCGGTTGGGTTCGTCGATGAAATCCTCCAGCAGTGCGCGGTTTTGCGGAAGGGGAAGGGTGGCAAGAACCGCCCGCGACCGGAGGGATGAGCCGTTGGCGCTGGTGGTGACGAAAGAGGAGCCGCTTTTCTCGACCGATACGACCGGATGCTCCCGCAGCACATCCCCTGGCAGGAAGCTAGCCTTGGCCAGAGCGGTCATGCCCTCGGGACAGGCGTAGCGTGCGTGAATCTCGTCTTCCCGGGGTGGCTGGAGCCTGCCGTCCTCATATCGGTGAATCCCTGCCGTCCACTCGGAGCAAATCCCAGCCACCTGCCAGCGGCGCACGGTTTCCGCAAACTCCCGGCTGCGAACGGTGAAAAATTGGGCGCCATGATCGACCGGGATGCCGTCGATCCGCCGTGTGGCGGCGCGACCGCCCACCCCCCGGCTTTTGTCCAGCACGACGAAACTCAAGCCTGCCGAACGCAGGGGGACCGCCGCCGCACTCGCAGCCAGCCCTGCTCCCAATATCACGACGTCGACATCCATTGTCATCGGGGAGCTGGAGGCGTGCTGAAGAGGCATCGGATCGCTGACTCGCGATAGTCAAAGATATGACGAAGTTGCATTTTGACAAAGGGAAGAGCGAGATTTCCCAGCAATCCGAAGGGGAGGCGATACCGGACTTCATCCCGCATCACCGTGGTGTCTCCCTCGGCGATGAACTCATGAAGGTGTGTCCAGCGGGCATACGGCCCGGTGACCTGCTCGTCGATGAAACGGTGCGGAGGGCTCCATTCCGAGATGAGACTGCTCCAGCGAAGCGGGATGCCAAGGATACGCAACCGATACTCAATCATCAGGTTACGCCTCATTTCCAAAGGCTGCGCGCTGGTGATCTGAAACCCCATGGAGGGAGGGGTGATGCGGGCGAGATTGCGGGCGTCGGCGAAAAACGGAAAGACCTCCGCCAGCGGCCGGGGAATGCGGGTTGTCCGTTCCAAGATATGATCGGAAGAATCCATCTCAAAATTCCATACGCCGCCCGCCGTTGCCGGGACGCGATTTCGCCTCAAAAACGACCTGTAATTCGGGTTTGCCTGTCGAGGGAAACACTGAGAGAATCCGCCGGACGTATGGCAACCACCAAGAAACCCACGAAAGCAAATTCCGCCCTTGCAAAGCCCGTTCAGCCGGATGAAGTCCTCGCGAAGGTCGTCGGCTCGACGCCCCTTCCCCGTACGGAACTCACCAAGAAGATCTGGGATTACATCAAGAAGAACGGCCTGCAGGACGAGAAGAAGAAGACCCTCATCAATGCCGACGAAGCCCTCAAGGCAGTGTTTGGCGGCAAGAAGCAGGTCACGATGTTTGAGATGACCAAGCTGGTCAACGCTCACGTCAGCTAAAAACTCTCCCCTACAAATCTTGTAAAAAGCGGACGCAGGATTCCTGCGTCCGCTTTTTTTTGTGATCGGAGGTAAAAATCCTTCATAGTCGGCGCGCAAACGGTTAAAGCGGCGGCGTGTCCGCCGTGTCTGAACAAAGAAAGCTGCCCTTGGCTCTTGCCGCGCTCGGCGTGGTCTTTGGAGACATCGGGACGAGTCCTCTTTATACGTTTGAAACCGCGCTTGATGCGGTGTCTCCTGTGAGCCGGGTGGAGGTGCTGGGTGTGGCCTCCCTCATCGTGTGGAGCCTGCTCCTCATCGTCACGTTGAAGTATGTCTTCCTGGTCATGCGGGCGGACTATCACAAGGAGGGCGGTGTCTTTGCCCTGCTGGCTTTGCTCCGGTCCAAGGACAGCCGCAGCGATACGCTCCGGCTGCCGTTTTACATCCTGCTGCTTCTCTTTGGCGCGGCGCTGCTCTTCGGCGATGGCACCATCACCCCGGCCATCTCGGTCCTGAGCGCGCTGGAGGGTCTCGAGGCGGTCAACCCGGATTTCAAGCGGCTGGTTGTTCCCGCGACAGTGGCCATCCTCCTGCTGCTTTTCTCCGTGCAGCGGCTTGGCACCGGGCGGCTGGGCTTTGTTTTTGGCTGGGTGATGCTCGCATGGTTCGTGACCATCGGGACGATCGGGCTGTATTGGATCGTGCGCAATCCCGGGGTATTGGTGGCTCTCAATCCCCTGTACGCTCTGGGTGTCGTCCGGGAAGCGGGATGGCAGACCCTTACGCTCATGGGAGCGGTGGTCCTCGCGGTCACAGGGGTGGAGGCGCTTTACGCGGACATGGGGCACTTCAGCCGCAAGGCGATCTCGCTGGCCTGGCATGGGGTCGCGCTGCCCGGGCTGCTTCTCAACTATCTTGGGCAGGCATCGCTCGCCATGGAGCGTCCCGAGTATTTCCAGACAAACAACCCGTTTTTCCTCATGGTGGCCCAGGGATGGCCGACAGCCTTGCTCGTCGCTCTCGCGACCGTGGCGACCGTGGTCGCCTCCCAGGCGCTCATTTCCGGCGTCTTTTCGCTCACGGCCCAGGCCCAGGAGCTGAGTTTCATCCCCAAGTTCCTCATCATGCACACCAGCCGCGAGGAGCGCGGCCAGGTCTATGTCCCGTCGACGAACTGGCTGCTGGGACTGACCTGCATCCTGCTGGTCCTGACCTTTCGCTCCAGTGACAACCTCGCCGCGGCCTATGGCCTCGCCGTGGTGGGCACGATGGTCATCACCACCATCTCGCTTTTTCTGGTGATGCGCCGCTGCTGGCACTGGCCCCTTGCCCGTGCTCTCGCGATCATGATTGTCCTTCTCGTTGTCGAGATCCCGTTCCTGATCTCCTGCCTGACCAAGTTTCCCAATGGCGGCTACTTTCCCGTCGTTGTCGCCTGTATTCTTTTGGCTGCCATGCTGACGTGGCATCGCGGCCGGGCCATCATTCTCAATCATATGCGCTCCAGCCGGGGATCGGTGCTGGAGCTGGCCAGCGTCCTCGATGCCGAGCCGGGGTGTCACGGCCAGATAGTCTTCATCACCTCCAATCGCCAGCCGCGCTACGCCGCCGCGCGGGCTTTTGAAATGCTGCGCCGCGGAGGAACCCTGCGCGGGCAGGTCGTGCTCCTGAGCCTGGTGAACGCGATGGAGAGCGACGTCGACATGCCGCGATGCGTCGAGGTCCACCGCATCAGCGACAAGCTTTGGCATGTCGTCGCCATGCACGGCTACATGCAGGAGCCTCATGCTCCCGAGATCATGGCGAGGGCGCATGAGTTGAGCAACGGCGAGATCGCCCTGGTCGGCTCCGACACGTTTTACGTCCTCGGGCGGGAGCTCATTGTCGAGTACGTCGGCAATCGTCTGGCCAGATGGAGGAGGGCGCTTTTCGGCTTCCTCAGCCGCAACGTAAGTTACGCCCCCGACTACTTTTACATCCCTCACGAGCAGATCGTGGAGTTCACCTGGATGATGCGCGCGTGAAGAGGGTGCTTTCCTTTTTTACTCTCAACCGATAATTCCCCGGAGCACCAGCCATGGCGAAAGATCGCATCAAACTCGACGACCTCGACCAGTCCTGTTCCCTCGAGCAGGATGACTACAAGAAGCAACTGAAGAAGTACCAGCTCGAGTTGCTCAATATGCAACTGCTTCTGCGCGAGCAGAAGAAGAACGTCGTCATCGTCATGGAAGGCCCCGACGCGGCGGGCAAGGGCGGCGCGATCAAGCGTGTCGTCGAGCGCCTCGATCCCCGTCTGTGTCGCGTCTACTCGGTCGTCAAGCCGACGCCAGAGGAGTACCAGCACCACTACATGTGGCGATTCTGGAACAAGCTCCCGCCCTACGGCCAGCTCGCCATCTTTGACCGCTCATGGTACGGGCGCGTCCTCGTCGAGCGGGTCGAGAAGTTCTGCACCGAGGCGGAGTGGAAGCGCGCTTACGGCGAGATCAATGAGTTCGAGCGGCAGCTCACCGATGACGGGTCGATCGTCATGAAATTTTACCTTCACATCTCCAAGGACGAGCAGCTCGACCGCTTCAAGCGCCGCGAGGCCGACCCCTACAAGCACTGGAAGATCAGTGATGAGGACTGGCGCAACCGTCGGCACTGGAGCGATCACAACGCGGCGGCGGAGGACATGTTTGAAAAGACCTCCACGCCCAACGCGCCGTGGATCGTCATCCCGGCCAACTACAAGTGGTACGCCCGCGTCAAGGTGGTCAAGAACGTGGCGGAGACCCTCAAGGCTTCGCTCAAGCTGTAGGCTGCCCGGGGGATATCAGGCGTCGATCCGCGAAAGGTCGACCTGGACGTACCGGATGCCGCTGGTGGCCAGGGCCGTGTCGATGATCGTCGCCACGGTCGAGGCGTTCATATTCTGGTTGAGCCGGAGATACGCGCCGGAATCCCGTACCGTGGCTCCAGAGCACACCGACTCGGGGAGGTTGGGGATGGATTTCAGCTTGGACCGGAGACGGTTCAGGACGATGGCCTCCTCAAAAAGCGAGGCGCTCGGCTCCTTCTTGCCTTTTCCCGGCCTGGCAAAAACCAGCACGCCGCGACCGGATTCCGCGAGTTCGCCGTTTCGCACGAGAGAAACGATCTGCTCCTGACGCGCGTCTCTTGCGGGCGGTACGTAAGAAGATCCCTTGGGGTTGGCGGGCGGAATCACGGCTGGCTGGTCGCCGGAGCCGTAGTTGCGGGCAGTTTCATCCGTGGTCGTGGCGCTGGCCAGGGAGGCGGGATGCACGTGAGCGACCGCCGCCGCAGCCGGAGCGGAAGGAGGCGGGGGCGGTTTTGTGGAACATCCCGTAAAAATTGCGGCTACCGCCAACACTGGGGCCGATATCTTCCAACCGGCTTCGAACCCGACTCTCATTTCCTGCATGGGTGACATGAAACCGCAGAAAAAACAAGCGAGGGCGGGGACAATCGCAACTTTGCGCTTGCCGCTCGCGCTGTTAAAAATAGCTTCACAAGCATGAGCCAGAACAACCCCGTCGCCTACGACTCGAAGATCGAGGGCAACGTGATTTTCACCAAATTGGATGCCGCCATCAATTGGATGCGTGGTAACTCGCTCTGGCCGATGCCCATGGGACTGGCCTGCTGCGCCATCGAGCTGATGGCCGCCTCGTCCTCGCGCTTTGATATCTCCCGGTTCGGAGCGGAAGTGATGCGGTTTTCGCCCCGTCAGAGTGACGTGATGGTCGTCGCTGGCACGGTAACCTACAAGATGGCCCTCGCAGTCCAGCGCATCTGGGAGCAGATGCCTGAGCCGAAGTGGTGCATCGCCATGGGCGCCTGCGCCTCCAGCGGCGGCATGTACCGCAGCTACGCTGTGCTCCAGGGCATTGATAACCTTATCCCGGTGGACGTTTACATTTCCGGGTGTCCTCCCCGGCCCGAGGCCCTGCTCGACGGCCTGATGAAGCTTCAGAAGAAAATTATGACAGAAACGGCTATCAAGGATCAGAAACGCGCTCTGCTGGAGACCGTATGAGTGCGCAGGATCCCGCCAACTCCTTCCGCGACAAATTTGCCGCCTCGATCCTCTCGGAAACGGATTTCCGGGGCGAAAAGACCTTTTTGATCAAGGTCGAGGCTCTGCACGACGCGGCCAGATATTTGAAGGACGAACAGGGTTTCGACTACCTGATCGATATTTCCAGCCTCGACCATTTCGGCGACTCGCCGCGATTTGAGGTGGTGTATGAGCTTTGCAATCTTGGCAAGGGCTCTCACATTCGTCTCAAGGCCGCGCTGGCCAGTGATGAGGAGCCAGTGGCTCCCACTGTCGTCGACCTGTGGCCGACGGCCGACTGGCATGAGCGCGAGGTCTACGATATGATGGGGATCAAGTTCGACGGGCATCCCAACCTGACCCGCATTCTCATGTGGGAGGGATATCCCTACCATCCCCTGCGCAAGGACTTCCCCCTTCAAGGCAAACCCAGTGAAACTGAAGAAGTGGCGTTTACCCATGTGGCGCCGCTGGCTGGCGGACCGTTCGTGACTGTTCCGACATCGGGCAACACCCAGGTACGCGAGCCCCGCGCCCGCCGCGCAGGCGACGAGCCGGTTCACGAGAAATTCATCGCCGAACCTTGATCTCAGATCCATCGGGACTTCAGGCGCTGATCGATCGCCTTGCGCCCCTCCCGCAGATCGCCGTCGATACTGAGGCGGACAGTCTGCACAGCTACTTTGAGAAGCTGTGCCTCATCCAGATCAGCGCGGACAATGAGGACTTCCTCGTCGATCCGCTTGCCGGGTTTTCGCTCCAGCCTCTCTACGATGCTCTGGCGCCGAAGCGGCTGATCTTTCACGGGGCGGACTACGATATGCGGCTCCTGCACCGATACGGCCAGTTTGGCGCGACGGATATCTTTGACACGATGATTGCCTCGCGCCTCTGTGGGTATCGCGAGCTCGGTCTCGCCGCCCTGGTCGCGAAGCATTTCGACGTGAAGCTCTCCAAGGCCTCGCAAAAGGCCAACTGGGCGATCCGCCCACTCTCCAAGCAGATGCTGGAGTACGCGGTCAATGATACCAAGTATCTTCTCACGCTCGCCCAGATCCTGGAGGCGGAGCTGCATCGCCTGGAGCGCTGGGATTGGTTCGTGGAATCGCGGGATCGCATGATGGCCTCAGCCCGGGAACCGCGCGAGCGCGATGAGAACTCCGCCTGGCGCATCTCCGGCAGCGCGACCCTGAGCCCGCAGGCGCAATCCGTCCTGCGCGTGCTGTGGTACTGGCGCGATGGCGAGGCAAAGTCCTGGGACCGGCCGCCCTTTCACGTGATGAGCAACGACGATCTCGTCCGCATCGCGGAAAAGGCGGTGATCGGAGAGCCTTTCTCGACGCCGCGCATGAGCAGCCGCCGCCGGAAGAGCTTTGAGGTCGTCCTCGCGCTCGCCCTGCACATTCCCGAAAACGAGTGGCCCGTACCGCCCAAGACCCGCCGCCGTCGTCCGACGCGCGAGCAGACCGAGCGGTTTGAAAGCCTGCGCCGCACCCGCGACAAGGTGGCCGCCGAGATCGGCCTCGATCCCTCGATCGTGGCCCCCCGGGGAGCACTGGAGGCCGCTTCGCTCGATCTGAATACGCACGTTCTCATGAACTGGCAGCGCCGCTTGCTCGGCCTCGAACCGCATCAGCCTGCCGCTAATGCCTGACTTTGACCTGATCGATGCCGCGCTCCGCGAGGACATTGGCTCCGGGGACCTGACGACCGAGTATTTCACGGATCAGACCCGGGTCGCCACGGCGCGCATCGTCGCCCGGGAAGAGTGCGTCCTCGCCGGGGGCGCCGTTGCCCGCGAGGTCTTCCGCCGGGTGGACCCGGCCTTGGAACTCATCCACCTTTTGCCCGATGGCATCGTGCTGGAAAAAGGCGCTGTTGCCCTGGAGGTTCGAGGCAGGGCGGCCTCTTTGCTGACCGCCGAGCGGACCGTGCTGAATTTTCTCCAGCGCCTTTCCGGCGTGGCCACCATCACCTACCGCTATGTGCAGGCCGTGCAGGGGACGGAGACGCGTATCCTCGATACCCGCAAAACCACCCCGGGCTGGCGTCTGCTGGAAAAGGCCGCGGTGGCCGCCGGAGGCGGGACCAACCATCGTATCGGCCTCTATGACATGGTGATGGTGAAGGACAATCATCTCGCCGCCTGTGCCTCCCTCGACGATCTCGCGATTTCCATTCGGCGCTTCAAGGACGACCATCCGGACATCCGAGTGGAGCTGGAGGCCGATACGCTCGACCAGGTGCGGGCCTTTGTCGCCATGGAGGGCGTCGACGTCATCCTGCTGGACAACATGACTACCACGCAGATGAGCGAGGCCGTGGCCATGCGGCGAGACGGCATTGAGTTTGAAGCCAGCGGAGGCATCACGATCGAGCGGCTGCCCGAGATCGCCCGTACCGGGGTCGACTATATTTCCGTCGGCGCGCTGACCCATTCCGCTAGGGCGGTGGATTTGTCGATGGAGATCATCGATGACCCTGCTTGACCCTGACCTGATCCAGGCTGCGGCCGGCGAGGGGACGGTGGGAAAGCGCGTCCTTGTTTTCCGCGAGACCGCCTCCACGAATGACCTGCTCCTTCGCATGGGAGAAAGCGGTGAGCCCGAGGGAACCGTGGTTTTTGCGGAATCCCAGACTGCCGGACGCGGGCGGTTCAAGCGCCCTTGGCACTCCGCCGTCGGCCTGGGGCTGTGGTTTTCCTTTCTGGTTCGCGAGGGACTGGGTCCTGCCGTGACCGACCTGACGCCGCTGATCGCTGTGGCGATGAGCGAGGGATTGCGTGACGCGACCTGCGACGGGCGCTGGCGCATCAAGCCGCCCAATGACATCTACGGCGACTCCGGCAAGGTGGCCGGCATTCTCATCGAGGCCCGCTCCGGCCCCCGGCCATTCGCCGTCATCGGCATCGGGCTGAACGTGAATCACGCCCGGGAGGATTTTCCGACGGAGTTACGCGCTTCCGCCAGTTCGCTCCGGGTGGAGCTGGACCGCGTGCTGGATCGGGAAAAGGTCGCCGGAGCCGTGCTGGCGGCGGTGAATCGCCATCTGTGCGAGCTCGGCAACCCGCAGGCGGCTTTTCTCAAGATTTACGACCGGATGACCCGGGAGTGGCAGGCGTCGCGACCGGCTTTGCAAAGTCCGGAAGTGTGATACCTTGACCCTCATGCATCGTTTGCTTTGCGTCGTATCTCTCGCCGTCGTGGCGGGCGCGGCGTTCGCCCAGAAGGCGGCTCCGACTCCGGCTGCCGATGAGGATTCCCCCTATGAAAGCGTGCAGGTGCTGGCCCGGGCCATGCAGCTCATCCGGCAGGATTACGTGAATGACGGCAAGATTTCCTACAAAGATCTCACCTATGGCGCGCTCAAGGGCATGCTTTCGCAGCTCGACCCGCACAGCGAGTTCATGGACCCGGAGGATTTCAAGGGCATGCAGGAGGACACCAAGAGCGAGTTTGGCGGCCTGGGCGTGGTGGTGACGCTCGACGACGGGGCGCTGACCATTGTGAACCCGATGGAGGACAGCCCGGCCTTCACCGCCGGCCTGCTCCCGGGAGACCGCATCCTGCGCATCAATGGCGAAGCCACTGACAAGCTCACGATCTCGCAGGCCGTCGACAAGCTGAAGGGTGACATCGGCGAAAAGGTCACACTCACCATCCAGCGCCCAAGCACCAAGGAGATCAAGGATTACGAGCTCACCCGCGTATCGATCAAGATGCGCAGCGTGAAAAATGCCCAGATCCTGCCTACGGACCAGACGGATGGACACAAGATCGGGTACGTGCGGATCACGAAGTTTGCCGAGCCCACCGCCTCGGAACTCGCCAAGGCCCTCGATGACCTGGAGAAGCAGGGCATGGAGGCACTCGTGCTCGACCTGCGCTATAACCCCGGCGGCCTGCTCAACAGCGCCGTCGACGTCTGCGGCCTCTTTGTGCCGCCGGATACCAAGGTGGTCTACACTGAGGGCCGCTCTCCCGGGCGCGAGTACCGCACCTCGGCGGCTCTGGGCAAACAGCGCAAATACCCGCTGGCCATCCTGACCAACTACGCGAGCGCGAGCGGATCGGAGATCGTTGCCGGGGCCTTGCGCGACCTGAACCGCGCGGTGGTGATCGGGGAGACGACGTTCGGCAAGGGATCGGTGCAGAGCGTGGTTTCTCTGCCGGACGGCTCGGCCCTGCGGCTGACCACGGCCCGGTATTTCACGCCGAGCGGCACGGTGATTCACGAGGTCGGCGTGGTGCCGACGATCAAGGCGACGCTCACGCCCGAGCAGGAGTATGACCTTTGGAAAATGCGGCGGGAAAGCATCACCGGGGAACCGGTGCTTTCGCTGTCCAAGGACGCGCAGCTCTCCCGCGCCGTGGACATGCTGCAGGGTTCCGTGATCTACGCGGAACGCAAGAAATCCGACAAGCCGGACAAGGGATCGTGATCGTCCTCGCCATCGAAACATCCTGCGACGAAACCGCAGTGGCGATCCTGCGCGATCACGGTGATGTCCTGAGCCATGAGGTGGCCAGCCAGGCGGATATCCATGCCGTCTACGGCGGGGTGGTGCCCGAGGTGGCATCCCGCAATCATCTCTCGCTGCTGCCCGGCATCGTGGAGAAGGCCCTCGCCGACGCAGGCTTGCGCCTCGACCAGATCGACGCCTTCGCTGCCACGAATGGGCCAGGGCTTGCCGCCGCCCTGCTCGTCGGAGTGTCCGCCGCCAAGGGACTCGCTCTCGGCGTGAACAAGCCGTTCCTCGCCGTGAATCATATCGAGGGTCACATGTTGTCGCCCTTTTTCGGCCTCGCGAAGATTCCCCCGCATGTCGGGCTCGTCGTGAGCGGCGGTCATACCATGCTGCTGGACGTGGCGGGGTATGGCGATTACCGGCTCCTTGGGCGCACCCTGGACGACGCGGCTGGCGAGGCTTTTGACAAGGTGGCAAAGCTGCTGGGATTACCTTATCCCGGCGGAGTGCAGATCGATCGTCTGGCGCAAACCGGCGATCCCGGGAGATTCGAGTTTCCACGCAGCATGCTCGGGTCGGGGGATTTTGCCTTCAGCTTCAGCGGGTTGAAAACCTCGGTCCGGTATTTTCTCGACCGGGGCTTTGAACCGGCGGACCTGCCCGATATCTGCGCCTCCTTCCAGGAGGCGGTCGTCGACATCCTGATCCACAAGGCGCTGGCTGCCGTGCGCCGACAGCACCGCACGCTCCTCGCGGTGAGCGGTGGCGTGAGCAGCAACTCGCGTCTCCAGGCAAAGCTCGACCTCGCCTGCCGCTCCGCCGGGATCGAATGGCGGATGGCTCCCCCGGCTTTGCGCACCGACAATGCGCTCATGATTGCGTACGCAGCCTCCCATCGCCGGGGCGGACCCTCGGACCTTGAGGCGGATATCGTGCCCAATTTCGACTACGCGCGTCTGGCTGCAGCGTAATTCTCGGCGGCGGGGCAGTGCGGGCTTGCTTGCGGGCGCATGGTGCGAAACACTTGCCGAAACAGACGTACGCGTGGATTCCTCCTCTTCCCAGCAAGCCTGTAAAGTTCTCGTCGTCGAAGACGACCGTCCCACGCGGATGCTTTTGGAGCGCATCATTCACTCCCGCGGACACGAGGTGGTCGGCTGCGAATCCGCCGAGCTCGCGCTGGAGCGGCTGGAGCGGGAGGATTTTCCGCTCATCACCCTCGATATCCAGCTCCCCGGCATGAGCGGCCTGGAGCTCTGCCGCAAGCTGCGCTCCCAGTCGCAGGGCGCGTATGTCTACATCCTGGTGGGAACAGGCAATAGCCGACCCGAGGACTTGCGCGAGATTCTCGATGCGGGAGCGGATGACTATATCGGCAAGCCCTACAACCCCGGCCTGCTCGATGTGCGCCTCACTGTCGCCGAAGCGGCCGTGAAGGAGATCGCTCGCAGGAAGCAGCTCGAGGATCAGCTCAAGTTCCTCGCCCAGCACGATCCGCTCACGAGGTTGAGCAACCGCAGCCAGCTCGACCCCGCGCTCTCCCTGGCCGTCGAACGCGCCAAGGGCGGGGAGCCCGGAGCCGTGCTTTATCTCGATCTCGACAATTTCAAGATCATCAACGACACCCTCGGCCATGATGCCGGCGACAAGCTTCTGCTCCAGGTCGCCCATGTGCTGAAAAATCTCACCCGCCGCTCCGATGTGCTCGTGCGGTTCGGCGGGGATGAGTTTGTCCTCATCCTCCCCGCCTGCGAAATGCCCAAGGCCTGCGAGATCGCCGAGTCGATCGTCGACCGGGTGGAGGAGATCGTCTACACCTCCGGCGACCGCAGCTTTCGCGTGGGAGCATCCGTCGGCGTGGCGGTGATCGACGGCCTGCTGGCTTCCCCCGAGGTGATGGCCAATGCCGATGCCGCCTGCTACGCGGCCAAGGCGCGCGGGCGCAACCGCGTCGAGGTTCACCGTCCCGAGACCAATGAGATCAGCCAGCTCATCGCCGACACCGACTGGTCGTCGCGGATCAAGACGGCCATGCGCGACGGTTCGCTCCAGCTCTGGTTTCAGCCCGTCTACTCGGTCTCGGGCAAGAGAATACTCTTTCACGAGGTGCTGCTTCGCTACGTGGACTCCCGGCGCGAGGAGCCGGTGAACCCCGCGGTCTTTTTATCGGCGGTCCGCCGCTCGGGCCAGACGACCAAGCTCGACCGCTTTGTCATTACCAAGGCCTTTGAGGCGCTCGCCACCACCCCGGGGCTTTCGGTTTCCATCAATATCTCGGGATCGCTTTTCGGCGACGAGACCTACTGCGAGTTCGTCGAGAGCATGCTGGCAAACTCGGGCATCTCTCCCGACCGGGTGCTCTTTGAGATCACCGAGAACGAGCTGATCCCCAATCTCCAGCACGCCTCGGGCGCGATCACCCGGCTGCAAAAGCTAGGGTGCCAGTTTGGCCTCGACGACTTTGGCTCCGGCTTCTCCTCCCTGACCTACCTCAAGACGTTGCCCATCGATTTCATGAAGATCGACGGCGCCTTTGTCCGCGACCTGCCTCGGCAGCCATTCAACCAGGCTGTCCTCCGGGCCTTGCAGATCATCGCGAAAAATCTCGATATCGACACCGTGGCCGAGTTTGTGGAAACCGCGGAGGAGATGGAACTCCTCCGTTCGATCGGGATTTCCTGCGCCCAAGGGCACTTCATTGGCCGACCACGCTGGAAACCCTATCAGGAGGACGAGCTTTTCCAGGAAGAGCCGGGAATCTGACCGTCAGGAAATCCGCAGGAGATCGCGGAGGAACTGAAACCAGAGGAAAAACATCCCCCGGGGCGTGTAGCGGACGCGGTTGTCCTCCACCCGCTGAAGCAGCCCGGCATCGACATTGTGGGCGATCTGGCCGCGCATGTCTCCCTGCAGAGTCGGGATCAGCTCGTCGTGAGGGATCAGGATTCGGTCATCCTTTCCGCATCCCTCCCGCTCGAGGAACCGCTCCTGCGAGGCGAGAATGCTCCCGAATGGCCCGGGAGCGAGGAATCGCTGCACCTTGGTCCGCGGTTCCAGCTTCAGCCCGTAGGAAAACGGATAATTCCAGGTCGAAAGCGTCCGTCCGTCCGAGGTTCTGGCCGTGACCGTGATGTAGAAAAACGCGAGTTCCTCCTGCTCCGACAGGCAGATTGCGGCCTGGAGGCGTTTTTCGGAATGCTCAAAGACCCGGTAGTAATTTTTTGCGGAGTCGTGGTCCCAGCCCAGGTCGTCGATGTATTCAAAGCCGCAGTCCTCGATTTCCTGGGAGACTTCCGAGAGGTTGGGGAATTCGCTCCGGGTTGGCGGACGGCGTGACTCGATCACCCGGTCGGCGGGCAATCTCATCCGGCGGATGCGGGTGAGGATCTCCAGCCAGGGCAGGAACAGCCAGCTCAGGGCGAGAACGACGCCCATCGCGACGCTGCCTCCGAGCAGCCACCCGGCAAGGAACGAGGTGACCAGGATGCCCAGGGTGCCGAGCCGGACAAAAAACGGGTGTTGGAACGAGCGCAGAGCCACGCTCGCGACTCCCACGCCGGCCACCAGCAGGAGATCGGATATCATTCCGGTTGAATATCGTTCGTCTGGAGGAACTTCTCAAGCTGCCTCACATCAAAATCCGGCAGCACCTTGCCATCCGGCATTTCCAGGGTGGGGGTGAGCGACTGTCCGGAAATCTTGCGCATATGGGCATACGCCGCCTCGCTGGAGAGCACGTCGATCGGCTCAAAAGCGTAGCCGCGCGCCTTCAGCCACGCAACGGCCTCGACGCACCAGGGGCACCAGGGCTTGATATACAATTTCATCCGCACGAAAAGATCGCTGTGCATTCGGACTTGTCAGCATAAAAATTCTCCGATACCTTGCCCGACTCTCGAAGGCGCATTCGTCTAGAGGCCTAGGACACGGCCCTCTCAAGGCCGGTACACGGGTTCGAATCCCGTATGCGCTGCCAAAAACCGTTCGGTTTTTGGGAAATGGCCTCTCGTCGGGATGAGAACATAGTTCGACTGCTAGTCCCGCTGGTGCGGGACAAGTGCTTCCAGGCGAAGCCACACTCGCAGAGCCAGCGCGAAGCGCAGGATAATCCCGTATGCGCTGCTGACGTGACTCGACTTTCTAGAGCCAAGGGATGAGTTAGTCTGGGACCGAAAGGA
>ERZ778023.1314-NODE-1314-length-40508-cov-8.158455_pt1 | contig 40508 bp, 50 predicted proteins | sample MGYA00375753_ERZ778023 | MGnify/ENA primary metagenome ERZ778023 (study PRJEB29350, sample SAMN05389822) | bioreactor metagenome | isolation source: Ammonium sulfate bioreactor | place: South Africa: University of Cape Town | collected 2014-04-04 ... | reverse complement strand
CGAACCCAGTTCCAGGCCGATGATACCCGCGCCCACCACCAGTAACCGCTTGGGCACCTCGCCAAGCGCGATGGCACCGGTGGAAGAGACGATCTGTTTCTCGTCGATGGTAATGCCGGGAAGGCGCGCCACATCCGAGCCGGTGGCGATGATGATGTCCTTGGCGGACAGTTGGCGGATCTTACCGTCCGCCAGCTTGACCTGAACCTTTCCGGGGGCGGTGATCTTGGCCTCGCCGACAATGGCTTCGGCCTTGTTCTTCTTGAGCAGGAATTCCACGCCCTTGGTCAGCTCGCCGACCACCTTGGTCTTCTGGGCCATCATCTGGGGCAGATCGAGGCTGATCTTGGCCTTGATGCCCAGCTTGGCGAAATCGGTTCCCGCCTCATGGAATCGCTCGGAGGCGTGCAGCAGCGCCTTGGAAGGAATACAGCCCACATTCAGGCAGGTGCCGCCGAAGGCGCCGCGCTTGTCGATGCAGGCCGCCGAAAGACCCAGCTGGCCCAGGCGGATCGCCGCATTGTAGCCGCCGGGGCCGCCCCCGATCACGATCGCGTCGAATGTATCCGCCATGTCCTTGCCGCCTTTGAGAATCCCCGCGGAACATAATCATTCACAAGGACAGGAAAACAGCCCCAAATGCATGACAGATGCGGGGTTTTTTGGTGCACCCCCGGTGTTTCGGGTGAACCCCCTCTGTTCGCAGCTCGGCCGCCTCCGGCGACACATCGCTGCGACATCTCCCCCTTCCAGGGGCTGGCGCGCATGAGGGGGTTAAGATTTCAGATCCGGGTCCGGGAAGACCAGTTCGACCACCGTGCCCCTGCCCGGGTCGGACCGGACGCTGGAAATCCCGCCCAGTTGCAACCCGAAGGTCTTGATCAGGCGGCTGCCCACGCTCTTGCCGGTCTCGTCCATCGCAAAGCCGACGCCGTCATCGGCGATGGCCAGCTTCAGCTTGCCGCCCTCCACGCTCCGAAGGCTGACCCGGATCACCCCCTGCTTGTCGCCGGGATAGGCGTGCTTGAAGATATTGGTCAGCGCCTCGACCGTGAACAGGGCCAGCGCGACGGCCACATTGCCCGACACGACGCGGCTTTCCACATCGACCTCGATGCTGACATTCTCGCCCGACATGCCGCCGGCGATCTGGTGGCTCAGTTCTTCCAGAAGCTGGCTGATGTCCAGGGTGGACTGGTCCTCCAGCTCGTTGAGGATGCGGTGGACCAGCGCCAGCGCATTGATGCGGGTCTGGGCCTGCAGCAGCGCCTCCTTGGCGCCGATTTCCTTGACCTGGTTGGCCTGGATGGAAAGCAGGCTCATCACGATCTGCAGATTGTTCTTCACCCGGTGGTGGATCTCGCGGATCAGGGTGGTCTTCACCTCGACCGCCTCGCGCAGGCGCCGGTCGCGGTCCTGGATGCCGCCGGCCATTTCGCTCATCGCATCGCCCAGCTGCTTGAACTCGGCCGGTGCCTCGGCCAGGTCCGGGCGGATGACGTAATGGCCGCTGCGATAGGCTGCCGCGATACGGCTCAGATAGGCGATCCACCGGTTCACCTGGCGGTCGGTCGCCAGACGGATTGCGAACCAGGCAAAGCCGATCATCAGGATGGGCAACAGGAAATCCAGGCCCACATGCAGATAGGTGGGGCCGAACAGCCGGCCCTCGCCCATCGCGAAGGCGACGAAGATGGTGTTGCCGATCAGCGCGGCGTTGCCATAGCGCCAGGCCACGCCGCGGCTGTCGGTGGCGCTGGCGGTGTCGTTGCGGGTGCCGGAGGCCAGCGCCGCGCGCGCGATGGCGCGGCCCACATCGGGCCGGTTGGTGGCGATGACCGTTCCGCTCTTGTCATAGACCGCCACCACCGCGCCCTTGGGCAGGTTGGAGGCGCGGATCATGTAGTCGATCCAATGGGTGTCGAGCGAGATCGCCACCGTGCCGTCGAAGCTGCCGTCCGGCTTCTTCAGCGCCAGCATGGCGCCGATCACCGGCTGGCCGGTGACGTGGCTGATGGTCTCGCGCGAGACGGTCATGGCGCTGGTGGTGCGCGCCTGGCGGAAGATGTCCACATCCTTCACGTTCAGGCCCTTGGACAGGGCCATGGCCGAACAGACGACATTGCCCTGCGCATCGACGCGGGTGAGGTTGGAGAAATAGCGCACGCCGATCAGCGTGTCCGACAGCACCCCGTCGCAATTGCCGCTCATGCCGCGCACTTCCGAGAGCGAGCCCACCGCGCGCAGCACCTGTTCGGCGGCCGCCAGCAGGTTCTGGTCGCCGCCGGCCACCGTGCGGGCCGATTGCAAAAGCCGGTCGTGAACATTTGCGATGTCCATGCGCGCCCGGGCGACGCCCTGGAACAGGGACACGAGCACCACCGGCAGCAGTGCCAGCGTGACGATCAGCTGCAGCCGCTGCCGCAGCGCCCATCCCGAAATGGGATGGTTCAGCAGCTTATTTGACGCGCTTCTTAGCGAGCTCTTCGGACCGGCCAGGACTGAGCTTATCCAGCTGCTCCATGATCTCACGGGCCGCTTCTCCCCCGGCCGGGCGCGATACGTCATTCAAGGTGTCGCTGCCATCCAGAATCTCTATCAATGTCTTGCGCGCCCGGGCAACCCGGCTTTTGACCGTACCCACGGCGCATTTGCAGATGGCGGCCGCATCTTCATAGGAAAATCCGCCCGCGCCCACCAGAATCAGGGCCTCGCGCTGCTCGTCGGACAGGTGCTTGAGGGCGCGCACGGTATCGGAGAGTTCGGCTGAATAGACCTGGTCCTCGCCGCCGCCGGGAATGCGCTCGGCCGCGTCCTGGTCCCAGGGCGCCTGCCGCCAGGCACGGCGGCGGTCGGAATAGAACTGGTTGCGCAGGATGGTGAACAGCCACGCCTTCAGGTTGGTGCCGGGCTGGAAACTGGCGCGGCTCTGCCAGGCCTTGACCAGCGTCTCCTGCGCCAGGTCGTCGGCGGCCTCCTGGTTGCCGGTCAGCGAGCGGGCGAAGGCGCGCAGGAACGGCACCAGGGCAAGAAGCTCTCCCTTGAAGTCCGGGTTTTCGGGCTTGGGCGACATGGCGGACGGGGTCGGCGTGGGCATCACGACACCTTCTTCCCGTCCGGGGGGGTATCGCTGGCCTCGTCGATCTTGCGAAGAAGATCCAGGAAATCGTCCGGCACCGGCTCCTGGGCCACGTCGTCATACATCCGGCGCAGCTCACGCCCGATCGCACGCTGGCGCGCGCGGATCGCCCGGGCCTTTTCGCTGGGCTTTTCTTCACTGGACACGGTCGTATCCCATTGCTGTATCATGTCTGGCCAAGTCACTTCCCGATGCCTCGTGCCTTTTGCGGCCCGCGGCAACTTTGCGGTCGTCTTGCCCCATCACCAGCTCCCTTCGAGGTTCCAAACGAATTGCCTGCATGATGGTTCCGTGTGGTGGGAACTTTTTTGGCTGGCCTTAGTTCCTTATTCGAGCTTTTCTTTTCGGGCCGAAGGAGCCAGTCCATGAGCATTTCGCAAACTCTTGCGCCGCACCTGCCTTACCTGCGCCGCTATGCCCGGGCACTGACCGGATCGCAGGCCAGCGGGGACGCCCATGTGCGGGCCGCGCTGACCGCCCTTCTGTCGGGCGGTCACAGCCTTATGGAGGGGGTACCGCCGCGGGTGGGCCTGTACCGGCTGTTTCACGCCATCTGGCAATCGGGGGCGGAGCATTATGACGAAAACGCACAGGGCGCCGGCGCCTCGGCCGGCAAGAACCCCGAAGCGCGCCTTCGGGCCCTGTCGGCCTCCAAGCGGGCCGCCCTGCTGCTGACGGCGGTCGAAGCCTTCAGCCTGGAAGAGGCCGCCTTCATCACCGATGAAACCCCCGAAGAGGTGGAAGCCGCCATCCTGGGCGCCCAGAAGACCATCGACAGCCAGCTGGCCAGCAAGGTCCTGATCATCGAGGACGAGCCCATCATCGCCATGGACCTGGAAAACCTGGTCGGCGAGCTTGGCCACAAGGTGGTGGCCATCGCCGCCACCAAGGACGACGCCGTGGCCAAGGCAAAATCCGAGCGCCCCGGTCTGGTACTGGCCGACATCAATCTTGGCGAAGGCGGCAGCGGCATCGACGCGGTGAGCGAGATCCTGGCCTCGTTCGACATCCCGGTGATCTTCATCACCGCCTACCCGGAAAAGCTCTTGACCGGCGAACGGCCGGAGCCCACCTATCTGATCGCCAAGCCGTTCCTGCCGGAAACGGTCCAGGCAACTGTGGGCCAGGCGCTGTTCTTTCATCCCGCCGCCCGCGAAGCCGCAGCGTAGTTGAGCGATCGCAATACCGGCCCCGCCATGGGGCGCTAGACAGTTCGATACATGGAGTTTGACGTCATGGCCGCCCGCAAGCAGACCACCACCACTGAAACGCCGGCCGAGCCCGTCGCCGCCGGCAATATCGAGGCCCGCCTGACGGCGCTGAAGGCCGATCTGGCGGCCTTGCAGGCCGACATGAAGGGCCTTTATGGCGATGTCAGCGAAGTGGCCTCCGAACGCGCCGCCCAGGCAGTGAAGGCGGCCGAGGACCTGGCAGACAAGGCCATGGCCCTGGCCGAGGAAGCCGCGGGCGACGCCAAGGCCCGCGCCCTGGAATACAAGGAAGGGGCCGAGGACTGGGCCGAGGAGAATGCCGAGGAGCTTCGGGCCCATGTGCGGGCCCAGCCGCTGACCTCGCTGTTGATCGCCGGCGGGGTGGGGGCCTTCCTGGGGGCCATCTTCCTTCGCCGCTAGGGGCCGGCCGGTTTTCCTGCGCGTTCAAAATCTCCTAAGGTGACGGGGTTTATTGTCCGCTGATTTTAGGGATACCCGCAAAGCATGTTCGCGCGACTGACCGCCAAAGCCATATTCGCCGCCTGCGCCCTGGGCCTGACCTTTTTCGGCGTGGGCTTTCTGGGCCTTGCCCTTTCGAGCGTCCTGGTCCAGGCGCTGGGCGTAGCGGCAAGCTATGCGGTGGTGGGGGCAATCTTCGTGGCGCCGCCCCTGATCTGGGCGCTGGCGGCAATCATCCGCAAGCCTGCGCCCAAGCCCGCCCCTGCTCCCGGATCGGCCCAGGTGGCGCGCGCCCTGCTGGCGGCTGTTGCCAAAGAGACACCCTGGATCGCGATCGTCGGTGCCGGGCTGGCTGGAGTCGCCGAAATGCTCCTGAGCCGGCGGAAAACCCGGAAATAGGGGCAAAGTCCTTTCACCCGTTAGCTGTGGACAAAGGGAACCCGGCCGCCCGAACCCGCGTTTGTCTGGCCTAGACTTGCCATGTGGGAAAACGGGCATGCTTGGGTGGGCTCTCATCTTTCTGATCCTGGCTCTGGTCGCCGGCTATGTGGGCTTTTTCAGCCTGGCCGGATTGGCAGCGACGATCGCCAAGCTGCTGCTGGTCGTGTTCGTGATCCTGCTGATCGTCAGCGCCTTTTCGGGCGCGCTTCGGGGCCGTCCGCCGATTTGACCGCCCTTTCAATCAACCAAGGAGAGCGACATGCGTATTCCCGCCCGCTTCCTCGAACACCCGGTTGAAACCCTTCTGGCCGGGGCGCTTCTGTTTATCCTGCTGCTCGGCTCGGCCGAAAGCAGGCGCGATACAGCCACCGCCCAGGCGTCGCAGCCGCACGCCGCCCAGCAGCAGAATATGTAAAAAACCGGCGATTCAAAAATTCCCGGCCGGTCAGGAACGCTTTAACCTGCCGGCCATTATCTGATGCGAGCGGACGTCCGATCCGGAACGCCCCCAGCCCCTTCGACAGCCCGCCTCGGGTGTCCGCTCTCTAAAACCGCGCGATTGCGCGGTTTTTTGTTGATCTCCCTGTTGACGCGAGCACAGGTCCGTCGCCCCCTTCGTGCGAAGCACAGGAAGCGAAGGCGGGAGGGGGATCAATAAAGAGTCAGGGCATTTTGCCGATGGAGAGGCGTTTCGGTTTCCCGATCGGATAGAGCATGTAAGGCGCGCCCGCGCCCTGGATCTGGGTCGGGAACCCGGTAAAGCCGAAGTCCTTCGCCAGCAGCTGATGCCGGTCGCGTCGAAGTTCGGCCAGGTAGATCAAACGGCCTTTCAGCAACTGCGGTGGGGGAGCGGGCGCATCGGGATAGCGCCAGGGCTCGTTGACCTGGATCACGAGAATCTGCGGCTGGGTGAATCGCAGCCAGGCCGTCGTCTCGTAATCGGTGGTCAGGATGGCATCAGCGAAATGGGCGCGGGTCAAAGCTGCCGCGACATAAGCCACAGGCTGGAACTGGCGGCCCAGGATGCGCGCCACCGGATCGCGCTTGAGGGGAATGACGCTCCAGCCCGCCTGGGCGTAAGTCACAAGCAACAGCAACGCCGCCAGCGGCAGGGCCGGCAGCGAAATCCAGCGCCAGCGCCCGTCGGTGCGCAAGCCTGCCGCCGCAAGCACCGCCAGAATGGGATAGAGGAAACAGGGCCAGTTGCCCTGGACCCGCGCGTGCAGCGAATGCTCCAGGAAATAGGCAAAGGCCGTGGCCGCCAGCACCGCCGGCAGGAAGAGCGCCGTGCCCGGCTTTCGGCCCGCCCACAGTCCCGCCAGCATCAGGACAAAGACCAGCGGCGTCGCCAGCCCCGCCTGGGCGGCGATGAACTCGCCAAGATAGCGCAGAGTCAGGTGGCCACTGTCGACCCGGCCGAACTGGAAGGCGAAAGTCTCCCACTGATGCCGGGCCTGCCACACAAGGGCGGGCGCAAAGATCAGCAGCGCCAGCATGGCGGCGCCCCACGGCCAGGGTGTCAGCAGCCAGCGGCGCCGGCGCCCGTCGGCAAGAAGCCAGATCAGGGTGCCCAGCCCCAGGAACAGGACGGAGAATTTCGACAGCAGCCCCAGCCCTGCGGCAACGCCCACCGCAAGCCACCATAGCCCCCTCCGGCCTTCGCCGGCCCGAGCGCCAGCTGCGGCCACCTCCCCCGCCGACCGCTTCGCTGGCGGGGGAGGAGCGATGTCATGCACCTTGCACAGGCACCAGAAGAAAAGCGCGCTGGTGACGATGGAGGGCATGTCGGGAGTTGCCGCCAGCATCTCCACCGAAACCATCAAGGTGAGATTGAAGATGAGGGCGGCCAGAACTGCTTTGTTGCCGTCTTTCAGCAGCAGGCGGGCGCCGTCCCACACCAGCCAGGTTGCGGGGATCGACAGCACGATCCCGGACAACCGCACACCCAGCGGCGTGTCGCCGAACAACTGCGTGCCCGCCGCGATCAGCCAGGCGATGGCGGGCGGATGGTCGTAATAGCCCGCCGCCAGATGCTTCGACCACAGCCAGTAATAGGCTTCGTCGGCGGACAGGGGCAGAAGCGCTGCCATCACGCCGCGCGCCACAAGCAGCAGGGCGATTGCGGGCACGAAAAGAACCTTGCTGTTCATGGCAGCAACGAACACAGGCCCGCCTCCCCCTTCGGCGCGCAGCGCCACGAAGGGGGAGATGTCGCAACGATGAGTCGGCGGAGCCGCCCGAGTTGCGACAGAGGGGGTTCAGGAAAGACCAACCTCATCTCGCCCGCCACACGAACAAGGTCGACATGGCGTAATTCCACAGGGCGCTCATGATCGCGCCCGCCGCCCCCGCCACCAGCCAGCGCGAACGCGCGACATAGAGCCAGGAGGCCAGGTCGATATTGGCCAAGACGCCCACCGACGCGAACAGGCAGAACAGCACGAAGCCGCGCAGCATGCCAAAGCCCTTCAGCCTGCGGTCGCGATAGGTCAGTTCGTTGTTGAGCAGGAAGTTGCTGGTCATCGCCACGAAGGTGGCGATGACCTGGGCGACGCGAAACTGGTCGGCCATGTCGTCGGGCAGGATGAAAAGCGCCGTGCGCAGCGCCGCCAGGTGCACCACAAGGCCAATAGTGCCGACCAGCGCGAAGAAGATGAAGCGCGGATCGACCAGGTCGCCCGTCATCTTGGCCAGCAGCAGGCCCAGGAATTCCACGCCGATCTGGACGTTGAACTTGCTTTCGCCGTCGAAGCGTTCGCCGAATTCGTAGGGCAGTTCCGCGATGCGCATCGAAGGGCCGGCGGTGGCGGCGATGTCCAGCAGGATCTTGAAGCCCACCGGCGACAGGCGCGGCGCAATCAGGTCGAAGCGGTCGCGCCGCATCATGAAGAAGCCCGACATGGGATCCGAAAGCTCGGTGCCGACCAGCCGGTGGGTCAGACGGGTGGCCAGCCGCGAAATCGTTCCGCGCGATGCCGAAAAGGAGGCGGAGCTGCCGCCTTCGACATAGCGCGTGCCCGCAACCAGGTCGGCCTCGCCGCGCTTCAGCCGGTCGAGCATGGCCGGCAGCAGGCGTTCGTCATGCTGCAGGTCGGCGTCCATCACCGCCACGAAGGGCGCGGCCGAAGAAAGCATGCCTTCGATGCAGGCGCCCGCCAGTCCGCGCCGGCCCACCCGCCGGATGCAGCGGACGCGCGGATCGGCGGCGGCGATGGCCTTGACCGCCTCGGCAGTGCCGTCGGGGGAATTGTCGTCGACGAAGATGGCTTCCCAGCCGATGCCGGCCAGCGCCACATCCAGCCGCCGTACCAGTTCGGCGACATTGCCGCGTTCCTTGAATGTGGGAACCACGATGGAAAGGTCGGGAGCAGGCATTCGGGAACTCGAAACGGCGGACAGCCTTGGTGACGGCAGCCGCGGGAGCCGTCAAGAGCCGTGTCCCGGCCCTGCTTCGCCCGGCAGGGCTTTGCTAACCAGTTCTCGTGCCTTTTCGATTGGTTGTGCCGGCTTTCGGGAAACTTCCTGCCGCTGCCGTGCGTTGGTTCCGGATGAGCAGTTTTGCGTCCTCCCCTGCGGACTTTCGGATGGCCGGGCTTCCCCCCGGCCATCGGCTGGCCGCGCCCCGCGTCCTGGTTGTGGAGGACGAGATGACCGTGGCCATGCTGATCGAGGACATGGTCTGCGAACTGGCCTTCGAGGTTGCGGGCGTGGTTCCCCGGCTGGAAGATGCCATGCGGGCGCTGGACGGCGACGGGTTCGACCTGGCGATGCTGGACGTTCACCTGAACGGCAAGACCGTGTTTCCCTTTGCCGCCGAATTGGAAGAGCGCGAGATTCCGTTCCTGTTTGCCACCGCCTATGGCCGCCGGGGCATCCCCGCCCGGTTCGCCGCACATCCGGTGCTGCAGAAGCCTTTCGGGCCGGTCGAACTCAGGCGGGCGCTGCTGACCCTGGCGGGCCGCGGCGACGATTAACCCTCAGCCATAGGCGATCCAGAGGATCACCCCTGCCAGCACGCACAGGCCAAGGCTGATGTGCAGGACCCAGCGCATGACGCCCAGTTCCTTGCCCTGGCGGGCTTGCTGAGAGTTGAGAACGGGGCCGTGATCACTTTCCCTGGCCATTTTCGATATCCTTCTATTCGGCGGCGTGGCCGTGCGCGGCGCCGTCGTGCTGATCCATCCGCGCCTTCAGTTCCGCGATGAGCGAAGCGATTTCGCCGGCGCCCGATACGGCGTCCCAGGCTTCAAGGATTTCCAGGCGCTCCGCATCGTCGAAGCGCCTGTCGCGCAGGACATCCGCCGGCAAGCGATAGATGCGGGCCGGATTCTGCTTGATGTCCTCGATCAGTTTCTTCTTGGTCATGGACCGAACCTCATGCCCCTGGCCGAGGCGCGTCAGAACCGCCCTGCCAGCGCCAGCACCAGCACGATCACAAGAACCAGGCCCAGCGTGCCGGACGGGTAGTAGCCCCAGCCGCGGCTGTAGGGCCAGGCCGGCCAGGCGCCAAGCAACAGCAGCAGCAGGACGACGATCAGAATTGTTCCGAGCATCTCGAAATTTCCTTCCTCAGTAAGATGGCAACACGCCGGCCCGTTGCCGGTTCCAGCGGCAGTGCAGCGATTTTGTTCCGGGACCCGGCGGAAAATTTTCGCGGAACGGCGGTTTGCGCCCCTTCGTTGCCGAACAGGCCCATGGGAATGCGAGGCCGCGACGGAGCCAAACATGCAGCGTTCGATCTTGATGCTTTGCAGCGCGGCGCTGTTGGCGATGGGATCGGCTACAGCCGCGCCTGCTGCCAGAGAAAAACCGCGGCCCAACAGTCCGGTGCCGGTAATGGCCCTGCCCCATCCGCCGGACGATATCGCCACCGCCAATGTGCGCGACGCCGATGGGCGGATCGTGGGCGCGGTCCAGCGGGTCGTGATGAAGAAGGATGGCATGCCGATCCGGATTGCGGTCGCATTGCTCGGCGACCCCGATCATCTGGTCAGCCTGGATGCGCCGCGCCTGCGCTATGACGTCAAAAGGAACGAGATCCGGCTTCCGCGGCAGACCATCGGCGACTAGCACGGCGTGCGCGCAGCGAAGATCGCGGCGGTGAAATCCATTGGGCAACGACATCGCCCGGGCTGAACGCCCGGTACGATCGATGCGGCGCAGCAAAATGCCTGCACGCCCGGCGCGTCCGGCGTCCACATGCAATTGTTTTAGGGGCGCCTGTTGTCCTATTCTGCGGCGGGGCTATTGGGCTGAGCTGGCATGTCACTGATCCCTGCTTCCTATGTCGAGAAAAGCTGGCGCAGGGCGCTGGCTGGCCTGGAATACGGCACCCTGGAATTCGTCGCCCCGAACGGCGAGGTGACGGTGGCGAAAGGCGCAAACCCCGGACCGTCGGCGCGGTTTCAGATCCGCGACTGGGAGATGCTGCGCAAGATCCTGGCGCGCGGCGACATCGGGTTGGGCGAAGAATATATCGCGGGAAACTGGGACACCGACAGCGTGGAACGGCTGGTCAGCCTGTTCCTGCTTAACCTGGACCATTTCGAGGATTTCTCGGACGGCAACCTGATCAACCGGCTGGGCTTTGTCATCCACAATGCGCTGGTCAGGCGCAATACCATCAAGGGCTCGTCGCGCAACATCAAGGCGCATTACGATGTGGGCAACGAGTTCTATTCGCTCTGGCTGGACCGGAGCATGACCTATTCCTCGGCGCTGTTCGACGGCGCCGCCGACCTTTATCGCGCCCAGCAGAACAAGTATGAGCGCATCCTGTCCAAATTCCACAAGGCCAAGGCTGGGGTCCTGGAGATCGGCTGCGGCTGGGGCGGCTTTGCGGAACGCGCCAGCGCGGATGGACATCATGTGACGGGGCTGACCATATCGCCGGCGCAGCACAAGTTCGCCACGGACCGGCTGGGCAGCAACGCCGATATAAGGCTCGAGGACTATCGCCGCTGCCGGGGCCAGTTCGACAACATCGTGTCCATCGAGATGTTCGAGGCGGTGGGCGAGCAATACTGGCCGAAATATTTCCAGGTGGTCGCCGAACGGCTGAAGCGCGGCGGGCGCGCCATCATCCAGACCATCACCATCCGCGACGAACTGTTCGCCGGCTATCGCGGGCGCAGCGACTTCGTGCGCCACTATGTCTTTCCCGGCGGGATGCTGCCCAGCCTGGCGCGCTTCCGCGAGGAGGCCGAGCGCGCGGGCCTGAATTTCGTCGGCGCCTTCGGATTCGGCAAGGACTATGCCCGCACCCTGCGCGAATGGCTGGTGCGGATGCAGGCCCAGGAAGGCGCCATCAGGACGCTGGGCCACGACCAGCAGTTTTTGCGCAACTGGGAATTCTATCTGGGCATCTGCGCCGCCGCCTTCGCGGTCGGCCGCACGGACGTGGTTCAGGTCGAACTGGTAAATGCCTGAACCCCATCCGTCTGCCGGATGGGGATGGCCGCACCGCGGAATGCGGCGCTCGAGCCTTCGGAAAACACAGGTCCGCCTCCCCCTTCAGCGCATTACGCAGCAAGGGGGAGGTGGTTTCAGCGGGCGATGGCGACTTTCGGGAGCCGGGCGGAAGCGGAAACCGGAGGGGTTCATTTCATTATGTCCGCAAAACTGAGTCTTGCGTCGAACAGCGAACGTACCACCAGCTGGATGCGGGTAGAGACGCCGAAGCGGCGTTTGGCATCTTCGATGTGCTTGTGCACGGTGGATTCGCTGATCCCCAGAAGCTGGCCGATCTCCCAGTCGCTCTTGCCCTGGGCAACCAGCACCACACAGTCGCGCTGGCGGGGGGTCAGTTGCGGCACGGTGGCCGGGGAGGCGGATACCGGCGGATCGGGGCCGCGCAGCCGCTCGGCCGCGTCGAAGGCCAGCGCGCCGACATAGTGGCCCGCTGCCAGGCCCTCCAGCGGCAGGCAGGCGCCGTTCCTCATCGCAAAGCTGCAGCAGCCGGCAAAGACGGAATAGCCGCCCGCCTCTTCGACGCGGCCCGGCCGGTGAACCGGTATCGTTACCGCCGCGCCCACGCCGGCGGCCACCGCGCCATCCAGGAAATCCCGCTGGGCCGGCGTCAGCGCGGACAGGCGCGGAATGTCCGACCAGAGAAAGGGCGGATAGGTTTGGGCGGCGGCGGCCAGCACGGCATCCTCGGCCGGCGAGGGGGCCGCGCTCCAGCCGGCCGGCATGTCGGCCAGCCAGGTGCCCCCGCACGCACCCTGCAAGAGGACATGATGGAAGCCGAGCGCCCGTGCGGCATTGCAGAGCGCAACGCGCAGCCGTGGCGTGCCGGTGGCCGCGCGCGCGGCCCGGGAAAATTCCTGCACGATCCGGGCACGCCGGTCGGCCGGCACCTGAACCATCTGCGGTGCTTCGCTCATCCGGCGAGTCTAACGCGCAATTTCCGCGGCGCGAGTTCTTTCGCCGAGACCTGCGGCAAAATTTGCGCTGAGATGGGCATGCAGCAAACTTTTCGGCATTCAACGGGAGTTCGTCATGGCCCCATCCATCCAGGTTCTTGCCATCTGCGGGTCGCTGCGCAAGGGCTCCTTCAATCGCATGGCAATGAATGCGGCCATATCGGCGGCACCGGAGGCGATGCATTTCACCGAAGGCGCGCTCGGCGAACTTCCACTTTACAATGAGGATGTGCGCGTGGCGGGAGAGCCGCCCGCCGTGACGCAACTGAAGGCGCAGGTCGCGGCGGCCGACGCGATATTGTTTGTGACGCCCGAATACAATTATTCCATGCCCGGCGTGCTGAAGAATGCGATCGACTGGGTTTCGCGCCCGGCCGCCACATCGCCCTTCGACGGCAAGCCGGTGGCCATGCTGGGCGCCAGTGCCGGGTTGATGGGTACGGTCAGAAGCCAGCTTCATCTGCGCCAGACCTGCCAGGCGCTGAACATGCTGGTGATGGCAAGGCCGGAGGTGATGATCAGCCAGGCGGCCAGCCGGTTCGACCCCGACGGCAGGTTGACGGATGAAGCCACAGGGCGGTTCATCGCCCAGCTGATGGCCGCCTTCCAGGACTGGATATTGCGGCTGAAAGCCGCTCCCCCTCCCGGTTAACGGCGGTCACAAAATCGCTGTTTTCGGATGCGAGATCGGATATGGAGGGTCGCGCTCCCAAAGCTCCAAGGGTTGTCCATGTTTCGCAAGAGTTTCACCGCGTTGGCGCTGCTGGCGTGCATGACCGCCGTGGCCCATGCCGAAGGCGATCCGGCCAGAGGCGCCCAGGTGTTCAAGCGTTGCGCCATCTGCCACACCGACAACAAGGGCGGCGGCGATGGCCTGGGCCCCAACCTGTACGGGATCGCCGGACGCAAGGCCGCGACCCGGCCAGGATTTTCCTACTCCCCGGCCCTGCAGAAATCCGGCATCGTCTGGACCCAGCCAAACCTGGCCAAATGGGTCGAAAAACCGGCACGCATGGTTCCCGGTACCAAGATGGCGTTCAGCGGTATCACCAGCAAGAAGCAGCAGGCAGACCTGATCGCCTTTCTGGTGAAGCTGAAATAGGCCGCGTTCCCGCCGCTCCTGCGGCAGGATGACGCAATTTGTCCAATTCGCTACAATGCTGCATTGCGGTGACGGATGGGCATTCCCGTGGCGATTCGTTGACATGCCTTGGCGGCCCCGCCTAGTTTTTGCGCCGCACAACGAGACGGTACCTTCCGCGTTGCCCAATTTGGCGGCGGCGCGGCATCGGTGCCCAAGGGGTCAGGCACGCGATGAAGGTATTGGTGCCCGTAAAGCGGGTGATTGATTACAACGTCAAGGTCCGCGTGAAGGCGGATCAAAGCGGTGTGGACCTGGCGAATGTCAAAATGTCCATGAACCCATTTGACGAAATCGCCGTGGAAGAAGCGGTCCGGCTGAAGGAAAAAGGCAAGGTGACCGAGGTGGTTGCCGTATCCATCGGCCCGCAGCAGGCGTCCGAGACCCTGCGCACGGCCCTGGCGATGGGCGCGGACAGGGGCCTCTTGGTCAAGGCCGACGGGCCGGTCGAGCCGCTGGCGGTCGCCAAGATCCTGAAGGCCATCGTGGATGCGGAAAAGCCGGACCTGGTGATTGCTGGAAAACAGGCCATCGACGACGATTCCAACCAGGTGGGCCAGATGCTGGCCGCGCTGCTGGGCTGGGGCCAGGGGACTTTTGCCCATTCGCTGGAACTGGATGGCGCCAGCGCGAAGATCGCGCGCGAGATCGATGGCGGGCTGCAGACGGTGACGGTGAAGCTGCCCGCGGTGATGACCACCGACCTGCGCCTGAACCAGCCGCGCTATGCCTCGTTGCCCAATATCATGAAGGCCAAAAAGAAGCCCATCGCGGAAAAGACTCCCGCCGATTACGGTGTCGATACCGCCCCGCGCCTGAAGGTGCTGAAGGTGAGCGAACCGCCAAGGCGCGGCGCGGGCGTGAAGGTGGCCTCTGTCGCCGAACTGTTGGACAGGCTGAAGGACGCGGGAGTGATGCCGTGACCTCCCTTGTCATCGCCGAACATGACAACGCCCTGCTGAAGGACGCGACCCACAAGACGGTGACGGCCGCAGCCGCCATATCCTCCCCCGTGCATGTGCTGGTCGCTGGCAAGGGATGTGCCGCCGTCGCCCAGGCTGCCGCGAAGATCGCAGGCGTCGAGAAAGTGTTGCTGGCTGATGCGCCGTACCTGGAGAAGATGCTGGCCGAGCCGATGGAGGCGCTGATCCTGTCGGTGGCAGACGGCTATGAAGCCATCCTCGCGCCCGCCACGACCACGGGAAAGAACTATCTGCCGCGCGTGGCCGCGAAACTGGATGTGCCGCAGGTCTCCGAAATCCTGAAAGTGGTGTCGCCCGACACGTTCGAGCGGCCGATCTATGCCGGCAATGCCATCGAGACGGTCCAGGCGTCCGCCGGCAAGAAAGTCATCACCGTGCGCACCACCGCTTTTGCGGCGGCGGCGGAAGGCGCAAGCGCGGCGGTCGAAAGCGTGACGGTGCCGCCCGATCCGGGCCTTTCGGGCTTTGCGGGAGAGGAACTGTCGAAGTCCGAGCGGCCCGAACTGACCAGTGCGAAGATCGTGATTTCGGGCGGGCGCGGCCTGGGTTCGGCGGAAAATTTCCATCTGCTGGATTCCATCGCCGACAAGTTGCATGCCGCGGTGGGTGCGTCGCGCGCCGCGGTCGATGCCGGCTATGTGCCCAACGACTATCAGGTGGGCCAGACCGGCAAGGTGGTGGCGCCTGATCTTTACCTTGCCGTCGGAATATCGGGCGCCATCCAGCACCTGGCTGGTATGAAAGACTCCAGAGTCATCGCCGCGATCAACAAGGACGAAGAAGCCCCGATATTCCAGGTGGCCGACTATGGGCTGGTCGCGGACCTGTTCAAGGCGCTGCCGGAGCTGGACGAAGAACTGGCCAGGCGCGGTTACAAGTAAAGGCAACGGACATGACCATTGAACGCATTGGAGTGATCGGCGCCGGACAGATGGGGACTGGCATTGCCCATGTCCTTGCCCTTGCCGGCTATGACGTGATGCTGGACGACCTCAACAAGGAGGTGCTGAACAAGGCGCTGGAGCGCATCGAGAAGAACATGCAGCGCCAGGCCGCCAAGGGCGCGATCAGGGAAGAAGAGATCGCTCCGGCGCTGACGCGCATCCATACCACGTCCACCATGGACGACCTTAAGGATCGCGACCTGGTGATCGAGGCGGCCACCGAGGATGAGGCGATCAAGAAGAGAATCTTCCAGGACCTGTGCACCCGCATCGCGCCGAACTGCCTGATCGCCACCAACACCTCGTCCATCTCGGTGACGCGGCTGGCGGCGGCCACCGACCGGCCGGAGAATTTCATCGGCCTGCACTTCATGAATCCGGTGCCGCTGATGCAGCTGGTCGAGGTGATCCGCGGCATCGCCACCAACGACACGACCTTCCAGGCGGCGCTGGAGATCGTCAAGCGCGTGGGCAAGACCGCGGCCTATGCCGAGGACTTTCCCGCCTTCATCGTCAACCGCATCCTGCTGCCGATGATCAACGAGGCGGTCTATACGCTGTATGAGGGCGTCGGAAACGTCGATGCCATCGACACCGCCATGCGGCTGGGCGCCAACCATCCGATGGGTCCCTTGCAGCTGGCCGACTTCATCGGCCTGGATACCTGCCTTGCCGTCATGCAGGTGCTCTACGAAGGGCTGGCAGATTCCAAATACCGGCCCTGCCCGCTGCTGGTGAAATATGTCGAGGCCGGGTGGCTGGGCCGCAAGACGGGTCGCGGATTCTACGATTACCGGGGCGAGCATCCGGTGCCCACGCGGTAACCATTCCGTTATCGCGGCGCGAGGAATTTTGTGATCTGAGCAGGAGCGAGGAGCGATGTGGGCGCAATGGCCCATGAGCGACGAGCGACGCACTCAGGGCGCAAAAGAACCGCGCCGTCAGGTTCCGGTGATGCGCTTGAAGTATGCCACCGCTTCGGGCGTCGCCCATTCCGCCGGGCCTTCCGCCTTGGCAATCACATTGCCCTTGGGATCGATCAGCACCGTCATCGGCAGGCCATAGGCGCCGAATTTGCGGACCATGGTGATGTCGGTATCGACAAACGTACCCAGCCGTCCGGCCTTGTGGCTCTTCAGGAAGGCGTCGGCCTGGGCGGGCGTGTCGCGGCCCACATCCACGGCGATCACCCGAAGTCCCGGCGCATGGCGCGACAGGGTGGCCAGGGCCGGAAGCTCGGCGACGCAGGGTCCGCACCAGGTGGCCCACAGGTTCAGCAGCACATAGCGGCCCTTGAAGTCCGACAGGGCAAAGCGGCGGCCCCCGGCGTCGGAAAACGCCACCTGGGGCGCGGCTTTTTGCGGATTTTGCAGCTTCAGCGCGGCAAGCGAGGCCGGCGGCGCGAGCCCCTGATGGACAGAAAGCAGCCCTTTCCCATATAGGATGCCCAGCGCGACCGCGAGGAGGATCGCCAGGACGGTGATGATCTTCGCGGGTCTGTTCATCTTTCGTAACTGTACCTGGCCGGATCGGGTCTATGAGCAGCAATAAGATGTGGGGCGGCCGTTTCGAGTCCGGCCCCGCCGACATCATGAGGGAGATTACCCCCTCGATCGATTTCGACAAGCGCCTGGCCGCCGAGGACCTGGCGGGTAGCCGCGCGCATTGCCGCATGCTGGCCGCCGAACGCATCATTTCCAAGGATGACGGCCAGGCTATCCTGGCCGGGCTGGACGCGATCGAAAAGGAAATCGCCGCCGGCGAATTTGTCTTCAAGCGGGAACTGGAAGACATCCACCTGAACATCGAGGCGCGGCTGGCAGAGCTGATCGGCCCGGCGGCGGGGCGCCTGCATACCGCACGTTCGCGCAACGACCAGGTGGTGACCGATTTCCGCCTGTGGGTGCGCAGCGCCTGCGAGCGCGCCGACCATGGTCTTCTGGCGCTGCAAAGGGCGCTCTATGCCCAGGCCGAGAAGCATACCGGCACTATCATGCCGGGCTTCACCCATATGCAGGTGGCACAGCCGGTGACCTTCGGCCATCACATGATGGCCTATGTCGAAATGTTCGCCCGCGACCGCGGCCGCTTCGAGGATGCCAGGAAGCGGCTGAACGAATCTCCCCTGGGCGCCGCGGCACTGGCCGGCACCTCCTTTGTCATCGACCGCGACAACACCGCGCTGGCGCTGGGCTTCGCCCGGCCGATGCGCAATTCCATGGATGCGATTTCGGCGCGCGACTTCGCGCTGGAATATCTGGCGGCCTGTTCGATCTGCGCGGTGCACCTGTCGCGGCTGGCGGGCGAGCTGGTGCAATGGTCGACGCCCGCTTTCGGATTCGTGAAACTGTCGGACGCCTTCACCACCGGCTCGTCGATCATGCCGCAGAAGCGCAATCCCGACGCCGCCGAACTGATCCGCGGCAAGACCGGCCGGGTGCTGGGCGATTTCGTGGCGCTGGCCACCGTGGTCAAGGGCCTGGTGCTGACCTATGGCACCGACCTGCAGGAAGACAAGGAGCGGGTGTTCGATGCCGCCGACACGCTGGAGCTTTGCCTGGCGGCCATGGCGGCGATGATCGCCGACCTGACTGCCCAGCCCGAGGCCATGGCCAAAGCCGCCGAACCGGGCTTTCCCACGGCCACCGACCTGGCGGACTGGGTGGTGCGCGTGTTGAAAAAGCCGTTCCGCGAGGCCCATCACATCGCCGGTTCGATCGTCAGGCGCGCCGAAGCGCTGGGCGTGACGCTGGACAGGCTGCCCCTGGCCGAAATGCAGGCGGTCGATCCCGACATCACCGACGGCGTTTTCGAGGTCCTGTCGCTGGAAGCGTCGGTCAATTCGCGCATGAGCCTTGGCGGCACCGCGCCTGCAAGGGTGAAGGAACAGCTGGCCTATTGGCGGGAGCGGCTGTCATGAGGCGGCTGGCGCTGATTGTCCTGGTTGCGCTGGCGGTAGCGGGCTGCGGCGTGAAGAACGATCTGGTGCGCCCCAACGGCCAGCCCACCGCCAGGGGCGACAAGGATCCGTCAAAGCCGCCTTATCCGATAGGGCGCTAGGAGACTGGCAAACCCGCCTCACCCTTCGACAGGCTCTGGGTGAGGGCTTAGATTGAACTCCTCATGCCGGGCCTGTCGAAGCATGGGGACAATGATCCGGTCCGAATTTCATGCATCATTTCAAATATCGCGATGGCGTCTTGTGCGCCGAAGACGTGCCGCTGACCCTGCTGGCCGAAAAGGTCGGCACGCCCTTTTACTGCTATTCCACCGCCACGCTGGAGCGGCACTACAAGGTGTTCGCCGGCGCGGTGCCGAAAGGCTCGCTGATCGCCTTTTCCGTCAAGGCCAACGGCAACCTGGCAGTGCTGAGGACGCTGGCCAGGCTTGGCGCCGGCGCTGATGTGGTGTCGGGCGGCGAGCTGGCCAAGGCGCTGGCCGCCGGGATATCGGCGGACAGGATCGTCTTCTCCGGCGTGGGCAAGACCGGGGAGGAGATGCGCGCGGCGCTTGCCGCCGGCATCCACCAGTTCAACGTCGAAAGCCAGCCCGAGCTGGATGCGCTGAATGCACTGGCGCTGTCGATGGGCAAGCGCGCGCCCGTCACCTTGCGCATCAACCCGGATGTGGATGCCAAAACCCACGCCAAGATCACCACCGGCACGGCCGAGACCAAGTTCGGCATCCCCTTTGTCCATGCCCGCGAGGCTTACGCCCATGCCGCCCGCCTTGCGGGTATCGAGATCGTGGGCGTCGATGTGCATATCGGCAGCCAGATCACCGACCTCGAGCCATTCGAGACCGCCTTTGTCCGGGTGGGCGAACTGATCGCCACCCTGCGCGCGGACGGCCATGCCATCACGCGCCTGGACCTGGGCGGCGGGCTGGGCGTGCCGTACGAGCACAACAACGAGCCGCCACCGGACCCCGCCGCCTACGGCGCGATGGTCACGCGGGTGACCAGGGATTTCGGCTGCACGCTTTCCTTCGAGCCGGGGCGGCTGATCGCCGCCAATGCCGGGGTGCTGGTCAGCCGCGTGATCTATGTGAAGCGCGGCGATGCCAAGAACTTCCTGATCATCGACGCCGGCATGAACGACCTGATCCGCCCGGCGCTGTACGATTCCCATCATGAAATATTGGCGGTGAAGGAACCTGCGCCCGGTTCCCTGCGGCCGCGCTATGACGTGGTGGGGCCGGTCTGCGAAACATCCGATCTTTTTGCCGCCGGGCGCGCGCTGCCAGAGCTCAAATCGGGCGATTTGGTGGCAATCATGACGGCGGGCGCCTATGGCGCGGTGATGGCCAGCAGTTACAATGCCCGTCCGCCCGCGCCGGAAGTCTTGGTGTCGGGCGACGAATGGGGCATCGTACGCCCCAGGCAGACATATGACGAGCTTATCGCGCAGGACCACATTCCCGCCTGGCTGGGCGGGTGAACCGCTTGAACGGCGGATCGCGCTCAGCCGCGCGTTGCTGGCGGTCGAACGCATCCTGCCGCGGCTCTGGCCGGCCGTCGGCTTCGGCGGCTTCTATCTCGCACTGGCGCTGACCGGCCTTTTCCAGATCATTCCCTGGCCGGTGCAGGCGCTGCTGCTGGCCGCCACCATCACCGCCATCGGCCTGTCGCTGGAAGACGGCTTCCGCGACTTCCGCTGGCCGCGCAGCATCGACGGCGCGCGGCGGCTGGAACGCGACAGCGGTTTGATCCATCGCCCCATCTCCGAGCGCGGCGATCGCATGGCCGGGGCGGGCAGCGATGCATTCGCCGAAGCGCTGTGGCAACTGCATCAGGCGCGCGCCCTGCCCGGCAAGCTTCGGCTGGCCTTGCCGCACACTGATCTGGCCGAGCGCGATCCCCACGGCCTGCGCTGGTATCTTCTGATCGCGCTGGCGGTAGGCGCGGCGATGGCGCGCAGCGATACGGCCAGCCGGCTGATCGGCGCTTTCGACAGTGGCGCAGGCGCCGCCGCCAGCATCGATGCCTGGGTCGATCCACCGCCCTATACCGGCCTGCCGCTGATCACGCTGCACGCGGACCGGCAGGCTGCCATCGCCGTTCCGCAGGGCTCGGTGGTGTCGCTGAGGGTGCATGGCGCGCCGCGCATGCCCGGGCTTGTGGCGGGCAGCAACCATGCGCCCCGCTTCACCGGAGAGAATGGCGAGTATGCCAGCACCTTCGTCATCGCCCATGACGCGCGGCTGCGCGTGCAGGTGGGCGGCCACGCCATCGGCAAATGGGACATCCGTGCCGTTGCCGACGCCAGGCCGTCCATCCGCTTCACCGCCAAACCCAAGGCGACGCCGCAGCTGGCCACCGACTTTGCCTTCCGCGGCGGCGACGATTACGGCATCACCCGCGTGCATGCGATCCTGAAGCCCCATGGCAGGCCGGGCAAGCCCTTGGTGGTGGACCTGCCGCTGCCGGAGGTATCGGCCAAACAGGTGGCGATGGATTCCTATGTCGACCTGACCGGGCACCCCTATGCGGGCCTGACGGTCGATGCGCGGCTTGAGGCGCGCGACGCGACCGGCCAGGCCGGGCTTAGCGAGCCGGTGACCTTCAAGCTGCCGGCGCGCGTCTTTACCGATCCATTGGCGCGGGCGCTGGTGGAGCAGCGCCAGCGGCTGGCCACCTCGGACGCGGCCGGAAGGCGCATCGTGGGCATGACCCTGGATGCGCTGACCATTGGGCCCGAACGGTTCTACGACAACCGCAACGACATCTTCCTGGCCATCCGCAACGCCTTTTTCGGGGTGCAGAATGCGCGCAAGGAGGCCGACTATTCGAAGGTGGAAGAGCTTCTTTGGCAGACCGCGCTGAAGCTGGAACGCGGGGGACTTCTGTCGGCGGCCGAGGAATTGCGCAAGCTTCAGCGCATGCTGATGGCGGCCATGGCCTCGGGCGCGCCTCAGGACGTGATCGACGAGCTCCTGAAGCGTTATAACGAGGCGATGCAGCGCTATCTCGACGCGATGCAGGCCAATCCCGGCGCCATGAACCAGCAGCCGCTGCCGCCCAACACCACCACGCTGGGCACCGACGACATCCAGACCCTGATGAAGATGATCCAGAAACTGTCGGAGGCGGGCGACCGCAAACAGGCCGCCCAGCTTCTGGCCGTGCTGCAGTCCATGCTGGAAAACCTGCGCATGTCCCAGGGCAACGGCACCGGCCAGGATGCCCGAAACAAGGCGCTGAACGAGCAGATGCAGAAATTCGGCAACCTGATGGGCCAGCAGCGCTCGCTGCTGGACAAGACGTTCCGCCAGCGCCAGGGCCAGGGCGATCCCAAGGATGGCGGCGCGCAGGGGCTGGCACGCCAGCAGGGCGAGCTGCAAAAGCAGCTGCAGGAAGCGATGAAGGGCATGGACCCCAAGGCCGCCGGCAAGGTGGGCGAAGCGGGCCGGGCGATGTCGGAGGCCCAGAAGAATCTCGCGCGCGGCGACCTGGCCAATGCCGGCAATGCCCAGAACCAGGCGCTGGAAGCCCTGCGCCAGGGCGCGCAACAGCTGGCCCAGGCCGCGCAGGAAGGGCAGAACGGCAAGCAGGCGGGCGGGCGCGATCCGCTGGGCCGGGGCAATTCGCCCTTGGGCAATTCGGGGGTGAAGATTCCGGGGCCCGATGAACTGGCCCGCGCCCGCGAAATCCTGCAGGAGCTGCGCCGGCGCGCGGCCCAGATGAACCGGCCGCAGCAGGAGCGCGATTACCTGGATCGGCTTTTGAAGGCCTTTTGAGATGATCCCCCTCTGTCGCAGCTCGGTCTGCCTCCGGCAGACACAGCGCTGCGACATCTCCCCCTTCCTGGTGCTCCGCACCGAAGGGGGAAGGAAGCCTGTCCTGGCAGTCAGGAGGTAACCTGGCCGATATAGGGCAGCGCACGATAGCGCCCGGCATCGTCCATGCCATAGCCGACAATGAAATCCTTCACCCCCGTATAGAGAGCGTAATCGGCCTTGGTCACCGCATCGTCGTGATGCTTGTCCACCGCCACCACTGTTCTGACCGAGGCGGCGCCCGCGTCCAGCAGCAGCCTGGTGGCGCGCGCCATGGTGTGGCCCCGGTCCAGCACGCCGTCGATCAGAAGCACATGCTTGCCCTTCACATGCTCGGTCGGCGCGGCCAGGACCGACAGCGCGCTTCCAGTGCGCGCATTGCCGTAGGAGCGCAGCCAGATCATCTCGGTCTCCAGGTGCACGCCTTCCCCCGCCAGCGCGCGCACCAGGTCGGCGGCGAAGACGAAGGCGCCCACCAGGATGGGCGCGGCGACCTGGGGCCGGTCGGGCAAGGCGGCCAGCGTGCGGGCAAGCGCCTTCAGCCGGGTGGCTATGTCTTCGGCGGAATAGAGAACCGGAGGAATGCTGCTCACGAAGCGTCCTTGGAGAAGCGGACTTCCAGGTGCCGCGCCGTGGCGGGCGGGCTGGAAAGCCGTGTGGCAAACGGCACGGACTGTCCCGGCTTCAGCGTGGAGGCATTGGGCTTGAAGGTCCAGTGATAGAGTTCGCGGTTGTCGGCGTCGCTGAGGGTGACGCGCACCGTCTGCGGCACCGGCAGCTCGCGGGGGCCGGTATTGACGATCCGGCCGGAGACCGCCAGCACCACCTGGCCATCTTCGCTCTGGCGCTTGTAATTCACCTGCCGGAAGTCGATGCCCCTGTCATTGACGGGCAGGCCCAGGCCCGAATAGACCCCGGCAGACTGGGGCCAGATCACCGCGATGTCCTGCCGGTAGCGCACCGCCGACACCGCGATCAGGACCACCATCGCGATCAGCCCCACCCAGCCCGCCGCCACGGCCAGGCCGGGCGGGACGGCCTTTCGCGCGGGCGCGGACGCCGCGGCGGGGGTCATGTCGCGAATGAACACGGGATCGGCGGCATGGGTGGTCTGTGCGGCTTCGGGGGCAGCCCCTGCCCCCGGTTCGGGCGCGGGTGGCGGCGGTGATTCGGGCGCGGGGGCCTCCTGCTCCGGCGCCTCGCCCGCCTGGTGCCAGCTATGGGCGCATTTCGAACAGCGCACGGTGCGACCGGCAGCCGGAAATCTGGCGCCGTCAACCGTGTAGCGGGTGGCGCAGGAAGGACAGGTGATGATCATGCCGGCCCAGGTGGAAGATTGCCGCGAAAATAGGAGGCGCGGCCCCCCGGAGCAAGCATGGCAGCCAGACCGTCAACATCACACTAAGACGTTTGGGCGCCCCCATTTTCCGGCAAAATGCTTTATGGTCGTGCCATGGTCCGCTTCGAAAATGTCGGCATGCGTTACGGCTCGGGGCCGGAGGTGCTGCGCGACGTCAGCTTCAACCTCAAGCCCGGCTCCTTCACCTTCCTGACCGGCCTGTCGGGCGCCGGCAAGACCACCCTGCTCAAGCTTATCTGCATCGCCGAACCGCCCAGCCGCGGCCTGATCACGCTGTTCGGAACCGACCTGGCCACCGCCAAGAGAAACCAGTTTCCGGCCCTTCGGCGCCGCATCGGGGTGGTGTTCCAGGATTTCCGGCTGCTGAACCATCTTTCGGTTTTCGACAATGTCGCCCTGCCGTTGCGCCTGGCGGGGCGGCGCATGGCCGACTTCCACCATGATGTGAGCGAGCTGCTGTCCTGGGTGGGGCTGGGTGATCGCATGCATGCGCGTCCACCCACGCTTTCGGGCGGCGAGCAGCAGCGCATCGCCATCGCCCGCGCGGTGGTGGCCCGCCCCGACCTTCTGATCGCCGACGAACCCACCGGCAACGTGGACCCCGAAATGGGGGCCCGGCTGGTCCGCCTGATCGCCGAGCTGAACCGGCTGGGCACCACCGTTCTCATCGCCACCCATGATCGCCACCTGGTCGAAGCCACCCGCGGCCGCGAAATGCGGCTGGTGGAAGGCCGGCTCATGGAATTGCGTCCGGTGACATAGCATGGCCGAGCGCACGCCCTCCTTCCTGTCCCGCGATCCCATCCTGCCCAAGGACGGGGGCGCGGCCCCGCTGGATTTCGTCATCGCGGTGATGGCCTTCCTGGCGGCGCTGGCGCTGGGCGCCTCGCTTCTGGCCGACCGCGCCGCCGAAGGCTGGCGGAGCGGATTGTCCGACCGCATCACCGTGCAGATCCTGCCGCCGGAGGATGGCGATCCGGCCACCGGCCTGAATGCCGAGACCCGTGCCGCGCTGTCGGTACTGAATGCCACGCCCGGCATCGCCCATGCCGCGCCGCTTTCGGACGCGCAGATCAACACCCTGCTGGAGCCATGGATCGGCAAGGACGGCGCGGTGGCGGGCATTCCCCTGCCAAAACTGATCGATGCGACGCTGGTGCCGGGCGCGCAGGTGGATTTCACCCGCCTGTCCGCCGCCCTGAAACAGGCCGCGCCGCATGCGCTTCTGGACGACCACCGCCGCTGGATCGCGCGGCTGAAGAACCTGGCCGACACGGTGCGCTGGTCGGCCTATGCCATCCTGCTCCTGATCGCGGGCGCCACCGCCGCGGCGGTGTCCTTCGCCACCCGGGCCGGACTTGAGGCGCATCACGAGATGGTGGCCCTGCTACACCAGATGGGCGCGCTGCCCGGTTTCATCGCCCGCGCCGTGGAATGGCATTATTTCACCTCGGCGCTGTTTGCCGCGGCGGTGGGCACCGCGCTGGCCGCGATGGTGTTCGTGGGCGCAGGCGGGCTGGAAAGCTTTGGCGTGGAGGCGGTGCCCTTCCTGCCGCCCTTGTCCTTGAAGCTGACCGAGTTACCATGGCTGCTGCTGGTTCCGGCCGCCACTGCGCTGATCGCCTGGGCGACAGCGCGCACCTCGGTCCTGTCGGTTGTGAAGGCTATCTATTGAAGCCTGCCCGCTGTTATTTTCGCGGCCGGCAGTGGAGTCTGACGTGCGTGTGTTCCTGGCCGCCCTGCTGGTGATCTTTCTGGCCTATGTCGTCGGCTTTGTCCTGTTCGTCGGCGGCCTTCCGGCGCGGGCGAAGGCGCCGCCGCGTGCCGATGCCATCGTGGTGCTGACCGGCGGCGACGAAAGGCTGGATACGGCGGTGGCGCTTCTGGAACGGGGCGTGGGCAAGAGGCTTCTGATCAGCGGGGTTTCGCTGGAAACCACCAAGGAGGTGCTGGGCCACATATCCGGCGGCGGCCCGCGCTTTGGCTGCTGCGCCGATATCGGCTATGGCGCCCAGGATACCCATGGCAATGCCGAGGAAACCGCCGAATGGATGCGCCAGCATCACTTCAAGAGCCTGATCCTGGTCACCAGCCGCTATCACATGCCCCGCGCGATGGCAGAGTTTTCCACCATGCTGCCGGACATCCGCATCATCCCCTGGCCGGTGGACCAGGAGGGCATCGACCTTGGCGGCTGGTGGCGGCACGGCCGGACCATGGCGCTGCTGAACCGCGAGTATCTCAAATTCCTTGCCAGCCTGGTCACCACCAAACTGGCGCACCACGCCTGATGCTGGCGCTGCGCTCCTTTCTGTTCATGGCCTGGTTCATGGGCCTGACCATCGTGCTGGGGATCGTATGCCTGCCGCTGCTGGCGCTGCCGCGGCGGGGCGCCGTTGCCGTAGGCCGCTTCTGGTCGATCGCGACGCTCTGGGGCCTGAAGGCCATTGCCGGGCTGGACTGGCGCATCACCGGCACCGTGCCGCGGAAGCCGGTGCTGGTCGCCGCCAAGCATATGAGCATGTGGGACACGCTTGCCCTGCACATCGCGCTGGGCGATCCGGGCATCGTGCTCAAACGCCAATTGCTGCGCATTCCCTTCTATGGATGGTATCTGGGCAAGGCCGCCGCGATCCCGATCGAGCGCAGCGCCGGGGCCAATGCCCTGCGCGCCATGACCGCGGCGGCAAAAGCGGTGCTTGACGAAGGCCGTCCCGTGCTGATCTTCCCCGAGGGTACGCGCAAAAAGCCGGGCGCGGCGCCCGATTACAAGCCGGGGGTGGCGGGGCTTTACGCCATGCTTGGGGTTGCCTGCGTACCGGTGGCGCTGGATTCGGGCGTCTATTGGCAGGGCTTCTGGAAACGGCCCGGCATCATTACGCTGGCCTTCCTGGAGCCTATTCCGCCAGGGCTGAAGCGCGGCGAATTCATGGCCATGCTGGAAGGGCGCATAGAGACGGCGACCGCCGCGCTGCTCGCGAGGGCACCATGAAACCACAGAGGACAAAGTCCACCCCGCTGGCGAAGCGCGAATGCGGGCCGTGCCGCGCCTGTTGCCAGGAGCTGAAGATCGCCGCGCCGGAGCTGAAGAAGAAGGCCGGAGTGCTTTGCCGGCACCATACCGGCAGCGGTTGCGGCATCTATGCCGGCCGGCCGCTTGTATGCCGCGAATTTCTTTGCGGCTGGCGCCTGTTCGAGGAATTGGGCGACGACTGGCGTCCCGACCTGTCGGGCGCGCTGATCGTCAAGCGCGCGGCGGCCGACATGCCCAAGCAATTCCGCGGCGCCGAATACGGCATCTCCATCGTGGTTACCGGCGGTGAGGCCGCGATCCGTCGCCCAGGCTTTGCCGAATATATCGTCTCGCTTTTGAAGCGGGGCATCGCGGTGAACATGTCGGCCGCCTCGCCCTCTACCCTGCTCAACCATCATCTGGAGCCCGAGGCCGCCGGCCGGAACCTGGAGGCCACGCGCAACACCCTGGCCCGGCTTTACCGGATGCTGAAGGCCGCACGCTGGAAGCGGGGGCCGATGATGCTGTGGCACCTCTATCGGCTGGAAGTGGAGCGCCAGAAGGCCCTGATGGAAAAAAGACTTAGCAAAAACAGCTAGTTAACTTTACAGCACGCTGGGGACGGCACTGGAAGTTGCGGCTGAAAGGGCCATATTAAGCGCCTGCCCGCCAGGATAGCGGGACCTGTCGGGATGTGTTTGGTATCCATCGGAATGAACGATATTTCCCACCAGATCTGGGACATGAAGTACCGGCTCAAGGCGCCGGACGGAACGCCCGTCGACCGGTCTGTCGAAGAGACCTGGGCGCGGGTGGCACTGGCGCTTGCCGCGGCGGAACCGGCCGGGACCCGCGCGGCGCACGCCCATGAATTCGCCGCCGCGCTGGCCGGGCACCGCTTTCTTCCGGCAGGCCGCATCCTGGCCGGCGCCGGCACCGGCCGCGCCGTCACCCTGTTCAACTGTTTCGTGATGGGCACCATCGAAGATTCGATGGACGGCATCTTCAGTGCCCTGCGCGAGGCGGCACTGACGCTGCAGCAGGGCGGCGGCATCGGCTATGACTTTTCCACCCTGCGTCCCAAGGGCGCGCCGGTGAACGGGGTCGGCTCGGATGCCTCCGGTCCCGTATCCTTCATGGATGTGTGGGATGCGATGTGCCGCACCATCATGAGTGCGGGCTCGCGCCGCGGCGCGATGATGGCGACGCTGAGCGTCGATCATCCCGACATCGAGGCGTTTATCGACGCCAAGCGCACGCCCGGCCGGCTGACCAATTTCAACCTGTCGGTGCTGGTCAGCGACGCCTTCATGGCGGCCATGGAGGCCGACGGGGACTGGGAGCTGAAATTCGGCGGCCAGGTCTGGCGCACCGTGCGCGCCCGCGCGCTGTGGGAGCGCATCATGCGTTCCACCTATGATTATGCCGAGCCGGGCGTGATCTTCATCGACCGCATCAACCAGCAGGACAACCTGGCCTATTGCGAGCGCATTTCGGCCACCAACCCCTGCGGCGAACAGCCCCTGCCGCCTTATGGCGCCTGCCTTCTGGGTTCGATCAACCTAGCCAGGCTGGTGAGGAACCCGTTCTCGGATGATGCCCGGCTGGACATGGCGGCCCTGGAAAACCTGACCGTCACGGCCGTCAGAATGCTGGACAATGCCATCGACGTGTCGCGTTTTCCGCTGGAGGCCCAGCGGCAGGAAGCCCTTGCCAAGCGCCGCATCGGGCTGGGCGTGACGGGCCTGGCCGACGCGCTGATCTTCTGCAAGGTCCGCTATGGCTCGCCCGAGAGCCTGGCCCTGATCCGCCAGTGGCTGGAGGCCATCAGCCATGCCGCCTATCGCGCCAGCGCGGCGCTGGCCAAGGAAAAAGGCGCTTTTCCGCTGTTCGATGCGGAAGAATATCTGAAGCGCCCCCACATCGCCGCGCTGCCCGGGGACATCCGCGAAGCAATCGCCGCCCACGGCATCCGCAATGCGCTGCTCACCTCCATCGCGCCCACCGGCACCATCTCGCTTCTGGCGGGCAATGTCTCCAGCGGCATAGAGCCGGTCTTCGCCTACAGCTACAGCCGCAAGATCCTGCAACCGGACGGCAGCCGCACCGAGCAGACGGTGAGCGATTATGCCGCGCGCGTCTTTCATGCCAGGTTCGGGGAAGACGCCGCCCTGCCTGACTATTTCGTCAACGCACAGACGCTGCCGCCCTCTGCCCATCTGGCGGTGCAGGCGGCCGCCCAGCCATTCATCGACAGCGCAATTTCCAAGACCATCAATGTGCCCGCGGCGATTTCCTTTCAGAATTTCGCCCATGTCTATGAGGACGCCTATGCCAAAGGCTGCAAGGGCTGCACCACCTATCGCCCGAATGCGGTGACCGGTTCGGTACTGGCCTTCGAAGAGCCCAGGGATGCGGTGCCGGCGGAAACGGTGATCGGACGGGACGGCGAGCCCGAACTGCCGCTGCCCCCGCCCAGGACCAGGGCGGGCGACGTCGTCTATATCACCAAGCCGCTGGACCGGCCCGATGCGCTTCTGGGCCGGACCTACAAGATCAAATGGCTCGACAGCGACCATGCCTTCTACATCACCATCAACGACGTCGAGCGGGACGGGCGGGTGCGCCCCTTCGAGATTTTCATCAACTCCAAGAACATGGAGGCTTATGCCTGGGCGCTGGCGCTGACGCGGATGATATCGGCGGTATTCCGGCGGGGCGGCGATGTCAGCTTCGTGGTCGAGGAGATGAAGGCCATTTTCGATCCGCGCGGCGGCCAGTGGATGGGCGGGCGCTATGTCCCCTCGCTGCTGGCGGCGATCGGCGAGGTGATCGAGCGGCACATGATCGAAATCGGCTTTCTGGGCCAGCGCGGGCCGTCCATCATGCCGGGCGCGGATGGGGCCGTGGCGGTGGAGGGCGCGCGCGCCCGCTTTTGTCCGCGCTGCGGCGATGCCAGTTTCGTCAGGCTGGAGGGCTGTGATTCCTGTTTGTCGTGCGGCTATTCCAAGTGCGGATAATATAAGTTGAGATATTCCTCGCGTTTCTGGCTTTACGCCCCCATCACCACATTCCTGATCCTGGCGGCGGCGGTGATGATCCACTGGTGGTACGCCGCGCAGGCCTTTGAAAAGGCGTTGGCCACGGTGAAAAGCCATGAGGTCGCGCCCGGCATCACCCTTAACTGGTCGAAGGTGGAGGTCGGCGGCTTTCCCTTCCGCATCGACGCCGATTTCGAGAATTTCTCCGCGGCGGGCGCCGCCGCGCGGGGACCCTTTGCCTGGACCAGCGAAAAATTCGCGCTGCACACGCTGACCTATGGCCGGCGCAAGACCGTCTACGAGGCGGCCGGGCAGCAGCATCTTCAATGGGTGGCGGGCGATGGCCGGATGCGCCGCGTCGACTTCCTGCCCGGGACCATGCGCGCCAGCAGCACCACCGACGCGCGGGGCCTTGCGCGCTTCGACCTCGACATTGTCGATGCGGACGGCAGGGGCTTCACCGCGCGGCGCCTGCAATTCCACATGCGCCGCGATCCCGACGGCAAGGATCTGGACGTGATGGCCAGAAGCGACGACTGGAAGAGCGGGGGCGAGGCCGCGCCGCTGGTGGAAGGCTATTTCACCCTCACAAGGTCCGCGCCGCTGATGCCGCTTTTGGCGGGCGCGGGCTTCTGGCCCGATGTGGTGACCCAATGGCATGACCAGGGCGGCCGGCAGAAGCTGACCAAGGGCACCCGGCCCGAGCTGGCGGCACGGGCGCTTTCGGGATTGTTCTGAATTTCCCAAGCTTGTCATGGCCCACGTAAAGTGGGCCGTGACATTCGTGGATTCTGTGCGGACCTAATTCTGATCGCGCCCAAAGTTGGGTGCGGCAGACTCCTGGCCCATGTCGATGATCGCTCGGCGGATGGCGCGGGTGCGGGTGAAGAACTCGTACAGCTTGTCGCCGTCGCCATTGCGGATGGCCCGCTGCAGCACGGCCAGATCCTCGTTGAAGCGGCCCAGCACTTCCATCACCGCGTCCTTGTTGTTCAGGAACACGTCGCGCCACATGGTGGGATCGGAGGCGGCGATGCGGGTGAAGTCGCGAAAGCCGCCGGCGGAATATTTGATCACCTCGCCCTCGGTGACGGTCTCAAGGTCGTGGGCGGTGCCCACGATGTTGTAGGCGATCAGGTGCGGCAGGTGCGAGGTTATGGCCAGGACCAGGTCATGATGCGTCGCGTCCATCGCATCCACCTGGCTGCCCAGTCCCTGCCAGAATCCCTTCAGCCGCGCGACCGCGCCCGGGTCCGCGCCGGGAAGCGGCGTCAGGATGGCCCAGCGGTTGTCGAACAGGCTGGCAAAGCCCGCCTCGGGACCGGAAAATTCGGTGCCGGCGATCGGATGGGCGGGAATGAAATGCACGCCCGCCGGCACATGCGGGGCCATATCGCGGATCACCGCGCACTTGACCGAGCCCACATCCGAAAGGATGGCGCCTGTCTTCAGGTACGGTGCGATGGCTTGCGCCACGGGCCCGCAGGCCCCCACCGGCACGCACAGGACCACCAGTTCGGCATCGGCCACGGCGCTGCCGGAATCCTCGGCCACCGCATCGCAAAAGCCCAGCGTGGCGGCGCGGGTTCGCACATCGGCACTGGCGTCGAAGCCCACGATCTCGCGCGCCAGAATGCCCCGCCGCGCCGCGTGGGCGATGGAGGAGCCGATCAGGCCCAGCCCGATGATGGCGATCTTGCCGAAGGGGTCCATCGTCATGCCGCCATGAACTGCTGGATCAGCGACACGGCGAGGCGATTTTCCTCTTCCGTGCCGATGGTCATGCGAAGGCAGTCGGGCAGGCCATAGCTTGCCACGCCGCGCAGGATTACGCCGTTCTTGCTGAGAAAAGCATCGGCCTTGGCAGCCGTCTTGTCGCCGCCGGCCGGAAAATGGATCAGCACGAAGTTGGCGGCGCTGTCGTCCACGCGCAGGCCGGTCTTGCGCAGTTCGGTGGTAACCCAGGCCAGCCAGCGGCTGTTATGGTCGCGGCCGCGTGCAACAAGCTCCTGGTCACGCACTGCCGCCGCGCCGGCGATTTGCTGCAGGGTCGAGGTGTTGAACGGCCCGCGGATGCGGTTGAGCACGTCGCAGATCGCCGCCGGGGCATAGACCCAGCCCAGCCGCAATCCCGCCAGCCCGTACATCTTGGAGAAGGTGCGGGTCATCACGACATTATCGTTGGCTTTCACCAGCTCCACGCCCGGCTCGTAGTCGGGCGCGGTGACATATTCGGCATAGGCCGCGTCGATGATAAGCAGCACATCCTTGGGCAGGCCGGCATGCAGACGGTTCATCTCGTCCCGCGTGAGGTAGGAGCCGGTGGGGTTGTTGGGATTGGCGATGTAGACGATGCGGGTCTTGGGCGTCACCGCCGCCAGCATCGCGTCGACATCGATCTTGATGCCACTGTTGGTGTCGCGTTCCGGCACTATCACCGGCACCGCGCTGTTGGCGCGGGTGATGATTTCATAGACCAGGAAGGCGTGGCGGCTGAGCACCGCCTCGTCGCCCGGCTGCAGATAGGCGTTGGCCAGCATGGTCAGGATCGGGCCGGAGCCTTCGCCACCCGCCACGATCCGGTCGGGATCCAGGCCATGCACTTCGCCAATCGCCTCGCGCAGCATGCGGGTGCTGCCGTCCGGATAAAGCTGCAGGTCGTGCGCGGCGCTGCGCAGGGCCGCCATCGCCTTGGGGCTGGGGCCAATGGGGGATTCATTGGAGGACAGCTTGATGGGCTTTGCCACGCCGGGCACGGCGGCACGCCCGCCGACATAGAGCGAGACCTCGAGGATTCCGGGCTTGGGCGTGGGGGGCATAAGGTCGAGGAGGTCCAAAAAAGGGCGCTATTGATAGTGGCTGGGGCGGCAAAAGCAAAGCCGGGCGGACCTTTGCGGCCCCCCGCAACCCCGCCATGCCCGCTGCCAGATTGACAGGGGGTGGGGGGCGCCTTAGCTAGCGATCCGCAAAAAAGGCTTTGGCCGCATTGAGGCTTGGCGGCGATGACAGACGCGCCCCGTTTTGTAAAGCCGGTGACCCGCCCGGCCGATGTCGGGCTGGCAGTGACCTTCGACGGGCCGCTGGCGCTGGACTGTGGCCGCAGCCTGTCGCCCGTCACCATCGCCTATATGACCTATGGCACGCTGAATGCGGCGCGTTCCAACGCCGTGCTTGTCTGCCACGCCCTCACCGGCGACCAGTTCGTCGCCTCGGACCATCCCATCACCGGTAAGCATGGCTGGTGGACGTCCATGGTGGGACCGGGCAAATCCATCGACACCGACCGGTTCTTTGTCATCTGCGCCAATGTGATCGGCGGGTGCATGGGCTCCACCGGCCCGACGGAGGCCGATCCGGCCACCGGCAAACCTTATGGCCTGGATTTTCCCCTGATCACCATCCGCGACATGGTGCGGGCGCAGAAGATGCTGGTCGATCACCTGGGCATCGAAAAGCTGCTGGCGGTGGCGGGCGGCTCGATGGGCGGCATGCAGGTGCTGCAATGGGCGGCGTCGTACCCTGAAAGCGTGCGCGCGGTGGTGCCGATCGCCTGTGCCGCGCGCCATTCGGCCCAGAACATCGCCTTCCACGAAGTGGGCCGGCAGGCGATCATGGCGGACCCCGACTGGCATGGCGGCAGGTATGCCGAGGCCGGCGCCTTCCCGTCCAAGGGCCTGGCGGTGGCGCGCATGGCCGCGCACATCACCTATGTCTCGGAAGCGGCGCTGCAGCGCAAATTCGGCCGCAACCTGCAGAATCGGGCGGCGCTGTCCTTCCAGTTCGCGCCGGACTTCCAGATCGAATCCTATCTGCACCATCAGGGCGCGACCTTCGTCGACCGTTTCGATGCCAATTCCTATCTCTACATCACCCGTGCGATGGACTATTTCGACCTGGCCGCCGAGCATGGCGGGGTGCTGGCCGATGCCTTCCGCGACAGTCCCGTGCGCTTCTGCATCATCTCATTTTCCAGCGACTGGCTTTTCCCGCCCGGCGAGAACAAGCAGATCGCCCACGCCCTGAACGCGGTCGCCGCCAAGGTGAGCTTCGTGGAGATCAAGACCGACAAGGGCCATGACGCCTTCCTGCTGCACGAGCCCGAGATGTTCGACACGGTGCGCGGCTTTTTGAATCACGCGGCAACGGACATCGCATGAGCACCCCCCAGAATCTGAGGCCGGACCTGGCGGCCATCGCCGCCATGATCCGTCCGGGCGCCCGCGTGCTGGATGTGGGCTGCGGCGACGGCGCACTGCTGGAGCATCTGGTCACGACCAAGGGCGTGGACGGCCGCGGCATCGAGATCAGCCAGGCCAATGTGAATGCCTGCGTGGCGCGCGGCCTGGCGGTGGTGCAGGGCGATGCCGATACCGACCTGGTCGACTATCCCGCCCAGGTGTTCGACGCGGTGATCCTGTCGCAGACCATTCAGGCCACCGAGAAGCCGGCAGCGGTGCTGAACCACCTGTTGCGCATCGGCCGGCGCACCGCCGTGTCGCTGCCCAATTTCGGCTATTGGAAGGTGCGTGCCTCGCTGCTGGCGGGGGGGCGCATGCCGCGCACCCGCTCGCTGGATCAAACCTGGTACGACACGCCCAACATCCATCTTTGCACCCTGGCCGATTTCGTCGACCTGACCGTGGCATGCGGCGCCACCATCGTGGAGGCGCATGCGCTGAAGGAAAGCGGGCGCACCGGGCACATGGATCCGCGCCGGCTGACGCACGGCATCCTGGGCCCCAACCTGTTTGCACAGGGCGGCGTCTTTCTGCTCAAGAAGGCTTGAAACCGTCCCGGGCGGGCTTCAGCGCAGATTTGGCGCCTTGCGGTAACGCGGGGCGGGCCGCGGCATAGAGCGACTTTGTCGCTTCCACCAGATGCACCCCGCCCATGCGGGGAAAAAGCCGCGCGCCCATCCGTTCCCAGCCCGTACCGCTGCCCACAAGGGCGCGGCTTTTCAGCGGCGGCGCATAGAGCGCGCGTTGCCAGTGCACAGGTTCGAACAGCACATCGCGCAACAGCCAATCCAGTTCGCGGCGGGAGAATGGCCGTCCCTGGCCGAAAGGCGAGATATCCACCTGGGCCCACAGGCTAGCGCGGTTGGGCGCCACGATCAGGATGCGGCCTTCCGGCGCCAGCACCCGCCAGAGCTGGCGCAGCAGCGGGCGCAACTGTTCAGCGCTTTCCAGGCCGTGCACCACCAGGATGCGGTCGAAGAAGACATCGGGAAAGGGCAGCGCATCTTCCTCGCACAGCAGCGCGACATTGCGCCCCTGCGGCCAGGCGATCACCCCCATGGCGGCGGGCATGGCGGCGATGGCGCGTTCGGCGTCTGGGAAGGCGCGCAGATAGGGTGTCGCAAAGCCATAGCCCAGAAGGCGCCGGCCGCCGAGATCCGGCCACAAGGCGCGCACCCGGCGCTGGATAATGCGCCGCGCCAACTGCCCCAGCGGCGCTTGGTAGAAGGCGGCCAGATCGCGGACATCCTGCGGCATGGCCCAAGGACTTAAACCCGCTTTGGGCGTTGTTCAACGGGGCCTGTCTGCTAGGGTGCCGGCCGCGAAAGGAATTGCCATGCCCACCCGGATCGAGATCGTGCCATGCCTGTCGGACAATTACGCCTATCTGGTCAAGTCGGGCGATGCCTGCGCGGTGGTCGACCCGTCCGAGGCCGCGCCCGTGCGCGCCGCGCTGGCGGCAAGGGGCTGGACGCTGACGCACATTCTTAACACGCATCACCATCCCGACCATTGCGGCGGCAACCTGGAACTGAAAAAGGAAACCGGCGCGATCGTCGTGGGGCCCGGCAAGGATGCGGCGCGCATCCCCGGCATCGATGTGGGCGTCACCGAAGAGTCGGGCTGGGAATTCGACGGCCGCAAGGTTCAGGTGCTGGAAGTGCCCGCCCACACCAGGGGGGCGATCACCTTTGTGATCGACGGCAATGCGTTTACCGGCGACACGCTGTTTTCCATGGGCTGCGGACGGCTGTTCGAAGGCGACGCGACGATGATGTGGAACAGCCTTTCCAAGCTGATGACCCTGCCGGACGACACGGAAATCTATTGCGGCCATGAATATACCGAAAGCAACGGCCGCTTCGCCCTGACGCTGGAGCCGCGCAATCTGGCGCTGCAAAAACGCATGGAAGAGGTCAAGGCGCTGCGCGCGGCCAAGAGGCCCACCGTGCCCGTCAGCATGGCGACCGAAAAGGCCACCAATCCCTTCCTGCGGCCTGACCAACCGGAAATCCGCAAGAGCCTTGGCATGGAAAGCGCCGACACAGTCGCGGCCTTCCACGAAATCCGGGAACGGAAAAACAGATTCTAGGAGCGCCTGGCGAACACCGCGCCGGCGCGACGCGAAATCAATGCTTGCTGTCGTCGCCAGAGCCGCCGGTGACGGCGCCGGCGGCGCCGCCCACCACATCGCCGGTCACGTCCACGGCGGTACCGGCCACAGACGTTGCAGCCCCCACGGTCGTGGATGCCACATCGTAGGCCATGCAGCCCGAGAGCCCAACGGCCAGGGCGGCAAAAGCGGCGGCGGCGAGCAGGACGCGCATGACAGACCCCGTTTGACAGCGCCGCAGATTGGCACCCTATTGGTGAAAGGGATACTAAAGATTTCTTGCCATGTCTGACGCTCTTTTTGTGACCCGGCTTTACCGCGCCCGCCTTTCCGTGCCGGCGGGCCTGGCCGAGACCTGCCTTGGCATCGCCGCGGAGGACACCGCCGGACGCCGCTGGTCGCGCGATCATGGCTATGGCGGCTATACCTCCTATGCCTCGCTGAACGACCTGCCGCGCCGGGCCAGCATTTTCGAGGAGCTGGAGAAGAAAATCGCCGCCCATGTGGCGGCCTTTGCGCGCGAGCTTCAGTTCGACATGGCCGGCCGCAAATGCGAACTGGATTCGCTGTGGATCAATGTGATGAACAGGGGCGCCATTCATGTGCCGCATATCCATCCCCATTCGGCGATCAGCGGCACCTATTACGTCACCGTGCCGCCGGGCTCGGGCGCCATCCGCTTCGAAGACCCGCGCCTTTCCATGATGATGGCCGCGCCGCCGCGCAAAAAGAATGCGCGGCCGGAAAACCGGGTCTTTGTCGATGTGACGCCCCGGCCGGGAATGCTGCTTTTGTGGGAAAGCTGGCTGCGCCATGGGGTGGAGGTCAGCGGCGCGAAGGCGCCCCGCATTTCCGCCAGCTTCAACTACCGCATCGGTTGAGGGGCGCCGCGACAAGTGGCGACAAACAGCGGCTGTTCGCCGGCCCGTCCCAGCGGCTAAGCTTCGCAAAAATCCGGGGAGAAAAGCATGGATCGGCGTTCGGCACTGGCGGGCATGGGCGTGATGGCGGCGGCGCCCGGCTTTGCATTGAATGCCCAGGCACAGGGCGAAGCGCCGGTGCCGCACTGGAGCGCGCCGGTGATCGACATGCATTTCCACATGCGGCGCGATCCCAAATTGAATGTCGCCCATCAGCAGGGCGCGGGCGTCACCGCCGCCTGCCTTCTGACCCGTAACGGATCGGAAGCCGAGGTGCGCGCGCTGGCCGCCGCCAATCCCCGGATGTTCCCCTGCCATATGGTCGGCTATGACGTGACCAAACCGGATGCCGAACAGGTCCTGACCGCAGCGGTGAAGGCGGGGGCCAAGGGCATCGGCGAGCTGAAATATCATGTCGAGGCCGACGGGCCGGAAATGCGCCGCATCTATGCCCTGTGTGCCGAACTGAATGTGCCGGTGCTGATCCACTTCCAGGAAGTCAGCCAGGCGGCGGCGGCCGGCGGCTACAACACCGGCATCAAGCGCTTTGGTGCGGTGCTGAAGGCGTATCCGAAGACGAAATTCATCCTGCACGCCGACGCTTTCTGGGCCAATGTCAGCGCCGATTATCACGAGGACACGCCTTATCCGTCAGGGCCCATCGTGCGCGGCGGCATCAGCGACAAGCTGCTGTCGGACTTCGAGAATGTGCAGGGCGACATGGCGTCGAACTCGGGCAACAACGCGCTGTCGCGTGATCCGGAATTCACGGTCGACTTCCTGAAACGCCACCAGGACAAGCTGCATTTCGGCAGCGACTGCAATTGCGAGGACGGGCGCGGCGGCGGGGCGGCGCAGAACAGCCCCCAGGTGGCGGCGCGCATCCGCGGCAAATGCGTGGCGCGCGAGACGCTGCGGGTGCTGACGGCGGCGACCACGCCCGAAATCTTCCGCAAGCTGACCTGGACCAATGCCCACCGGCTGATGGGCGTGGCCTAGCTTTTGTTGAGAGCGAAGCGAACTAGAAAAGCTGGCCCCGCTTCGAGCCGCGCAGCGGCGAGGGCGGGCCGGTTCTGGACGTGCGCCGCCCTTACACCGGCAACCCCAGGTGATGCCAAAGGTCCTCCAGCTGGATCAGGCCGACCTCGATGCGGGTTTCGATTTCCTCCAGACGGCTGGGGCCCTTGGCGCGGCGGGCATGGGCGGCTTCGGCTGCCTCGCGCAGCGTGCCATCGGACGGCGGATGACCATCCGAGACAGCGCGCCAGCCGGGCTGGTCCAGCTTTCCGATCAGTTCGTCTTTTGTGTATTTCTCGGCCATCGGGAATTTCTCCTCGCCCCGTACGGAGTGTAGTTCCGGGGCGCGGCGGAAGAAAGCCGGGCGGGGCTCGCTCTTCGACGGGCTCGGGGTGAGGAAAAGGCAGATTGTCATGACCCGGCTCGCCGGGGCCATGACATTCGGACTGCGGCGCAGGTCAGGCGTGGCGGCGGCGAATGATGGCGGCCATCTTGTCCGGGAGCTTGGAGACGTGGAACTCGCGATCCCAGGCGACCTTGGCTTCGTCGAAGATCATCTCCTGCACCTCGCGGGGCAGCTTGGGCCAGGCGGCGATGACGCCCGCGCCCAGCCGCCGGACCAGGCATTCATCCTCGGCCGGATACTTGAAAACTTTCTCGTCGATAATCGCCATGTCACTTCCTTCTGTTTTGCTCCCTTCGTCACGGTTCGGGTTTGCGTGCCGCAAACACCGCGCCGTGCCACCTCCCCCGCATGGGCGCTTTCCGCCGCAGGGGGAGCGGGTTTGAACGTGCTCCAACCGTGGCCGGGGGAAGTGGGGAACTTCCGCGCGACGGCGCATTCGCGACGAAAGAGCCATTGCTCGATCCCGCACGAAGCCCAAAGCCTAAACAGATCAGAGCGTTAATGGGAACGGATATTTTGCGGATCCGTCAGGGAATTTCATGGGAAAGTTCCGGGGCGCGCTTGACCCGGGTCAAAGACAGACGGTGTCAGTTTTGGCTCATTCGAGCCCATACTGGGAAGCCGCATGAACATTTATCACATCAAGATTTCAGCACCAGGAGCCGGCATCTCCTCGATCGTCTGCCGGGCTGTGAGCCTTGTTGCCGTCCTGCGAAGGGCGGAGCGCCTGGCACCCAAACAGTCCAAGGTGGAAATCTGGGACAACAGCCGCTGTCTCTACAGCGGCATCCTGTCATATCGCCCCAATCATGCCGCTACCCACACCTGAAATGGCGGTTTTGCAGGCGCGCCTGGAAGAGTATCGCGCGCAGCGGACGTCAGACCCGTGAGGACACGGGACGACGCCAGCGGCCAAAAGACAAGCGCCTAGCGCTTGCCCTTCTTCAGGCGTTCCTTGCGGGCGGCATAGCGCGCGTCGCGGGCGGCTTTCTGTTCGGCCAGAAGCTGCATCATCTTCTGCAGTTCGTCTTCCTTGGCCTTCTCGGCGGCGGCCTTGGCTTCTTCGGCGGCGCGTTTGGCGGCTTCCTCCGCCTCGCGCTTCGCACGCTCGACCGCTTCGGCGGCGGCGCGCTTTTCATCTTCCTTCTGGCGGCGGCGTTCCTCGCGAGCGGTGGCCAGCGCCTTGCGCTCCCCGGCCGTCTCCTCCAGCTTTTTCCTTGCTTCCTCAGCCCGGAGCTTCGCCTTTTCCAGCATGGCGGCGCGCGCCTTCTGCTGGGTGGCAAGACGGTCGTCGAACTTTGTTTCCTTGAAGCCGGCCATAGGTCAGATGTTCTTTCAGGTTTCCATGACACGCAAGGAAGGCGGCAGGGGACGGTTCTGGCCGTCCACCAGCAGCACGCGGGGGGTGAAGGCCTTGGCCTCCGCCTCGTCCATCCGAGCGTAAGCGATGATGATGACAAGATCGCCCTTCTGGGCGAGGCGGGCAGCGGCGCCGTTGACGCCGATGATGCCCGATCCGGCCGGGGCCGGAATGGCGTAGGTGGTGAAGCGCTGGCCATTGTTGATGTCCAGCACATCCACCTGTTCGTAAGGCAGGATGCCTGCGCGTTCCAGAAGCGCGGAGTCGACCGAGATCGAGCCTTCATAATGAAGGTCGCACTGGGTCACCGTGGCGCGGTGGATCTTGCCCTTCAGAAGCGTGAGCTGCATCTTCAGTTGTCCAGGAAGCTCCGAAGCTTGCGGCTGCGGCTGGGGTGCTTGAGCTTCCTCAGCGCCTTGGCCTCGATCTGGCGGATGCGCTCGCGCGTGACGGAGAATTGCTGGCCCACTTCCTCCAGCGTGTGATCGGTGTTCATGCCGATGCCGAAGCGCATGCGCAGC
>ERZ778023.1291-NODE-1291-length-41192-cov-55.906532_pt1 | contig 41192 bp, 60 predicted proteins | sample MGYA00375753_ERZ778023 | MGnify/ENA primary metagenome ERZ778023 (study PRJEB29350, sample SAMN05389822) | bioreactor metagenome | isolation source: Ammonium sulfate bioreactor | place: South Africa: University of Cape Town | collected 2014-04-04 ... | reverse complement strand
GTTCCATTGATATTTGGACCGTAACCATGTTGAGCAAGTTCAACAGTACGAAAACCGATCACACGAGATCCAATTAATTGGTCTCGATTGTACACCGAAAGTGTATATAACGGCTGATCACCATGTCCATTGGGCCACCAACGTTGAACATCTTTGTTTGGTATTAGAAGTGATACGAAGAGAACATATTCGAATCGAATAGACTTTTCATAGGTGTATGAAGTATTTTCGAGAACAATTTTTAATTGACATGAAACTGGTTGAGTTAGACTACGTAAATCAACGTCTACTTGCCATTCATTGGTTGATTTTCTATACGATGCAACATTGACTGTGTCCAACAGAATAATTATATCGGTTTTTATTGAACCTTGAAGATAAATATCACGTAGAATACCAATTGGAGCAAAAGCTGGCGCCTATGTATGAATGTACGAAATCATCAAAATATTTCTTTTTTATCTATAATTTGCTTACCCAATTCCAACTGAATGAACATGGTTCTTTACGAATAAACTGTACGTAACATTCACCATTTTGAACCTTCTCTGGACAATCAGGTGGAACACTATCATTGTAGGCTCGAGCTTGATCCCGTGCATAAACCACAGGTGATTTGAAATCAATACGCAGTTGATTATTTGCATGTAAACATGATTTCTCTACATTGAATTCAGCTATAAGATACATACTATTCGTTTCTCCAATAAAACAACCATTCAATGTTATATCTGCAATAGTATCGATTTGATCGAAATGCAAAGTAAACTTTGTATTCGTTAGAAAATCATTTGTTAACGAAAAATTTTTTCTGAATGTCCATGGTGTGTAAACTAATCTTCGTAAATTAACATCATTAAAACCCAAATAAGGGTCAGGAATTTTATTGTTAGCAAGAAGAATCGTATGAATAGTACCGGGTACTTGTCCTTGGGCAGTATACGTTCCGTTATCATTGATTATCCAATCGTTACCTGCTAGAGAAATACGTTCGACATCGAACGAAATCACATATTGAAATAAAAATAACACAACAGCTATAAATAACAATCGATGCGACATTCTCCGAAATGATACAAAGAATCTTCTATCTCATGCACCTTGGTGCATCTTATCAATTATTTAATCTTAGTAGATAAAGAGTATAAGATTTGAAATCTGTTTATTAAAGAATTGAAAGCAAAAAAAGAAAATCATCATACTTGTGTTACATCATATAAAGACATGACTTGTACAGTTAAATCATCAGCTGGTTCCCATAGATTATAGGTAACTGTTCGTGATGATTCAAACATATGAAAACCATTACGTGAAAAGTATCCACTTTTGTTAATAGAAGTATCTAACCAAACGAATAGAGCTGGACGTTCAGCCGTAACCGTTATACGGAATTGAGTTGATGAAACTTTTGTAATACTTGAAATTCGAACATTTGGTTGTTGAAGTTGATAGTTTTTGGGTTGAGTAAAAAATAGAGTTTGTCCCATTTCTTCTTCGGTACTGTTCAAGAAACAACGAAGTACACATTGATTACTAGTTGCACAACCGGCATTTTTCATCACGGTTGCATAAGGAAGTTCACTAATACGTAAAACACCTGTTGAATTCAATTGAACAGGATATTGTAATGTTGATTTAGCAGTAAATGAATCTAATGGATAAAGTGAACATGTCAATAGACCACTATTTGGATTGCTTTGTTCGTTAATAACATAAAGTGAAATACGAGCACTTTCATCGCTTGTATTGGCAAGATAAGGTGTGAGAATAGGTAATGGATAGACAGGTTCATACATATGTTGAACATAGTAATGACCCATTTTCCATTTCAATCCATATTCAACTGTTGCCCATGTTGGTCCTTGCCAAATATCATTGATTTGCCAGTACATCAAACCCATTGTATTACTAAAATAGAACTCTTAAAAACATTCAGATTTTGTAAACAGTTATGTACCCTTGACTTGTCTTTGGATCGATCATATCTTCAGATGAATGAACACGACAAACATCACTAATACTTTTCATTGTCATAGCTTGATTAATTTGACTCAAATAAATCCACTGAACGAATTCTTTGGTTGAATTTGTTGTTACTGGTACTGGTAAATTGCTTTTAACATGATTCCTATGTAAACAGAAAGTAGTTGCTTTATTTCGCCTGAAAAAGTAAAAGTTCTCACATAATTGCAGTGAGTTGATTATTTGAATGTTCACGATGAAGTAAAAATGGACTTTGAATATTTAAATCGGATAGATTGTTTGTTGCTTGAAGCCATGTATCTAAACTTGGCAATGATTGAATACCTGTTTCAGATAAAAATCGAGTAATAGGATAAGTATTTGGATTCCATGAATCATCACTATAACCATAGAAATGAACGTCACCTAATCGAAAAGATCATCATTATCATCATTCAAATAAATTCTATCTACCATAAAGTGGATCTTGCGGATTAGCAGCAATGTAATTCTCTGCAACAGTTTCAACACCATTCGATGGTGATGAAGTAACAAATGGTCGATTCTTTCCTCGATCAGCTTCTTGAACAGCAACCATCACTGTACTAACATACAATCGACGATATTCATCTTTGATTCTTGCCATTTGATCAGCCGGTATTCCGTACCAATTTTGAGCTACTGCAGCTTCGTTTTCATTATTACCTGACCAGAGAACAATCGATGGATGATATTGTAAACGGTTGACTTGATAGATAACTTCATTTCGAATATTATTCAAAAATGGTTTATCAATTGGATACCTACGTATATATCACACAATTCCGAATGTTAAACTGAGAAATAGAGAACTTACAAACTACAAGCAAACATAAAATCATGCCAAAACATGATACCTAAACGATCGGCTATTTCATAGAATGAATCTCGTTCATAGATACCACCACCCCAAATACGTAACATATTCATATTAGCTAATTTAGCTGCACGAAGTAATCGTTCTAATTGTTGATCAGAAACACGTTCTTGAAATGCATCAGGTGGAATCCAATTACTTCCTTTGATAAAAATTGGACGACCGTTGATAATAAAATAGAATGAACGTCCGTTAATTCCTGAATTATATTCATGTTGAGATAATTCCACTGTACGAAAACCAATTAAACGTGAGCCAACAAGTTGTCCTTGACTATAAATCGCAAGAGTATAAAGTGTTTGATTACCATGACCATTTGGCCACCAAAGTTGAACAGTATTATAAGGAATAAGTAACGATATCGATGTACTTTGATCAACTGTTGTATTTAATTCATAATTAAATGATGTATCTTGTAGAACAAATTTAAGTTGTGTTGTTGTTGGAATGTTACTACTGAGTAAAAGATCGACTTGCCATTGATTTGTTGAAACATCAACAGACGCAACATTTACACTTTCAAGTTTGATAATAACAGCAGCATCAGTTATACCTTGTAGAGTAACATTGCCTGTAATACCAATGGGAGCAAAAGCTGGTCCCCAGTCCCAACTGAACGAACATGGTTCTTTTCGAATAAATTGAACGTGACATTCGCCTTTTTGTGCTGCAGCTGGACAATTTGGCTCAACAGTTATATTATAAGCAATCGATTGTTTCAATGCATAGAGTACAGGTGATTCGAAATCAACACGAAGTTGATTCGTAGTTTGTAGACATGATTTTTTAACATTGAATTCATAGGCAAGAAACATACTATTTGTTTGACCAAGATTACAGTTGTTTAAAGTAATCGTAGTAACTGTATCAACTTGATCGAAACGAAGAGTAAATTTCGTATTCGTTAAGAAACTTTCACTCAATGTAAATGTTTTAGTGAATGTCCATGGATGATAAACTAAATAACGAAGATTAAGATCGTTGAAGCCTATGTATGGATCGGGGATTTTATTATTAGCAAGTAAAATCGTATGAATTGATCCAGGTACTTGACCTTGTACACTAAAGGTACCATTGTCATTGATATGCCAATCATTTCCATTTAATGAAACAACATCCGATCGTACGTAAGCAAATAAACAAATGAAAACCACAAGAACAACGACTTTCGAAGTCATTTTTAACTTCTTTTGAGTGTTTTTTTTTCTTCGTTTGTTGGTTTTTATAGATTTATTTCTTATCAATATTTAAATACTGTAAGATAAATAAAGCAAGAAAGAAAGAAAAAGAGGGACAATGCGTTATTATCACTTGAAGTCGATAACGAAAGTACGCGACCTGCTCTTTTTTTTATTCACATAAAAATAGATTAAGGTTCACTAACATCAAATAAAGAAGTAATACTTAAATCAAAATCACCAGTGATTGGTGTCCATGAATAAAATGTAATTGATTTTGTTGGTTCGAACATATGAAAACCATTCTGTGAGAAATAACCGGACATATTCGCCGATATATCCAACCAAACGAACAAAGCCGGTCGGGCACCTGTGACTCGAAAGTTGATTTCAGTTGATGATATGTGAGTAATATTTTCAATACGAAGATTTGGTTGTTGAAGTTGATAGTTTTTCGGTTGAGTCAAAAATACAGTTTGTCCGATTTCTTCTTGACTGTTGTTGCTACTTGAACGGCAATGTAACACGCATTGATTACTTGCAGAACAATTAGCTCGATTCATTAAAGTTGCATATGGATAATCCGCTAACAGTATTGTATCAGCGGAAGTCAGTGAATAGTTCAAGCTTATCGATAATTTCGTATCGAATGTGTCCAATGGAACAAGTGACCATATTAGTTCACCATGTGTTCCATTGATGAGTTCACTATTAATATACATTTGAAGTCTCGCATTTTCATCAGTGATATTAGCTAGATAAGGTGTGAGAATAACGATAGGATAGACAGGTTTGTACATATGTTGAACATAGTAATGACCCATTTTCCATTTTAATTCGTATTCAACAGTTGAAGAAGTTGGTGCTTGCCAAATATCGCCGATTTGCCAATACATTAAACCCATTGTATTACTAAAATAAAACTGTTAAAAATCTTCAGATTTTGCAAACAGTCGTGTACCCTTGACTTGTCTTTGGATCGATCATGTTTACAGATGAGTACAATCGACACCAATCACTAATACTCTTCAATGTCATTGCTTGATTGATTTGTGTCAAATAAATCCAATGAGTGAAATTTTTTAATAAATTACTGGTTTTCGGTATTGGTAAATTACTTTTAATTTGTCCTCTAAATCATTTCAATTATAAGTTAAGGCAAGTAAAAACAAACAAACGAAATCATACGGTAAATTATCCACTTTGTTATCATGTCGTCGATGTATCATAAATTCACTTTGAAATTGTAATTCAGTCAGGTTTCGTGTAACATGATACCATGAATCTATACTTGGTAACGAATTCATACCGGTCTCCGATAGAAAACGGGTTATGGGATAAGTTGTTGGATTCCAAGTGTCACTTGTAAATGAATAAAAATGAACATCACCTAACACCAAAAAAAGATAAAATTCGAGAGTATATCAATCATTTACCATAGAGTGGATCTTGTGGATTCGTAGCAATATAATCTTCTTTTATAGATTCAAGACCATTCGATGGTGAAGATATTACAAATGGTCGATTGTTGCCTTTATCTATTTCCTGTAAGGTTTTTCTCACTGTATCAACGTACAATTTTCGATAGTCATCTTTCATTTTTGGCATTATTTCAACCGTTAAATTCCACCAGTTTTGAGCTATAGAAGCTTCATTTTCATTATTACCAGACCAAAGTACAATCGATGCATGAGATTGAAGACGTTTAACTTGATAGATAACTTCATCACGAACATTATTCAAAAATGGTTCATCAACTGGATATCTACATATCACACAATTGAACGTATTAAACTGAGAAATAGAGAACTTACAAACTACAAGCAAACATAAAATCATGCCAAAGCATAATACCTAAACGATCAGCTAGATCATAGAATGAATCACGTTCGTAACGGCCACCACCCCAAACACGAAGCATATTCATATTAGCTAATTTCGCTGAAAGAAGTAATCTTTCGAGTCGTTCATCAGAAACTCGTTCTTGAAATGCATCGGGCGGAATCCAATTACTTCCTTTGACAAATATTGGATGACCGTTGATGACAAAATAAAATGAGGTTCCATTGATATTTGGACCGTAACCATGTTGAGCAAGTTCTACTGTTCGAAAGCCAATAGAACGTTGGCCCATAAATTGCTTTCCATTATAAACTGCGAGTGTATACAATGTTTGCTCACCATAACCATTTGGCCACCAACGTTTGATAATGTCATTTGGAATCATCAAAGAAATTGAAACATTTCTTATGAATATAAGCGTCGATTCGTATGTGTACGATGTATTTTCTAATGCAATTGTTAACTGACTTCGAAAGACACTATTCGGACTGCTCAATAAAATATCAACTTGCCATTCGTTCGTTGTTGAATTAAAACTTGCAACATTTACAGTTTCTATTTGAATAATAATTTCACCAGTATGTGTGCCTTGTAGGTAAAAACTACTAGTAATACCAATAGGAGCAAATGCTGGAGCCTAGAAATATAGAAATCGAAATGAACGTGTAATGATCACGAAATATTTACCCAATCCCAACTGAAAGAACATGGTTCTTTACGCATAAATTGAACATGACATTCGCCTTGATACATATCGGGAACGCATTCTGGAGGAACGCTTTCATTGTATGCTTGTGCTTGACTCAATGCATAAAGAATTGGTGATTCGAAATCGATTCGAATTTCATTATTTGCTTGTAAACATGTTCTCTCGACATTAAATTCATAGTCAATAAACATATTATTTGTTCGACCAAGAAAACATCCATTCAATGTAACATTAGCTACTGTATCAATTTGATCGAAATGAAGAGAGAATTCATTGCTAGCTAGGAAGTCATCAGTTAAAGTAAAGTTTTTTCGAAATGTCCATGGTCTGTAAATCAACGAACGTAAATTAATATCATTATATTCAGTATATGGCTCAGGAATTTTATTGGCTGCTAATAAAATCGTATGAATAGTACCAGGCACTTGACCTCGTACTGAATAGGTTCCATTATCATTGATCAACCAATCGTTTCCTCCTAGTGGAACAATAGCAGCATTGACTGAATTCAAAAACACAACTGTTACGAGAAACTTCAACAACATGATTTTCTTCAGATTTTAAGAGATAACAAACATGTTTAGGTTATATATCTCTACTCATATCGCACCACAGATTCGCGTCTTATCTATGTTTAACGTTCTTGACTTTTTTTCTAAAGCATCTGTTCATATTTCAAATAAATTTTATTAATCACAGTTGGGTTATATCAAATAAAGATATAATACGCAAATCGAAATCATCACTCTTGAAATCATTGATTGGCATCCATGAATGGAATTGAATCGGTTTTATTGGCTCGAATATATGAAAACCATTTTCTGAAAAGTATCCACTTCGATTTGTTGGAACATTCAACCAGACGAATAAAGCTGGTCGTACAGCAGTAATCGCAAAACTGATTTCTGTTAGGGAAATTTGTGTTAAATTTCGTACACGAAGATTTGGTTGTTGAAGTTGGTAATTTTTAGGTTGAGTAGGAAATAATGTTTGAGATATTTGTTTACCATTGTACTTCAGTAAACAATTGAGTACACATGGTCGAGCATCTTTCATATATTTAGCGTATGGAATGTCAGTGACATGCTGTACTGTAGAAAAATCTAAGATAATATCGAATGCGATGAACCATAAAGGAGAAAATGAGTTCATAGTAAAAGTCGAACAAATCAATTGAGCATGAATTTCAGTAAATAGATCACTGATAACATATATTGAAATACGAGCATTTTCATCGGTTATATTGGCAAGATAAGGTGTGAGAATAACGATAGGATAGACAGGTTCGTACATATATTTTGCATAGTAATGACTCATTTTCCATCTTAATCCATATTCAATTGTAGATCCTGTTGTTGTTTGCCAAATATCATTGAATTGCCAATACATCAAACCCATTGTATTACTAAAATAGACCTCTTAAAAACATTCAGATTTTGTAAACAGTTATGTACCCTTGACTTGTCTTTGGATCGATCATATCTTCAGATGAATGAACACGACAAACATCACTAATACTTTTCAATGTCATAGCTTGATTAATTTGACTCAAATAGATCCATTGTGTAAAATTTTTTAAGCGATCATTGGTAACTGGTATTGGTAGATTACTTTTAATATGCGATCTGTATTTAATAATAAATACAATTACTTTTTAATTGAAAGAAGAATAGAAATTGCCTACATCATTATTTGAATTTGTCCAACGGAATAATCACGATGTTGAATTAAATCACTTTCAATACTGAGATCGGACTGATTTTTTGTTACTTCATACCATGTTTCTAAGCTGGACAATGCTTGAACACCAGTTTCTGATAAAAATCGAGTTATCGGATATGTCGTTGGATCCCATGAATCGTTCTGATAACCATAAAAATGAACATCACCTAACACCAAAAAAAGATAAAATTCGAGAGTATATCAATCATTTACCATAGAGTGGATCTTGTGGATTCGTAGCAATATAATCTTCTTTTATAGATTCAAGACCATTCGATGGTGAAGATATTACAAATGGTCGATTGTTGCCTTTATCTATTTCCTGTAAGGTTTTTCTCACTGTATCAACGTACAATTTTCGATAGTCATCTTTCATTTTTGGCATTATTTCAACCGTTAAATTCCACCAGTTTTGAGCTATAGAAGCTTCATTTTCATTATTACCAGACCAAAGTACAATCGATGCATGAGATTGAAGACGTTTAACTTGATAGATAACTTCATCACGAACATTATTCAAAAATGGTTCATCAACTGGATATCTACATATCACACAATTGAACGTATTAAACTGAGAAATAGAGAACTTACAAACTACAAGCAAACATAAAATCATGCCAAAGCATAATACCTAAACGATCAGCTAGATCATAGAATGAATCACGTTCGTAACGGCCACCACCCCAAACACGAAGCATATTCATATTAGCTAATTTCGCTGAAAGAAGTAATCTTTCGAGTCGTTCATCAGAAACTCGTTCTTGAAATGCATCGGGTGGTACCCAATTACTTCCTTTAATAAAGATTGGTTGATAATTAATCATAAAATAAAACGATGTTCCATTAATATTTGATCCATAGTCATGTTCAATTAGTTGAACAGTTCGAAAACCGATCACACGAGATCCAATCAGTTGATCTTGACTATAAACACAAAGAGTATACAGTGTTTGATTACCATGACCATTTGGCCACCACAACTGAATATCATCATCAGGAATAAATAATGAAATTGTCAGTTGTCGATTCAATGTAACATTTGTTTCATATATAAACGATGCATTTTCGAGAATAAATTTCAATTGACTTGAAAATGGTTGATTCTGACTACTTAAAAGAATATCGATTCTCCATTGTTTATTCGAAGTTTGATACGATGCAACATTAACACTTTCGAGTTGAATCGAAATATCAACAGAATTTGTTGCTTCCAAATGCAAATCGCCCGTAATTCCAATAGGAGCAAACGCCGGACTCCAATCCCAACTAAACGAACATGGTTCTTTCCGAATGAATTGAACATGACATTCACCATGTTGAACGTCAGGTGGACAATCAGGTGGTGGCATACTATCATTGTAGAGTTTTGCTTGATTCTTTGCATACAAAACAGGCGATTCAAAATCAATTCGAAGTTGATTATTATCAATTTGTAAACATTTTCGTTGGATATCGAATGTATACGCAATGAACATATTTTTAGTTTGGCCAAGAAAACATTGGTTTAAAGTGACATTCGCTACTGTATCAATCTGATCCAAGTGCAAAGTAAACCGTTCGAACATGAGAAAGTCTTGTGTCAAGGAAAAATTCTTTTTAAATGCCCAAGAAGAATAAATCAACGAACGTAGATTAATATCATTATAACCTGAATAGGGTTCAGTGATTTGATTTGCTGCTAATAAAATCGTATGAATAGTAGCTGGTATTCGACCAAGAGCAGAATATGATCTGCTATCGGTTATCAACCAATGATCACCATTTAATGGAACACGAATAGAATTTGATAGAGAAGATAATGAACAAAGAAAAACAAAAGTAAATATACAGAACATAACGAGAGAGAGAGAGAAAAAAAACACAGATTATGAATGATCACGATGATGTTTGGATTCTTTTTTTGACTTTTTCGATTTTGATGAATGTCGTCGATGTTTTCGTTTCGATTTTTTCGAATGAGATTTCGATTCCGATGAACTACTACTTGTACTTTCTGATCGACTACAAAAATCGAAATAAAACAACGTTTATTAATCTAAAAAATACCAACTTACTGTCGTTTACGTTTTGATTTTTTCTTTTTTTTACTTTCACTTTCACTCGGCTTCTTTTCTTCTACAAAACCAAAATTTCATTTGTATATATTCAAACTTTTGACAATAATTACCTTGAGCTGTTTGTTTCAATGGTATCTCGTAATCGTCGTCGTCACTCGATGATGACACCGTCGGATGAACTTCAATCGCAACGGGTTTATTCGGATTAACTTGAAGAAAATTTCGACATTGAAAAGTCAAATGTCCAACTGAAAACAAAAATCATCTCGAGACTTTAATTCTTCTCTCAAGTTCATCGATTCTTACCATAACCACATTTGCCACAACCGACTTTAGTTTCGGAATTTTGAGGACGAGAATAAAAACCTAAATATCAAATAGATATTTGTTTGTCAGCATCTGAAATAATCGATGGAAAATGTTGCCCATGCAAGTTAAATGAACTTACTATCCATGATACAATCTGAAAAAAGACAAGAAATGAATAAAATCTCTTTGATTTTTTTCAATCGACAAGAACAAAAAAGAGAATTTAGGTTTGTTTTTTTTTGTTGTGAGTTTTTCGTCAAACAATCAAATTTCTGTATGTAAACACGAACAATAACAATACAAAGAAACAAGAAAAAAATTGTGTTTTGTTTTTTTTTCAAAGATGATTAATTTCTACAGATAATTATTTGTCTTTTTTCTTCTTTTTCTTCGTTGAACCACTTGCAGATTCCGCATCCGATTCGCCACTTTCAGTCTAAAACAAACAAACATTCGATTGACTACGAATTCATTTCAAATCGAACACAAACCGATGAATGACCCGCTGCTGCTTTCTTCTTTCGTTTTTTCTTCGATTTTTTGCTCTTTTTCGCTTTGGGCTCGCTCGATGTCGATTCGACAGGTGCAATCGTTGTCGATGGTGCACCACCATCACTATCCTTCGTTTCGCCTTCGTCACTTTCAGGAGCTTCAGCTGTTGGTGCAACAGCGGTCGCCGCCGTCACCGCTGGCTTTTTCTTTTCTTCACCTTCGGAATCCTAAATTCAAACGAATAATATGAAAATAATATCCGAACAACAAACTTTCGACTTACACTCGCCGGTGCTGGACTACTGTTTGATCGTTCATGTTTTCGTTTTTTCTTTTCTTTTCGTGCTTTTTTGTGATGATGATGCGAATGATGTGAGGCTGCTGCTGCAGCTGCAGCTGCCGCTTGAGCATCGGCAACTGTTTGTTTGTGATATTCTTCGAAGAGACGAACTCGATCGGCGTCCGATGAAAGTGCTTGATAGTCATTTTCATTCTCGATTTGTGTTTTAACATCGTCCCATTTTGTATCTTGAGTTAGAGTTTCGAATTTAGCTTTTAATAATTGTCGAAAATTTGATTCTAATCGTTTTTGTTTGCGAGCTTCTTCTTTCAAACGATCTTTTTCTTTTGATTCAGCTCGTTCCATTAAACTATTGAAGGTTAATTTAATATTTCCGGGATCGAGAGCTGATGCTCGTTTATCCGTTGAAATGATTTCAGCGAATCGTTCGAATGTCGAATCGATATCAATTGTGAAACCTTTATCTTTCAAAATTTCTTTGACAATCTTTTTCTCGTCATGAAAACGAGCTTTTAAATCTTCGACATAGAGTTTAAACAAATCCAATGGTGTCGAACCTAGAGAAAATATTCAAATAATCATTAATGAATGGATCTATCGAATAAATTTACCTTGTTGACCGAGCATTTTACTAAATCGTTCATCATTTGAAATGATGACGAATAGTTCGGACCATAATGACATCGAATGTAACTTTCCTTGTTCGTGTAATTCATCGAGAAAATACTATGAAAAAGAAATAAATTGCTGAAAGAAATTTTTAAAAAACCGAATTTACTAGAAATGATTCTCGATTTTTTCGATTTGTTCGTCGAAGATATTTTTTCTGTGCTTCGACTTCTTCTTCATGAACTTTTTCTAATTCACGAATATGATTTTCGAAAACAATTAACGCATCTTCTTTATCCATATCTAAATTGATGAAAAAGAAACAAAATACAAAAATAATGAACTCAATCGAATCAAACTTTGCAATTCAGTATCATTAACAAAATCAATATTATCTAATAACAATCGTTGAGCTTCTTGCCACGTTGTTTTATATGTTACTTTCGACATACTTGTTAAAATATCCTTTAAGGCTTTAACATTACGCTTTTTCAAAGCTTTAGCTTCTTCCTAAATACAAATGAAAAATTTTCTTTCGAACAAAACAAACAATTCGAAATTACTTTTTCTTTTTTTTCTAAATAATTAACAACATCATCATAAATCTCTCGTCGATCACGTTCAGGTACAGCTGTCCAAACTTGTAAATGTCCAAATAATTGTTCAGCTTTCTTATATTTTATTGTCGAATTCATATGTTCACAATTTTGTAGATACGCTTCGAACTCATCTTTAATCTGTTTCAATTTCAATCGTTCAGCTTCTTTTTCTTCTTTGACACGTTGTGTTTTATATGCATTGAACGTTTGCTTCTTTTCATTGATATGTTTTATCGCTGGATAACGTGGATCATTGCCAATTAATTTCAAAGCTTGTTCCCACGTGGCATTTGATGGTACATTTTTCTCTCGAAGTAGTTCTTTGAATGCATCCAAGGCTTCTTTTTTTGTTGCATACTCGATTTTTACTTGCGGTTCAGCATTCATTGCTGGACTATTATTACCAAGTTTTTCGCTGCCTGTATCATCGCTTCCATCGTGACTGTTGTCGTTCGATGCGCCATCGATATCGTTCGTCGATGGTGATGCACTGACAGCCTGCATATTCGCCATCATATTCGGCGGAGGAAATGCAGCAAACGGCGGCATCATTGGCGGCATCATACCAAACGGAGGCATCATGGGAGGAGGAATATTGGGAGTTAATGGTGTGGCTGGTGAACCCGTTCTAAAGAAGAAAGAAAAACAAACAAACGAATTGATATTCAAGAGGAATAGTTTGTTAACACTGTACGCTGAAGGTGAATCAGTTGATGTAACCATCTTTTCAATATCTTCGAGTTCTTTTGGTTTAACCCAACGAGATTCTTTAGTTTCAATATTATGGAAATAAATACGACCAGTTTCAGTTTTATATTCTCGCCATTGACATTGAGATAACATTAACTAGAGAATAAAAGTCAAATTTTGATTAACAAAAAAACAACAAAATATTCAAACGAACTTCGGCATGTGATTTTAATTCATCGGGCTTTTCCCACCGGGATTCTTTCGAAATTGAATTATAATAATAAGTTCGACCATCAGGTGCTTTATGTTCCGTCCACAGACTTTTCTTTTCGTTTAACGCTGGACTTCCATAAGCTTCGTCATTCTAGAACATTCAATGTCGAATTTACTTTCATTCATTCAATCATTCATTCATTTACCTTCATGCCGCCATTCACTAAAAATAAAATAAAATTCGAATTTACGAAGAGAAAAAGCAAAGAAAACTTACTACCAACTGCTCCTTGATGTGGTAAAAGCGGTGGAATCATCATCATTGACGGTGGCATCATTGGATTAGGTGGATATTGTCCACCTGGCCAGCCTGGTGGTCCGTGTTGCATGATATAGATGAATTCAACGAAATCTAAAACAAAAATCGTTCTTCAATTGACTGTAATTTCGTTTTTATATCTTCAAAATCTGTCCATTCAATGAACTCAATATTTTCCTCTTTTAAATAATTGCATAATTTATCACGAGCAAATACAATATCTGCATGTTTCGATGCATTCAAATCCGTAATTGAATCGCCAATCATAATAACTTTTTCGTTTCGTTGACATTCAGATTGAATGACATCGACTTTAGCAACAAGTTCACTGCCTGATTCCCATGGTGAGACAACTTTTAAGTGTTCGTTCGTTGTATCAACATCGATTGCATAGATTTTTGCACAACGTTCGAATAAATTCTCTCGTTTGAGTACGGATTCGACTAGACAACGTAAACCACCGGAAACAACAACGAATGGAATTTGTTTACTATCGAGATAATCGAGAAGTTTCGAAAGACCCAAACGAATCGGTTTGTCTTGAACGAATTCGAGGAATTGCTGAGGATAGATCGATGATGGGATTGACTCGAGAATTTGTCGTACACCTTGTCGTAATGGAATTTCTTTGGCGAGAATCTTCGGTATTATTTCATTGGCAAGAACAGGAGAAAAGTGTTTCAATACACCGACGAATGTTTCTACTGATGTTATTGTTCCATCAAAATCACAAAACACAATAGCAGATCGTTTTTCACCGGTCGACATAATTGTCTGTCTTTCTCTTATGATGAAATAAAAAAAAGACTTTCAGTCAATCAATTGGTCAAGTAGCCTGGCCAATTCAATTGACGTCTATAGATGTCGTCAGTGACACAACTTCTGTCTATACAGATTCTTGGATGCATGTGCCATCACAACATGAACTCTAATGGCTATGTGAAAAATGAATCGATTCTTTTTGAGAACAATAGAGAAGTAAATGGATCGAATTTCGTCGGCATATTTTAATTTACCTCGACATCGATCACATTCATGTCGAACAGTTAGTAATAGTAAACGAGAACTACAATGGCTCAAAGACAAACGTAATAATATTGATTCATTTTCACCAACATCGGATTATATTGATAATATTCGAACGAAACTCAAAACAGGCTATGATCAATTATTGCAAGTAGACAACCGATGATGATGATTGTCGTTGTTTATTCTTTTACATTTTTCCGTAGCAAAAACTTGAAGAAGCAGAAACACATATGAATCAAGTTTATGATGAAGAACGACGAGCAGCACAACGAAAACTTCGTGTAAATGATTGGATTTCGTTTGTTAAATTTGTCAAGATTTTGAACTTTTGTGTAATAGAAAACTCAAAATGCTCACGAACGATTTCGTCTTCAAACGATCGATCAAATTCTTCGAGAACAAGATGCGATCTGTGAAGAAAAACTTGCTGCTCAACGAAGGTACATATCGTCGATTTTCCCCAAATGTAAATTTGATTTTCCTTTAGCCTCTACAATCGTTTACTCGACGAACAAGCTCAACGTTTTAAATTAGAAAAAAACTTTCAATCCTACGAAAATCTCAATGTCGATCAATTGAAAGAACGTTTGACACGCGTTGAAAATTCTAATTTTGAACTTCAACAATTAGTTCAACAATTACTCAATCAAAAGCCAACATACAAAAATACAATTTTCATTCCACGAGCTTCCAAATAGATTTTGTTTGTTTTTGAGCAAAAGAAGAATATTTCTCTTAGATACTTGCACCGGTTGATAATTTTTTTCTCTCTATTGAACATAGTCGTTTTCTTTTGTAGATTATGTCTGTGATTTCAGCAAATAGTAAACCGAAAAGAAAAGTTGTGAGTAGATAAAAAGAAAAATAAAAACGTTCAATTTTGTTTTTCAAATTAAGACTTGTCATGTTCCAACAGGAAATCAGTTCACAGATGTCAAACCAATTGAAGTCAAATGTTTTCTTGATCAAAATCAGATAACTGTTGAAACGTATAGGAAAATTCATTCTTATTCATTTGAACGTTTTGTCTTTTTAAAGAAACAATGAAAAATCATCATCATCAACAACAACAGCAAAAGTAATGACAGTTGTTCCACAACGAAAACGACCGATTAGTGCACCAATAAAAAAAGCTCAAGTAGTTATGGACACGGTTATAGCTAAACCTATTCGACATTTAGCAATATTACCAACATCGAATAAAGAAACTATGAAACCAATTGCAAATCTTTCAGGTAGATCGAATTGAATGAAATCGATTTAAAAAAAAAGAATTTGGGAAATTTAGAAACATTTACATTGTATGAAGGTCCATCGACTACACCGGCTCTTGGCAGGTCGTTAGATGAGACGATAACTTTGACGTAAGTGAAAGAGATCGAGAGAGAAAGTTTAATTTTTGCAAGATTAAATACTTTTAGTCCTCAAGAACCAGTTCCCGAGCTAAAGTAAATCAATTCGAATTGTTCAATTTCAATTCTAATTTTTTGTTTCTATTTCTAGCTTCGATTTTGCTCTCAATGAAAATGTGAATCCTTGTGATAGTACAACTGTTTCCAGTGTTTGTGAACTTATCGATCAACCTGCACTGGTAAAAATAGTCACAATTTTTAGAAAAACATCTGATATTTTCTTTTTCTTTCAGCAAAGAAAACCTCATTCATTAATTGGTCGCTATCAATCAATTCCATCGGAAGCATCATCAAAACCTCCTCTTCCGCCACAACCACCGCCATCATCACTTCACCTTGCCACTGTTTATTATGGTTCAAATGAGCCAACAGAACAACCGGTCAATAAACAAGCACTCGTTCAACAATTCTACACGCAATTAGAAAAAATGAAAGCAACATTTAATACCGAACCAGCATCATCTCAGATAACAACAAAAACTCTCACATTCGATGATAATCAACAAGTTCAACAGATTTCAACAACAAAAGAATTGCATGAGAAAATTCCAGTTCGACGCATTTCAAGTGCAACTGTACCTTTGAGAACTAAAAAATCATTACCAAGATCAACAACAACAACAACAACAACAACAACAACATTGCCTAAAGTATGACGTCAACTTTTTTAAACTATTAAGCAAATGACTTGCAGTCTTTTAAAACGATTAAATCATTCTTTATTCACTTTCCTTAACCGAGAACAAAAATGTCAAAAAGAACAACTAGTCAGTTATTTCTTTTCTTCCTTTCACTTCGAGTGCTTGACTAAGCTCATCAAAATTATTATTGTGACAATAGAAGACGGACAAAAAAACAGAGAGAAAGAGAGAGAGAGAGAGAGAGAGAGAGAGAAGAAAACGGCGATTCTATTTTTGCTAACCTAGAAACCAAGGCCGATAATAAAAAACTCTTCAACACGTATCCAATCTGCGCCAGTGACCATGACAACACAAATTAAGAAAACTAAACCATCAAATCCAATCTCGTCGTGTAAATCTCAACGAGTTCGAACACTTGAAAAGAAGCCGAGTGCTGATCAGATCGAGAGCACACCACTACCAATGAATCATATTGAATATCGTCAAAATGATGTTACTCTACTACCGCATGAAGAAAAAGAATGTCAGAAAATGTTCGACAAACTTCAACGTCTACAGCCGAATGGTGTTTGCGTCGATATCAATACTCTTCGTCGAGCTCTCTATCCGCCTATGGGCACAACAACCTATTCATCAAATCTAAATCATATATCAGCACCTGCACCATTTAAATCCTATCGTTCACGGTAGAAGAATTCCTTTTAGTTTTCTTATTGTACATTTTTCTTTTAGTACCGACGAAATGCCTCAATCGTGGGTAAAAGTCGACGATAAATACGTGAGTCAATACGTGCCTAAACTACCATCGTCAGCTAAAACCGAAACAACATCCTCGATTATTCTGCCAGAAGATACTGATATCGATCGTATAACCGATCAATTGAAAAAACATGCAGCTATCAACTACAGTTATTATACACGAACGAAATAAATTTTTGTCTTTGTAATTATTCATTATAAATAAATGAACGTCTTCATAATTGAAGTTTTTCCTCGAATATATTTACGAGTAGAGAAAAAGTTCCAAGAATTATTCACTCGTAGAGAGAGAAGTGTATGAAAGACGTCATTAGATAACACTACGCTCACTTGAGTCTATTGTTCAATAAGAAAAAGTGTTGTCAAATTTAGTATTTTTAAGTTAATTATTTTCTTAGTCAACCGAATCCTACGGACATTTTTTAATGATCATATATTTAAATGCCACAAAATCTTATATTTTCTCATTATTTTATTGTTTAACTGAAAAAGACCATGACTCGTTTACTCGTGCTATTCTCCATCGTTTGCTTAATTCTCATGCATATTCAAGTTCACGAATGCAAACCTGTTTTAATTCCTGAAACTTTTCTTCGACGTATATTGGTGAAAAATAACAACTTACCTTTGGATTCAGCTGTATGTCAATAAATATTAGTATTTCAATCACGAGATTTCCTTCTTCTCTTCTCTAGGAACAACAAAACGATAGCATTGATACTGATCGACCAAAGCGAAGTACGAATTTTTCTATTTTTAGTTGAACTATTTCAAAGTAGATCGAAATTTATCTTTTAGATTGTTTAACGTACAATAAATCTAATTGGATGTGTTGGTAGACATTGCTGATCGCATATATGACTGACCTTTGATCTTTTAAGTTTCAACAGCACAATTTTAACTCCCTTTCTCTTTATTTTTTTTCTTTATTATCTCGCTCGTTTCTTTTTTAATAACAATAAAAAGGATTTTTTTCTGGTTTATTAAATGGAACGAGACAACAAAAACTAATTATGGAAATGTCGTTCGATTATTATTGTTTCAATGAGACTTTGAAGCCATTTTAGCTTGTTGAATTAGATGTGCAGTTTCACGATCACCTGTTTGAGAAACAAGTTGAGCAAATTGTGATTGTTCATCAATTAATAATTCATAAGGACTGGCAAATTCCATGACTTCACCATTGGATAGAAATAAAATTTTGTCACTATCGATAATTGTTCGTAATCTAAAAGCAATCGTCGATTAATTTACGATTATATTCTTGTCAAAAAAAAACAAACAAAATTTACCGATGAGCAATAGTTAAGACCGTACAACTAACAAATTTTCGTCGAATAGCTGATTGAATAAGTTGATCAGTTCTAATTACATTAATCAAATAAATGAAATTCGAAATAAATATCGATTTACTTATGATCGACATTGGCTGTTGCTTCATCAATAACGAGAATTCGATTCTTTCGAAGTAATGCTCGTGCAAGACAAATCAATTGTCGTTGGCCAACACTGAAATTCGAACCACCTTCGGTTACTTGTTGTTGTAAACCTTCGATCATATCAGATTTTAATTGTACCTAAATTCAAACATTCGGAAAAACAAGTTACGCCTTTTTCTCCTTCGATACTTCTTCGAGTGCACTCCAAATTTCAATATCAGAATATTCACCGAATGGATCGAGATTAATTCGAAGAGTATCGTTAAATAAAACAGGATCCTAGTTGAAGAAAAAAACAAGCAAATAATTTTCTTTGTATTCTAAAGATTTGTCTACTTGAGGTATGATTGATATATGTCGACGGAGATCATGTAGAGAAATCAATTGAGTATCGATACCATCGATGAGTATTCGACCATCTAATTCAGCCATACGAAATAATGATTGAATAATTGAACTTTTTCCAGCACCGGTTCGACCGACAATACCAATCTGAAATCGATTATTACCGAATAGATTCATTCGAAAAGCAAAAACAAAACGTACTTTTTCAGTTGGCTGAATAGTTATACTAATATTTTTCAAAACCCATGGCGATGTCGATGAATAACGAAATGAAAGATTATCGAAAATAATTGCTCCTATTGGCCATCGAGTTGGTATCGAAAGATTATTCTTTTTGAGTCCGATTTCTTCGGGTGGTAAATCGATATATTCGATAACACGTTCTGCACTTGTCATCTGCACATTGAATTTTACAAAAAAAAACAGTCGAAAAATAAAAGAATTCTACTCATCCAACCTGCATCATGACATCAACTGTCAATCGAACAATCCATTGAACTGAACCGACTAATGTAAACGAGTAAGCTAAGATTAAACTCAAATCTGATATTGGAATATCTGAAAAAAGATTTTGTTTAAATAGAACGCCGGTTTTTTGTTCTAAATTCACGGATTTACTTCGATGCATGATTAAAATCGTAAATGTAAGTAAACCAACGAATGCTGCAACAACACATTCAATTCTCATTGCTGACCAACGGTTCATTCCTAACATAACACTGTAAACTCGGCTGTGTTCATCGAGACATCGAGCAAATTCTCGAATGCATGTATCCTGTGTTTCATACGAACGAATCATAGGTACACCTTGAATTGATGATGATAAATGTGAGTAAATCGGTGATCGTTCTTGCAAAAAAAATAAATAGTTCAATCATCTTTTCGATCTACTCATTCGAAAATGATTTACTTAAACTTTCCAATCGTTTGATATCTCGAACGGCTGGTGTATAAACTCGTCGTACCCGTTCCATAACAAATCCGACCAAGGCCAATGATATCAACGATAATGGTTGCATGTAAGCTATGAATATGACTGTTGATACAATATTAAAAAATACCTGAACAAAACAAAGTCAATTTCAAATGGAGAAGATAGTTCAGGTTTTACATCAACAAAATTGTATGTCACATCAGACAATTGTTCGTCAATAGACGAAACATCTTTCGAAAATCGATTGACAACTCGACCTAAAAACAAAAAAAGAAAATCTCCTTTTGCTAATCCTTTGTTTTTACCAATTGGATTTGTATCAAAGAAAAGTACAGGCGCTCGAAGAAGTGCATTGAACATTTGATTATGTAATGAACGAGCTGTTATATGACATGAGACGAAATAAATCAGCGTACGAACAAATAACAATACAACACTCAATAAACTCAATCCTAATAGAACGTAGAAGTATTTGTCTCTTTCCGATGACCATTCAACATCAGTCATCGTATGAATTTTTGATTGTTGATTTGTCGGACAGTTATTCGTTGAATTCACCGATGTATATCGTGCACGTTCAGAGTTTGACCAACGTCCTAGCCACCAATTGGCAAGTAAAATCGTTGCACTTGTAGCAGCAAAAAGAGTGAAAAGAAATGATAGGCCAATAATTCCACAACCACCAGCTCGAATGTAACGTGTGAAAACATTCAAACCAATCGAACCAGTTCGTTTGCTTTCGATTGTTTCTTTTTGTACGGGTTTTTCGGTAATTGGAGGTAGTAATTTATCTTCTTCGTCATTTCCAGTACCAGCTGGTGCTAACTGAAAGAAAAAGAATTCTGTTTTTTTGTTATTCAATTTTAAAAACGAATCGTTTCTTTACAGAAAATTGAGTCATATATTCAGGAACTGCATTAAGATTCAATTGACTCGATGATGTATTCGTAGAACCTGAGCCTGAACGTAATCGACGAGTCGTTGTTTCTGTCCATTGTGTAAATTCTGGACAAGTTCGTAGTAATTCTGTGTAAGTTCCTGTTGCAATTTGAACACCCTGACAACAACAATAATAATATATAAATCATTTGAAAACAAGAGAAAAGAAAATACTTTATCAAGAAAGATGATTTTCGTTGCATATTTAAGAAATTGTATTTGATGTGTAACGAGAATACACACTTTCGAATGTAACTTTCCTAGAATACATCTGATCAAAAACAATTTTTTGAAAGAAACAATATCAGATTCGAAGTTATACTTTTCGACAATATGTCGAGCAACTTCGACGTCAACAGCTGACAAGGGATCATCGAGTAGATAGATATCATTATCACGATAGAGTGCACGTGCTAATGATAATCGTGCTTTTTGTCCTCCAGATAGGATAACACCATTATCTCCGACAATTGTCGAATCGCCATATGCTAAATTTCCTAAATCCTAAGAAAGAAAAAAAAACGAGCCCAATACTTGATTAAAATTAACAGTATTCAACATACGATATTCAATGCTGTTGCATGAACACATCGATTGAATTTGTGAGCATCATATTCGAGACCAAAGAGGATATTTTCTCGAATCGTTCCCGAAAATATCCATGGTTCTAAGAAAGAAATTCAAGAAAATAATTAGTTCCATCGAATATTTACCTTGTGGAACATAGCAAAGATGTGAATGATCTTTCAACGAAATTTTTCCATTTGTAATTTGCATTTCACCTAATAGAGTCATTAATAATGAACTCTATTTGATAAAAAAATACATTGAATATGTACGTATATTCACACAATATCATATTAATTTACTTTTCCAGATGCAATCGAACCGATAATCATAATTAATTCTCCTTTTCGTCCAGAAAACGACACATCACGTAATTGAAATGATGAATTTGTCTGAATTCATTTATTTTATTCTTTCTTTTTTTTTTAAAATATAATTGAATAACTCACATCCCAAGTCGATGAAATTTGTTGAACATTGATTTCTGGATCATCTACATCATTCGAATCGAACACGATTGCTTCAGGTCGTTGAAATTCTTCAGACAATAAAAATTTCTATTGGAAAAACAAAACAAAACATTTTTCTTCTTCTTCTTCTCAATGATTTACTTCAATTCGATCTGATGCAACCCAATATTGTGATAGATTCGCACATGCATTTGAAAAATTATGCAAATAAGTATGTCGAAGATAATTAATTAAAACAAAAGCTATCGTAAAAAAATCAGTATCAAACGGCGCACGTCGATACCATAGTAAACCGAAAATAACCAAGAAAAACAACGATGGAAATGCTTGTCCATTAACTATTTTGAATGTATTCACTATTGATTGACAAATAACATAGTACGTTTCTCGTCTAAAATTAAAGAAAAACAAAATTTGAAAGATTTGAAATAAAACATTTTACCGTCGAACACGTTCGACTTTCAATTGAAATGGTCTTTCCCATACATACATTTTGACTAAATGTATTGATTTAATAATTTCATTCATTAATTTAATACGTAGATCTGTTTGTCGAACACGATTACTCCTGAATAAAACAAATTAATTCTTTTCATTTCTCTCTCTTTCTGTTTACCAAATCAATTGAATACATTTGCCACAAATTATTTGTACTACCAAAACTAAACATGTATAAATTAAAGCCAGTAATATTGTTACACCAACACGTGACCAAAGTATAGCAAGAACAACAATAGTTTCTAACAAACCAAGCCAAATAAAATGCCCATCCAAGGCTAGACGTTCGACTGTTTGAACATCATTTGTTAACATATTTACAATTTTTCCACTCGAATGAATTCCTAATGATCGAATCGACAATCTCGTAATCTAAATAATTCAACATGCAATCGATTTATTTGCTTTATTCGTCGTCAAACCTTTCGAAATATTAATCCACTATAAGTACATCTCAATCTCATTCCACCGAGAAAAGCACGTGAAAATGCCATGTGACGGCAAAGAAACATTATCCAAGGAAAAATACTAGTTAATAATGCAAAAACAATGGCTTGATTAAATGAAATATTTGAACATGGAGCAAAATATCGAATAAAACGTGCTAAGATAAACGGTTGAATAAATCGACAGATTGTCTACAAAATAGTCAATTACAAGAGAATCAGAAAAAAAGAGCCAATGATCGTATCACATACATAAAAAAGCAGAAACATTCCTATAACGCAATAGCGTCGTCCGTACGTTCTCGATGTTGCATGGAGTAACGATGGTTTCGAGTTTTTCTTCTTTAATGATTCGGTAACTTCATCTTGCCAAGCTCTAATCAATATTACAAGAGGTTTTTTTTCTTCTTCTTCTTATATCATCGATGAATCATCATCTTACTTTTCCAAACGATCAGTCCATGGTGTACTCTCATCATCAGGAAGAATATCGAAAACATCATCGATTTCCAGTGGACGTTTACGACCAATTTTTAGCAAACTTGCGACCCAACTGTTAAACAAAAAAAAATAGATAAATCGAACTAGAGTTTTCTAGAAATTGAAACCTATGGAAAATTCGTTGAAATTCGTTGGATTTTAAATATGGATGTGGATTTTTTGACATATCTACAAGGCAAGAAAGTTATAAAATATAGCAACTAAATGAAGAAATGATCTTTTGAAAACATAAGAACCACATTGGCGAACAGGAAGAAAAGAAAAACTCAACGTATTTTTCTTCTGCTCTATCGCATCGCGATTGTGCCTCATTTTATTTCCTACACATATATGCATCATTCCAGTCAGTTCTTTTTCTTTTCTCTTTCTCTCTTCCTTTCGTACGGAATGAGACAAGGTTGTAGTCGAAACCCCTAGTTTATATCCTAACTCTACGAAAATAAAAGTATTTTTACGAATGAAAAGTGCATATGCACGTTAAGTGCAGAAGATTAAAGGACAGTTGTAATTTTATATATTTATATATTCATATGTTTGAAAAAGGTTTTTTCTCGAAGAAAGAACGCTAAATCCTTACAAATTAATATCTGGTGCTTTTTTCCTGTTCACTAAAAATATTATATCGATATGAATCTGTAGGTTATCACTAAATGTCAATCTGATTCGTTATAAATTTATCGAAGCATGTTGTATTCGTATTCTACAGACAGATTCGATCGAAAAAATGATCGTACATGACTACCTACTCGAATAGTAACACGAAATAGTGAATAAATATTTTCTTTTTCTTTTAACTTAGATGAAATAAGCAAATATGGTAATCTTACTTTTGATTTAATCCTTTTCTTTTACTATAAATATCAATCAAAATAAAAAAAATCAACTAAATTGATATTTATCTTGATTATCATGTTATTTGTTCTAATTATTTTTTGTTCCATACCATTTTTATTACCAATACGATCAGTTCAAAGCACTGACGTACTCGTACCAATTTCAATTCTACCACCGAATGCATCATTCTATCCGAATATAATTCATCCACGTTTACCACAACGATTGAATCTTGCTAATAAACAACCTGTGCATACAAATAAATTCTATACAAATGCATTACTTGGCCAGGGAAATAATCCGATGCTTGTTCATCCGTACATACTTCTTATGAATGCAACAGCACCCTATGGTGTTTCAATATCATGCACAGAATCACTCATATTCGGACCACAGATAGATGAGACACGAGTGAAATATTTTATTAATATCATTCTAAAAAATCTTCAAGTGACAGCTAAAGAATTTTCTTCACAGAATTTTCAAGTTATCAATGTTGATAATCTCGGTTTATCATTGACAATAAAAATGTTCGATACGAATTCGCCGGCATCGATTACGATGCCAATCGTTCGTGGTATGGCCTATGTTACATTTGAATTCAATTCTGCAACAGCACAGATCACAACTGAACATGCAATCCTATCAATTAACAATCAAACATCTGGACAAGTCACTGGACAACGTTTTGAAATCGTTCTTAATAATAATCAAACATGGATTCTCTATACATTAAATGGAGATATTACATTACAATTTCAAAATAATCAATTAATTTCGACACAACCAATAACAAACACTCTTCGATTTGCAAAAAAACAATCTAATTCAAACGCAAATACGATTCTTGATTCACATGCATCCGTCTATCCAATTGGTTGTCAATTACAAGCTGATGTTATCGGCCAAGAAGGTACTTATACATTCAATTGGCAACGAAAAGGCGATCTATCAAATACTCTTCTTCATTATACATTTGCTCATCATCGAGCCGTTCTTTCGAATGTTAGCACAACATCAACAACTATTGAAACACGAGCTTCAACCAAAGGTCCTATGATCGCCTATCTCGGCAATACTTGGACATTGATTGAAGATTCTCTATCGACAATGAATTTTCTACCTCCACGAGCACCAGCTTCACAATATAATGACTATATAATCGCACAAATTCAAACAGATATTGCAGCAGGTGTTAATTTAAATATCTCAGATTATTATTATAGTGGTAAAGCTTTTCATAAATACGCTCTTCTATGTTTACTAACTGAGTATTATAATTTAACAACATTGAAAAATGAATGTATACAAACAATTGAAAGTGCGTTTAGCGTTCTTCTTCGTGGTCAAAATGCCAATGCATTAAAATATGACACAACATGGTTTGGTCTCGTTTCATCAGCTGGATTAGGGTAAACGAGTCATTTACTTTCTGATCGATCGATTGAAATTATTTCTCATATTAGACCATCACAAGAGTTGGCCGATTTCGGCAATTCATACTATAATGATCATCATTATCATTGGGGATATTTTATTCAAACAGGCGCTTTAATAGCTCATCTCGATCCAAGTTATATTCCGACAATGAAAGATTGGATCGAAGGATTGATTCGTGATGCAAATAATCCATCGATTCAAGATACAAGTTTTCCACAATTTCGAATGTTCGATTGGTTTAGTGGACATAGTTGGAGTCAAGTATTGAACAGAGATTTTGCTTAGATTTCATTTCTCTTTGTCTACTTCAAGGGTCTATTCGAATCAGCTGATGGCAAAGATCAAGAATCAACATCCGAAGAAATCAATTATCATCATGGTGTTGCTCTTTGGGGTTTAGCTACTCATTCATCAACAATTGAAAGTCTCGGTCGACTGATGTTAGCTGTTGCTAAACGTTCGATTCAGACCTATTTTCTCATGCGTAGCAATAATCAAGTTATGCCAAAAGAATTCATTGGTAATAAAGTTACAGGTATATTTTTTGATAATAAAGCAGATTATACGACATGGTTCGGAAATAATCCTGAATATATCCATGGAATACAGTGAATAATTCGAAAAAATATTGATTTGGTTTATTTTATTTTTTTGAATAGAATGATTCCAACAACATCGATTACTGAAGAAGTTCGATCAATGGAATTTGTACAAGAAGAATGGACAACGATTTTAAGTAAAATTATCGATGGTGTTACAGGTGGATGGAAAGGAATATTGTATACGAGTTATGCGACAATCGATCGTGGTGATGCATTCGGACAATTATTAACTGTACCACTCGATGATGGTCTTTCACGTTCTTGGGCTTTAGTAATTCAGTTTTATTTTTTTATCTCGATGAACAAAAAACGAACGATTCTATCCTAGTTTTGGACAGCAACACGAGATAATACGAATAATGGTTCATCAACTCTACCTCCAATTCATCCGAATACCACCACCACCACCACCACAACAACAACAACAACAACAGAACCATCTGGCGATGCATGTACCATGCCAAAGGATAAACCTTGCACAACATTGATTACACCCGGTGATAAAGCAGCTGGTTACGGAGCATACTATGATCCGAAATGTGCACAAGGTGGTATCGGTTGTGATTATATGGAAAGTTTATGTCGTTTATGCGCGAAAAAACCTGATCTTATTGATAAACCTTATCTAGCTTGTCCTCCATGTGTTTAGGCGATATGATCCTGGTCAAAAAAACAAACGATTCATTTTATCATTAGACATATATTTGATTTCTATGTGATCGTTTTGTTATCTGACAAAAAAATTAATCATTAATAAAAGATATACAGAGCAAAAATAAGATAAATAAATAACGAATTTAAATTGATCCATATGTTTTATTCCAATCTAAATTCATGAAAAAAACAAAATGTTCAAATAATATCAATTCAATGAATCGATTTGTCTACCTTCGTATTGTTTAAGATCACTTTCCGAGACACTTGGTCGAATAGCTTTAAGAGATTTAACAAAATCTTCAACTGATATTCCTCGTACTTCTTCACTCGATAATAATTCAATATCATGTATATCTCGTATAGGTCCAAGAGCAGCATCATGACAAAGACTATGCATATCAGCACCACTAAAACCATCTGTTAACGTACATATATGTTCCATATCTTGTTCAGTTAGTGTATGTTTTTGATCTGTTAAGAGATTGGATATGATGGCTTTTCGTGCTGGTAGATCAGGCAATGGAATATAAATACGTTTGACAAAACGTCGACGAGCAGCTGAATCGAGTTCTTGTGGACTAAGAAATTACGCAGATTGATTTTAATGAAACAAAAACAAAAGGGAAAATTAACGAACCGATTTGTTGCACCGATAAGTAAAAGGCGTTCTTCGCCTTGTGTACTTGCACCATCCTTTTTTAGAAATTTTCAAAAAATTGATTAATTTTTTATTTGTCTTTGCAAAAATTTATTTACAATTTGAACAAGAAATTCGGTTTTAATTCGTCGTGTACTTTCATCTTCATTTTCTGATCGTTCTTGAAGAAGTGAATCAACTTCATCGATAAATATAACAGCTGGTTGACGTGAACGAGCCACAGCAAATAAAGCTCGGACTAATTTTTCACTTTCACCATGCCATTTCGATGTCAATGATGATGATGAGACACAAAAGAATGTCGCTTTCGATTGACTGGCAATACATTTGCCGATGAGAGTCTTTCCTGTGCCTGAATAAAATTATGTAAAACAATGAGAGACAAACAACGAGAGGAATACCGGGTGGACCAAAGAGAAGTAAACCTTTGGGTGGCCGTCGTAAACCAGTAAATATATCAGGACGTTGCATTGGCCAAACAACAATTTCAGTAATCGAACGTTTTGCGTCTGTTAAACCGGCAATATCATTCCAAGTTGTCGTTAGATTAAGTTCCATAATCTACGTAGAACATGATTTGATTTTCTAGTTAATTCAACAACAACAATTTCCTACTTCACTAGTAATCATTTCGATTAATTTTTGATCGATATGTTTAGCTCCACCTTCGCCCTCTAATTTAGTATTTGTTGTGTCAACATTATTCGATTGATTGCCTTGTAGAACTGGTGCTGAAGGAGCAGGTGTCGGTGTTGGTGTTGGTGGAGGAGGTAATTGTCGATTGAAATCATTTTGTGCTTGACGTCCGCCAGTTGGATCAACATAACGATTGTATATTGACCGTCTGTTTTAATGAACTGTTCTCATAATCTTCGACTTTCTCAATCGATTCTTACTTTGCTGCTGAATGCATACCAAGAGACTTTTTCACTACACCACCACCAGCACCACCACCCATGGGTTTAGTGCGTGCTTCATCGATTTCTAATTGATCACGAGCTGTACGAAACGATAATGGATCAGAAGCTGCTGGCGCTGATTGTGATTGTTGTACTTGTTGTTTGCCAAATGGTGGTCGATATTGATGAGTTGTGGTTACATCCATGGCATCGTCAGAAAAAGAGGCTGGTGCTGGACGTTTCTGAGATAGAAAAACAAAGATAATGTAAATTTGATTTTCTTGTCTGAATTCATATGTACTTTGTTTAAAGTTTGCATCGGTGTTTCTATGACTGATGGTGCAGGTGATGATAATTGAACAGGAATTTTCATTGTTTTTGTCGAAAGTATATTGATTTGACCAACGAGAGGATTTCGACCTTCGTTCTGATCTTTGAATATCGACCGAATTTTATTACTTTTCTAAACTATAATATTATATATGAAATATATTCAATAGAAATCATTTACTATTTGTTTTCGAGCATGTGCATCATTGATTTGTGACCAAATGAGACAATTCGAAAAAGTAACTGAAAAATAATCGTTTGAAATAAAAAAAAACATCGATTAGTATCATTTACTAGAAGGTTTATCATCGAGTTTTCGACTGAAATTTTTCTCAAATGGTCTCGTCGTCCAATAGGATTCAATAGTTCGATCAGTTAATCGATTGACTACTTGCATTGGAAGTCTAAATGAACAACGGTCATTCAAACTTTAAAAAAAAAGTAAAACAGAAATCCAAACTGTGCGATATGCATCCATGTATCAAATAGAATCATTTGAATACGTCTATTATGACAAAGTTGATCATCATTCTTATCATTACGTTCTATCGATGCTTCTTCGGATAACCACCAGTCAAACAATTGAGAATCAACAGATGATATATCCATTATCATCTATAAATCAAGAAATACGAAACTATCTATTCGAAAGACAAACCTTCTCGTGTGAGATATGATAAATAAAAAGACAATATTCATTCACCTTTCTTGTCATCTTATGCCAAGTGAATGTGATCAGATATTTAATCGCATTAGTGTCAATAATAACAAGAAAAAAAGAAAAGAAAAATGAAACATAAGACAAATGAACTCTGGTTTAAAAAAAGAAGCAGAAGAAGTTGTTTGTTTGTTTTTTTGTAGAGATAATGATTATTCTTCAAAATGAAAAAAAGAAGAGAGAAACGCTGAAATTGAACTAAGCATGAATATCCATCATATCGGCACTTGTTTGTAATTCTGCTTCGATTGGTTTAGCTACTTGAACTTTTTCTGGATACATATTATCGAGTACATGAATGCCTTTGGCATCGATAAGTCGTACGAAAACACAGTGTGGATATGCAGCCATACGTTTGCCAAGTTCATTGACCATTGTTTGTAGCATAACAAGACCTTCTTCGACAGTTAGATTTTCTTTCCATAAACGATCGCCAATACCCAAAGCAAAGAATTGACAAAAACCATGTGCAACAACATTAGCCGAAACCATGGCACCCAAGTAATCGATCGAATAGAGTTGAGCACGTTCTTGATCACGTTCATTTGTTGAAAACCCGCCGACAATCAGATTGGCTAAGAAGGAATTACGCGAACGAAGTGATTTGGCCATTTCATTACGAGTAAAATTCGCACAAGCATACGGCGATAATTCAATGCCGTTGATCATTTTATATAATTGAATATTTTTGCCAACATATTCAGCAAATTGTACGACATCACCTGGTTCACCGGCTATAAACAAAAAAAAATGATTTAAAAAGAGATTCGATTTTGTTTGAATTACCAGCAAGCATAGCACAATGTTCGCTTAATTTGAACAAACGATTTGTATCGAATTTCATATTTAAAATGCCGTATTTTGTTGTATTAGCATCTTGAGCTAATAAAATGAAGTCTTTTCCACGAATGCCAATAACTGATTCAACCATTTTTAGTTTTTTTTCGTTAATCTAGAAGATAATCTAATAGAAAGAGGATGTTTATTTTCTAATCATTCAAAAAAAAACAACAAAAAGAAGAAAAAGAAATGAAAATCTTCTACCAAAATTTCCAACTACTCTTTTTATCTTGTTGACTCGACGACGGTGTTGAATGAAATTCCGATGAGAATTCCGGTGTTTTAAGTCCAATATCAGGTGAACCTAATGAGAAATCGGTTGACGTACTAAAGTCATTGGATTTCATCGAGGCGACAGCCGCTGCACCTTCCTGACCGAGTTTATTGATAATAAAATTACTTGAATCAATAAATCGTTCGACACAATTGGCGATACATGTTTCACTTTTGCCATCGAGTCTCGATGAAATACTTGGTGAACAAAGATCCCAACATTGGTCAGTCAATGAATGTACAACGGCTTGAAAACGTTGTTTTTGATTTTCTTGTTCGATAAATGATGCTAATTGAGGATCACCAATACCTGCACCTCCACTTAAATCCATTCTATCTAAAATAACAGCTCGTTTCGTTTGACTTCGGTGTTTTATTTTTATTAAACACAAAACATTATATTATCACAATCCAAAAAATATCGATCTATCTCGTCTGGCCTATGATGATTTTTTTCGAAAGATGTCGTAGACAAGCAAAAACTTTATTTCAAATATAATAAATCTCTTGAGGGTGTTTTATTTTTACATAATCAATTAGCTTTAGACTCGATCGAATAGTTGAATGAGATTATTAATACGATTTGGATTTGCTGCTTTTAATGCTCGAATTGAGTCCTACGTAGAAGAAAAAATATATAATTATTCGGAATATTTTAAGTACACATACACGTTCGATGACACGTGTTGGTGAGTTATGTTGCTGATACATTGACATTCTGTTCGTTCGTATGCCTTCAGTCGATGAATTAATGATTTCATTTTGTGTAATAACGACTGCCTCGGAATTTTCAGCAATTAGTTTCGATTGACTAGAGAAAAAGAAAATAAAATAAATTCGAAACGAGAACAAGACGAAAGAAAAACATCATTACAATTTAGTTTGTTTTTGTTTAGCAATTTCGATCCATGATGGTTTTGGTTGTTGTTGTTGTTCTTCTTCTTCTTCAGACGCAATTTTTTTGTTGCCCATTAGATTAACACCGCCTACAGTTCGGCGTCGATTGGGTGTTTCGATTTTATGATTATTTTTAACAACTGATGTTTGTTCGGCAGTCGCTGGAGTTTCTATTGATTCTTCAATTACCATCGATGGAATGTCATGTTTTTCTTTCGATAGAGTTTTTTCTAATTGTTTGAATTTATTTTCAACTGTTTCATTATCATCATCTGAGGATGAGAGTGTTGGTATATACATAGATACAGGTCGTAATCGTACATTTTGTTGAGGTTTATAGAAATTAAAATTATCGTAGATATGCGTTTGAGAATCGTCGTTCGAATGTTTAAAACTAGTTGTTCGTTGTATTGATGAAGGTTCGCATGGTCGAAGTCGTGATCGAGCAAAATCCAAATCTTTTAAATCAATAAATGGTTGTTGTTTGTCAACATGTGCCTTGGTATTATCATCATCATCTTCTTCGTCTTCTTCACTAATCGGATTAGTTTCCGTTTCTTTAACTTCAACTTCAACTAACTGAAAGAAAGAGAAAATCTTTTTCGATTCGTATTTTTACTAAGAATACAAAAGTATACTTTTTCTTTAATTGCTTGTCGGCGTTTATTTTTGACAGCAATACGATCTCGTGCTGCTGAATGTTCTAATCGATGACAGGTAGATTCAAGTATTGGTAATGACGCAGTTTCATTTTCATATGTTTGATTTAATAAATCCTACGATCATCACAAAAATATAATAGCATCTCTTTTCGTTCAAGGTTAATCTATTCTTACACCGACTACTGAAGACATTTGATCAGTTGTGATCGAAGTTTTTGTTGATGTTAACTATATCAACGAAAAAAAGAGAAGAAAAAAAAACGAGCAATATGATTGTAAATGGATAAAAAAATGTAGAGAAGAAAAGAAAAAACAACGCTTACGTTCGTTTGTATTGACCTTTTAGTTGTAATTACAGGTGCTGATGAATAGATTAATGGATTTCCACGATTTGCGAACATTAATTTTTCTACCTGAAAAGTTTTTTTTTTATGAATAGAGAAAAAGAAAATAACTTGACATTAATACGTATTGTATTTTTTTTTATATTAAACCTGAGCTTTAATCAGTGGACTTATATTCGATCGAGACATATGCGTATCGTGTTTTCTCCTTTTCTTTTAAATATCTATAATAATAAATATGACAAAAACAACACAATTTTTTTCTTTGAGTGACGTTAGTGATAATATGCAAACGAATAAGGAAGGCAAAGCACGACGAAAAAAAAAGTCGAAAGAAAAGAAGAAGAAGAAGAAAGAAAAAGCAAAATCAAAGAATAAAAAAAACAAATTAACATACGTTTCTCCTTCTTCATGTTGTTTTATCGAATCGATTTGCAATGAACTTATCCGTATATGTATACGAAAGTGTTAGTTTTGTCATTGTATAATTTGACATTAAATTCTTTATGATATAAGATATTCATTGTATGATTAACATACATAGTACAAAGTCGATCAGATTACTGACCTGTTTACTTTTATGTAAATTAATTTTAGTGACTGACGAAAATATGCGCCAATTAATTTTTCCGGAAAAACAAAGAGAAATTAATCAAATTAACAAAATGATTTCGATCAATACATTTCGTAGTTGTCTTTTTTTCTATTATTTTTTCATCGGTTGTTATATTATCTGCGTGAGTTTTCTTCTCTACCTGTTAATCCGATTAATTCAATATTATCTCAAACAAAAATTCTTACGTTATCGAACCTATGATCTCATCGAACAAGATAATTCTCTAACGACAATTCTCGTTCAAATTCATAATCTCAATGAATTACCATTACTTCTACACAACAATCATCAATTCAATGAACCACCACCGAGTTACAAAGAATAAAATCATTTATTGAAAGAAAAAGAAAAAAAGAATATTTTCTGAATTAATATCACAAAATAATATAACAAAACATCGATTTAAAAAGAAAAGAATTCTCACGTTTTTTTTTATTTATTTATACGTGATTAAATAGTCGGCATAGGCACCGGCATCATGATACACGACATAGATATGTTTACCATCATTTGTCGTATCATAGCCTTGAGGTGGTGTTTTCATTGATTGATTTCCTGCGCAAGTTTGACCAACTAAAACTTTAGCTAAAAACATCGTTCGTTCTTGTGTTTGTGGATTTGCTCGTGCATAGGAATGACTGTAGCTTGCATGTGCATGAAAATAAACACCACAACCATAGGCAACACCTAATAGAAAGAACAATCGACTGCATTGTTTTCTTTTAAAAAAGAAGTTTTCTTGATTACCATTGACACCAGCAAATGATCGATTGAAACATTCTTGAATAATTTTATTGGCTGAGTCATGCAGGCAACCATGAAATAGCGATCGTTCATCGATTTTGCCATATTTTCGTTGATGATCATCACGCTGAGCAGCATACTAGATCGAATTTCATTTATTAAACTCTATTCTTAATCAATATTTAATCATCTTACTTGTCTATACCATCGAATGTTTTGTATACGTTCGATTTTAACAATTTGCTGATAATGACTTTTCATAGTTGCATCGAATTGCTGCAGTACTTCTCGATATTCTTGTGATGAAGGGCGTAGAGTAATTTGAGTACGACTTGGATTCGAATGATCCCATTTCTATAAAATATAAAACACTTTTGTTAAAAATCTTTCCCTTTTTCCTAAAATTTACGTCAGGTAGTGATGAGTCGGCTTCTACTCGTCGTACACGCCGTTCGTCTGAGCCATGCAATTCTCGCATTGAATTAAAATCAATTCGACATCGTTCTTGTTTATCATCGATAAAATCAATCTTAAAATAAAAAAAACATAAATTAAAAACAAACAACAACTATTTTCTCGAATAAATTTTTTACATGAGGATGTTGTTTCAGCTTAGCATCTTCGATAAGTCCATTTAATTTGTATGAATATTGTTCCCATGTATTCGAATCCATTGTCGTTTCCACTGACCAAATAACATTACGTGCAACAGCATGTATTCGAGCTTCTTTATGAATCTCAGCTGATAATTGATAATAACGTCTTTCAGCGTTTTGAACGGCATTTTTTGGTCCAATTAAATCAAGTGTACTTGTATCACGATTCCATGTTGGTTTAACATATTGTTTTAAACAGAAATTATAGTAGTCATTGATTGTCTTCTGTGGCCAATCGAGCATATCTGCCTTTTTTATATCAGCAGTAGATACCAACGAAGTGGCATGATCACTAATGGCTGCTTTACATTTGTTTAGATGATTTTTATTCGTACTGATTAATGTTATTTGAACAGCTAGAGAACGAAAGTGAAAGAATTCTTCATTTTGTTTTTTGTTGAAAGAATTTTACTTGTTTCAGTGAAAGGCATTTTTAAATTTCGGTTTGTAGTTCGAGTTGGCGATGCAGTAGATGGCTGAGAAAGTTTATTTAGATACTTGAAAAATTCATCGTAAACATTCTGTTGACTAGGTATAAGTACAAAGGATAATTCGAGTTGAACTTTCGATGTTTTCAAATGTTTTATAGCTGCTGATATCATATGTTGAGCAATGAGTGCTGGATCAAAACCTAATTTTCCACAACCAACACTTGGAAAAGCTAAAAAAGATAACGATTGATTCAAAAGAACGATGGATATGTTACTAACCAAGAGTTTGATGACCATTTGCTGTAATATATTCAACTGCGCTGGATACAAATCTTTCGAGAGATGGCTGTAATTGTGCTAAATTTGATTGATCAACTCTCCATGGAAGAAATAAAATCTTTTTACACGGTAATATACCATTTGATGTTGCAAATGCTTGCTGATGGGCTACTGCATGTGCCTCAAATTCTACTCGAACTTGACCACCAGCTGCTTTAATAATCGCATTTCGTAAAATTTCCGATGTATGACAAACAACAATTACATCAACCTACAAAGCAGAACATTCGTTGTTCGATGACAAAAGAGAAGTCAATTCTACTTTTTGTGTAGTTAAATCCCCAAGAACGATTTTAATTGTTGAATTATTCACATGAATAACTGTAAAAGGTTGTGATTGTGGTTGTGGTTGTGTAGGTGAAGGAGGTGGTGCAGCTCGTTCTTCTAAACTAACTGTTCGTGAACTTGGTACTACAACCTCTGTTTGGTTGGTTCGTTCTTGAATTTCAAAGTTACATTTCGATCTGACAATCGTTGGTATCCCATTCGGTTGCTCTTTAATCCATAGAGCAAACGCGTTATTTTCAATTTGGAATGTTATTTCATCGAGATCGACTAAGACTTGAAGACTATCTTTAATAGCTGAATGAAGATGAATCGGTGCGAGAAAATCTCCATTTTGAACAAGACGTGATACACTTATATCACAACCATCATTTCTATACTGTTGTGCAAGTTTATTAACTTCAGCTTGTGCTACTTGTAGTAAATAATTTGTCTATAGAAAAAAAAAACAACAAAATTCGATCAATAGGAAAATTGTTTTTCGAATAATGACTTGTTTTTTTGAGAGATTTATTTGACATGCTTGTGGACAAACTTTCGTTTTAATTTCTTCGAATAATTGTCGATATTCTTTAACCAATTTCGTCAAACCAAATAGATAAATCGATTGAGACTCTTTAGCTAGACAAATATCTTTTCGATAATCATCACGACTTCGAATTTTCTCTTCTAAATTCGTCCATTCCATTTGAAATTTATTTGTTAACGTTTGTTGCGGTAAACTACTACTCGCCGAACTAAATTGTTTGTTAATCAATTCGTCTATTCGTTCGCCATCGACGCTAAATTCTGGAATACTTTTCTCGAAATAATTTATGCATAAACTCGTCGGTGAAGTTCTTTGTATTGAACAAAGTAATTTCTGAAGAGAAACATGATGCCGAAGTATATCGATAGCTTCGTCTAATTTAACCCAATTTCCATCTAGATAAAAACTTTTTCGATAGACAAAGTGAAATCATTTAGTTTTACTTGTTTTGTCATTATATTCGTTTGTTTTTATATCTGCAAACAGATTCATAAGTTCGTCTATGGCATTATTAGCATCGGTTTCTTCTCCTTCGACTTTAATCAAAAATCGAGATTTGTCATTTTTAGTCTTCTGAGACAGCGTCGAATTTCGTTCGATAGTGATTTTAACAGAAAATTTGTCTTGAAGATATTTTTGTAGACGTTCTTCAAACGAATCAATTGTAAACATTCTAAGATGTTCAGGCACTGTGATCGGATAATTCGTAGAAAATAACTCAGGTTTTGTTGTTGTACGTCGAGGTTTTTGAGGAGAATTCGGTGTCTGCGACATTAATGGTGATCTAAATGTATTAACTGAAATAAAAACAAATTTGACCATAAATTCGAAACTCACATATCCATTGACGAGTGTCTCTTTTCGAGTGGTTTAGATTTAGGAAAAAGCTTTTGTCTTAAGTCAATCAAATCCTGAGGTCGAGCTGCAACTGCATAATCATTTCCATTTCGTTGACTAAATGCAATGAGATTCGCGTTTGCTCGAAGAATTCGAACGTGAAATGGTTTCAAATCTCGAAATGATCTATAGTGTAGTTTTTGCATGTAATTATTCGTTTTATTCACAACAATCGATTCATTATTCGGACAACGCGGTAAACGTGAAACATCGCCGATAAAAATGACTTCGGCTCCGTGAATTTCAAGTTCTCCGCCGAGTTGTTCATCTGAGAGAGAGAAAATTGTATCGTAAATCATTCGAAAAAGAAGTCTTACGCATATAATCTCGATATTCTTTTTCGAACACTGGATGAGCAGCGACCATTGCCCAATCAGGTCGAAGTGTGATCTTCGTTCGTTTCGATGATATCGATGTAAATGAATTTGAAACTTCATTTTCTTCGACAATCGCCAACATTGATGTAACTGTTAGTCCATATTTTGTTTTCATTCGGTTACTTATCGACAACCATTGTTTACAAGCTAAAATACGAGACGATTTTTATTCGAAATCAATACGAAAGCAAAAGAAAAAAAACCTTGAACAGTAATAAATTCGACATCGATTGCATGAGGTTCAACAATGTCGAATGTGAAAATTTTCTCTTGAGCTAACGGAATTATTCGTTCGATATGATCGAAATTCATTGATTTGTTTTGATCTTGAAAAGCGATTGTGACTTGATCACATTCATAGATTTGATTGATTGTTATTTCATGATTTTGTAATGTTGGCCGAGTTTTATATTGTTGTTTGACTTTATCGAAATCTAAAGATTTTAAATTTACTTTTCTTTTTCAGTATTAAAAACAAAAGTTTGTTTTTACCAATGTCTTGTTGACATTGAACGAAATAGATTTGTTCGTTGGCTGTTGAGAAATCACAAAGACTAAACGGATTAGTATTTCCGATCAGCAACTTGACGTATAAACTAATTCGTTCTTCGGTTAAAATATCCGATGGATCGGAAACAGCAACTCGTAGTTGAAAACCTGATTGATCAATGAATTGTTTCGTACGTTTAAATTTAATATTTACATTTTCACAATGAATAATTGGCTCTTGAAGTATTTTATCTACGTCTATAAGAGAAAAATATCGTCGTAGGATTTCTTTTCAGTCGTTTAAAATTAAATATTTACCTTCGATTCGTCCTAATTGAATTGTTTCTCGACGAAAGACTTCACTTTCACCTTCGCCAAATTTCTTTTCGATTTCAATGTCTTTTGTATTTAACATTAACTCAATAATTTCCATGTCAACATGTTTAGCAAGTTGTTTCGATGGATAACTAACATCAATCTGTTTGTCGACATCATCTCGAACTGTTTCAACTTTTCTCGGTATAGATTCTGTTTGACGTCTTGGATTGTTATTTAAACGAAGTAATTGAATAAGCAATTGACTATCAAGATTTAAACATTGATTTTCTTGAAGAATCAGTTGATTTTGACCATGATAAAGATCATGTGGAAATCGACAATTCGGCTTTTTGCAATGTCCAAAATTACGACAAATATGGAATTTATCACAAGGTTTGATTTTCAAATGGCAGTTACCAGACAAGAATGCATTGCAGATCTCAATCTAAAAGCAAGTTCAATAGTTGATAGAAAACGAAAGATTTATTTTACTTTTGGTTCAAGAATAATTATCATTGAATTGTCACGGTTGAGTGACAAACGAAATAAACTTGGACTTAATTGTTGAGCAATACGACGAACATCGTCGGGAAAACATTTGATACCTTGAGAATGAATTGCATGACTGATTTCTGTGTCTTTTAATGATTGAACTTGTTTGTCAAGAAATACGGACAGAACTTTATTTGATAAATCATTCATTTTCAATAAAATTCCATCTGAAATAAAAATAAACGAGTTTGTTTTTTATACGCACAGTAATAACAAACAAAAAGCAAAGAAAAATACCCACAGAACGATGAAAATGTCACGTGGAATATGACATGAATAATTATCTTCAAAGAATAGCATTTCAATCGATAGAAAATCTGATGGATGAATTTATTTATTTATTCACAAAAATCTTTTCTTATTTTGTTTTTATTGAATCAAGAAAAGTCAACCAACAATAATAACAACAACAACAACATAATAATAATCAAGAAAAAGATTTGTTGATATATTTGTTCTTTCTTTCTTTTTTTTATTTCTCTAATGGAGTGTAATTTAATAATTTTTCAATTAAATCAACATGAGAAAGTAACATTCGACGACAGCAATAACGTTTTAGACTGAGCACATCAAGTGCATCACCTTCAGTATATTCACATCGTAATAATTCAATGTATGCTTCCCATTTATTACCGATGACTTTGCCACAAGTGAAGCAACGAATTGGAATAATCATTATTTCGATTGAACGATCTGAAAAATACGAAAGTCTTGTCTGATATCAAAGTAGCTCAAATGTAGAAATGAAATAGAATAATTATTTATCGTCATTTCAGTTTTTTTGATCCCTCAAAATTGACTAGAGAATTAAATTAGCCAATAGATAAAGAGCGCTGCAATATGAATTCATTTTTTTTCCATTTCTTTATTTAAAAAAAACAAAACAAAAAAAACATCGTTCTTTCATATTCATATAGATTTTTCAGTCATTGCTAATAAACGAAGATGCTCAGATTCTGCAATACCAGTTTGTTCGACTAAAAGACTAAATTGTGAGTTTTTATTCATCAATAATGCTCTAGGAGTATCGAATTCTGCTAAACGGCCACAGTCAAGAATCTAAAATAATACTGAATATTTCATATCTAATACAAAAAAAAGAATAGCAGCATACCATGATTCGATCACTATCAATCACTGTTCGAAGTCGATGAGCGACTGTTAACACCGTACATTCACGAAACTGATCACGAATTGCTTTTTGAATTAATTCGTCCGTTTCATTATCAACATTTGCAGTTGCTTCATCGATCACCAGAATCTTACTCTTCTTGAGAATAGCTCTTGCCAAACATACTAATTGTTTTTGACCAACACTCAAATTCGATCCACTTTCGCTCACTAACGATTGAAGACCATTTGGTAGTACACTACTAACCAATTTTTTCAATTGTACCTATAATTATTTCTTTACATGAAATCATCTTTATACAGTAAGTTACAAACTTGTTCAAGTGCATGCCAAATTTCAGCATCCGAATAATCTCCGAATTGATCAAGATTACTTCTCATTGTACCGGTGAAAAGAACTGGATCTTGTGGAATAATAGAGATTCGACGACGGACATCATCGAGTCCGACAGTTGCTATATCGATACCATCGATTTTGATATATCCATTGGTGAGAGTGCCCATTCGAAAGAGTGTTTGAATGAATGAACTTTTTCCTGCACCAGTTCGTCCAACGATACCAATTTTTTCTGCAGGTCGAATAGAAATTGTGATATTTTTGAGTGCAAGTGGTGCATGAAGATCTTCTGAATGAGACATGGAGATATTGTCATAGTTAATTTCACCTTTCGTTGGCCAATAAGGTGGTGGTTGTTGTTGTTGTTTCGATGGAACCTGTGCTGGTGGTTCTTGATCGAGTTGACAATATTCAAGCACACGTTCGACTGATGTCATTT